>Ga0307417_10000393_pt1 | contig 18100 bp, 19 predicted proteins | sample SalMarWE160210MG_2_FD_202514 | JGI IMG/M metagenome (GOLD analysis project Ga0307417, IMG submission 202514) | Salt marsh sediment microbial communities from the Plum Island Ecosystem LTER, Massachusetts, United States - WE1602-10 | ecosystem: Environmental > Aquatic > Marine > Intertidal zone... | reverse complement strand
CGCCAAAATCGCCGAGACGGCCAGCAGCCTGGCCGAGCGCCCGGTGGTATCGCCGGCCCCGGCAGAGCCGGTTTGGGACATCATCGAGCTGTTGTTTTTCGCCTATCGCGATTTCGTCGGCGACCCCGACGAGGTGCTGAGCAAGCTCGGCTTCGGCCGCGCCCATCACCGGGTGCTGCATTTCGTCAACCGCAATCCCGGCATGAAGGTCGCCGACCTGCTCGACATCCTCAATATCACCAAGCAGTCGCTCGGCCGGGTGCTCAAGCAGCTGGTCGACCAGGGCTACGTGGTGCAGAAGGAGGGCGCGCAGGACCGCCGCCAGCGCCTGCTCTTCGTGACGTCGAAAGGCGAGGAGCTGGCGCTCAAGCTCGCCGGCTTGCAAACGCAACGCATCAACCGCGCCTTCGGCGAGCTCGGCCCCGGCGCGCACGAAGCGGCGCGCCGCTTTCTCACTGCCATGATCGACGCCGACAATCGCGAGGGCGTGCTGCGGCTGATCGCGCGCGCCGATCGCGCCGCCAAGCCGCGGGGCTAACACGCGATGGCACTACCAGACACGCTCGCGGATGATGCGCCGCATCTGTTGATCGTCGACGATGACCGCCGCATCCGAGACCTGCTGTCGCGCTTCCTCAGCGGCGAGGGCTACCGCGTGACCACCGCCGATACCGCGGCGGACGCGCGCGCCAAGCTGAAAAGCCTGAGCTTCGACCTGCTCATTCTCGACGTGATGATGCCGGGCGAGTCCGGCTTCGATTTCGCCAAGACGCTGCGTGGCACCTCCACCGTGCCGATCCTGATGCTCACCGCGCGCGATGCTGCCGAGAGCCGCATCAAAGGTCTTGAGATGGGCGCTGACGATTACCTGTCCAAACCGTTCGAGCCGCGCGAATTGTCGCTGCGCATCGCCAACATCCTCAAGCGCGCGCAACCGGCCGCCGCAAGCCCCGCGGAATCGGTGCGCTTCGGCCCGTTCGTCTATCATCTGGCGCGCGGCGAATTGCGCAAGGGCGAGAAGACCATCAAACTCACCGACCGCGAGCGCGAGATGTTGCGAATCCTCGCCGGTACGCCGGGAGAAACCGTCTCGCGCATGGACCTCGCCGGCAACGGCGGCACGGTGAGCGAGCGCGCCGTCGACGTGCTGGTCAACCGGCTGCGGCGCAAGATCGAGCGCAACCCCGCTAATCCGCTCTACGTGCAGACCGTGCGCGGCATCGGCTACCGGCTGGTGATATGACCAGCCTCGACATCGCTAACGGTGTCCGCAGTGCACTGACGCGCCTGCGTGCGGCTTGGGAGTGGTACGACGCGCTGCCGCCGGTGCGCCGAGTGCACCATGCGCTCGGCCAGGTCCACGACGGCTGGCGGCGGATGAGCCGCTGGCTCAACAGCGTGATGCCGAAGGGCCTCTACGCGCGCGCGCTGCTCATCATCATCATGCCGATGGTGATCCTACAATCGGTGCTCGCCTTCGTGTTCGTGGAGCGGCAATGGAACGAGGTCACCCAGCGTTTGTCCGCAGGTGTGGTGCGGGATATTGCGGCGCTGATCGATGTTTATCGCGGCTATCCGCAGGACGCCGACCGCGCCCAGGTCAAGCGCATCGCGCAGGAGCGGCTCGGCTTGGTGGTCGATTTTCTTCCCCTCGGCGATCTGCCGCCGCCGGGACCGAAACCGTTCTTCTCTCTGCTCGATTCCGCACTGTCTAACGAGTTGCGCAAGCAGATCGGCAAGCCGTTCTGGATCGATACCGTCGGAAAGTCGGCGCTGGTCGAGATCCGCGTCCAGCTCGACGATACGGTGATGCGGGTGTTCGCGCGCCGCAGCGCGGCCTATGCCTCGAACGCGCAGATTTTCCTGTTTTGGATGGTGGGTACCTCGGGCGTGCTGCTGTTCGTCGCCATCATCTTTCTGCGCAATCAGATCAAGCCGATCCTGCGGCTGGCTGACGCCGCCGAAAGCTTCGGCAAGGGCCGCGAGGTGCCGAACTTCCGCCCGCGCGGTGCGCGCGAAGTGCGGCGTGCGGCGAACGCCTTCATCGAGATGAAGACCCGAGTCGAGCGCTCGCTTGAGCAGCGCACGGCGATGTTGGCCGGCGTCTCTCACGACCTGCGCACCGTGCTTACGCGCTTCAAGCTCGAGCTCGTCCTGATCGGCGACTCGCCTGAAGTCGAGGCGATGAAAAAGGATATCGACGAGATGGCGCGTATGCTGGAGGCTTATCTCGCCTTCGCGCGTGGCGATCTCGGCGAGCAGTCGGCGCCGACCGACATGGCGGCCTTCCTCGAGGAACTCAAGCTCGATGCCGAGCGCAACGGTCACCGGGCGAGCGTGGTGTTCCACGGGCCGCCGATCGTGACCGTGCGCCCAGCCGCTTTCAAGCGTTGCCTCGGCAATCTGGTGTCGAACGCCGCGCGCTTCGCCAAGACCATCGCCATCACCGGGCATCGCGACCATCGCTGGCTGACCGTCACCATCGACGATGACGGACCCGGCATCCCGCCGGCGATGCGCGAGGAAGTGTTCAAGCCGTTCCTGCGCCTCGACGACGCGCGCAATCAGGACGAAGGTGGCACCGGGCTGGGATTGGCGATCGCGCGCGATATTGCGCGCTCGCATGGCGGCGACATCATACTGGGCGACAGTCCGCTCGGCGGCCTGCGCGCGACGGTCAGGGTGCCGGTGTAATATTCTGTCTCACTACCACAGGTTGCCACCGGAAATCATTGCGCGATAATCGCCCATCGGCCTTAGGGCTTGCTTTTGCAGGGGGAGGGGTCATGGCGACGATCAACTTTCACGTGGTCGATATCTATCACGGCGATAAGGTCTCCAGCTTCAAGAAGGCGGCCGATGCCGGCCTCTGGGGCGCCATCCATAAGGCGACGACCGGCGCGACAGGTAAGGACAGTAAGTACGCAACGCGGCGGCAGGCCGCACTCAAAGCGGGCCTGTTGTGGGGCGCCTATCATTGGGGCACTGCGGCTGACGTTGAAAAGCAGGTGAAGAATTTTATCAATCGGGCCGAGCCCGACGATGACACGCTCGTAGCTCTCGATTTTGAGGAAACCAAAGACAATCAGATGACGCTCGCCCAGGCGCGCGACTTTCTCGCCATAATCAATGAAACGCTCGGACGCAAAGCGGTGATCTACGGCGGCGGCCTGCTGAAGTCGCGCCTCGGTAATGCCGCTAATCCCTTCTTCGGATCACACCGGCTGTGGCTCGCGCATTACAACCCGCACCTGCGCTGGCATATGAGCTGGAAAAAGTATTGGTTGTGGCAATATACTGATAGACGTGGACGTCCCGACTTATTTCCAGACTCTGTTTCTGGCATTCCAGGCAATGCGAAAGGCGACTTGGACTGCGACAGCTACGACGGGAGCAAAAGTCAGCTCAGAGCCGAGTGGGCTTCTTAAGCCGCCTCAGGCTCTTCCTTGTCCTCGTAGCGTGTACGCCGCCGGCGGAGTGCGCCGCGGCAAAACGCAGCAGGGATGTAGCACAGATCGTCAAGGAAACCGGCCCAGCGTTCGGCGCTGGCGAGCCCGCGGTCGAGCGCCGCCATGGTGCGGTCAAGCGCCGGATCGTCATCATGCAGCCATACGCCGAGCACGCGCGCGAACATCAGCGCGGCGCCTTGCGCGCGCAGCGCGCCTTTCGGGCCCGACGCGCTGATGCCGGCAGCCTCCAGCATCCAGCGCTGCGAGCGCACCGCCATGGCGTTGAGTGCCAAACCAAGGGGAGGGTCGCGCCGCACCGAGCGCAGCATCGAGCGCACCGCTTCCTTGTAGGGCGCCATCGCTTCCAGCCGGCGCATCAGCACGTCGAACAGCCGCTCGCGCGCCGGTTCTTCCGCCATGTCGGCGTCGCCGCCGGCGAGCACCGCGCGGTCGATGTCCTTGATGTGGGCGGCGAAGATGGCGAGCGTCGAGCCAAACTCGGCACGCAATTGCGACAGTTTGAGGCCGGCGCGGCCGGCTACCTCGGCGAGTCCGATAACGTCGAAGCTGTGCTCGGCCAGCAGGGCCATCAGCGCGTCGATCGCCTTGTCGCGATCGGACGTTCCGCGCGGCGGCGGCGGGGCCGCTCGCTCTTTGCGTTCACGTTTCGGCTTGCGGGCCATGGCGGCCTCCCATCGGTTCGGATGGCCTTAATCTAGGCCCGCAAAGGCGACGCTTCTAGGGCAGTTCCATCCGATTTAACCGGCCAATTCGCGCCCGCGTCTGGCAGCGGCGGCGACGGCTTTGGTGAGCAGTTCGTCGAAGCCGCCGGGCCCCATCAACACATGGAGTGCGGCGGCGGTGGTGCCGCCTGGTGAGGTGACATTCTGGCGCAGGGTGGCGGCGTCTAGGCTCGAGCGATGCAATAATTCGCCTGAGCCGGCGACAGTTTCGCGCGCCAGCTGCGCCGCCAGTTCCGCCGGCAATCCGGCGGCGATGCCGGCCTTGGTCATCGCCTCCGCCAGTAGAAAGACATAGGCCGGGCCGGAGCCGGACAGCGCGGTGACCGCGTCCATGAGCGCCTCGTCGGCCACCCATTCCACCGTGCCAATGGCGGCCAGCAGGTCGGAGGCGAGCTTGCGCTGACGCGCCGAGACCTTGGCGTTGCCGACGGCAACCGTGATACCGCGGCCGATGGCGGCGGGTGTGTTCGGCATCGCGCGCACGATCGCGGTTGCCCCCGGCAGCGCGTTTTCCAGGAAACCGAGAGTGCGGCCAGCCATGATCGAGAGTACCAGTGTGGTCTTGCCGACATGGGCGCTGAGTGGCGGCACCGCCTCCGACGCGCTCTGCGGCTTGACCGCGATCACGATGGCTGCGGCCGCGGCGGGCTTGCCTTTTGGATTGAGCTTGAGCCCGCGCCGCGCCAGCGCCTTCACGACTTTGCCCGGCTGTGACTCGAGCACCACTAGCTTTTTCGGGCTGAGCCCGCGCGCCAGCCAGCCATCGAGCATGGCGCTTCCCATCTTGCCGGCGCCGAGCAGCACAAGATGGCCGGTGAATTTGGCGAGCGTCTTGGCGGCAGGTTTCTTCATTCCGCAATGATAGCGGCAAATTCGGCGTCATGCCCGGTTTTGTGCCGAGCGGCTTAAGCCTCGCCCGAGGTCTCGAACATGGCGGCGTCGAGCGCCTCACGCGCGCTTTTTCCCGCCCAGACCACGAATTGGAAGGCGGTGAAATAGCGCTCGCACGCTTCAAGCGCGGTGCCGAGCAGCGCCTCGCATTGCTTGCCGGAGGCTTCCGTGCCGCCCGCCAGCACCAGCGCGTGGCGGAACATGATGATGCCTTCCTTGACCCAGAGGTCGAAATGGCCGACCCACATCCGCTCGTTGATCAGCGAGATCAGCGCCTGTACCTCACCGTGGCGGCGCTCCGAAATCCGCAGGTCGAAGGCGCAGGCCAGATGCAGCGCCTCGATGTCGCCCATCCAGGTGTAGGAGAGCTGGTAGTCAGTCCAGCGCCCGGTCACCAGGATTGTGATCTCGTCGTCGCTGGCGCGCTCGAACGACCAGTCGTTGCCGGCCGCCAAGCGTTCCACCACGTCGAGGGGGTTGATTCGTGGCTCGTCCGCATAATTGCCGAGGGACATGACGTCTCCGCTTTGCCGAAGGGAGCGAGAGGAAACGCACGCCACTACACGCGCACGACACCGTTGGGCCGGAGCAGCCCGGACCGCAGTTGGACGCAGGGGATACGGGGACGCCTTGACGTCGAGAACGAATCACTAGGCCAATCGACTATAACCCGCTCGAATCCGCCCGCCAAAGGCGTCGTCGCCCCACCAATACGCAGTGATTTGCGAGTCCGTGGCAACCGTGCCGACTCGACTCTCCACAGCCAAAGCTGCGTCAAGTTGAATCAGCAGTGGATAATTCGCCCCGGTCATTCCGGGGCGCGAGCGCAGCAAGCGAGCCCGGAATCCAAAAATAGCCGCCGCGTTTGCATCTGGATTCCGGGTCCTGCGCTAACGCGTGATCCTGAAAAGTGGGAACCAGTTTTCAGACAAAATCACGCGGCTGCAAGATGCGCCGTCCTGGAATGACGTTGGAACTATTGTGACAGTTTCAGTCGAACAGGCTCGACACCGACTCCTCGGACGCGGTGCGCGCGATCGCTTCGCCGATCAGCGGTGCAACCGGCAGAATGCGGATATTGCCGGCGGCCATAATCTCTTTGGTCGGCTGGATCGAGTCGGTGATCACCAGTTCCTTTAGCTGTGACTTGGCGACGCGCGCGACAGCGCCACTGGAGAGCACGCCGTGGCTGATATAGGCGTAGACCGCCTTGGCCTTCTGATCGAGCAGGGCGTCGGCGGCGTTCACCAGGGTTCCGCCGGAGTCGACAATGTCGTCCACCAGCACGCAGGTGAAGCCTTCGACCTCGCCGATCACGTTCATCACTTCGGATTCGCCGGCGCGCTCACGGCGCTTGTCGACGATGGCGAGCGGTGCGTTGATGCGCTTGGCCAGCCCGCGCGCCCGCGCCACCCCGCCGACGTCGGGCGACACCACCATGACGTTGTCGAGTTTGAAGTTTTCGCGAATGTCCCGCACCATCAGCGGCGAGGCATAGAGATTGTCAGTCGGGATGTCGAAGAAGCCCTGGATTTGCCCGGCATGCAGGTCGAGTGTCATCACGCGGTCGGCGCCGGCGCGGGTAATCAGGTTGGCGACCAGCTTGGCCGAGATCGGCGCGCGCGGCCCCGGTTTGCGGTCCTGCCGGGCATAGCCGAAATAGGGAATCACCGCGGTGATGCGGCGCGCCGAGGCGCGGCGCAGCGCATCGATGATGATCAGTAACTCCATCAGATGGTCGTTGGCCGGAAACGACGTCGACTGCACGACGAAGACATCGGCACCGCGCACGTTTTCCTGGATCTCGACGAAGATCTCCATGTCGGCGAAGCGCCGCACCACCGCCTTGGTCAGCGGGGTCTTGAGATAATCGCCAATCGACTGTGCCAGCGCGGGATTGGAATTGCCGGCGACGAGCTTGATCGCTCCGTTCTTGCCAGACATCCCCGATACCCTTTTAGTCACCGGCTCCCGCGCGGCGTGGTCATAACAAGGCAGGCAGGGCCCGGCAATACGCGGGCGTCGCATTGTCCTGAAGCCCTGCGGCGCGGCGAACGGGGGATTGCGTCAGCGTTTGGATGCGCGGGAGGCCGCCAGCGTGACAGTTTCGCGGGCTGATACCGCCGCGGCGACCGGCGGCCGGCTGCGCGGCAGCGGCACCGGACCGGCAATCGCCGGGCGCGCCGCCTCGTCGGGTGGCTCAGGGGCCTGCGCAATCTCGGTCGGCACCGGATCGGCATGGGCCTTGAAGATACGGAAGATCCCGGCGGCCTCGGGCGAGCTGTTACGCTGACCGATCAAGGCAACCTGCGGCGGCGCGGCCGCAACCGGCGTGTTGGGCGCGACCTCTGGCGAGGTCAGGAAGGTGGCGAGCTGATCCATGCTGCCGTGGGCGATCCGTTTCAACATGGCATCGTCGGCGGCAGTCCAGCCGTCGCGATGCCGGCCCTTGGCGGTTTCCTCGCCGGCGATGCGAAAGGCGCGATGTTCATTTTGGTCGAACACGTCCCACACCCAGGAAACCGTGGTGCGGTTTTTCACGACCTTGGCGGCAAGATAGCCGCGCACGCGATAGGCCGACGCCTTGTCACGCGATATCACCGCGAGCCGGCGTGTCTGCGCCTCGTCGTTTAAATGTTGCACCAGCTTTTGGAATTGAGCAGACGGTGGCCCGTCGATGGATTCAAACGCGACGCTGGCGCCGCGCGGCTGCGCCGCGGTCACACCCGGCTGACCGTCAGGCACGCAGCCGGCCAGCGTCAGGACGCCGACGGCGGCCAACAGCAGCGGAAACACACAACCTGCCGCCGCGCCCTCGACGCAACGGCGTAGACTCGACACCATGGACGCCCCTGTCGGCCGTGCTTTTATTATTGGTCCCCAGGATCGCCCTGATGGTAGTGGCTGAGAGGGGTGGGAGTCCAGCAACGAGGCCGCCCGGCAGCCATTGCCGATGAACGGCAGTCAGCCGGCGAGCGCGATGGCGTTGACGTGGCGGCCATAGTCCGGCTCGCCCAGGCGCGTCATGCGGCGATAGCTGTAGAAGCGCTGCGGATCGCCATAGGTGCACAGGCCGAGGTCCTCGAAATTCGCTATGCCGGTGCGCGCAACGCGCTCGGCGATATAGCCGGTGAGGTCGAACATGGCGTGGCCGGTGCGTATCGAATTCGTAAAAAAGCGCGCATTGGCGGCATCGGCGGCCAGGAAGCGCGCGACGAATTCCGGCCCGACCTCGTAATTCTGCTGCCGGATGGTGGGGCCAAGCGCCGCGACGATGCGTCCGCGGTCGGCCCCGAGCTCCTCCATCGCCGCGATCGTCGTCTCTAGCACGCCGGTTAGCGCGCCGCGCCAGCCGGCATGGGCGGCGCCGACCACGCCCGCTTGGCTGTCGGCAAACAGCAGCGGCCCGCAATCGGCGGTGGATACGCCGACCGCCAGCCCCGGCGTGCGGGTGACGATGGCATCGGCGCGCGGACGGCCCTCGTGCGTCCAGGGCCGCTCGGCTACTACCACGTCAGGCGAGTGCACCTGGTAGGCGGTCAGCAGGCGATCGGACTTGACCCCCAAGGCCGCCGCCATGCGGGCGCGGTTTTCGGCGATCTTGTCGGGGGCATCGTCCGAGCCGGTGCCGCCATTGAGCGTGGCGTAGACGCCTTCGGACACGCCGCCCGAGCGCGTGAAGAAACCGTGGCGAATGCCCGCGAGCATGGCGAGTGAGGGAGCTTGCAGCATTTGTCTATCCCGGGCGTTCAAATCAATCAGTCCGCCGCGCCCAATACATAATGCGCCAAAGCCGGCGCGGCCATCGATCCCTTTGACGGCGGCGCTACTTTTCGAAACCGGGCGGCACGCCGACCGACGGATGGGCGTAAGCGGCCGCCTTGAACAGCGAGCCCATTTCGCCGCGGCCGCGGCCAGTCAACCGCGCAAGCGCCGCATCGACTCCGGCGGCGTGCGCGCCCGCCGCCTTGACCTTGAGCGCCGCCGCCCGCGTCTCGATGCCGAGCCGGCGCAGGAATTCCGTCTGCTCGATCGGGCCGAAACTATTAACGCCCATCGCCTCCAGCGCCCGCGCCAGCGCCTGGAAATCTACATGCGCGGTGAGATCGATCATGCCGGGCGCGGTCAGCGGATCGGCATAGGTGTGCTCGCCCACGGCCTGCAAAGTTTCGCCGACGGCGCTCTTGGCGTGGCCGTAGTCGATCACCAGCGCGGCGCCGTCGTCACGCGCGATCCGTCGTCCCATCTCCATCGCCACGCTGTCGGAACGCCATTCGAAGATCGACGAATTCGCCGCGTCGCGCACGGCCGGCGGCAGCAAGCGGTCGAATTGCGGGATCGGATCGGGCGCGAGGGAGAAGGTGAGCTTGCCCTCGGAATCGACTTCAATGCAGCGCTCGTGCCATCCGCGGTCGGTCTTCACCGCCTGGTTTACCGGCAGGGCATCGAAAAATTCGTTGGCGACGATGATGGCGGGTCCCGCCGGCACGTCCCTGAGCGTGGGATGCCAGAACATCGGGACCGGCAGTTGTTCGAACGTGCGCTCCTGCTGCGATTGCAGCACGGGGCTGATCTCGACCAGATGCAGCACGACCGCCGCTCGGAAGGCCGGCATCACTTTGGTAGCGCGCAACGCGTCGCTCATCATGGTGCCGCGCCCGGGACCGAGCTCGATGATGCGCAAATTGGCCGGCTCGCCCATCTGTTTCCAGACCGCGGCCATCCACAACCCGATCAGCTCGCCGAACATCTGGCTGACTTCCGGCGCGGTGATGAAATCGCCGCGCTGCCCAAGCGGATCGCGGGTCATGTAGTAGCCGTGCGTGCGGTCGGTCAGGCACAACACCATGTATTCCCCGACCGGCATCGGGCCCGCTGCCGCGATGCGCCGGCGAATTTCGACTTCGAGCGGCATGATTTCGGCCATGCTCATATCCGCAGCGGCGGACGCTTCAGCGCATAGACGATGAAGCCGACGCCGGCCAGGAACAGCGGGATCGACAGCAGCATGCCCATGGTCAGGCCGCCCCACAGGAAGCCGAGCTGAACATCCGGCTCGCGGAAGAACTCGCAGCTCGTTCGCGCGATCGCGTAGCCGACCGCGAAGCAGCCGATGATCAAGCCCGGCCGCTTGAGCGCGCCCGCGCGCATCAGCAGCGCCAGCACGATGAACAGTACCAGGCCTTCCAGCGTCGCCTCGTAGAGCTGGCTCGGATGCCGCGGCAGCGTACCGCCGCCCGGAAACACCATCGCCCACGGCACGTCGGTCGGCCGTCCCCACAATTCACCGTTGATGAAATTGGCGATGCGGCCGAGGAACAGCCCGATCGGCCCGACCGCGCAGGTGATGTCGCCGAGCGAGAGCACCGGAATGCCGCGGTGGCGCGCGAACAGAAACACCGCCAACACGCAGCCGATGAATCCGCCGTGAAACGACATGCCGCCGTGCCAGAGCTGCACGATCTCCAGCGGGTGTTCGCTGAAGTAGTGAAGGTTATAGAACAGCACGTAGCCGGTGCGGCCGCCGACGATGATGCCGAGCGTCACCCATAGAATAAAATCGTCAAAATCGACGACGGTAAGCGGTGCCTTGCCGCCCCACAGCCGCCGCGAACGGACGATGGCGCGGGCATAGAGCCAACCGATCAGAATGCCGAAAATATAGGCCAGCGCATACCAGCGGATCGCGAACGGGCCGAACTGCACCAGCACCGGATCGAATTGGGGATAGGGAATGACGAACAGGGGCATTGCGGCATCCGGTTATATTGGCGGGCGGCTCGGGGCCGATGACTCGCGCCGGTGGGGCGCTATGTAGCATGCCGGGTCTTGCGGGCCGATGACCGGATCGCCATTGTTGGGGCGAACGGTGCCGGAGGTGAGAGATGACTCAGACCAGCAATCGCATTTTCGACGAGATGGCTCGCTTGATGAACGACGCCGCCGGGGTCGCGCAAGGGGTGCGGCGGGAAGTCGACACGCTGTTCCACGCCCAGGTCGAGCGCATTCTGCGCGACTACAACGTGGTCAAGCGCGAGGAATTCGAGGCAGTCAAGGAGATGGCGCGGCTGGCGCGCGAGGAAAACGAGGCGCTGAAGAGCCGCATCGAGGCGCTTGAGGCCAAGCCGGCAAGCAAGCCGGCCGGCAAGGCGTCCAAAAAGAACAAGAACGCGGCCGAAAGCGGCTGATTTTTGTGGCGTTTGTGGATTTCTTGCCCTTTGCCCTCCCCACCGCTATAACGCCGCGCGACACGCGGCCCCCGGCACCCCTGGAGGCTCGCCGCGTTCGCAGGCGGCGGAAAAGCCGCCTTTTCCATTGGTTTAGACGAGGACTTCGAGATGGCTACCGTCCAGCAAATGAAAGCGACGGCGCGCCCGAAAGCCGGCAAGGGGGCCGCACGGGCAGCGCGTTATTCCGGCCGCGTGCCGGGCGTGATCTACGGCGAGAACAAGCCCCCGGTGATGGTGCTCCTGGAGCACGACGACCTGAAAAAGCGCATCTATGCCGGGCGCTTCCTCACCACGCTTTACGAGCTCGATGTGGACGGCGAAAAGCACCGCGTCATTCCGCGCGACTTCCAGCTCGACGCCATCAAGGACCTGCCGATGCACGTGGATTTCCTGCGCGTGTCGGAAGGCGCCACCATCCGCGTGCATATTCCGGTGCACGTGCTCAACACCGATCAGTCGCCCGGCGTGAAGCGCGGCGGCGCGGTCAACGTCGTCACTCACACCATCGAGGTGGCGTGCCCGGCTGACGCCATCCCGGAAGCGATCGATGTCGATATCACCGGGCTTGAGATCAGCCATTCCAAACATCTCAGCGACGTGACCCTGCCGCCCGGCATCCGCGTGATCGGCCGCGCCGACATGACGCTGGTCACGGTGGTGCCGCCGTCGGGCTATGCGGAAGAAATGAAGGCCGCCGCCGAAGCGGCCGCCGCTGCGGCCGCTGCGGCTGCCGCCGCGGCCCCCGGTGTCGAAGGCGCCGTGCCCGGTGCGGCTCCCGGTGCTGCGCCTGGCGCCGCTCCCGCCGCTGCGCCCGGTGCCGCTCCTGGTGCCGCCCCCGCCGCTCCGGCCGCCGCCGCGCCGGCGAAGCCCGAGAAGAAGTGAGGCGGCGCGCCCGCCTCACTGCCGGCGTTTGCGCTTACGCGATAGGGCGGCCGCGCGGCCGTTGAAGCCATGCTGCTCTTCGTCGGTCTCGGTAATCCCGGCGCACGCCACGCCGAAAACCGCCACAATATCGGTTTCATGGCGGTGCAGGCGATTGCCCGCCGCCACAACATGTCGCCGTGGCGGCGCAAATTTCAGGGCGTAGCGGTGGAAGGCGCGCTGGCAGGCGAGCGTATCTTGCTGCTGCTGCCCGGCACTTTCATGAACGAATCCGGGCGCGCGGTGCAGGAGGCCGCGCGCTTCTACAAGCTCGAGCCTGGCCACATCGTGGCGTTTCACGACGAGGTCGATCTGCCGCCCGCCAAGGTGCGGGTCAAGGTCGGCGGGAGCGATGCCGGTCACAATGGCCTGCGCTCGGTTACCGCCCATATCGGCAACGACTACAAGCGCGTGCGTATCGGTATAGGAAAACCCGATGTAAAGGAACTGGTGCCGATGCATGTGCTCGGCAATTTCGCCAAGAGCGAATGGCCCTGGGTGCAGGCGCTGTGCGACGTCATCGCCGACAATGCCGGCTTGCTGGTCGAGGGCAAGGATTCGAGTTTCCAGAACAGGGTGCATCTCGCCATGGCCGCCAAGGGCTTCGACGAGGACGACGAGGAGCCGCCCAGCTCCGATTGACGACACAAGAAACGAGACGCGGAACACTCCATGGGATTCAAATGCGGCATCGTCGGCCTGCCGAATGTCGGCAAGTCGACGCTCTTCAATGCGCTGACCGAGACGGCGGCGGCGCAGGCCGCCAACTATCCGTTCTGCACCATCGAGCCCAATGTGGGCGAGGTGGCGGTTCCCGATCCGCGGCTCGACGCGTTGGCCAAGCTCGCCAAGTCGGCCGAGATCGTGCCGACGCGCCTGACCTTCGTCGATATCGCCGGGCTGGTGCGCGGCGCCTCCAAGGGCGAGGGGCTTGGCAACCAGTTTCTCGCCGCCATCCGCGAAGTCGATGCCATCGCCCATGTAGTGCGTTGTTTCGTGGACAGCGACGTCGCCCACGTCGAGGGCAAGATTGATCCGGTCGCCGACATCGAGACTATCGAGACCGAGCTCATGCTCGCCGACCTCGACTCCTTGGAAAAGCGCGTCGACGCGCTGGAGAAGAAGGCGAAAGGCGGCGACAAGGAGGCTAAGGACACGCTCGACCTGATGCAACGTGCGCTCGCGCTGTTGCGCGAGGGCAAGCCGGCGCGCCTGCTCGTGCGCAAGCCGGAGGAGGAGCAGGCTTTCCACGCGCTCGGCCTGCTTACCGCGCTGCCGGTGCTCTATGTCTGCAATGTCGACGAGGGTTCTGCCGCTACCGGCAACGACTTTTCGCGTCGGGTGGAAGCGCGCGCGAAAGAGGAAGGCGCCGGCAGCGTCGTGATCTCCGCCAAGATCGAGTCCGAGATCGCGGTGCTGCCGCCGGCCGAGCGCGCTGAATATCTCGAAGCGGTCGGCCTCAAGGAGCCGGGCCTGAACCGGCTGATCCGCGCCGGCTATGCGCTGCTCGATCTCGTGACTTTCTTCACCGCCGGCCCCAAGGAAGCGCGAGCCTGGACGGTGACACGGGGGCAGCGTGCCCCGCAGGCGGCCGGAACGATTCATACCGATTTCGAGAAGGGCTTCATCCGCGCCGAGACCATCAGCTATGACGACTACGTTGCCTGCGGCGGCGAGACCGGCGCCAAAGAGGCCGGCAAGATGCGGCTGGAAGGCAAGGACTACGTGGTCGCCGACGGCGACGTGATGCATTTTCGCTTTGCGACCTGAGCATTGCTTCTTCTACGCGTGTCGTCGGCGCCAATGGTCGTGGCGGATTGGCTATCGCGCTTGCGTCTTGACTTTGACCTGCCTGACGACCGCGGACGGCAGCACGTCGAGATAGGGGCCGAGCAGGAACGCCTCGCCCGAGCCGTAACCGTACATGCGGTCGTGGGCATCGATCATCGCGCGCACCGGGCGCCGGCAGGCCGCGATCGAGTCGACGATCAGGTCGTTGATCTCGGCCGCGCGCATCTCGGACTTGTAGCGGGGATCGGCCGACGCTTTGCGCAGGATGCATTTGGTCGCCCGCTGCACGAGCGGCAGCAGTGCGGCGTCCTTCTGGCGCACCGACATCTGCATCCAGGCGGCGGGATCGGCAGCGGGGGCCGGGGTATCGAGCGAGACTTGCATCACAAGCGACAATCCGAGCAGCGTTTCGAGAATCATCCCTTGAGGCCTCGGCGAATCAGTTCTGCATCGCTGGTAACGCAGGCCGAGTCACGCCGTCACGCAAAACTTGAATCGCATGCGCGGGAACGCCGCCGGTGTGGAGTCGGAGTCACAGAAGCATCGCGCGAACGAAAGGAGTCCATTTTCCGCTAAGCGATTCAGATGACTCAAGAAAAATGGAACCAGCAGCCGGTCGGCGCCGTTTTGGACATGCGATGAAGTCGAAACAGCCAAAAGTTAACGGGCGCTGCCCGCAGCCGATGCTCAGCAGCGGCGCAGGAGAGCGCATGACCGCCGAACAGGCAGCGCAACTGAACCGACTTGCGCAGGTCACTCACGCGCCGGAATCTGGCCACCAGTGAACAGGTAGCGGAGTTGCGGTCGGCAACCCGCTGCCGGCGAGCGTTCCAGCGTTACAACGCTGGATGTTTCGCTTTCTGTTCCAGCATAGCGTTTACCTTTCCGGTTGCAGGGCCGTTGTGCGCCGCGCGGCGGCGCTGGATTTTCCACGCTTTTCGGGCCATATTAGGCAACGAGGAGCGATGCATAATGTCGATGATTAACTACGGGGCCCCGTCCGAGCTATTCCCCAGCCGCAGCCGCAAGTCGCGCCGCCCGATCGGCTACAAACGGTTTCCCACCGCCGCGGAAGCGATCCGCTTCGCCATCGAGGAATTGCCGCCGGAACTGCTGCTCGGCGCCTATCTCGAGGTCGAGGAGCAGCGCTTCGATGGCAACGGTATCCGCCGGCTCTACGAGAGTTCCGATTACCCGCTGCCGCGCAAACCCGCCAAAGCCGTCGCCGCCAACTGATCTGAACGCAGCCGCTATCGCTGATCGCTGATCGCCGGTCCTTGCCGGGCGGCATGGGATTGCGCGCGGCCACGCCCGCTGGCGCCCCGGCGGCAAAGAACCCCGCCGAAGCGGGGCCAAGTTTGTGGGAGGATTGCCCGACGCGCGTTCGCAGTTGTCGAGTCGCAGCGAACACGTGGTCAGCGGCCTCATGCGACATTGGCCGCTTCCGAGCGGCGCCACTCTAGGTCGATGCCGCCCGGCGGCAGTGCTGCCCCGCTCCGTTGTCCCGCTATCCACAGCCCGTTACGACGCAACGGCCCCGGTTACCCACCGAATTCACAAGCGGCGGCCGCCGGACGACATCGCGCCGTCACAGCGCTCGAGGCTGTCGCCGATCACCAAGTCAGCTTGAAGCCGGCGGTAATGCTTTTCTTGCTGGTCGGCTCACCGATATCGGTTACCGCCGTGGTCACATGCAGCGGACCGAACAGCTTCTGATCGGCGCTCAGCGTGTTGTGGGTGACCGGATCGTTGCTGGCGGTGGTGATGCCGGCGGCGAGCGTCGTACCGGTGGGGCTGATCGCGAGCTTGACCGACTTTTCTTTGCCGTAGACCTCGGTCTGCGCTGGCGGCTGCGCTGTCGTGGGCAGCGGCGGCGCCATCAACGGTAAACCCAACGGTCCTGTCGCGGTCGCGCCCGTCGCCGTCGGCTGGCTGAATGTTTCGGTCACCGAATAGGTGTTCTGAACCGTCACCGAGAAATTTTTTCCGACCGGAATCGAATGCTTGAAGGTAGTGCCGAGCTTGCCCTGATCGTTGGTCGGATCGACGCGCGCATCGACCGAGGCCAGATTGGGCACGCCGAGCGAGGCCCAGGCGGCGCCGGAGCCGGCGTCATCGACCGTACCGGGAAACGGCTTGCCGAACTCGAAGCTGGTCGGCGGCGGCGCCGCGGTCTTGAGATCGGCTCCGACATTGGCATCCCAGTCGGTGGTCGCCAGCGGCTGCTTCACCACCACCTTGCTGGTGCCGTCCGGATTCTGCGTGCCGTTGACGGAGAGGTCATGCGGCTTCGACAAAGTCGGCAGATGCAGCGGGCGCGCCGATGTCGTGGCCGCAAGATGGGCGGGATCGAACAACAGCGCCTGGCCGAGCAGGGCGCTCTCCTCGGGGGTGAGCGGCGGGCCCGCTTGCGGATCGTCGCTCGGCGCTGACGCCGAGGCTGCAGCGCTGGGCGCGGTGATGCGGATGTCCTGCGCCTGCGCGGCCGGCAGCGCGGCGAGCGCGCACGCCAGAGCGAGGATCGCCTGCACAGCGCCGCGAGCCGCACCCGTCCGCATGCTGAAGATCTCCCCCGTCAGGTCTGGGCCGAAGCGTTTCTTGGCCGCGCCAATGTCGGCGCGAACCGGTTAAGCATTGGTTGCGCTTAATGCCGCGGAACTTTGGCGAAGCAATGACGCAGACGCCTGTTCCAATTGGCTTGAACCAAACTCCGTTCATTCCCGCGCACTCGCCGCCGCGAAGCCGAAGCCGCTTCGCTTCGGCGAAGCGGGAATCCAGGAACACGATCGCCGGCCCGGAGATTGCTGCCCTGGGTCCCCGCTTTTGCGGGGACGAACGGCTGATGGCTCGAACGGCGCCGCGCGCCAGTTTCAGGGCTTTTTGACGGGCGGGGTGGTGAAGGGGCTGGCGGCGTGGCCGCCTTGCATCTGCGCCAGCTTGTAGGGCGACAACTGCTTGGGCTTGCTCTTGTCGGCCTTCGGCTTCTTCTTTTCCTTCGGAACCCGCATTTGACCCTTGGCCATGACGACCTCCTTGGAGACTCGGGAGGCGGGATGGTGATCCAGCGCAAGCGCGCCGGCAAGGGGACTCAGGTCTTCGGCTTCGGCTTTGGCGCCGGCTTCGCCGCGGCCGGCACCGCCTTGCCGCTCATCTTGTCCTTGATGCAGGCGTCGACGATGTCGGCGCGCTGATCGAGCGGCAGGTCCTGGCGGCCGTGCTCGGTCGCCATCCAGCATTCCAGCGCGGCTTGGGTGTGGGTCATCGCCGGCTTCGGCGCCGGCGCCGCCGGGGCGGGCGCGCTGGTGGGGTTGGCGGCGCAGCCGGCGAGCGCTGTTGCGAGCAGCAGGACGGCAAGGGCGAGGCGGCGAGCCGTGAAGGAATTCATCGCGGTTGTCTGGAACTCTGCTGCCGCCCCCGGCACGGGTGAACGCGTGGTCACTATTCGCGGGCGGCGGGAAATTGCAAGGCTCGGGCCGCGATTGCCTTTCTGATGTCGTCCCCGCGGAAGCGGGGACCCATAACCCCTGTCCGTCCGTATCTCGAATGCAGGGGTTATGGGTCCCGGCCCTCGCTTCGCTCGGCCGGGACGACGCCAGCGTGTGTCGCCGCGTCCGCGCATTACCGATTCGAATGTCAAACAGCCCGCCTTCGCTGCGCTTCGGCGCGGCAAGCCAAGCGCCATCGCCCCTGTTCTTGGCGGCGCGGGGTACGCCGTATTCTCTCCCCGCCGCGGGCGGGGCCTTTCTTTTGCCCTCGCGCCAGGGGGCGCGGGGGAGTCGACCCCCGGCAAAAATGCCGAGGGGATGGAGCGCCGCATGGCGCATCCAACCGATCCGCGCCGCGCAAACAAGCGGACGCCGTTTGCGTCCCTCGTTTGCGCTTCGAAGCGCGGGCACCCTTGGCGAAGGGTGCGCGCCCCGCGGCGCTCCACTTATCCGGGCGTAAGCCCTTGTTAACCAAAGTAATTGTTGATTTATCAGGCTTACCGTGGCATTAAGTCTTGCCCTCGCCCCATACCCGCATCGGGGCTCAATCACGAAAAGTTGAACATGCCCGACCATCGATACCTTCGCCG
>Ga0307417_10000392_pt1 | contig 18199 bp, 12 predicted proteins | sample SalMarWE160210MG_2_FD_202514 | JGI IMG/M metagenome (GOLD analysis project Ga0307417, IMG submission 202514) | Salt marsh sediment microbial communities from the Plum Island Ecosystem LTER, Massachusetts, United States - WE1602-10 | ecosystem: Environmental > Aquatic > Marine > Intertidal zone... | reverse complement strand
GCGGCCGTCTCGTTTGACGAATCCGCCATCGATGTAGGCAGCGAGGACACGCGGATCCCACGACGCGAATGGAGCTTTGTTCCGGTAGTTGCCGACAATGGCCTCCGGACTGAGGAAACCGTCTCTTCGCCGCAGCGCACCGTCCGCGAGCGGCATGTGCTCCATCCTCCTGTAGGGCGGAGGAAACACGATCGGTTCAATCACGATCAGAGCCCTGAACCGGCCAGGTCGCAGCACCTCCGCCATGAGCAGCGTGGCTCCCCCCATCGAGTGTCCTACACCGATTGCGGCTCCGTCGTACGGCTCGAGAACGTCCAACGCGTGACGAGCAAACGACCACCAATCCGCAGGCCGCTCGAATTCGTCGGCATCTCCGTGGCCGGGAGCGTTCCAGGCAATGAACGGTCGACCACCGAGTTCCTCCCCTACCGGCCCCCACACCTCCTTGCAGAACCCGGTCGCGTGGGCAAACGCGACGAATTGGGAACTCACCCGCGCCTCAGCCGTCGTCTACGTCGTACGAGACTGTCGACTCCAGTCTGACGACCCCGTCGATGCGTCGAATCAGCTCCTCGAGAAGCCGCGCGTCAGTCGCTGTCGGTGCGATGCCGGAGACGGTCACCACCCCATTTACCACGTCGACGTCCAGCGAGTCTGCGTCTAGGAGCAACACTCGTTTCACGATGTCCTCGCGAATCTCGTCTTCGATGACGTCGTCCGGGCGAGTGAACACGGCGACCACATCGGCTCTGCTGATGATCCCGACGAGTGCGCCCTGGACATCGACGACTGGAAGCCTCTTCACGTGGTGGTGGGCCATCACGCGAGCGGCTTCTGTGACGCTCGCCTCCGGGAAGATGACGACCGGATCCCTCGTCATCACTTCCCCTACGGTCTCGGCGGCGACTATCGGACCGCCCTCCTCGATCATCGCGTTGAGAAGTCTTCGCTGCGACCGATCTGCTTCTTTCTCGAGGAAGTCGGCCTCGGTGATGATCCCGACGAGGGCTCCTGACTCGTCGACGACCGGAAGACCGCTGACACCCGCGCCCACCATCATGCGTGCCGCTTCCTTCAGGTACGCTTCCGGCGTGGTCGTGATCACATCGATGGTCATGACGTCGAGGACCCTCATGCGCAGGGTCCCTTCACCACGAGCACGTCGCACGAGGAGAGATGCACGACCCGGTGGCTCGTACTGCCCAACACGAGTGCTGCAAGCTCTCCTCGTCCCCTCGAACCGACGACAATCATCTCCGTCTCGATCCCCTTTGCATACTCGACGAGCGCGTCTGCCGGATAGCCGTCCAGATCGACCTTGCGAGTGTCGGCCGTTGTGTCGACCAGCAACGGATCGACGACCTCCCAGACGAGCTCTCGCTGCGACTTGACGAGCGCTGTGAGATCGGCGGGCACTTGACTCAACGCCCCCAGCAGGCTGCTGGGGATGTGCGAAACATGCACGATATGCACATCGGTTCCTCGAGATTCGGCGAGTTCAACCCCTCGTCGAACGGCGAGAAGTGAGTGCTCCGATCCGTCCGTCCCCACGACGATACTCATGACTCCTCCCACTGCTCTGGCGGATACTCTCTCTCGCGCTTTGCTGCGAGTCGTGCCGAGTAGGCCGCCGCTTCCGTTCTGCGTGTCATTCCAAGCTTGTTCAGAAGGTTCGAGACGTAGTTCTTGACCGTCTTCTCGGCGAGGAACAGCTCTACGGCGATCTCTTTGTTCGTGAGGCCCTCGGAAATCAGGTCGAGAATCTTGCGCTCCTGCGGCGACAGCTTCGCCACGAGCGGATCGGTTGGTTCATCGCCGCGGATCCGCCGGAAGACATGTTCGGTCATCGTCGGGTCGAGGAGTGACTCACCGGCGCCGACTCGACGGATACTGTCGATCAGTTGGCGAGCGTTGACCCGCTTGAGAACGTAGCCGGCCGCGCCCGCCATGATCGACGCGAACAGGGCCTCTTCGTCAGCGAACGACGTCAGCATCAGCACGCGCACATCCGGCCAGCGCGCACGAATCTCTCTGCACGCCTCGATGCCCGTCCCGTCCGGGAGCCGCACGTCCATGACGACCACTTCCGGTCGGTCGTACCCCACACGGCGAATGGCCGACTCGACGGTTCCCGCCTCACCGACGACCTCGAGGCCATCCTCTCCATCGAGCAACGTCACCAGACCCTTTCTGACGATTTCATGGTCATCGACGATCAGAATCCGCACATGTCCTCCTTACAGCCTCAGGCTAACGGGTCCAGAGTGGTCTTCGGTTTTCGGTTCTCGGTTTTCGGTAGAAGCTCGCTTCGGCCGTTTTGGGCTATCGGTTTCCGGCAAGACGGTTGTCGCTCGATGGTCTCGTGGCTAGTCAGGCCGCGTTCTTACCGACGACTGAAGACTGACGACTGAAGACTGGGCGGGCTCCGCCCGTCCACGGGCTTCGCCCACCTCGGATTAGCCTGGCTAGCGATGACTCGCCCCATGATCCCCGCTTCGCGACTCTCCGATCTCATCGGTGCCGCCGCGCGTGTCACCGGACAGACAGAACTCACCGCAGTCCTCGAAACGGTGGTCACAACGGCGATGGACCTCACGGGGGCACCGTACGGCGCCCTCGGTGTCGTCAGCGAAAACGGCCAGCTCATCCAGTTCGTCCAGCAAGGCGTGCCCGAGGAGGTCGCCGAGCTGATCGGCAGACCCCCAGAGGGTCGAGGTCTGCTCGGTGCAGTCACATGGCAGCCAAGCCCGATCCGGCTCGACGAGGCCCAATCGCACCCTCGTGCCACCGGATTCCCGAAGCATCATCCCCAGCTCGACGGCTTTCTCGGTGTCTCGATCCGTATCGGCGGCGACGTGTTCGGAAACCTGTATCTCGGCGCGGTACACGGAGGTTTCACAGAACAGGATGAGACGCTGATACGGGCTCTCGCGCTGATCGCAGGATCGGCGATCTCGACCATCCGACTTCAAGCGCGTCTTCGCAGGGCAGCCGTTCTCGAAGATCGCCAGCGCATCGCTCGGGACCTCCACGACTCGATCATCCAGGATCTCTTCGCCGTCGGCCTGTCCCTCCAGGCTCTGACGGCACGTCTCCCTGATCCCGACATGCGCACCAGCCTGGAAGAGTCTGCATTGCACCTCGACGACTCGATCACCGCGCTCAGACGATTCATCTTCGACCTGCGCCCAACCGTACTGGGCAGCCGCAACCTGAAGGACGAACTGTCGGAGCTGCTCGGACGTCTCGCCGTTCCCTACGAAGCCAGCATCGGCATAGGTGTCACCGGTCCCGTCGACGACCTTCCAAACGAGCTGATCGACGACGTTCTCCAGATCACGAGGGAGGCGGTGAGCAACGCGTTGCGGCATTCGGGCGCGGACGTGGTGAGCATCTCCGTCAGCAGGGGCATTGATCGCCTCGTGATCACCGTGGCGGACAAGGGGAAGGGTTTCGACATCGACTCGATCGAGCGAGGCATGGGGCTCGACAACATCCAGAGTCGTGCCGAGACAGCTGGAGGCGAGGCCGAGATCCAGAGCAAGGTCAACGAAGGAACCACCGTTCGAGTGGTGCTTCCTCTGTAGGCGGGGATCCGCCCCGCCGGTGATGGGTCATGGGTTGTCAGTTCTCGGTGAGAACGCGACCTGCGTTGTCACGAGACCCCGAGGCGAGTGTCTTACCGACAACCGACAACCGACAGTAGTCCGAAGAGCCCGCGATCTGGACGGTACCCCCACGGAGTACCATGAGGGCACCTCGAAGAAGGACTCCTATGCAGCTCGATGAGCAATCACGGAACGCAGTTCTCCCTCGACTGCGTCGCATCGAAGGTCAGGTTTCAGGCATCATCCGCATGATCGAGAACGACCGTGAGTGCACCGACATCGTCACACAGGTCGCGGCGGCGTCGAAAGCACTCGACAAGGTCGGCTTCAAGTTGCTTGCCGCCAATCTGGCCCGGTGCATCGTCGACGACGACCAGGTCGGGGACACCGCAGCCCTCGAGAAGCTGTTCATGACCCTCGCCTAGACGATGTGTGCCGCCGGTGAGGCGGAGCACATCGACCGGTCCGACGGCACCGCTATCCTTGCCTGGACTCGACCGATCAGGCAAGGGGTCGAGGTACCGCACCATGAGGAGGCCGAGAAGTGGAGCACGAAGTTGCGACACTCGATGGCAATGAGGCAGCCGCCTACATAGCCCACAAGACGAACGAAGTCATCGCCATCTATCCGATCACCCCGTCCTCGCCGATGGGTGAGCACGCCGACGCCTGGTCTGCACTAGGGAAGACGAACATCTGGGGCGAGGTCCCTGAAGTCGTTGAGATGCAGAGTGAAGGGGGCGCATCCGGCGCCGTCCACGGTGCGCTGCAGGGCGGGGCGCTGACCACGACATTCACCGCGTCTCAGGGTCTGTTGTTGATGATCCCGAACATGTTCAAGATCGCCGGCGAGCTTCTGCCGTCGGTCTTTCATGTTGCAGCCCGATCGGTCGCCACACACGCTCTGTCCATCTTCGGCGATCACAGTGATGTCATGGCCACCCGAAGCACCGGGTTCGGGCTCCTTGCCTCCAACTCGATTCAGGAAGTGCACGACTTCGCGCTGATTGCGCAGCGAGCGGCCCTGGCATCGAGGGTTCCGATCCTGCACTTCTTCGACGGGTTCCGGACATCCCACGAACTCAACAAGATCGAACTGATTTCCGACGACATCATCGAGGCCATGATGGACGGGGACGCCATACGCTCCCACCACGAGCGTCGTCTCAGCGCCGAGCACCCGGTGCTGCGAGGCTCCGCTCAGAATCCGGATGTGTTCTTCCAAGCACGCGAGGCCGCCAACCCGTACTACATCGCTGCTCCCGACCATCTGCAAGAGGCCATGGACCGGTTCGCCGAACTGACCGGGCGGTCCTACCACCTGTTCGACTACTTCGGAGCGCCGGATGCCGACCGGGTCATCGTTCTGATGGGTTCCGGTGTCGGGGCCGTCCGTGAGACGGTCGATGCCCTCAACGCCGGCGGCGAGAAGGTAGGTGTGATCGCCGTGAGGGCGTACCGACCTCTCTCGATCGAGGCATTCATTGCGGCCCTCCCGGGGACGACAAAGACGATCGCCGTTCTCGACCGGACCAAGGAACCGGGAGCGCTCGGCGAGCCCCTGTACGTTGATGTGGTCGCCGGACTCGCGGAAGCCCAGGCGGCCGGCCGAGTCGCTTGGGACCAGACACCGACCATCATCGGTGGTCGGTACGGGTTGTCCTCGAAAGAGTTCACCCCGGCAATGGTGGCCGGCATCTTCGAGGAGATGCAGTCCGAAACGCCGAAGAATCACTTCACCGTGGGCATCGTCGACGACGTGACCGGCACGAGCCTCGCGCCGGTTGAAGACTTCCACACGGAGCCCGAAGGCAGGGTCAAGGCGCTGTTCTACGGGCTCGGAAGTGACGGCACGGTGGGCGCATCGAAGAACTCGGTGAAGATCATCGGCACCAACACGCCATTGAACGCGCAGGGCTACTTCGTGTACGACTCTCGCAAGGCCGGATCGGTCACGGTCTCCCACCTCCGTTTTGGCAAGGACCCGATCCAATCCACCTATCTGGTCGACAAGGCGGACTTCGTCGGCTGCCACCAGTTCGTCTTCCTCGAAAAGATGGACGTGCTGGAACACGCAGCCGAGGGAGCGACGTTCCTGCTGAACAGCCCGTACGGTCCCGAGGAGGTGTGGGACAACATCCCTGCGGAAGTGCAACGTCAGATCATCGACAAACACCTCAAGTTCTACATCGTCGATGGCTACTCGGTGGCTCGCGACGCCGGCATGCCCGGCCGTATCAACACGGTGCTCCAAACCTGCTTCTTCGCGCTGAGCGGCGTCCTGCCTAGAGAGCAGGCGATCGATGAGATCAAGCACGCGATCGACCTGACCTACGGCAAGTTCGGAGAGTCGGTCCTCCAGAAGAACTACGACGCGGTCGACGGCGCGCTGGCCGCCCTGTACCCGGTAGATGTGCCCTCGGAGTCGACGTCGACGATCCACATGCGCCGGCCCGTTCCGGAGCAGGCGCCGGACTTCGTCCAGAGGGTCACGTCGCTCATGCTCGAGGGCAAAGGAGACCTGCTGCCGGTGAGCGCGATGCCGGTAGATGGCACGTTCCCGACGGCAACGACCAAGTGGGAGAAACGCAACATCGCTGAAGAGATCCCGATTTGGGACGCGGACATCTGTATCGACTGTGCCAAATGCGCGCTGGTGTGTCCGCACGCTGCGATCAGGATGAAGGTGTACGACCCAGCATTCCTCGAAGACGCACCTGTGACCTTCAAGTCGAAGGAGTGGCGAAGCCGCGAGCTCCCCGGTATGGCCATGACGATCCAGGTCGCTCCCGAGGACTGCACCGGCTGCGGCGTGTGCGTCGACATCTGCCCCGCCAAGTCCAAGGAAATCGTCCGGCACAAGTCGATCAACATGCGGCCGCATATCGATCACGTGGACGAGGAGAAGGTGAATTTCGACTTCTTCCTCTCGATACCGGAGATGGACCGGACGAAGGTCAAGACGGACACCGTGAAGGGCTCGCAGATGCTCCAACCGCTCTTCGAGTTCTCCGGGGCATGCGCAGGCTGCGGCGAAACCCCCTACATCAAGCTGCTCACCCAGCTGTTCGGGGATCGTACGGTCATCGCCAATGCAACCGGCTGCTCATCGATCTACGGCGGCAACCTTCCGACGACCCCGTACTCACAGAACGCAGACGGCCGGGGTCCCGCGTGGGCGAACTCGCTCTTCGAGGACAACGCCGAGTACGGCATGGGTATGCGGCTCGCATTCGATGCCGAAACGTCGCAGGCCAAGTCGTTGGTCAAGGGACTCACGAAAGAGATCGGGCTCGAGCTCGCACACGGGCTGCTCGAAGCCGACCAATCCGACGAGGCAGGCATAGCAGCTCAACGGGTCCGTGTGGCCCAACTGAAGGAGAAGCTGGCAACCATGGACTCGGAGGATGTCAAGACTCTGCTCTCAATCGCAGATTCGCTCGTCACACAAAGCGTCTGGATCGTCGGCGGTGACGGTTGGGCATACGACATCGGTTTCGGCGGTCTGGACCACGTCCTCGCATCGGGTCGAAACGTCAACGTGCTCGTGCTTGATACCGAGGTCTACTCGAACACCGGTGGACAGGCTTCGAAGGCAACCCCCCTCGGCGCGGTGGCCAAGTTCGCCGCATCGGGCAAGAGTGTCCCCAAGAAGGACCTCGGCATGATTGCCATGCAATACGGCAACATCTATGTCGCGCAGATCGCCATTGCGGCGAACAACATCCAGGGGGTCAAAGCGTTCCAGGAGGCGGAGTCATTCGACGGGCCCTCGCTGATCATCGCCTACAGCCAGTGCATCGCACACGGCATCGACATGGAGATGGGCATGTCGCACCAGACAGATGCGGTGAACAGCGGGTTCTGGCCACTGTTCAGGTTCGATCCCCGCAGAGAGGATCGTCGCCCGTTCCGGCTGGACAGTCGCAAGCCCTCGATCACGTTTGAGGAGTTCGCCGACAAGGAGGCCCGGTTCGCGATGCTGAAGCGCACCGACCCAGAACGAGCGAAGAGGCTCCACGAAGATGCACAGGCGACGATCGACGCACGCTGGTCCTACTACGAACAGACGGCCGACATCGAGAGAGACTTTCTGGAGGAAGAGGAGGCAGGCGTATGAGCGTCGATCTGACCACCACCTACCTCGGCATGAAGCTGGCGCATCCAATCGTCCCGTCGGCGTCGCCGATCACCGGGAAGCTCGACGTGCTGAAGCGTCTCCGGGATGCCGGCGCACCGGCCATCGTGCTCCCCTCCCTGTTCGAAGAGCAGATCACGCACGAGGAAGAGGAGATGCAGCGGCTCGCCGAGTTCAAGGCTGAGAGCTCCGGTGAAGCGACGTTCGGTTACTTCCCGGAGATGCAGGACTACAACACAGGTCCCGGCAGCTACCTGAAGCTCATCGAGGACGCCAAGGCAGCGCTCGATATCCCCATCATCGCAAGCCTCAACGGCTCGTCGGTGAGCGGCTGGCTCCAGTACGCGAAGCGAATTCAGGAAGCAGGCGCTGACGCCCTCGAGCTGAATGTCTACTACGTGCCGGCGGATCCCAACGAGACGGGTGCCGCGGTCGAGGACAGATACCTGAGTCTCGTCAGGGCGTGCCGAGAGTCGATTGCGATTCCCATGGCAGTCAAGATCGGGCCGTACTTCAGCTCGGTGGTCAACATGGCGAGCAAGATCGTCGCAGCCGGGGCGAACGGCCTCGTGCTCTTCAATCGCTTCCTGATGCCCGACATCGACCTCGAGCGTCTCGAGGTCGCCCCGGCATTGAAGCTGTCGGACCCGTCAGAGCTCCGCCTGCCGCTTCGCTGGATCGCGCTCATGCGGGGCAAGGTGCCGGCATCGCTCGCTCTGTCGAGCGGTGTGCACTCGTCGATGGATGCGGTCAAGGCAGTACTCACGGGTGCGGATGTAGCGATGACGACCTCGGCCCTGCTTCGACACGGGCCGGAGTACCTGACGACGATCCTTGAAGGATTCCGCGCCTGGCTGGAAGAGAACGAGTACCTGTCGGTAGAACAGGCGACGGGATCGCTCAGCGAAGAGGCAGCACCCAATCCGGAGGCATTCTCCAGAGCCAACTACATGAAGGCGCTGGTCTCCTACACCGGGACTCCCGTCTGAGCTAGCCGCGCTGCTCCGATCGCCACACGACATACGAATACACCAGGGACACAAAGAACGTTCCGATCGAGCCGGCTACCACGATCCACATCATGATCGAGGTGTTGTCGATGAACACCCCGAGCATCATCACGACACCGAGTACAACGAAGAGGCGGCCGGCGAACCGGTGCGTTCGCGACCACGACAAGTCGCTGGCCATGGTCCAAGGTGTGCGCAGTCCCATCGATGTGTTCCGTTTCAGCCGGGGAAGGAACGTGCCCACGACGACGAACAGGACACCGACCAGCACCAGCACGATCGTGGTCGTGTTCACTTCGCGGCCGAGCCCAGAGAACAACATCACCGCATGGACGACACCGAGCAGCAACATCAGCACCATCCACATGGCGACGTACGTTCTCCCCATCAATCCGACGCGGGTCGACTCGAACCTCGGGAGCACGGCGAACACGGCGGCGGCGCCTAGTCCAATCAACGGCACGAGATAGAGAATCTGGAACCTGGTCGCCGCCCCTCCACCCACTTCCCCGAACTGCACCGGGATGCGGGTTCCCGCAGGGAGCCTCGCCGAAGCCCACAATGACATCCCGGCCATCGCAGCGATGACCACCAGGCTCAAGCCGAATCCCGCTCCGATCTTCCGGCCGGTCACGCTCGGTTCACTTGACCGGGTTTGTGAGGCCGGGCAGGTCGATCAGTTCCGGTGTCCACCCCGCCTCGACCCGCTCGACACGGATCCTCGCATCGACCAGCGAGACCCCGTCTCCGGGTGCAAGCACCTTGACCGGATTCAGATCCATCTCGGAGATCTCCGGCACCGCCTCGGCGAGAGCCGACACCCGCAAGATCACCTGTTCGAGTGCTGCCACGTCCGAAGGTGGCGTCGACCGATAGCCATCGAGGAGTTTGGCCGACTTGATCGACCGCACCATCTCCGCAGCTTCGAGGTCGGTGACGGGATTGAGGCGAAACGCGACGTCCCCGACGAGTTCCACCAACACGCCGCCCATGCCGAACACGATGAGCGGACCGAACGCCGGATCCTCAGTCATGCCGACAAGCACCTCCAAGCCGCCTTCGACCATCTCCTGGACCATGACGCCGGTCGCGTCGTCGGTGAGGCTCATCAGTCGCTTGAACGTCTCACGGACTTCTTTGTCTCCCTCGACGTTCAAAGAGACACCGCCAACGTCGGACTTGTGGAGGGCGGATGGCGAGATCAGTTTCATCGCCACGGGACCGTCGAGCTTCCCGGCGAACTCGACGGCGCTCGAAGCATCGGAAACGCTTGCAGATGCAGGGAGGCAAAGGCCGAACGCACACAGGATCTCTTCGACCTCTTCTGGCTCGAGCCAGCCGCCGGCGTCACCGAGTCGCTCGAGCGCCGTCTGGGCGACTTTGCGTGCGACCTCCGGCTTGACGTCCTCGAAGACGGGGACGGTCCCTTCGGGCTTGGCGAGCCACTCTCCGTGCCGCACGACCCTGGAGAGGGCGACCGCTGCCGCTTCGGGGAACCGGTAGCTAGGGATCTTGACTCGGTCGTCCGAGAGTAGTTCTGCAGCGTTTCCCGAAGACATGAAAACCGAGAGGAGCGTCTTGTCTCCTTTGTACCGGTCCGCCGTGTCTCTGATGGCTTCGGCGATCACGCGCTCAGCGCCCGGTGTCGTCGGGATGTAGCTCACGATGAGTGCATCGATCTCATCAGAGGCAAGCATGGTCTCGATCTCGTGTCGGTACTCGTCGGGTCCTGCGGACGCGATCATGTCGACAGGGTTCCGGGTCGACGCCTCGGCCGACAGCCCTACGGCAAGCTTCGCCCGGAAGGCTGCCGAGAACTCGGGCACTTCCAGACCGTGCGATTCGAGGGCATCGGCAGCGAGAATGCCGGGGCCCCCGGCGTTCGTCAGAATCCCAACTCGCTTGCCCGTCGGGATCGGCTGGCTAGCGAGGAGCACAGCAACATCGAAGAGCTCTTCCAGGGTCGTCGTACGAATCACGCCGGCCTGGTGAAACAGTGCGTCGACGGCGACGTCCACCGATGCGAGGGCGCCGGTGTGACTGCTGGCCGCCCTGGTTCCGGCCTTGGTACGTCCCGACTTCACGGCAACGATCGGCTTCTTGCGGGCGATACGGCGCGCGAGCCGACCAAATCGGCGTGGATTTCCAAACGACTCCAGGTACAGAACGATGACGTCGGTGTTGGGATCTCCCTCCCAATACAGCAGCAGGTCGTTGCCGCTGATGTCCGCCTTGTTGCCGACAGACACGAACGACGAGATTCCGATCGCGTTGCGATTGGCATAGTCGAGGATCGCGATTCCCAAGGCACCGGACTGGCTCGACATTGCGACATTGCCGGGCGGTGGGAAGAAAGGCGAGAACTGACCATCCACGACAACCCTCGGGTCGGTGTTGAGCACGCCCATGCAGTTCGGTCCGACCATCCTCATCCCCGCGGCCCTGACCGTTTCGACGAGTTCCCGTTCGAGAGCTGCGCCCTCCGGTCCGAGCTCGGAGAACCCGGCCGAGATCACAACGACGCCTTTGACACCTTTCTCGGCACAGTCCTTCAGCGCCGGGATGACCAGCGGAGCCGGCACCACGATGAATGCCAGATCGATCGGGTCCGGGATGTCGGAGACTGTCTTGTAGGCGCGAACCGAGTGCACGTAGGTCGCGGCAGGGTTCACCGGATAGATGGGTCCGGAAAAGCGTCCTTGGATCAGGTTGTGGAACAACCGTCCACCGATCGACTCGGGATTGCGGCTCGCACCGACGACCGCTATCGACCGCGGATAGAAGATTGGAGTCAGTGATGCGGCGATAGCTCGCCTCTCCCGCTCCTGCTCTGCTGCACGCGTTCCTTCGGACTGCGCGACGGGGAACGCGACGCTGTACACGCCCTCGTCCATCGTGCGCTCGATCTTGTATCCGGAGTGCCTGAACATGCGGATCATCTGCACGTTGTCTGGCAGTACGAGCGCCGTAAAACCCTGGATACCGTGGGTGCGAGCGTACGCGGTCATGAGCTGCAGCAGCTGTGTTCCGATCCCCCGGTTCTGATGTGCATCGACGACGGCGAACGCGACCTCGGCCTGGTCCGGCTCGTTTTGGTCTCGGTCGTAGCGACCGACACCGATCATCTTGTCCTCGAGCAGGACGACGAACGCCATCCGGTTCTCGTAGTCGACGTTGGTGAAGTAGTCGAGCTCTGTTGTAGACAGGTCGTCCTTCTCCTGAAAGAAGCGGAAGTACCGGGACCTCTGCCCCATACCCTGAAACAGCTCGTAGAGGCGTTCCCGATCATCGGGAACGATGGGTCTGACACGGACGACGCCGCCGTCCCTCAAGACGGCATCGACGACGAATTCGGTGGGATACTCGGACATTCACCCTCCTTGCACCCCCAATTCTGGCACGATCCGGGTCGACCAGGTCTGACCCGGTATCGTGCCGGCGTGAGCGTCATCGCAATCCCCTTCACCGACGAGCCGATCTCGACCGTGGCGGCAAACGTCGCGACGGCGATGACCCATCCGAGGATCGATCAGGTGCTGTGTGTCGGATCTGAACGCAACACCGTCTTCGCTGCGCTCGAGGCGATCCATCCCAACGTCACGGTCATGGTGCAGCGGAGACTCGGCACGCAACGCTCGGGCAAAGGTGACGCCATGAACACGGCGCTTCTTCACTTTCTGGGCCACACGGACGCGAACCGTATCCATTTCTACGACGCAGACATCATCAACTTCGATTCGACGTGGATAGACCGTGCCGAAGCGGCCGCCGACGCAGGCGTCGACGTCGTTCGGCACTCGTTCCCACGGGCCTCCACCGACGCGATGATCACATGGATGATCACCCGGTTCGGCCTGGCAGTGCTGTGGCCCGACACGGAACTCCCGACGATCGGACAGCCCCTCGGTGGAGAACTGCTGCTCACGCGACGCTCGGCAGAGGTGCTCGCGGCCGATCCTCGGGTGATCGACCGCAGCGACTGGGGAGTCGACACGCTCTACACGTTCGCATCCGTACAGGCAGGGCTCAGCCTCCACGAGACGTTCATTCCCGAGGGAAAGCGTCACCGGCTGTACGGGAGCCTCCGAGAACTCTCGACGATGCTCAATGAGTGTTTCGCGGCACTTCAATCGCTCGCCGGCGAGGCGGTTCCGACGGGAACGCCCCACAGTGCGGTACCTCGAACCGCAGCGACCGGAACGGTGGCGACGGCAGTTGGCTACTCGGTGGACGACACGATCGCCTTGCTTCGGCTCGGCTGGAGCGACCGTCAAATGGAACTCCTGGAGGTGTTCTCTCCAGAGATTGCGTCAGGGATGCGTTCGCTTCGAAGGTACCCGTCAGTTGGGTTCATGGATGAAGACGCTTGGTATGGCACCTACCGGCATCTCCTCACCCACTACGAGGCAGGCGACGCCGACTGGGAGGAGTTGCTGTTTCGGCTGTGGTCGGCACGGGTACTCAACTACACGTTCACCGAGGCCTTGCGGGGGCACGCCGCCGCAACAAGCTACCTCGAAGGGATGATCGAGCGTGCCAGGAGAACGTAAGCGTTCTCATCGCGCGGTCATCTGTTTTCGGTTATCAGTCGTCGGTAGGAACGCGGCCCAACACAATCGGAGACAGCACGGCGAGTTTCTTACCGAGAACCGAAGACCGACAACTGAAGACCGCCCGCAGGGCGGGCGGTACCATGCCGACCATGGATGACGTCGTTTGGGTCCCCTCCGACCCCGAGTCCACCCTGCTGTATCGATTCATGTCGCAGCTGCCGACCCGGCCAACTTCCTACGACGAACTGTGGAACTGGTCGATCGACCATCGGGCGGAGTTCTGGCAGTCCGTGTGGGACTTCGCCGATGTCGATGCCTCTCAGGCGCCCTCCACTCCGATCGCTGCAGAGGCGATGCCGGGCACGGAGTGGTTTCCTGGGGCCCGCCTCAACTACGCCGAGAACCTCCTGCGACGGCGAGACGACGGATTCGCGATCATCGCCGCAGGCGAAGGACGGCCCATCGAGAAGATCACCTGGTCCGAACTCACCCAACTCGTAGCCCGCGTTCAAGCCGGCCTCGAGGCGCTTGGTGTAGGACCAGGAGACCGAGTTGCTGCATTGATCCCCAACTCGTCGTTCGCTGTCATCGGCATGCTCGCCACAACCGCGATCGGAGCGATCTGGTCGTCGTGTTCTCCCGATTTCGGTCCGCTCGGAGTCATCGACCGGTTCGGTCAGATCCGGCCGAAGGTACTGATCGCAGCCGACGGGTACCGCTATAACGGCCGGACACACGTCCTCGAAGACACGGTCAGAGCGGTCACAGCCAAACTCCCGGACCTCGTGAGCCTCGTACTGGTCGATTTCGTCGGTACCCCATGGGATGTCGATGGTGTCCCCACGACCTCGTGGGCCGACCTCATGGTGGAGGCGGTGACCGAGCCCTGCTTCGAGCAGCTGCCCTTCGATCACCCCCTGTTCATCATGTACTCGTCAGGGACTACGGGTCCCCCAAAGAGCATCGTCCACGGCGCCGGTGGCACGCTGCTGAAGCACCTCTCTGAACACCAGCTTCACTCGGACGTCCGGTCTGGAGACGTCGTGTTCTGGTTCAGTACCTGTGGCTGGATGATGTGGAACTGGCTCGTGTCTTCGCTCGCCTCCGGTGCGACGATCGTCGTCTACGACGGAAGCCCTACATATCCAGATCTGGGTGTCTTGTGGCGCCTTGCCGAGGAAGCCGGTATCACCCACTTCGGGACGAGCCCGAAGTTCCTCTCGGCGAATGCCAACGCGGGAATCGTGCCAGGCGAAGTCGCCGATCTGTCGGCGATGCGCTGGTTGGGTTCGACCGGCATGCCGCTCAATCCGGAGCAGTTCGACTGGGTGTACGACCACGTCAAACGAGACGTCCAACTCGCATCGATCTCTGGAGGCACCGACATCATCGGATGTTTCGCTCTCGGAGTGCCAACGCTTCCTGTTCGTCGAGGCGAGCTCCAGGCCCGGGCGCTCGGCATGGCCGTCGAGTCGTGGGACGACGACGGTGTCGCTCACATCGGTGAGAAGGGTGAGCTGGTCTGCACGAAGCCCTTTCCGTCGATGCCTGTTTCGTTCTGGAACGACCCAACCGGTGATCGGTACCGGGCCGCCTACTTCGAGCGGTTTCCCGGCGTATGGACCCATGGCGATTTCATCGAGATTCGGCCCGAGGGCGGCGTCGTCATCTACGGGCGATCGGACACCACCCTCAACCCGTCCGGGGTGCGGATCGGAACGGCAGAGATCTACCGGGCGATCGAGACGATGCCGGAGATCGACGATTCGATCGTTGTCGGACACCAGACCGCCGACAACGTCGAGGTTGTGCTGTGCGTGAAACTCACAACGGGACACCGGCTCGATGACGGCCTCCGGGACACGATCAGACAGCGGATCAGATCGGAGACGTCACCGCGTCATGTTCCCCGGCACATCTTCCAAGTCGACGCGATCCCCTACACGCTGAGCGGCAAGAAGGTAGAGAAGGCCGTTCGAAAGACGCTCGCCGGCGAGGTGGTGTCCAATGCCGACGCGCTCATCAACCCGGAGTCCCTCGAGCAATACCAGCAACTGTTGTAGAACGGTCCCGGGCCTCAGCTCTCGCTGCTGAGATCCACCCCAGCGAGGACCTCGAGAGCGAACGGCTCCCGTTCAACCAGCTCCGGAATGAACCGCTGGAGGCTCGCTACCTGCACTTCGAACGCACCGGGAAGGCCCGTCCCTATCAGCCTTCGGGCAATCCTGATGAGTTCGTCGTGAACCATTCGCACGTAGTGCTGCTCATCGTGGAGGTCAGCCGGGATTTCTTTGAACTGGAAGTACTCCGACATACTCTGGGGACCCTTGAGGACCACGACCGGCTCGTGCTCTTCGTTCTCCTCGAGCCGCCCTCGCACCGTGGCTGCGAAGAACATCGGCGAGAGGTCCTCGTGCCCGATGTTCCAGAATCGCTCGTACGGCTTGTGGGAGAACATCTCGAGACGGCCATCCTCGGTGATCCCGATCGCGAAGATGCATCCCGGATACTCGGAGGTCGACTGCCGGTAGTCGCTGTAGACGTCGAACCCGCAAGTTCCTTCGGAGTCCTGTGGGGAGAGCGGTTTCAGGATGGGTCGCTTCTCCCCTGGAGCGACGTCATACTCCTTGCAGAGCGAGCCTCTTCGGGGTGGGGTCGCGACACCTTGGAGGTATGGAAGGCGAACGGTGATCGTGGTCCCCTTCCCGAGTTCGCTGTCGATCGTGAGAACACCCCCAAAGTCGTGGACCGTCTGTCGCACGAACACGAATCCGAGCGAGTGCAGCTCACCGTCGAGTGACTCCCTGTCGGTCAGCAGTTGTGTCATCTTGTCGCGGGTCATGCCGGAGCCGTCGTCGAGCACCGTCAGGATGACCTCCCCGCCGTCGGTGAACTCCTCGATCCGGATCACCCCGAGGTTCTTGTCTCCCATCGCATCCACCGAGTTCATGACCAGATTGAAGTACATGCGGCGGAAACGGAACCGGTTGCCCTCCACCACGGCCGGCTCCAGCCGCCCAACCTCCAGCTCGACACGACCGGCGCTCTTTTCGGTGACGTAGCCGTAGACGACATTGCGTACGTAGTCCTCGATGTCTCCCGCTACATCGAACACTTCGGCCACGTCCTCATGTCGCTGTTCTGCCCAGAAGTGCTCGATCCGGTAGTACACGCCGCATAGCCAGCGGATCGTGTTCCGATAGTGACTACGTGAATGCACTGTCCTCGACTGCTCGGGGAGACGGGCCATCGCCTCCTCGATGTGCACCCACAACGGGTGGAGGATCAGCTCGCACAAATCGTGGATCAACTCGACGTACAGATTGCCGAGTTCGAGAACTCGCTCAGGGGCGGCGAATTCGCGCACTGCCTCCTCGTACTGGTTGAACACCGCACGAAGCTCTGCAGCACGGGCACGAAGGGCGAGCAGATCGTCCCCCGTCGGCAGATCCAGGTCGGTGATCGCATAGAGCTCGAGGTCGGTGTCGAGTGCGACGTGGAAGTGAATCACTTCATCGATGAAGCGCTCGACCCTGAGGTCGTGAATGAGGAACTTGACCTCTGCGACGTCCCTCTTGACTCCCTGTACATGGTCGGGCATCTGCCGTTCATCATAGGCGGGCGCGGGTATCGAGGCTTGTAGGCTGCACCCTTACACATGAACTCCGACACACCCCTCTGGCACGCTCTCGACGCAAGCGAGACGATCCACCGTCTCGAGACATCGCCTGCTGACGGCCTCACGAGCGACGAGGCGGCCGCCCGTCTGGAGCGGGTGGGTCCGAACCGTATCCAGGAAGTGCAGGTTGCCCGCTGGTTCGAGGTTCTCGCTCGCCAATTCACCAACGTGCTGATCCTCATCTTGCTTGCCGCAGCGGCCGTCTCATTCGCAGTCGGTGAGATCGCTGACGCCGTCACTATCCTCGTGATCGTTGTGCTCAACGGGGCACTGGGGTTCGTGCAGGAGTGGAAGGCGGAACAGGCCCTCGAAGCCCTCCGAAGCATGCTGTCGCCGACGTGCACCGTGATACGCGACGGACAGCAGTCCGAAATCGAACGAGTCGCTCTCGTGCCCGGTGACGTCGTTGTACTCGAGATCGGCGATCAGGTTCCCGCCGACGTTCGCGTGTTCAAGGGCGTCGGCTTGAAAGTCGATGAGTCGGCCCTGACCGGAGAGTCGGCGTCGGTATCCAAGGGTCCAGACCCTGTCGAGGCGGACATCCACCTGGCAGAGCGGACATCGATGGCGTGGATGGGTACCAGTGTCACCAACGGGCGAGCAGTGGGGATCGTCGTGGCCACGGGGATGACCACCGAGTTCGGAAAGATCGCCGAACTGACCCAGAGCCTCGGGCAGGAACCGACTCCCCTCCAGCGGAAGCTCGCCGTCCTTGGTCGCCAACTAGGCGTGATCTCGATCGCGATCTCAGCCGGGGTCGCTCTGCTCGGACTCGTCCTCGGCAAACCACCAATCGAGATGTTCCTCACAGGCGTATCACTCGCCGTTGCGGTGGTTCCGGAGGGCCTCCCTGCGGTCGTCACCATCACGCTCGCGCTCGGCATCCGGGCAATGGTCCGCCGCCACGCGCTCCTTCGCCGACTCCAGGCGGCCGAGGCCCTCGGTTCTGCGACCGTCATCTGTACCGACAAGACCGGGACGCTGACTCAGAACGAGATGACGGTTACACGTATCTGGCTCCCGACCGGAACACTGGAAGTCACAGGAGTCGGGTACGAACCGAAGGGAACGTTCGTCTGTGAAGACACAACGGTGAATCCCGACGAACGCCCCGATCTGCGCTCACTCCTCGAAACCGGCCTCATCTGCAACCACGCACACGTCACGAAGACCGAGACGGGTTGGCATGCGCTCGGCGAGCCGACGGAGGC
>Ga0307417_10000391_pt1 | contig 18217 bp, 20 predicted proteins | sample SalMarWE160210MG_2_FD_202514 | JGI IMG/M metagenome (GOLD analysis project Ga0307417, IMG submission 202514) | Salt marsh sediment microbial communities from the Plum Island Ecosystem LTER, Massachusetts, United States - WE1602-10 | ecosystem: Environmental > Aquatic > Marine > Intertidal zone... | reverse complement strand
AGCCTTGGGCTTGGAGGCGGCGATGTGCATGGCGATGTCCCTGGCGAGGGTTTCGTCGCCGGTGACGTCGACCAGCACGCCGATCTTGGCGCCGCCGTGGATGTAGCTGGCCAGCTTGCCCTGGGCCGCGACGCGTGCGAAGCGGCGGATGGACATGTTTTCGCCGATCTTGCCGACCAGCTCGGTGCGGACTTCCTCGACCGTCTTGTCGCCGATCTTCAAGGCGGACAGGGCGGCGACGTCGGCAGGATCCTGGGTCACGACCATTTCGGCCAGGTTCCTGACCAGGGCCTGGAAGTCGTCGTTCTTGGCCACGAAATCGGTCTCGCAGTTGACCTCGATGATGGAACCCATCTTGCCGTCTTCGGTGATGTGGATGCCGACGATGCCTTCGGCGGCGATACGGCCGGCGCTCTTGGCGGCCTTGCTGCCGAACCTGACGCGCAGGATCTCCTCGGCCTTCTGCATGTCGCCTTCAGCCTCGTTCAGGGCCCGCTTGCAGTCCATCATGGGCGCATCGGTGCGCTCGCGCAGTTCCTTGACCATGGAAGCGGTGATTTCCGCCATTTTTCTATCTCCAAATATCCGGTTGTGTGATTCGGTGCGAAAACGCCCCGGTGTCGGGGCGCTTTCGGTCGAGTAGCCTAGCCGCGTACGGCTACAGCGCAATGAATCCGCACGAGCTGATGCGTGCTTATTCGGCGCTGGGCGCTTCCTCGACCTCGACGTATTCGTCCTGCACGGTGGCGACCAGCTCCTCGACCATGTTGGCCTTGCCTTCCAGGATTGCGTCGGCGATGCCGCGGGCGTAGAGCCGGATGGCACGGCTGGAGTCGTCGTTGCCGGGGATGACGTAGTCGATGCCCTCGGGGTTGTTGTTGGAGTCGACGATGCCGATCACCGGGATGCCCAGCTTGTTGGCCTCGGTGATAGCGATCTTCTGGTAACCGACGTCGACCACGAACAGGGCGTCGGGCAGGCCGGCCATGTCCTTGATGCCGCCCAGGGAGCGATCCAGATTGTCGTGCTCGCGTTGCAGGCCCAGGACTTCCTTCTTGTTCAGGGTCTCGCGGGCACCTTCGGCCAGCATGGCTTCCATGTCCTTGAGGCGCTTGACCGATTGTTTGACGGTCTTGAAGTTGGTCAGCATGCCGCCCAACCAACGATGCGAGACATAAGGCATGCCGCAACGGCTGGCTTCCTCGGCCATGATCTCACGTGCGGCGCGTTTGGTGCCGACGAACAGGATGGTACCCTTATTGGAGGCGAGCTGACGCAGGAACTTGGCGGCTTCCTCGAACATCGGCAGGGACTTTTCGAGGTTGATGATGTGGATCTTGTTGCGATGGCCGAAGATGAAGGGGGCCATCCTGGGATTCCAGTAACGGGTTTGGTGGCCGAAATGAACACCGGCCTCCAGCATTTGACGCATGGTCACGGACATGAATAACTCCAAATAGTTAAGGTTGAGCCTCCATCTGCCGATACTCCCTGTATTCATCAACAGCGGAAGCACCTTAACGAGGCAGATGTGTGGATTTCCCGAAAAATCGGGAGCGCGGATTCTAGCAGGCGGAGCGCGTAATTGGAATCACACGTTCAAAACTCAAGGCGGATTTCTATTTGAGGATGTTAGAATATCTCCACTAACTCGATAATCGGGCGTCGTGCATGCAAGAAATCACTGCATTGATCGATAAGAAGGGGGACGAACTGGAAGAGCAGCGCTTCCAGCTCCTGCAGGAAATAGCAACCGGTCTGTCTTCGGACGAAGCCTTTCCGACCAGCTTCGATTTCCTGATCAAGCTCAGGAAGGCGCTTCAGGATCCGGAGATTTCCATCGAGCGCATCGTCACGCTGATCAATCTCGAGCCGCTCATACCCCTGCATCTGGTTCGGCTCGCCAATTCGGCCTATTACCGGCGTGGCGACGAGGTCAAGGATGCCAAGGCAGCGATCCAGCGCTTGGGTCTGCAACGGGTGAGGGCGACCGCAGCCGCCATTGCCATGCAGCAATTGATTCATTCCAGGAAAATGGTCGTGTTCACGGATATCTGCGAGCGGCTATGGCATCATTCCCTGGATGCGTCCTGTGCGGCGTACGTGCTCAGCCGCCGCATGACTCGCCTCAATCCAGACGAGGCCATGCTGGCCGGCCTCGTACACGACATCGGCGTGTTTTATCTTCTCTACCATTTCAGCCTGATCGAAGAACTGCACACGAGGCCCGTTTCCGCGATGTATCTTGCGGAACGCTGGCATGCCAGCATCGGCCACGCCCTTCTGTCGCGCATGGGTATTCCTGAGGAGATCGCGACCGCCTGCCTGGAGCACGACGTGCAACGCATCGCCCCTATACCACCGGTTAACATGTCGGACGTCGTTTACATCAGCAACAGACTCGCGGGTGGATTGACGTCCTGGTTCACCGAGCCGCTTGAAAGTGCAGAGGAAAACGATCGCGAGGTTGAGTTCTACCGGGCCTCTCTGGAAGAGCTGCACGCCGAGATAGCCGAATACCGGGAATCCATGCTCCAGGCCTTCGCAGACATGTGACCAGGGGCCGTGCTCGGCCGGGATGTCAGTGCGTGACCTTAGCGGGTGCCGCGTCCCGATAGAGCGGTAAACACACCCAAGCCGACCAATATGCCTGCGCTGAAGCGTTTGCCCAGGCGATTTACGCCGCGGACGCGGGTCAGAGCCGAAGCCAGCGAGCCCGCGGCAATGGCATAGACGGAGTCGGTTACGGCGGCGATGGCGACGAACAGTGCGCCAAGCGCCACGCCTTGTATCACCGGCGAGACTCCATGGCTCAGGAATTGCGGCAGAAAGGCGGCGAAGAAGAGGGTGGTCTTGGGGTTGAGCAGGGCTACGACAAGTCCATCCCGGAAGACATGCTTCATGGGCTTGGCCTGAGGTAGAACCGCCGGGGCGTCCCGGCCAGCCGATTGCCACATTCGTATTCCCAGATAGACCAGATAGAGCGCACCGGCGTACTTCACGACGGTGAAGGCTGCCGAGGAGATCGCGAACAGGGTCGCCAGTCCGACCGCTGCGGCAATAGCGTTACCCAAGTTGCCAAGCGCGATACCGGCCACCGAGACGAGCCCGGAGCGGCGACCCTGGGCCAGACTGCTTGCGACGATGTAGAGCACGCCGGGCCCAGGCGTCAGGGCAAGCGCCAGACTGGCCAGGACAAAGACGGAGAACAGCGGGAGCGGAGGCAACAGGCTGGCCAGCATGGTGTGATCGGTTCGGCGTCAGGTGAATGATGTGAGGTACTGATCGCTTATATGCGCTCTCCAGCCTGGAATCGTGTCATATCGACCGGAATCCTGCGCGCGCCGAACGGATGGCCGAACTTCTGGAAGCGCCCGGCGATCGCCGTTCCGCAGCGCGGGCAATGGCCGTCCTCGGTGAGATGGTAGTCCGGGATTTCGTACCAGTCCCGGCTGATGAGCGGCGTACGGCAGGCTGGGCAAAAGGTGGTGTCGCCTTCGCGGTCGTGGACATTGCCGGTATAGACGTATTGGAGCCCCACCTCCATGGCGATGCGGCGCGCCCGGCTCAGCGTGGCGGGCGGGGTGGGCGGCAGTTCGAGCATCTTGAAGTCGGGATGGAAGGCCGAGAAGTGGAGCGGTACGCAGGGTCCCAGTTCCTTGATGATCCATTCGGCCAAGCGCTTGATTTCCTCGTCCGAATCATTCACGGTGGGGATCAGCAGGGTGGTGATTTCAAGCCAAACGTCCGTCTGGTGCTTCAGGTAAATCAGCGTATCCAGCACCGGCTGGAGGTGGCCGCCACATTGCTTGACGTAGAACGCATCGGTGAAGCCCTTGAGGTCGATGTTGGCGGCATCCATCAGCGAGAAGAATTCGGTTCTGGGCTCGGCGTGGATGTAGCCCGCGCTGACCGCGACGTTCTTGATGCCCAGGTCGCGACAGGCGCGCGCGGTATCGATGGCGTATTCGGCGAAGATCACCGGGTCGTTGTAGGTATAGGCGACGCTCTTGCAGCCATGCTGTTTCGCCGCAAGCGCGATTTCCTCCGGCGAGGCGGCGTCCATCAGGCGATCCATGTCGCGTGATTTCGAGATGTCCCAGTTCTGGCAGAACTTGCAGGCCAGGTTGCAGCCTGCCGTGCCGAAGGAAAATACCGAGGTACCGGGATAGAAGTGATTGAGCGGTTTCTTTTCGATCGGGTCGATGCAGAAGCCCGAGCTGCGGCCATAGGTGGTGAGCACCATCTTGCCGTCTTCCATCTTGCGCACAAAGCAGGCGCCACGCTGGCCCTCGTGCAGCTTGCAGTCGCGCGGGCACAGGTCGCATTGAATGCGCCCACCGTCGAGGGCGTGCCACCAGCGGCCGGGATGGCTGGTTTCGGGGGTTCTGGCCATTATGACGTTTCCTTGTACTTGTCCACGGTGTAACGGAACAACCGTACCTCGTCGGACCAATAATCGGCGGGCAGGCCGGCTTTCATCTTGAGGTGTGCCATGAATTGCCGTGGCTCGTGCAACTGATCCCAGACCTGCGGCAGGAAGGTGGCCCGATGCCGGCCGGCCTGCAGGATCACGCCGTCGATTCCGGGCCGTAGCCGGGTCAGCGCATCCGCCTCGTCGCGGAACTCCATCGGCTCGGCCTTGGACAGGATGGAGACTTCCACCTGCGTGTGCTCGAGTTCTTCGGCGGCCAATGGCGAAAAGCGTGGATCCTGAAACGCGGCCGCCTGGGCATTGGCCTCGATGTCCCTGCCCAGCGGGCGATGCGCCTCCAGCGAGCCGATACAGCCACGCAGCCGGCCGTCCTGGATCAGGGTGACAAAGGCCGCGCCCGGCGTCTCCAGCCAGTCCGGCTGGGGATAGGAGGACGCCGGCAGGCCCAATCCACGCGCGATGGCCGCGCGCGCAAGGCCGGTCAGGAGTCGGGCCTTGTCGTCATTGTCGGGCATCGGGTCGGTCCTCGGTGAATGCGAGCGCGGCATAGCCGACCACGCGTTGCCGGTCGCCCGCGGTGTCGCCGGAATTGCGCAGATCGAGCAGGTGCGGGCTGAGTCCCCTGCGTGCAGCCGCACGGATCAGACCATTGATCGGGCCCGCGCCGCAGGCCTGCTCGCCGGCCAGATGGCTGTCCATGTTCAGGATCGCATCGACAGTGGCTCTGTCGATCTGCTGGGCAGTGGCGTAGGGCAGGTAGTGCGAGAGGTCGGAGCTGACTACGATGAGGGTTTCATCCCCGCCCCAGAGTATATCGAGCACATGGGCGACCTGATCCGGACTGGCGCCGCCGACCACCAGCGGGACGAGCTTGAATGCAGGCAATACGCTTTGCAGGAACGGCAACTGGACTTCGAGAGAATGTTCCATGGCGTGGGTGGTTGCGTTACGTTCCACATAAGGCAGCTCGAGCAGGGACGCTGCGGCTGCGGCATCGATCTCGATCCGCCCGAGCGGCGTGTCGAACGCATCCGCGTCGGGCAGGGCTAAGCCATCGATCCAAACCCGATGCGCCGGCCCTAGCAGCACCACGCGCCGGATATGGTCGGCAATCGGTTGCAGTAAGGCGTAGGCCGCCGCCGCGATCGGGCCGGAATAGACGTAACCGGCATGCGGTGCGACGATCGCCTTGGGTATCATCTCGTGGTGTACCGCCTCGTTCAGCATGACCCGGACGTCATGGCGTAGGACATCGGGCACCCCGGGATAGAACAATCCGGCGACCGCCGGTGGACGAACGTGCAACATAAATACCTGTTTGAGTTGGCCTTACTAATTAGAATTTAGGGTATTGAATGAGGAAGACAACCGGAGATGTCCCGTTTTTTTGCTTTGCTCCCCGCTGCCGGCATCGGCGCTCGCATGGTCGCGGACAGACCCAAGCAGTACCTGCCGCTGGCCGGCCGTACCATGCTCTGGCATGCCATCCATGCCTTCGAACACCACTCCGGCATCGCCCGGACCTACGTCGTGCTGTCACCCGATGACGGCTATTGGGACGGCCTGGACTGGTCGGGCCTGGCCAAGCTGCAGGTGCTGCGCTGTGGCGGTGCGACACGTGCCGAAACCGTGGCCAATGGCCTGAGTGCGCTCGTAGGCAGCGTACAGGACGACGATTGGATCCTGGTCCACGATGCGGCGAGGCCCTGCCTGAGTGCGCCTTTGCTGGATCGTTTGTTGACTGAATTGAAGGATGACGAGACCGGGGGCATCCTGGCGGCCCCGGTGGCCGATACCCTGAAGCGGCAGACCCGGGACGGTCGCATACTCGAAACGGTGCCGCGCGAAGGGCTCTGGGGCGCGCAGACGCCGCAGATGTTCCGCTACGGCTTGCTGGTGCGGGCGCTGGCACATGCCGGGACGGCGGTGACCGACGAGGCGTCCGCCATCGAGGCCCTGGGGCATGCCCCCAAATTGGTGGAGAGCGACATGACCAACCTCAAAGTGACCTTTCCGCGCGACATCGATGTGGCTGAATGGCTGCTCGGTCGCCAGGCGGTTTGAGCATGGCCAAGCGTGCTTCCGGACCGCCCAGGCGACCGCGCAATCCGGTTGCCAAGGCCGTGCGCACGCCGGCGTTCAGGCCTCGTGTGGTGCCGGACAAACGCTGGAAGGAGTCGCTGCGCCAGTCCGACCGGGAGGCTGATCAGCCAACAGAGGACGAGCCGAATAAAGACAAGGAATGACCGTCGGCGTGAGTGATTATTTGCGCCGTGCCAGGTATACGCCGCGCACGAGCGTGGCCTTGGTCAGGAATTTTTTCAATTGCTCGATGTCGCGTACCTCCGCGGTGAATTCCATGCGCGCGACCTCGCCCTGGCTCAGGGTGTTGACCCGGGTCACGTTGATGCGCTCCTTGGCAAACAGTTCGGTGACGTCCTTGAGCAGGCCCTGTCGGTCGTAGGCGGTGATTTCCACCTCGACGGCGAATAGGTCGCGGCTGGCCTGGGTGCCCCACTCGGCCTTGAGCAGTCGGGCTCGCTGTTGGTCATTGAAACGCTTGACGACCGGGCAGTCGGCACGATGGATGGTCACGCCACGTCCCTGGGTGGTGTAGCCGACGATGGCTTCGCCGGGTGCCGGCTTGCAGCAGCCCGCGAGGTGGGTGAGCAGATTGGCCTCGCCCTCGACCAGCAAGCCACTCGGGGTGTCCTTGCTCTTGCGCGCCGATACCAGCGGCTTCTCGGGGGCCGGCAGTACCTCCTGCAGCGAGCGGGCCAACTGGCCCGGACCCAGATCGCCCCGGCCCAGCGCCGAGTACAGTTCCTCAGACTTGCCGAACTTCAACTTGTTGGCCAGTTGTTCCAGGTTGACGTTGTGGAGATTGAGCCGATGCAGTTCGCGCTCGAGGATGTCCCGCCCTTCCTGGATGTGGCTGTCGTGGTTGAGCTGCTTGAACCACAGCCGTACCTTGCTGCGGGCGCGTGAGGTGGCGGTGTAGCCGAGGTGGGGGTTCATCCAGTCGCGGCTCGGACCGCCTTCCTTGACGGTCAGGATCTCGATCCGCTGGCCGGTCTTGAGTTGGGTGTCGAGCGGCACCAGGATGCCGTCGACCTTGGCGCCGCGGCAACGGTGGCCGAGCTCGGTGTGCACGGCGTAGGCGAAATCGATCGGCGTCGCGCCCTGGGTCAGGGCCAGGACCTTGCCCTGCGGGGTCAGCACGTAGACTTCGTCCTGGTACAGCTCGTTCTTGAACTGGCGCGCGAGTTCGCCGCTGTCCGCCATGTCCTGCTTCCATGCCAGCAACTGGCGCAGCCAGGCGATCTTGTCGGTCATCTGCTGGCCCTTGCCGCCTTCCTTGTAGCGCCAGTGGGCGGCGACGCCCAGTTCGGCCTCCTGATGCATGTCGAAGGTGCGGATCTGGATCTCCAGGGCCTTGCTGTCCGGGCCGACCACGGCAGTGTGCAGACTCTTGTAGCCGTTGCCCTTGGGCCGGGAGATGTAGTCGTCGAACTGGCCCGGGATGGGTTGCCATAGGCTGTGCACCAGGCCGAGCGCGTGGTAACAATCCTTGATGTCCCTGACTAGGATGCGCACGGCCCGGACGTCGTAGACCTCCTCGAAATCGAGGTGCTTCTTGCGCATCTTGGCCAGGATGCTGGCGATGTGCTTGGGTCGGCCGCTGACTGCGACGTTGGCGATGCCATCCCGGTGCAGTTCCGCCTTGACCTGGGCGAGTACCCGTTCGATGTAATCCTCGCGGTCCAGCCGGCGCTCGTCGAGCAGGCGGGCGATCTTCTTGTAGGTCTCCGTTTCCAGAAAGCGGCAGGCCAGGTCTTCCAGTTCCCACTTGAACTGCCAGACCCCGAGCCGGTTGGCGAGCGGGGCATAAAGGTCGCGTGCGTCCTGGGCGACCTTGTGGCGCAGCGCGGCATCGCCGTTGGTCAATTCGCGCAGCGACTGGCAACGGTCGGCCAGTTTGATCAGCACCACGCGGATGTCGTCGGTCATGGCCAGCAGCATCTGGCGCAGGGCCTCGCTCTGATCTAGGTTTTCGGTCTGGGCCTCCGCCAGAAGATTGTCCATCTGATGCAGGCGTGCCGCACCCTGGGCCAGATGCGCCACCTGGCTGCCGACGTCCTCGACGAATTGCGCCGAATCCAGGGTGTCATGGGACAGGGAAGAGACCAGCGCGGCGGCGACCGTCTCGGCATCGAACTGCATCCCGGCCAGCATGGCTGCGACGCCGAGATCGTGCGCGCCGATGGAGGCGCCGCTGTCGACCGTGCCTGCGCCGGCCTGGCGGTCGAGCCAGGCGAGCGAGCGTTCGATCAGACCGAGCTGTTCAGGACTGTAGTGTCCTGCGATGGCATGCAGCCATGCGTCGCTATCGACATGGGCATGAGCCAGGGCATGCGCAACCATTATTTAGAACCAAGTGAAATAGGCTCTTACCAGAAGCGCCACCAGGGTTTCTCCTGCTTGATTGCCTTTCCGCTCAGCCAAGGGCTGTTGGGAAAGTTTTTGTGCAGGACGCTGATGGTCTGGTCGCGCAGGACGGTGAGGCCCAGCTTGTCGTAACTCTTGGCCATGACGGCCAGGGCGCGCTCGATGGCCGGGGCCTGCTGGTAGTGGTCCAGGACGTACTGTGCACGGTTGGCGGCGGCGACATAGGCGCCGCGTCGGTAATAGTATTCAGCCACGATGACCTCGTGCATGGCCAGGTTGTTGACCAGGTAGCGCATGCGGGCGAGTGCGTCCGGCGTGTATTTGCTGTTCGGGAATCGGGTGGTGAGTTCCTTGAATGCATTGAAGGACTCCTCGGCGGCCTTCGGGTCGCGCTGGCTCAGGTCCTGGTCATTGACCAGTGTCAGCAGCAGGCTGTCGCTCTCCCCGAAATTGGCCAGGCCTTTCAGATAGTAGGCGTAGTCGACATTGGGGTGGTCCGGGTGCAGCTTGATGAAACGGTCGCAGGCGGCGACGCACGAGACCGGCTGGCTGTCCTTGTAATAGGCGTAGGCGACCTCGAGTTGGGCCTGTTGGGCATAGGGCCCGTAGGGATAGCGGGCCTCAAGCTTCTCGTAGTACTTGATCGCGTCTTCGTAGTTGCTGTCCTGCAGCTGTTCCTTGGCCTTGTCGTAAAGCTTGGCGGCGGACCAGCCCTTGGTCTCGTCGACCTGTGCCGGCAGTAGGCCGCAACCGTTCAACAATAATGCGGCCAGCAAAACGGCTAGAATCTGTCTCATTTCAGCGCCTGATAAAAAGATCGCAGGATTGTATCTCGGATGCACCATAACTTCATGTTCTTGATCCCGCCCGGGCATGCGGGCCGTCGTTTGGACCAGAGCTTGGCCGAATTGTTGCCCGACTATTCGCGCAACCGGATCCAGCAATGGATCGATGCCGGCGGGGTCACAATCGACGGTGCGCCGGGCAGCCGCAAGGCCAAGGTCTGGGGCGGCGAGTCCGTGGCCATCTCGGTCGAGGCGCATCCCTCCGAGTTACCTTTCCTGGCACAGGAAATGGCGCTCGACATCGTCCATGAGGATGCCGCCGTCATCGTCATCAACAAGCCGCCGGGACTCGTGGTACATCCGGGTGCGGGAAACTGGGAAGGCACGCTGCTCAATGCGCTCCTGCATCACGCGCCGGAATTGACGCATATCCCGCGCGCAGGCATCGTCCATCGACTGGACAAGGATACCTCCGGACTCTTGGTCGTCGCCCGGACGCTCGAATCGCAGACCAAACTGGTGCGTGCCCTTCAGGAAAGGGATGTGAAGCGTGTCTACCAGGCGGTGGCGCTGGGCGATATCTTGCCGGACGAGGACGACATCGACGCGCCGATCGGGCGCGATCCCAGGCACCGCACGCGTATGGCGGTGGTGCCATCCGGCAAGCCGGCCCAGACCCATTACCGGGTGCTGCGCCAGTACGCCCGTGCCGCCTGGGTGGAGTGCCGGCTCAAGACCGGACGCACGCACCAGATCCGCGTCCACATGGCGCATATCGGCCATCCCCTGCTGGGCGATCCGCTCTACGGCGCACGCAAGCTGCGCGGTATCGAGTTCCCGCGCCAGGCGCTCCATGCCTACAGGCTCGGTTTCGTGCATCCGGACAGCGGCGAACATGTCGAATGGACGGCCCCCTTGCCCGAGGATTTCCGCAACCTGCTCGAACAACTGGAGGCCGACGATGCATCCTGACTGGCTCTTACCGGATTGGCCGGCGCCGGCCCATGTCCGTGCCTTTACCACCACGCGCGCCGGCGGCGTCAGTAAATCGCCCTACGACAGCATGAACCTGGCCATGCATGTCGGCGACGACCCCTCCGCCGTGGCCGAGAACCGCCGGATCCTGCGCTTGGATCTGCCAGCCGAGCCGATCTGGCTCAACCAGGTGCATGGTTGCGGTGTGGCGGAACGCGCCGACGAAGCGGAACCCCCTTGTGCCGACGCCAGTGTGGCGCGCGAGCCCGGCACGGTGTGCGCCGTGATGACCGCCGATTGCCTGCCGGTATTGTTATCGGATCGTGCCGGCAGCGTCGTGGCCGCCGCGCATGCCGGCTGGCGCGGCCTGGCTGCGGGTGTTCTCGAACAGACTGTTTCGGCGATGTCAGTGGCACCGGGTGACATCCTGGCCTGGCTCGGTCCGGCCATCGGCCCGGAGGCCTTTGAAGTGGGCGAAGAGGTGAGAGAAGCCTTCGTCAGCCAGCATCGCTTGGCAGCAATCGCTTTTCGTCCTGCGCTGCCCGGCACGCTGGATGAGGCGCCGCGCAAATGGCTGGCGGACATCTATGCCCTGGCGCGTATCCGGCTGGCCGCTATCGGCGTCGAGGCGGTGTATGGCGGCGGCTGGTGTACCTACAAAGACGCGGGACGTTTCTTCTCCTACCGCCGGGACGGCGCGACCGGGCGCATGGCCAGTCTGATCTACATCGAGTAGACCCGGGCACTAGCCCGTCTTGGCCGTAGTACACGAGGCGGGTGTCTTCCCGGTCCGCTTCAGCCAAGACTTGTAGTCTTTCGGCAGGGGCGTGCTGGTACCGGTTTGCCAGCCGTGTTCATGGGCTTGGCGATGCAATGCGGCCAGGCGCGCGGATATGTCCGGGTGACTGCGATAGATTACGCTGACATGCCCACCCGTGCCGTGGCCGGCGTGCTCGATTATGTGGAACAGGTCGTCGGCCCCATGGACGCCGTGGTAGCTCGAAGCCAGTGCTGCCAGCGCGCTGCGGTCTGCTTCGTCCTCCTGCGCGCGGCTGTAGCTGAGTTGGGTCAGCAGTCCGGCCTGGCCGAACAGGTCGCCGGCAAGCGCGGTCCCGGCGGCGTTGTCTATCAGACTCAATGCGATGGCGATCACCATGCCACGCCCGAGGCTGCTGATCGGGTCGCGATTCCTGACGTGCGCTATTTCGTGCGCCATGACCATGGCCAGCGCGTCCTCGTTGGGCAGACGTTCGAGCAGGCCGCGAAAAAAGACGATATGTCCGCCCAAGGTGGCGAAGGCGTTGACGGTGTTGTCATCGACGTAGTGAACATGAATTGTCATGCCTGCAGGCAGGTGTTCTGCGCGTGCCATCCTGTCCGCGATGCCTTGCAGGTAGGGTTCGACCGGGTTCGGTGCAGTCGTCTTTGGGGCGAAGTGCGCCGCCATGCGCTGCTCCGCGCTGAATGGAACATAGGTGGCCAGCGGGCCCGCGAGGTAGGCCAGCAGCGCCAGGAGGAGGGCCAGGCCGCCAAAGACCCCGACCAGCAGCAGGAAGAACTCCTTGAGCGGGTTTTCCTCGCTTGCGTTGATGCCCTCGGGCAGGTCGGGGTTGCTGTATTCCAGGGTCAGCGCCCCGGCTTTTTCGGGACGAAGGCCGTGCCGTAGGCAAGCACCTCGACGGAGCCGATGGTTTGCTTCCGTCCCTTGGAGATGCTGGAGGTCTCGAACTTGACGTTGAATACCAGATTCGCGCCCAGGCGGCGGGCCTCTTCCTTCATGCGCAGCACGGCCTCGCGCCGTGCACGGTCGATCAGGGTTTCATAGCTGCGCACGCGGCCGCCGACCAGGTTGCGCAAGCCGGCTACGAAACGTTTGAAGTAGTCGACCGAGATGACCACGTTGCCCATGACCAAATGCGTTTCAGCCGTGTTGGCGAAGCTGTAGGGATCGACCACTTTTGCGGCGATGGCGGGTAGGGCCGACAGCGACTTTTCCCGTTTTCGGATCGACTTGTAATGTCGTTTTTCCTGGTAGCGGCCAATTCCGAAGCCGAGCCCAAGCAGGGCGATGAAGAAGATCAGCTGCAACAGGCCGGAGATTGCCTGGGAGTCGTGCATCGGGCTACTCCTCGACTATCACGGCGGTGCCATAGGCCAGAAGTTCGGCCGCGCCCTGTGCGATGCTGGAGGTGGAGAGGCGGATGTTGATCACGGCATTGGCGCCCGTGGCCGAGGCCTGGGCGATCATGCGGCTGATGGCTTCTTCGCGCGACTCCTGCAGCAATTCGGTGTAGCCCGACAATTCGCCACCGACCAGATTCTTCAGGCTTGCCATCATGTCGCGTCCCACGTGTTTCGCGCGCACGGAACTCCCTTGTACCAGCCCGAGGTGTTTGGTGATTCTGCGGCCGGGAATGATTTCCAGGTTGCTCAGCAGCATGTGTTCTCCCTTCGTGTCGATGTGATTGTGTGATTACGGTGCCGGCTAACTTGATCTCCCGTCGTCCCCGCTAGTGTATGTTTATCGTATCCAACCCTTCTCCGAGCCTGGATATTATGCAGCCATTTTTGCAGGTGAATTGCAAATGTTCAATATGGCCGAGCTTGGGCAAGACAAGCGTTGGCATCGCCCCACGGCTGGCGGATTGCTACAATTCGTTGACGAAAGTCAGCCCGGTCTATGTCCCGATCAGATATCTCCATGAACAGCATCCCGAAAGTGGGTTTCGTTTCCCTCGGCTGCCCGAAAAACACCTTCGATTCCGAACGTATCCTGACCCAGTTGCGGGCCGAGGGTTATTTGATCGTGCCGACCTACCAGGATGCCGACCTGGTCGTGGTCAACACCTGCGGTTTCATCGACTCGGCGGTGGAGGAAAGCCTGGATGCCATCGGCGAGGCCCTGCGCGAGAATGGCAAGGTCATCGTCACCGGCTGCCTGGGTGCGCGCGAGTCGGTGATCCAGGACAGCCATCCCAGCGTGCTGGCCGTGACCGGACCGCATGCGACCGAGGCGGTGATGTCGGCGGTGCACGACCACCTGGCCAAGCCGCACGATCCGTTCACCGACCTGATCCCGCCCGGCGGCCTCAAGCTGACGCCGCGCCACTATGCCTACCTGAAGATTTCCGAGGGCTGCAACCACCGCTGCACCTTCTGCATCATCCCGTCCATGCGCGGCGACCTGGTGTCGCGGCCGATCGGCGACGTACTGGCCGAGGCGGAGGCCCTGGTCAAGGCCGGGGTGAAGGAGCTGCTGGTGATCTCGCAGGACACCAGCGCCTACGGCGTCGACCTCAGGTACCGCACAGGCTTCCACAACGGTCGCCCGGTCAAGACCCGGATGTTGGAGCTGGTGCAGGAGCTGGCCAAGCTCGGCGTCTGGGTCCGGCTGCATTATGTCTATCCCTATCCCAGCGTCGACGACGTGGTCCCGCTCATGGCCGAGGGCAGGGTGTTGCCCTACCTGGACGTGCCGTTCCAGCACGCCTCGCCGCGCATCCTCAAGGCCATGAAGCGGCCGGGCGATGTCGAAAACACCCTGCGCCGGATCGAGAAGTGGCGCGCGATCTGCCCGGAACTGGTGATCCGCAGCACCTTCATCGTCGGTTTTCCCGGCGAAACGGAAGAGGATTTCGACGATCTGCTCGACTTCCTGGAAGCGGCGCAGCTGGATCGGGTCGGTGCATTCACCTATTCGCCGGTCGAGGGCGCCAAGGCCAACGAGTTGCCCGATCCGGTCGACGAGGATGTCAAGCACGACCGCCTGGCCCGTTTCATGGATGTTCAGGCCGACATCAGCGCGGCCAGATTGAAGCGACGCATCGGCAGCGAGATGACCGTGCTGGTGGACGAGGTCGGCGGCGGCCGTGCCGTGGCCCGTTCCTACGCCGACGCGCCCGAGATCGATGGCGTGGTCCATATCGCCCAGGGGCGCGGATTGCAGCCGGGAGACCTGGTCCGGGTTAGAATCACACGTTCTGACGATTACGACCTCTGGGGCAAACCGCTATGAGCGACAAGACAATCTGGAAACCGCACGTTGTGGTGGCGGCCGTGGTGGAACAGGACGGCCGCTTCCTGCTGGTCGAGGAACAGACCGACAGCGGCATCCTGTTCAACCAACCCGCAGGCCACATCGAGCAGAACGAGTCGCTGCTCGTTGCCATCCGGCGCGAGATGCTCGAGGAGACGGCGCACCATTTCGAGCCGGAGGAACTGCTCGGCATCTACCACTGGCGCCACCCGACCAAGGATCGTACCTATCTCCGGTTCGCTTTCACCGGCATCATCACCGGCTTCGATCCCACCGCACAACTCGACGAGGGCATCCTGCGCGCGGTCTGGATGACCCCCGAGGAAATCCGCGACTCGCGCATGCGCCACCGTAGCCCATTCGTCGACCAGTGCGTGGCCGACTATCTCGCCGGACAACGTTACCCGCTCGACCTGATCAACGAGTTTCCGCTGCTGCAATGAGTCGTATCGTCGTCGGCCTGTCAGGAGGCGTCGACTCGGCTGTCACCGCTATGCTGCTGAAGCGGCAGGGCCACGAAGTGATCGGCGTGTTCATGAAGAACTGGGAGGCCGACGATCTGGAGGTAGACTGCCCGATTGCCCAGGATTACAAGGACGTGCTCGCGGTGGGCGAGGTGCTGGGCATCGAGGTCGAACTGGTCAACTTCGCCAAGGAATACCGGGAGCGCGTGTTCAGCTACTTCCTGGCCGAGTACCAGGCCGGCCGCACGCCCAACCCGGACGTGTTGTGCAACGCCGAGATCAAGTTCAAGGCTTTCCTCGACCATGCCATGGGCTTGCAGGCCGATTTCCTGGCGACCGGGCATTACGCGCGGCTGGAGGGTGTCTATCCTCGGCGCCAATTGCTCAAGGCGGTCGACGCCAACAAGGACCAGAGTTATTTCCTGTACCGCCTCAACCAGCGCCAGATCGAAAAGGCACTTTTCCCGCTCGGGAATCTGACCAAGCCCGAGGTACGCGAACTGGCACGCGAGGCCAAGCTGCCGGTGGCGACCAAGAAGGACAGTACCGGCATCTGCTTCATCGGCGAGCGGCCGTTCCGGGAATTCCTGCAACGCTTCATGCCGATCCGGCCCGGCATCATGCGCACGCCCGAAGGCCGCAAGGTGGGCGAGCATCAGGGGCTGATGTATTACACCCTCGGCCAGCGCCAGGGACTCGGTATCGGTGGTCTGAAATGGGCGGAGGAGGGCGTGCCCTGGTTCGTGGCCGGCAAGGACATGGCGAACAACGAATTGATCGTGGTCCAGGGTCATGATCATCCTTTGTTGTTGTCACAGACGTTGGCGGCCGCCGATCTGTCCTGGGTCGGACCTGCGCCTGAGGCCGGCCGCCGTTATGGTGCCAAGACGCGCTACCGCCAGCAGGATGCCGCATGCACGGTGGAAGGACTGGATGGCGGGCGCCTGAGCCTGCATTTCGACGAGCCACAATGGGCCGTGACGCCCGGCCAGTCTGTCGTCGTCTATGACGGGGACGTATGCCTGGGCGGCGGCATCATTCAATAAACGATAAAATCCGGCCCCATGGAAGAAGCTAGCATGGAATCCGACAAGTCACTGTCGGAAGACGAAGAACAAACCCCGGAGCGCGTTAAGGCCACCCGGCAAAGCACGCTGGTCAGCGTCGTCGTCAACCTGCTGCTCAGCATCGGGCAGGTCGTCACCGGTTTGCTGTCGGGGTCGCAAGGCCTGATCGCCGACGGCATCCACTCCCTATCCGACCTGGTTGCCGATTTCGTCGTCCTGTTCGCGGCGCATCATAGCCGCAAGGAGGCGGACGAGGACCATCCCTATGGCCATCATCGCTACGAGAACGCCGCTTCTCTGGCTCTGGGCTTGCTGCTGCTGGTGGTCGGTCTCGGCATGCTCTGGGCCGCAGCGGAAAAGCTTGCGATGCCCGAGACCATCCCCAAGGTTCACATTGCCGCACTCTGGGTGGCGTTGATCGCACTGACGGCGAAGGAAGGGCTGTTCCGTTACATGCTGCGGGTCGGGGAGCGGGTGCGTTCCAGCATGCTGATCGCCAACGCCTGGCATGCGCGTTCCGACGCCGCATCCTCATTGGTCGTGGCCGGCGGCATCGTCGGTAACGTGCTGGGTTACCCTTTGCTCGACCCGGTTGCTGCATTGGTCGTCGGCCTGATGATCGCCAAGATGGGATTCGGCTTTGCCTGGGATGCCCTGCATGACTTGATGGACCGTGGCGTCGATGCCGAAACCTTGCGTGGCATGCGCGCCATGCTGCTCGACACCCCGGGCGTGCAGGGCCTGCATGCGTTACGTACGCGCAAGATGGCCGATCTGATCGTGGTCGACGTACACCTGGAGATCGATGGTGGCATCACGGTTCGCGAAGGGCACAATATCGCCGACGAGGCCGAGCGGCGTTTGCGCGCCGGCTTCCCGATCCTGAACGTGATGACCCACGTCGATCCGGTTTAGTACATCTCGGTGAGTGGCACGCGCCCGGCTGCGATGGGCGCGTGTATCGATCAGGCGGGAATCGTGTCCTTGAACGATGGACGCTGACTGATGCGGTCGTAGAATTCGGACAGGATGGGTTGGTCGCGGCGCCAATCGATGTCGGGGAATCGGAAGTCCAGGTAGCCGAGCGTGCAGCCCACGGCTATGTCCGCCAGCGAGAAGGACTCGCCGACGCACCAGTTCTTCGTCCCCAAGTCGGTGCCCATGATTGCCAGGCTAGCCGATACCTTGCCCATCTGGCGATCGAGCCATTCCTGGCTTTGTCGTGGTTCCGGGCGATTTAGCTCCAGGTACGCCAGTACGGCGGCGTCGCTGATGCCGTCGGCCAGCGCTTCCCAGCGCTTGACTGCGATACGGGTGCGTGGATCGGTGGGAATCAGGTGGCCGACCGGGCTGATGCTGTCCAGGTATTCGACGATGACGCGGGAGTCGAAGAGCGTCTTGCCGTCCTCCTGAACCCAGACCGGCACCTTGCCGAGCGGGTTGTAGTTCGGAACCTTGGTGTCGGGTTCCCAGGGGATGTCGATTATCAGTTCGTACTCAATGTGCTTTTCAGCCGCGACAATGCGCACCTTGCGCGCGAACGGGCTGGTAAGCGACGCGATGAGCTTCATTTTGCGTATGTTTGCCGGTTTGTCGTCGTTATTCATAATCGGATCGTGGGCGGGTTGGAGCAGGAAAATTATCAGGCATTGATGACAGCCAGAATATGCGGTCAGGCCGCGTCATGTCGACGTAGTGTTGCCGTACGTCCCAGGATGCGTCGATGTCCTGTCTGACCAAGAACGGATGGGTCGGCTCGGTTGGACGTTCGCTGTCGTGGCCAGGGATCATCGGCTAGGTACAAAATTAAGTATGGCTTGCTCCGAGACCTGGGTCGAACGCTCCTGGTCGTTATCCTCGACGCCCAGCACGAACTTGCCGCCGTGTTTGCGGACATAGACCCGGGGAACAACGCGGTACGGGCACCACCGATGTCTAGATAACCAAGCGGGGGGCGGAGAGAAACGGGTGCGGATCATGGCAAGCTGGGCCGTGTCTGAGACCAT
>Ga0307417_10000390_pt1 | contig 18263 bp, 18 predicted proteins | sample SalMarWE160210MG_2_FD_202514 | JGI IMG/M metagenome (GOLD analysis project Ga0307417, IMG submission 202514) | Salt marsh sediment microbial communities from the Plum Island Ecosystem LTER, Massachusetts, United States - WE1602-10 | ecosystem: Environmental > Aquatic > Marine > Intertidal zone... | reverse complement strand
TCGCGCCTCGCCTGCAGGCGCTGCTCGACCGCCTGCGGACGCTGCTGCGGCAGGCCGAGCAGGGCTCACTGCTGCGGGAAGGCATGACGGCGGTCATCGCGGGCCGGCCCAACGTCGGCAAATCCAGTCTGCTGAATCAGCTGGCACGCCGCGAATCAGCCATCGTCACCGATCTTCCCGGCACTACTCGAGACCTGCTGCGGGAGCACATTAGCCTCGACGGCCTGCCCCTGCACATCATCGACACGGCCGGCCTGCGGGAGACTGGCGATGTAGTGGAGCAGGAGGGGGTCCGCCGTGCCTGGGAGGCCATCCATAGCGCCGACCGGCTGCTGTTGCTGGTAGACGACCGTGATGGCATCGGTCCCTACGAGCGCCAGGTCCTGGAGCGGGTGGCCGGAAGCCCCCCAGTCACCGTGGTACGCAACAAGATAGACCTCACGGGTACCCCTCCCGGACTCTCTGATGGTGCGCTGGGACCGGAGGTCGCCCTATGCGCGAAGACCGGCAGCGGGCTCGATGGCCTGCGCCGGCATCTGGAGCAGGTCATGGGCTACCACGGGGAGGGCAGCTTCACGGCGCGCCGCCGCCATTTGGATGCGCTGCGCCGGGCGCAGATCCTGCTCATGGAGACCGCCGGACGCTACGCCGTCGACCAGGCCGGCGAGCTGCTTGCCGAGGACCTGCGCCAGGCCCAGCACTGCCTAGGGGAGATCACCGGCGAGTACACCAGCGACGAGCTGCTGGGGCAAATCTTCGCGACATTTTGCATAGGAAAGTAACGGCCAGCCTGGCCGGCGTCCAGCTGCGGAAGGTCAGGCCGCGGTACTCCGCAGCACCGGGAATGAGCGTGGAGATGGTACCGGCAGGAAGGCTATCGAATCGCGCGCCCGATGCAACTGCCCACATGAGCTAGCAGACCGCCGGGGCTAAGATTTGGCAACCGTCCTCGCGCGGCTGCTTGCAGTTCAGTCCCAGGTAGGGGAAACTCGCGGCCCTTGGAGCTGCCTTCGGCGGTGAAACATACTGGCCCACCATGCGCTACCCGGACCGTTTCGACGTGATCGTCGTAGGCGGCGGCCACGCCGGCACCGAGGCCGCCCTGGCCGCGGCGCGTATGGGCGCCCGCACCCTGCTGCTCACCCAGAGCATCGAGACCCTGGGCCAGATGTCCTGCAATCCGGCCATCGGCGGCATCGGCAAGGGCCATCTGGTCAAGGAGATCGACGCCATGGGGGGAATCATGGCGCGCGCGACAGACCGCGCCGGCATCCAGTTCCGCGTCCTCAACGCCAGCAAGGGTCCCGCCGTGCGTGCCACTCGGGCACAGGCCGACCGAGCCCTGTATAAGGCGATTGTGCGAGCGGCGCTTGAGACCCAGCCCAACCTGGTGCTGTTTCAGCAGGCCGTCGAGGACCTGGTGATGAGCGGCGAGCGTGTTGCCGGCGTCGTGACTCAGATGGGCCTGCGCTTTGCGGCCAGGGCCGTAGTTCTCACGGTGGGCACCTTTCTAGGCGGCAAGATCCACATCGGGCTCAGCCACTACCAGGGTGGCCGGGCCGGAGACCCACCGTCAAACCGTCTGGCCGCGCGCCTGCGGGAGCTTCCCTTCAGGGTCGAGCGCCTCAAGACGGGAACTCCGCCGCGCATCGATGCCAGAAGCATCGACTTCAGTCTGATGCGGGAGCAGCCGGGGGACGACCCGGTCCCCGTGTTCTCCTTTCTGGGTCGGGCCGAGGAGCATCCGCGACAGGTCTCCTGCCACATCACCCACACCAACGAGCGCACCCACGAGATCATCCGCGGCGGCCTGGACCGCTCGCCCATGTACTCGGGCGTCATCGAGGGGATCGGTCCGCGCTACTGTCCCTCGGTGGAGGACAAGGTCGTGCGCTTCGCCGAGCGCAGCGCCCACCAGGTGTTCGTGGAGCCGGAAGGACTGCAGAGTCACGAAGTCTACCCCAACGGAATCTCCACCAGCCTGCCCTTCGACGTGCAGCTCGCGCTGGTGCGCTCGATCCGCGGATTCGAGCAGGCTCACATCACCCGCCCGGGCTACGCCATCGAGTACGACTTCTTCGATCCGCGGGACTTGCAGCCGTCCCTCGAGACTCGCCATGTCGCCAATCTGTTCTTCGCCGGCCAGATTAACGGCACCACCGGCTACGAGGAGGCCGCCGCCCAGGGCCTCGTGGCGGGGATTAACGCGGCGCGCCGCGTTCGCGAGCAGGCCCCCTGGTGTCCCGGGCGAGACGAGGCATACATCGGTGTGCTCATCGACGACCTGAATACCTGCGGCACGAGCGAGCCCTATCGCATGTTCACCAGCCGGGCGGAATTCCGTCTGACGCTGCGGGAAGACAACGCCGACCTGCGCTTGACGCCCTGTGCCTGGGAGCTTGGCCTCGTGGACGCGCAGCGCCGATCGATCTGCGAGCGCAAGCGGGAGGCAATCGAGCGGGAGACCCAGCGCCTGCGGGACACCCGGCTGCCCCCGGCGGCTGCCGGCAGTGGGCGGCTGCTCGGCCAGGCCCTGCCCCGGGACAGCTCCCTGCTGGAGCTGCTGCGCCGTCCCGAGGTGGGCTACGCCGCCCTGATGGCACTGCCCGGTGCGGGACCCGGTGTCGCCGATCCCAAGGTGGCGGAGCAGGTGGAGGTGCAGGCCAAATACGCCGGCTACCTGGAGCGCCAGCACGCCGAGATCCGTCGCGCCCGGCGCCACGAGCAGACCGCGCTACCACCGTACCTCGACTACGGGGCCATTCGCGGACTGTCGGCGGAGGTGCGGGAGAAGCTGCTGCGAGTCCAGCCCCAGACCGTCGGTCAGGCGGCCCGCATACCCGGCGTCACGCCCGCTGCCATCTCCCTGCTGCTGGTGCACCTGAGAAAGCAAGCCAGCCCTTCGGCCAAGGCCCCGTCGGCCTCAACCCCCGAATATGGCCACGGCGAAGGGTAGCCAGCTCAGCACCACGAGCCCCAGCAGCATCCCGTTTGAGCGCATGATGTAGCGATAGTCCTGCCGGGCTTCCGGCGGCTTCTCCAAGGAGAACACCTGACACATCAGGATGTCCAGCAGCAGCACAAAAATACTGATAGTCGCCAGCACGGGCGCCACCAGCGCGGTGATTGCCGTCCAGCCCTCGTAGTCGGCGTCCACCCGGGCGAACGGGGCACAGAAGACGGTGAGTAGAATGCCCACGGTCAAGGCACTGCGCAAGACGCCGATGCGCTTGAGGTGGCGCCGCAGCCAGGAGGGAGGGCGGACCCGGTTCTCGGAGGGCCTGTCACTCATGCATTCGCCTCGATTCTCTCGCTCAGGCCTTGCTCGGAGTACACATTGGCGTGCTTGCGGCGTTTCGCTGGCGTGCGCAAGGTCCCGAATCAGGGCAACGGATTTGCGCCTCGGAATAGTATCGCTAGTCCGGGTTTCCTGCTACCGCAGGGCCGCGACACCGCCAACGAGTTGGATGTTCAATCTACGTAGTCCGAGGGCGTACAATCCGGGCTGCCCGAGCCACCAACCTCGGTCCGACAGCCCATGCGCAGTCCCCACTCCCCTGCTCCACCGCTCGACGACGACCCGATTGCTGGGGCGCTGCGCGCCGGTGCGGCGCGTCTGGGTCTGTCCCTCACGCCCGCCCAGCTGGCGCAGCTGCTCGCCTACCAGCGGCTTTTGGCCAAGTGGAGCCGGGTTTACAATCTCACCGCGGTGCGCGACCCTGCCCGCGTGGTCTCGCACCACCTGCTCGACGCTTTGGCGATCAAGCCTTTCGTCATGGGTCCGCGGGTCCTGGACGCGGGCACCGGTGCCGGACTGCCGGGGCTGCCACTGGCGGTGATCCTGCCCGAGTGGCACTTCACCCTGTTGGATGCGAACCAGAAGAAGAGCCGCTTCGTGACCCAGGCGGTAGTGGAGCTCGGCCTGCACAACGTCGACGTGGCAAGCGAGCGGATCGAGCGCTACCGCCCGCAGGAGGGATTCACGACGGTGGTGACGCGAGCCTTGGGATCTGTGGCGGAGACGCTGGGGCTGTGCAGTCATATGATCATGCCGGGCGGACGCTTTCTCGCCATGAAAGGGGCGCGTCCGGACGCTGAGCTGGCGGCGCTTCCCGTCGGCTACCGGGTGCTCGAGATTGCTTCCTTGGAGGTCCCCGGCGTGGACGCCCCGCGCCACGTCGTGTCAATCGCAACTATGGAGCGCGGGACCTGAGTATGCCCAGAATCATCGCGGTGACCAACCAGAAAGGCGGCGTCGGCAAGACCACTACCAGCATCAATCTGGCAGCGTGTCTGGGCGCGCTGGGCCGGCGGGTGCTGCTGGTGGATCTGGATCCGCAGGGCAACGCCACCATGGGTAGCGGCGTCAACAAGGCCCACCTGGAGCATTCCAGCTACGAGCTGCTGATGGGCCACGCGGAGCCTGCCCAGGTTTTCATGTCCTTGCAGGAGGCCGGTTACGCCTTGATACCGGCCAATGGCGATCTCACTGCCGCGGAGGTCGAGCTAGTGTCCGCCTCCCTGCGCGAGCAGCGCCTGCGCTTCGCCCTGGAGCGCTGCCAGGCGAGCTACGACTACGTGCTGGTGGACTGTCCTCCGTCCTTGAATATGCTCACGATCAACGCCCTGGTGGCCGCCGACGGAGTACTCATTCCCATGCAGTGCGAGTACTATGCCTTGGAGGGACTCTCCGCCCTGCTGCGCACGATCGAGCGGGTGCGCCAGACGGCCAACCAGCGGCTGGAGATCGAGGGACTGCTGCGGACCATGTTTGACCCGCGCAACCGGCTATCCATAGAGGTCTCCCGCCAGCTCATCACCCATTTTGGCGATAGCGTGTACCGCACCATCATTCCCCGCAACGTGCGCCTGGCGGAGGCACCGAGCCACGGACTGCCGGTGACTCTTTACGATCGCACCTCCCGCGGTGCCCTGGCCTACCGCGCCCTGGCGGCGGAGCTACAGCGCCGCCACCGCAGCGGTGCACCCCTGTCCGAGGCTCAGGGGGCTTGAGCCGCCCATGACCAAGCGCAGAGGATTGGGACGCGGCCTGGATGCCTTGTTGGGCTCCGTGCGGACCTCCGAAGAGGGCCTGGGCGAGCAGTCCTCGGTCGTGGCCGAAGGAGAGCTACGCAGTCTGCCGGTAGACCTCATCCGCCGCGGACGGTACCAGCCCCGGCTGACCATCGACCAGGGGTCACTCGAGGAGCTCGCCAGCTCCATCCGCAGCCAGGGCGTGGTTCAGCCCATCGTGGTGCGCGGAGTGGGGGCAGAGACCTACGAGCTCATCGCCGGTGAGCGCCGCTGGCGGGCGGCGCAGCTGGCCGGCCTGCAGGAGATTCCGGCGGTGATCCGGGACGTCGCGGATGAGGCGGCAATAGCGATCGCGCTGATCGAGAACATCCAGCGCGAGGATCTCAACCCCATCGAAGAGGCCACGGCCCTGCAGCGCTTGATAGATGAATTCGGCATGACCCACCAACAAGTCGCCGAGGCGGTAGGCCGCTCCCGCGCCACGGTGAGCAATCTCCTGCGCTTGCTCACCCTGGAGGACGAGGTCAAGCAGCTGCTGGACCGGGGCGATCTGGAAATGGGCCACGCCCGCGCGCTGCTGGCCCTGGCCGGCCCCGCGCAGCGCAGCGCCGCCCTGAAGGTGGTCGCCCAGGCTCTCTCGGTGCGGGAGACCGAGCGCCTGGTGCGGGCCGTGCTCAACCCCATGCCCGCGAGACGACCAGCCGAGCCGAGCGCCGACATCAGGCGCCTCGAAGAAGATCTGGGGGAGCGCCTGGGGGCTCGGGTTCAGGTGCTGCACCAGCCCAAGGGCAAGGGGAAGCTCGTGATCCAGTACAACACCCTCGACGAGCTGGACGGCATTCTGGCCCATATCAAGTGATTACCCTCCGACGTCCGGCGTCCGCCGTTGACCGCCAAGTGGCGACGCCCTATACTGCCCCGCCGAAGTGCAGGTGGACCTCGCTCAGTGGCACCTGCGGTGGCCACGCTGGCCGGCATATCACAATGAGCTACGCGGCAGCACACCTGCGGGGCAATCTGCGCCGAGTCATGACGGCCCAGGCCCTCATAGTCCTGGCGCTGGCGGTAGTAAGCATGGTGCTTGCAGGGGGGGAAGCGGCGCAGGGCGCCGTGTTCGGGGGCCTGATCACCATGCTCAACACGATACTGTTGAGCAGACGCATCGAGCTCTTGGGTGCCGTGCCCACCGGGGACGTCAAGCGCGGACTAATACTGTTTCTGGCGGGGACCGTGCAGCGATTCCTGCTATCCCTGGGCCTACTCGCCGTGGGCTTGGGGCCACTGGGGCTGAGGCCACTACCGTTGTTGATCACCTTTGCGGTGGCCCACATCGGCTATACCTTCAGCGGGCGCACTCCGCAGGCGCCGCCAGGATGACACTACGGAGCTAACACGTGACCGAATCAGCGCTGCCGGTATCGGCCGACCCGGTTGCCTACATCCAGCACCACCTGACTAACCTGCATGTGGGCGAGGGGTTCTGGACCTGGCATCTGGACAGCCTCATCTTCGCGTGGGTCACCGCGGGTCTGCTGATGTGGTGGGCCTGGAAGGTCGGACGCAAGCTGCAGCCGGACGTGCCCAGAGGCACTCAGAACCTGTTGGAGGCGATCCTGGAGTTCGTCGCCCAGCAGGTCAAGGACGCCTTTCCCGGCTACAATCCCATCATCGGTCCCTTGGCCCTGACCATCTTCGTCTGGGTGTTCTTCATGAACGCCATGGATCTCCTACCGGTGGACCTGCTGCCCAAGGCGGCGGAGCTGGTTGGCCTCCACCACCTCAAAGTGGTGCCCACCACGGACCTGTCGACCACCTTCGCCTTGGCGCTTAGCGTGTTCGTGCTGGTGGTCTACTACAACATCAAGATCAAGGGTCCGGCTGGCTACCTGAAGATGTTCTTGTTTCATCCCTTCGGCAAGTGGCTGGTGCCCATCAACATCGTCATGACCGCCGTCGAAGAGGTGGCCAAGCCCGTCAGCCTGGCCATGCGTCTGTTCGGCAACATGTTCGCGGGCGAGCTGATATTCATGCTCATCGCGCTGCTGCCCTGGTGGATCCAATGGGTGCCCGGCGGGGGCTGGGCGATATTCCACATACTCGTGATCACCCTGCAAGCGTTCATCTTTATGCTGCTGACAGTCGTTTACCTCAGCCTTGCCCACCAGGAGCTGGATGAGCACTAGGCCTGAATTCCGTTGCTATTGGCACCCGTGACCTCTGCCCGATAAGGAGTATACGAATGAATCCTGCTGAGATCGCTCAAATCTACGCCTTCACCGCGATGGGGGTCGGCATCATCCTCGCAGCTGCGGGACTCGGCTCTGCGCTGGGCTGGGGCCTCATCTGCTCGAAGTACATCGAAGGCATTGCACGCCAGCCGGAAATGCGCCCCCAGCTGATGGGCCAGATGCTCTTCACCGGCGGTCTCATGGAGGCCTTTCCGATGATCGTGCTGGGCATCGCCATGTGGTTCGTCTTCGCCAATCCGTTCATCGGCGCCGCCAAGAGTGCGCTCGGCGGTTAAGGGGCGACGACCAACAATCAAGCAGCACGGGGGGTGACGTGAACGTAACCGCCACATTGTTCGGCCAAATTGGCACCTTCATCGTCCTGGTGGCGTTTGTCCGGTACGTCCTTTGGGATCCCATGACCCGCATGATGGAGGACCGGCAGAAGCGCATCGCCGATGGTCTCGCCGCCGCAGAGAAGGGCCGGCACGACCAGGAGCGTGCCGAGCAGCGGGCCAAGGCCCTGCTGCACGAGGCCCGCGACCAGGCCGCCGAGATCATCGCCCAGGCGCAGAAGCGTGCCGCCGAGATCGTCGAGGAGGCCAAGACCGATGCCCGCGCCGAAGGCGACCGTATACACGCCGCCGCCCACGCCGAGATCGAGCAGGAGGTCAATCGGGCCAAGGAGAGCCTGCGCGCGCAGGTCGCCAGTCTGGCCGTGGCCGGTGCCGAGCGGATCCTGCAGAAAGAGATCAATGCCCAGGCACACAACGCCATGCTCGGCAAGCTGATTGCCGAGCTCTGAGACGCGCCATGGCCGAAAAGACAACCATCGCCCGGCCCTACGGCGTCGCCGCCTACGCCCAGGCGCAGAAGGAAAAGAAGGTCGCCTTGTGGTCCGAGATGCTGGAGCTGTGCGCCGCAGTGGCCAGCGATCCGGCCATGGCACCCTTGCTGGCCAATCCCAGGATCGAGCGCGCCCGGATCGGCGAGCTATTCCTGGAGATCGCCGGCGGCAGGCTCTCGGAGACCGGCATGGGCTTCATTCGAGCTCTGCAGGAGTACCGCCGCCTCGAAGTGCTGCCGGAGATCTACCAGGTCTTCCAAGACCTGCGGGCAGCCGACGAGAGTCGGGCCGAGGTGGAGGTCGTATCGGCCTATGCGGTCAACGCCAAGTACAAGCACGAGCTGGCGGAGGCCATGAAGCGTCGTCTGGGGTGCGAGGTCACCGTGACCACCTCGATAGACCGCGCCCTCATCGGCGGCATGATCGTGCGTGCCGGAGACATGACCATCGATCTTTCCCTGCGCAGCGCACTCGAGCGTCTGAGCTACGAGCTGCGCCGCTGACCAGGCCCGAAATCGCCACAGAAGTTTAGGGAACCGAACCATGCAACTCAGTCCAGCCGAAATTAGCGAGCTCATCCAGAAGAAGATTGAAAGCTTCCAGCTGGTAACGGAGGCCCGCACTGAGGGTACCATCGTCAGCCTGACCGACGGCATTTGCCGCATCCACGGCCTTGCGGATGTCATGCAAGGAGAGATGATCGAGTTTCCCGGCGACACCTACGGGATGGCGCTCAACCTGCAGCGCGATTCGGTGGGCGCGGTGGTCCTCGGCGCCTACGAGCATATGTCCGAAGGCGACAAGGTCAAGTGCACCGGCAGGATCCTGGAGGTTCCGGTGGGCGAGGCCCTGCTCGGTCGCGTGGTGAACGCCCTCGGCGAGCCCATCGACGGCAAGGGGTCGCTGAGCGCCGAGGCATCCTCTCCCATCGAGAAGGTGGCGCCCGGTGTCATCACCCGCCAGTCCGTGAGTCAGCCGGTGCAGACCGGGCTCAAGGCGATCGACTCCATGGTGCCCATCGGCCGCGGCCAGCGTGAGCTCATCATCGGCGACCGCCAGACGGGCAAGACCGCCCTGGCGGTGGACACAATCATCAATCAGAAGGGCAGCGGCATCAAATGCATCTACGTGGCGGTGGGGCAGAAGAACTCCTCCATCGCCGGCGTGGTGCGCAAGCTCGAAGAGCATGGCGCCATGGCGCACACGGTAGTGGTGGCCGCCGCCGCCGCGGAATCGGCCGCGATGCAGTTTATCGCCCCCTATTCGGGCTGCGCCATGGGTGAGTATTTCCGTGACAAGGGCGAGGACGCACTCATCGTCTACGACGACCTCACCAAGCAGGCCTGGGCCTATCGCCAGGTCTCCCTGCTGCTGCGCCGCCCGCCGGGCCGCGAAGCCTATCCCGGTGATGTGTTCTATCTGCACTCCCGGCTGCTGGAACGGGCCGCTCGCATCAACGGTGCCGAGGTGGAGAGGCGGACCGGTGGCAAGGTGGAGGGTAAGACCGGCTCACTCACCGCCTTGCCCATCATCGAGACCCAGGCCGGTGACGTGTCTGCGTTCGTGCCCACCAACGTGATCTCGATCACCGACGGTCAGATCTTCCTGGAAACCGACCTGTTCAATGCCAACATCCGTCCTGCCATCAACGCCGGCCTGTCGGTCTCCCGCGTAGGCGGTGCTGCGCAGACCCAGATCGTCAAGAAGCTGGGCGGCGGCGTGCGTCTGGCCCTGGCTCAGTACCGCGAGCTCGCAGCCTTCGCCCAGTTCGCCTCGGACCTGGACGAGGCTACCCGCAAGCAGCTCGAGCGCGGGCAGCGCGTCACGGAGGTGATGAAGCAGCCCCAGTACTCGCCGTTGAGCGTGGCTCACATGGCCATATCGCTCTACGCCGCCAACGAAGGCTACCTGGACGATGTGGAGCTGAAGAAGATCGGCGATTTCGAGGCCGCTGTGCACAGCTACATGGATGCCGAGCATGCAGATCTGATCCAGGCCATCAACGAGACGCCGGAGTACACCGATGCCGTGGCCGAGGCGCTGACGGCGGCGTTACAGGACTTCAAGAAGAATCGCGTCTGGTAACCGCGGCGCGACCCCGCACCATACCGACGCCGCAGCAGTGCAGGCTACAGATTCGACCGCCGGGAGCTGACCATGGCAGGCGCCAAAGAGATCCGTACCAAGATCAAGAGTGTTCAGAACACTCAGAAGATTACCCGCGCCATGGAAATGGTGGCGGCGAGCAAGATGCGCAAGGCCCAGGAGCGCATGCGCTACGCGCGGCCCTACGCGGAGCGTATCCGCACCGTCATTGCCCACCTCGCCAATGCGCATCCCGAATACCGCCATCCCTACCTTCTGCCTCGGGAGCAGATCTCAAAGGTGGGCTACATCATCGTCTCCACCGACCGCGGTCTATGCGGCGGATTGAACGTCAACCTGTTCAAGGCCACCGTCATGGAGCTGCGGCAGTGGAGCCAGCAGGGCGTGGGGCTGGAGGTCTGCGTGATCGGCACCAAGGGCATGACCTTCTTCAAGCGCCTGGGGGCCTCAATCGTGGCGGAGGCCTCCCATCTTGGCGATGCGCCTCATATCGAGGACCTGGTGGGCACGGTCAAGGTCATGCTGGACGCCTACAGCCACGGTGCCATCGACCGTCTGGTGCTGGGCTACAACACTTTCGTCAACACCATGACCCAGCGCGCCCGGTTGGAGCCCCTGCTGCCCATCCAGCCGGTAGACTTGGACGCGCGCCTCAAGCACCATTGGGACTACCTCTACGAGCCCGACTCCAAAGAAGTCCTGGATGAGCTGCTGATGCGTTATATCGAGTCCTTGGTCTACCAGGCCGTGGTGGAGAACATCGCCTGCGAGCAATCGGCCCGGATGGTCTCCATGAAAAGCGCTTCGGATAATGCCGGCAACCTGATCGACGAGCTGCAGCTCGCCTACAACAAGGCCCGCCAGGCCGCCATCACCCAGGAGATCTCCGAGATCGTGGGCGGCGCCGCAGCCCTGTGAGCGGCTCCGATCCCGAATCGACCACCTCGGGCGGGCGACGCCGCGGCGCCCTTGGATAGTCTGAAGTATTAGAGGAACGACTCAATGAGCCCTGGAAAAATCGTACAAATCATCGGCGCCGTGGTCGACGTCGAGTTTCCCCGAGACTCGGTTCCCAAGGTCCATGATGCACTGCGCATCGACGAGGCGGCGCTGACGCTGGAGGTGCAGCAGCAGCTTGGCGACGGAGTGGTGCGCAGCATCGCCATGGGCTCCACCGATGGTCTGCGCCGCGGCCTGGCGGTGACGGACAGCCATGCCCCGATCTCGGTTCCGGTGGGTACCAAGACCCTGGGGCGAATCATGAATGTGCTTGGTGAGCCGGTGGACGACCGCGGTGAAATTGGTGCCGAAGAATCCTGGCCCATACACCGCAAGCCGCCGGCCTTCGCCGAGCAGGCCACCAGCGTGGAGCTGCTGGAGACCGGCATCAAGGTTGTCGACCTCATCTGTCCCTTCGCCAAGGGCGGCAAGGTAGGGCTGTTCGGTGGTGCCGGCGTCGGCAAGACCGTGGCCCTGATGGAGCTGATTCGCAACATCGCGGTGGAGCATAGCGGCTACTCGGTGTTCGCGGGCGTCGGCGAGCGTACCCGCGAGGGGAACGACTTCTATCACGAGATGCGGGAAGGCGGGGTCATCGACAAGGTGGCACTGGTGTACGGGCAGATGAATGAGCCCCCCGGCAACCGGCTGCGAGTCGGCCTCACCGGCTTGACCATGGCGGAGTACTTCCGTGACGAAGGTCGTGACGTGCTGCTGTTCGTCGACAACATCTATCGCTACACCCTGGCCGGCACCGAGGTCTCGGCCCTGCTCGGGCGCATGCCCTCGGCGGTGGGCTATCAGCCGACCCTGGCCGAAGAGATGGGCGTGCTACAGGAGCGCATCACTTCCACCAAGACCGGCTCCATCACTTCCATCCAGGCGGTCTACGTGCCGGCCGACGATCTGACGGATCCCTCGCCGGCCACGACCTTCGCTCACCTGGACGCGACCCTGGTGCTGTCGCGGCAGATTGCCGAGCTCGGCATCTATCCGGCCGTGGATCCCTTGGATTCCACCAGCCGCCAGCTGGACCCGCTGGTCATCGGTCAAGACCATTACGAGACCGCGCGTGCTGTGCAGGGCACCCTCCAGCGCTACAAGGAGCTGAAGGACATCATCGCCATCCTGGGCATGGATGAGCTATCCGACGAGGACAAGCTGGCGGTATCCCGTGCCCGCAAGATTCAGCGCTTCCTGTCTCAACCCTTCTTCGTGGCCGAAGTCTTCACCGGCAGTGCGGGCAAGTACGTGCCGCTGAAGGACACCATCCGCGGCTTCAAGGCCATCGTCAACGGCGAAATGGACCACCTGCCCGAGCAGGCATTCTACATGGTTGGCGGCATCGAAGAGGCCGCCGAAAAGGCCAAATCCCTGCAGTAGACGGTCCTGCCCGGAGGAGCACAATCGATGGCAATGACCCTGCATGTGGACATCGTCAGTGCGGAGCAGGAGATATTCTCCGGTACCGCCGAGATGATCATAGCCCCGGCGGCCATGGGCGACGTCGGCATACTGCCCCGTCATTCACCCCTGTTGACCCGCCTCAGACCAGGCGAGGTCCGTGTGGTTCTGCCCGGCGGGCAGGAAGGCTACTTCTATGTCTCCGGCGGCATGCTGGAGGTGCAGCCCCACCGGGTCACCGTGCTGGCCGACACCGCTGCTCGCGCCAAGGACCTGGACGAGGCCAGTGCGCTGGCCGCCAAACAGCGCGCGGAGGAGGCACTGGCCGACCGCAAGTCGGAGATCGACTACGCTAAGGCGCAGGCGGAGCTCGCCGAGGCGGTCGCACAGCTCCATGCCTTGCAGCGGCTGCGCAAGCGGGTCAACCGGTAGGGGGCGGCTGCGCCATGCCTGACCATCGTCGCGCTGGGAGGAAATACATGGCCGGGCCACGAGTCGGTCTGAACCAGGCTGTCTATATCACCTACGTCATCCGAGACCAGCGTGACGGCGTGCTGGAGCAGGTCGATCTTCCGGTAGGCTATGTCCATGGGGGCCACAGCGGGCTGTTCCACAAGCTTGAGCAGCGACTGGAAGGCTGTGCCGAGGGCGACAGAGTGGACGTCACGCTGTCGCCGGAGGAAGCCTTTGGTGAGATCGACCCCGGCCTGATCTTCGTCGACGACATCGGGCGCATTCCCCCGGAATACTGCCGCCTGGGCGCCGAGGTGCCCTTCCGCAGCGAGACCGGCGAGCAGCGCAGTTTCGTCGTGACCAAGATCGCTGATGGCAAGGTAACCATCGACGGTAACCACATGCTGGCGGGCAAGACCCTCACATTCAGCGTGCGCGTCGACCGCATACGGCCCGCTACGGCGGAGGAGATATCTGCCGGAAGGCCCATGGATGCGGAATTCCCTGGACCCCTGCAGTGAGCACCGCGGGTGCCGCCTGACGCCCATGAGCCTGGCCCCAAGCATCACCTCGCGACCCTTCCGGCGCGACGTCGGCACGGACACGCCATGGCGCTGAAAGCCGTGATCCTGGCGGCGGGACAGGGCACCCGCATGCACTCGTCCCTGCCCAAGGTCCTCCATCCACTCGCAGGCAGGCCACTGCTCAGCCACGTCGTCGCGACTGCCCGAGCCCTTGAGCCTGCGGGCGTTCAGGTGGTCTACGGCCACGGCGGGGCAGAGGTTCGGCAGCGCTTGGGCGACCTGCCCGTTGCCTGGGTCGAGCAGGACCAACAGCTCGGCACCGGCCACGCCGTGGCCCAAGCGCTGGCGGATATAGATGCCCAAGACACGGTGCTGGTATTGTATGGTGATGTGCCGCTCATCCAGACGGCGACCCTGCAGCGCCTGCTCGCCGCCTTCGACGGCGCAGATCTCGCGCTGCTGACCGTACGTCTGGACGATCCGACGGGATATGGGCGCATTTTGCGCACAGGACCCGACCAACGGGTTGCCGCCATCGTGGAGGAGCGGGATGCCAGCGACGCCCAGCGCTCCATCCGCGAGGTCCACACCGGCATCCTAGCCGCCCGTGGCGAGCCCTTGAGGCGCTGGGTGCGAGCGCTGGACAATCGCAACCGACGGGGCGAATACTACCTTACCGACATCGTGGGGCTGGCGGTGCAGGATGGGCGCAGCGTGACCACTGTCGTGGCGGAAGATCCGGTTGAGGTGCAGGGGGTCAACGACCGGACCCAGCTCGCTCAACTGGAGCGCCATTGGCAGCTAGGAGAGGCCCGGCGTCTGATGGCCGCCGGAGCGACCCTACTGGACCCCACGCGAATCGACGTTCGGGGCCAGCTGGAAGTGGGCCGTGACGTGCTGATAGACGTCAACGTGGTTTTCGAAGGCACAGTTCGTCTGGGAGACGGCGTATATGTCGGGCCGTTTTGCCTAATCCGCGATACGGTCATCGGGGCCGGCACCCGGGTGGAGTCTCATACCACCATTGATCGCGCTCACGTCGGCCGTGGCGCTCGCGTCGGTCCCTACACCCGGATCCGCCCCGGCACCCGTCTGTCCGACAACGTCCATGTGGGGAATTTCGTCGAGCTCAAGCAATCGGATGTGGGAGACGGCAGCAAGATCAACCACCTGAGCTATATCGGAGACTGCCTGGTCGGCGCCCAGGTGAACATCGGCGCGGGCACCATCACCTGCAATTACGATGGCGCCCACAAGCACCAGACGATTATCGGCGACAATGCCTTCATCGGCTCCCACACCCAGCTCGTCGCCCCGGTCACGGTGCACGCCGGCGCGACCATAGGTGCCGGCACGACCATCACGGCGGACGCGCCGGCGGGCAAGCTGACCCTTGGCAGGGCGCCTCAGCAGACCGTCGAGGGCTGGAAGCGCCCGGCCAAACATCCAAAGGATTGTATTACCTGACAGCCTGCCAGGAGCGTTGACCATGTGCGGAATCGTTGGGGCGGTTGCCGAGCGCGACGTGGTGCCCATCCTGCTCCAGGGCCTTCAGCGCCTCGAATACAGGGGCTACGACTCGGCCGGGATCGCCGTGCTCGACGGCGCCGCCCAGCTCGGCCGCGTACGCACCATGGGCAAGGTCGCCGCCCTGGAGGAGGCGCTGGCTGCCACGCCGCAGCATGGCCATACGGGCCTCGCCCACACGCGCTGGGCCACCCACGGGAAGCCGAGCGAGGCCAACGCGCATCCTCACGTCAGCCACGACCTGGTGGCGGTGGTGCACAACGGCATCATCGAGAACCACCACGAGTTGCGCCTGCGCCAGGTCAGCGCCGGCTACCACTTCACTTCGGAGACCGACACCGAGGTCATCGCCCACCAGATTCACCGTCACCTGAGCCAGGGACTCAAGCTGCTGGAGGCGGTACGAGCGACCATCGCCGAGCTGCACGGTGCCTACGCCTTGGGCATCGTGGCAGCCATCGAGCCCGACTGTCTGGTGGCGGCCAGACGTGGCAGCCCGCTGGTCATCGGGTGCGGCATCGGCGAGAACTTCCTGGCCTCCGATGTGACGGCCCTGATCCCGGTCACCCAGCGTTTCGTCTTCCTGCAGGACGGCGACATCGCGCTGCTGACCCGCGACACATTGGAGATCTATGACGCCGAGGGACGGCGCGTCACCCGCGATACCTATCACTCGGAGCTCAGCTTGGAATCCGTGGCCAAGGGCAGCTACCGGCATTATATGCTGAAGGAGATCTTCGAGCAGCCCACCGCCATCGGCAGCACCTTGGAAGGGCGCCTGAGCGATGGCCGGGTGCTGGAGGCAGCCTTCGGTCCCACGGCCACCGAGGTGCTAGATGCGACCCGGCAGGTGCAGATCATCGCCTGCGGCACGAGCTACCACGCGGGGATGATCGCACGCCACTGGCTGGAGTCCATCGCCGGCGTGCCGTGCAACGTGGAGGTTGCCAGCGAATTTCGCTACCGACGCCACGTGGTGCCAGCCCACACCCTTGTGGTCACCATCTCTCAGTCCGGAGAGACGGCGGACACGCTCGCGGCCCTGCGAGAAGCCCGAGACCTTGGCTATGCTCACACGCTCGCCGTCTGCAACGTCCCCGAAAGCTCGCTGGTACGCGAATCGGAGCTGGCACTGATGACCCGCGCCGGGCCGGAGATCGGAGTCGCCTCCACCAAGGCCTTCACCACCCAGCTGGTAGCGCTGATGCTGCTGACCATCGCCTTGGGTCGGCGCTTCTCCCTGGCACCGCAGACCGAGATCGAGCTGGTATCGCAGCTCGTGGAGCTGCCCGGCATGATCGAGGATGTCCTGCAGCTCAACGAAGTCATCAGGGAGCTGTCCACCCAGTTCGCGGGCAAGCACCATGCGCTGTTTCTCGGTCGCGGCGCCCAATACCCGGTCGCGATGGAAGGCGCGCTCAAGCTGAAGGAGATCTCCTACATCCACGCCGAGGCCTATCCGGCCGGCGAGCTTAAGCACGGGCCTTTGGCGTTGATCGACAGCGAAATGCCGGTCATTGCCGTGGCGCCCAACGACGCGCTGCTCGCCAAGCTCAAGTCGAATCTGCAGGAGGTGCGAGCCCGGGGCGGCCAGCTCATCGTGTTCGCGGATGTCCACGCCAATGTCGACACCACGCCCGGGGTTCAGGTGCTGCACATCGCGCCGACCCGCGACGCCGTGGCGCCCATCGTCTATACAGTGCCCCTGCAGCTGCTCGCCTACCACGTGGCCGTGCTCAAAGGCACCGACGTGGATCAGCCCCGCAACCTGGCCAAGTCGGTCACCGTAGAATAGCCGCCGGGTAAGGCGGTGCCAGGGCGCTGGCTCGGTCGCCGGGATTTGGCGGCGGACACCGGCGCAGCCATGCATCCTCTATCCACGACCCGGCTCGCATGACTGACGATAAGCGCTCGCCTGATGGACGCGCACGGAAGAAGGGGGCGAGATGGCGCGCCCGAGAGGATTCGAACCTCCGACCTTTGCCTCCGGAGGGCAACGCTCTATCCAGCTGAGCTACGGGCACGGCGCAGCACATAAGGATAACCTCCCAGCGATGCCCGAGTCCACGGTCGGTTTCGCGTCGACCACATAACCGCTATAATCTCGCCATTTTTTGGCCTGGCAATACCTTCAGGGGGAGAACGTGACCCATCAAGACAGCGCATTTCTGCGGACGGCCGTCGGCGTCATGGCAGGCTTGGTCCTGTTCACCGCAGTGATCATGTTCCTGGCGAATTCCATAGTCAGCGAATCTAGCCTCACTGAGGCCGCCAAAGAGCCCATGATCGAGCAGGCCATCCGGGAGCGCATCTCCCCGGTGGGCCAAGTCGCCCTAGCCGGTGCGGCGCCCGCAGCGGCGGCCCCTGTACCGGCACCCGCGGCACAGCCTGCCCCGGCGCCTTCGGCGCCGGCTGAGCAGGCCGCCTCCAGCGCCGCCGGCGGCATCGACCTAGCGAAGGGGAAGCAGATCTACAGCACCTATTGCTTTGCCTGCCATGGCACTGGTGCTGCGGGTGCCCCCAAGCTGGACGACAAGGCCAACTGGGTGCCCCGCATCGCCCAGGGCATGGACACGCTCTACGAGCACGCCCTCAAGGGCTTCAAGGACGTCATGCCTCCCCGCGGCACCTGCATGACCTGCTCTGACGATGACATCAAGTCCGCAGTCAGCTACATGGTCGGGCAAGCCAAGCAGTAGGCGCCGGGCCTCAACGCTGCCGCAGCAGCTTCTGCTCCATGGCGACGATGACGACGTGGGGGAACTCCAAGCCTTTGGCCGCGAGCAGGCTCTGCTGGTACTCTGCCGCGTGGGTGCCCGGCCCAATCTCCCGGCAGGCACTCAGCGCAGCGCCGGAGCTCTGTCCAGGCGCCTGAAGCTGATGGCCTCCGTGAGATGGGCAGTGCTGATATCGGCGCTCGCATCCAGGTCGGCGATGGAGCGTGCCACCCGCAGGATGCGATGATAGGCGCGAGCAGAAAGCCCCAAGCGGGTCACCGCCCGGTCGAGGAGATCGTGGTCCGCCGGACCGAGCGGACAGTCGCGGCGGATCTCCGCGCTGCCCAGCGCCTGATTGGGCTTGCCACAGCGCGCCAGCTGCCGCTCGCGCGCGACACAGACCCGCAGCTGCACCGCCGTGCTG
>Ga0307417_10000389_pt1 | contig 18303 bp, 8 predicted proteins | sample SalMarWE160210MG_2_FD_202514 | JGI IMG/M metagenome (GOLD analysis project Ga0307417, IMG submission 202514) | Salt marsh sediment microbial communities from the Plum Island Ecosystem LTER, Massachusetts, United States - WE1602-10 | ecosystem: Environmental > Aquatic > Marine > Intertidal zone >... | reverse complement strand
AGGTTGTCGTCCTGGTTGGCGAGAAACCGGATTTCCAGCGCCTCGGTCAGGTCCGAGATGTCGGAAGCACTCGTGAGCATCGTCGGGATCACCACCAGGGTGCGCGACTCCTCCGGAATTCCTTCGTTAAAGTCCATTCGCGGCAGCAGGTGCGGCGTCACCAGCAGCGGGACCAACCAGTTCACCAGCGCCACCGCCAGCTGGCTTCCGCCCAGCAGCGAAAGGAACCCCAAAAGCGCGAGCAGCCAATCCGGGATCCCGCCGGTATGCATATTCGCCAACAAGCCCGCGGTGAAGATGCTCGCCACCATCGTGATCGTGCCAAGGTAGAGCGGCAAAGAAAACCGGCGGCTCGTTCTGTGGAGAGCCTCCAAGGGAGACAGTCGCACCTTCGCCGCTCTTTCGAGCTGCGGTAATCCCTTATCGATCAGGTAGAACCCGACATGTGCGGCCCGGTCGTCCCCGCCTTTCACTGCCAGGCTCTCGCAGGTCAATCGGATCGCTTTGCCCGCCACATCGCTTTCGGACAGCCGGCTGCCCTTCGCGACCTTCTCCACTGCGTGCCGGTAGCGATCCCGTGTGGCGAAATTCATCTTGCCGTAGACTCCGGCGGGATCCTCCCGCAGCACCTGTTCGACGACGCTCATCCTCTCGACGAACTCGCGCCAGTCCATTGCGCCCAGAAACCGCAGGCTGCCGATGCTGTTGCTGATGGAGACCTGGTCAGCGGCCTGTTGCTGGTTCTCCGACCGTACCAGCTGCTCGATCGTCAGCCCGGACTCGGATAGTCGCTGTTGGACCCAGGTGAGCGGCATTGCCAGGGCGGGGCTTTGTCCCTGTAACCGGCGCGCCAATTCCGCGACAAACGAGCTCACCATCGGCGGGTTCGAGCGCGCCATGTCCGCGATCACCAGGATCAGGCTCTTCGGGTCCTTCTCGGCGATCTCCGTCATCTGTTCCGCCCATTGGGCAGCGCGGTTTCGTTCGATCATGCCGGTGGCGATCCGCCCTCCCGCCCGTCGGAGATTCTCGATCAGCGCCAGGCGCAGCATGATCGGGATTGCCCACAATTCACCCAACGTAAGGGAAGTGACCGTCTGGTAGGCTGCCACGAAGCTGCCGAGGGTTTCCGGGTCCACCCGTCCATCGCCATGCGAGATCGTCTCCAGGGCGATGTCGTAAACGCGCGGATGTCCCGCCGAGGGACCGGACAGCAGACGAGGCAGTTCGCGGCTGTACCCCTTCGGCAAGTGTCTCCTGGCCGTGCGAATCTGTTCTTCGATCAGGTAGAAGTTGTCGAGCAGCCATTCTCCGGCCGGCGCAACCCGGCGGTGCGTCTTGACCGCCTCGGTCAGCAGGTTGCAGGCTCCCACCAGGACGGCTTCATTCTCCGCCAGCCTTGTCAGAAGCCGGTCCGGAACCCCTCTCGGACCCAACTTGTGCAGGCCCGCCAGGGTCTTGCCATGCTGTTCCATCTGTTCGCGGCTGAACAGTTCCGAGCGCAGCGGCGGCTCGTCGCCGGCAAACTTTTTTGCCAATGCGTTCCCGCGGAGGTGTGCTCCCAAATAGGGCAGGCTCCCGAGAATGGATTTTCCGCTCACCTTCAATGCGCTGGTCCTCATTCCATGGATCAGGATTCGGATAGATTCTTTTGGTTATTTCTGCGGTTCCGATTCCAGGCGGCGGGTCAGGATAAAGAAGTGGTGCCCCATGATGGCCAGCGTGACAGCCAGCCCCAGGTGTCCGGGCGTGCGGAGGAAGGCTTTGCCCAGGAAGCGCCAGTAGGACACCCGGTACCGGGCGAAGATCCCTTGCCGGATGAACGAACGGCCCAAGGCGAGGATATCCGAGTACACCAGGCGCGATTTCGCCGTGGCTCCCAACCGGTTCAGCATCGCCTGGGCACGGTCGAAATATTCCGCCGGGCTGTAAATGGAAGCGATGACTTCCCGATAGCCGGCAAGGAGCGCCTCCGGGTCCATCCTGGGGATGAAATTCAACAGGGCCGCCGTATTGTCGCCCATGCTCTGTCGCAGTATCCGGCCTTCCTCGGAGAGCCTGCGCCACAGGCGCGTGTTGGGGAGCGCGGTCAGCAGGCCGACCATGGAGACGGGGATGGCCGCCTCCCTGATAAAGGCGATCTGCTTCTCGAAGATCTCCGGGGAATCCTGATCGAAGCCGAGGATGAAACCTCCCATCACCTCCATCCCGTGCTCCTGGATGCGTCGCACACACGCCAACAGATCGGCCTTCACGTTCTGGATCTTGCCCGCCGCCCGGTTGCATTCCGTGGAGGGGGTCTCGATTCCTATGAACACCCGGTTGAATCGTGCCGCCCGCATCAGGGAGAGCAACTCGTCGTCCTCGGCAAGGTTGATCGACGCCTGGGTAAACAGGGAAAACGGTTTCCCCCGGTTCCGCATCCATTCGGCGATCCGGGGAAGCAGGGACTTGATGGCCTGCCTGTTCCCGACGAAGTTGTCGTCCACGACGAACACCGATCCGCGCCACCCCATGCCGTGGAGCCGCTCGAGCTCCGTAAGGATCTGGTCCGGCGTCTTGGTGCGGGGGTTTTGCCCGAAAAGTTCTATGACGTCGCAGAACTCGCAGGAGAACGGGCAGCCCCGGGAGTACTGGATGGGCATCGAGCTGTACCGCCGCCACCGCGCCAGATGCAGATCGGGGGGGGGAACCCTGGTCATGTCCGCCCGCCCGGTGGCTTCGTAGCGGCGACGCGCATTGCCCGCTTCCAGGTCGGAAACAAGCTCTTCGATCACCCCTTCCGCCTCGCCCCGGACGACGTGGTCCGCACCCTCGTACGAAGGGTTGTCGGCACTCGTGACCGGTCCGCCCACCACCGTCCGCAACCCTGCTTTCCGGCAACGGGCGATCGTTTGCGCTAGGGAGGGCCCCTGGACAAGCATGGCGCTCAGGAACGCCACGTCGGCCCAGGCGAGGTCCTTGTCGCGAAGCTCCTCCACGTTGAGGTCCACCAGTTTTCGTGTCCAGTGCGACGGAAGCAACGCCGAGACGGTGAGCAGCCCCAGAGGAGGATAGGCGGAGCGTTTCCCCAGGAAGGTGAGGGCATGGCGAAAACTCCAGAACGTATCGGGAAATTCGGGATAGAGCAGCAGGACCCTCATGTCCGACCCTTCAATAAGAGGAGAGACGTCGACGGGATGCAGGTTCGATTATGATAAGACATTATAAACGATTTTAGACCAATCTTCCGTCCCGCAGGTATCGGCTGAGCCGCTCTCTCAGATAGAGCCGCGACCGGTGGAGCCGGGACTTCACCGCGGGGATCGTCAGATCCAGGACCTTTGCCGTTTCCTCGTTCGACAGCCCCTCGACGTCGCTCAACACGAAAACCACCCGGTATTTTTCGGAGAGTTCGTCCGAGAACCGCTTGATCACCTGCCCGAGTTCCTTGTCGAGCATCCCCCGCTCGATTTTCTTGCTCCAGTCTTCGACTGGGCTGGCGTGCATCCCGTCGCTGGTGAAGTCCGGCAGGAACTCCTCGACCGAAACCGTTTCCTGGCGGCGATTCCCCCGCAGCCGTATCAGGCACGTATTGACGCATATCCGGTAGATCCAGGAATAAAGCGCCGAGTTCCCCCGGAACCGGTCCGCCTTCCGTACCACCGTGAGGAAGACGTCCTGTACCGCATCCTCTGCGTCCCTTTTGTTCTTCAGGATGGACATGGCGAGGCCGTACACCTTCCCATGGTAACGGTCTAGGAGGGCCTCGACCGCGACCGCCTCACCCAGCCGAAGCCGGGAAAGAAACGCCGCGTCCTCCGGGCGCAGGCCGGTGTCCACTTCCCCCCGGATCCCCATTCCGCAGTCGTTCCGAAGCGAGGCGGTTCCGGCTGATGTACATTTCATTTTCGCTCCACCTTCCGAGGCACGAACGTGACGAGGTCCGAGTACCGGCATTTCATTTGCCCCCCCTTCTCTGCTGCTCCCCCTGCGTCATAACGCCGTAATTCCGTCCGTCGCCCTTGGGTACCGGCAACTGTCCAAAACGGGATCACGAGTTCGTCTGATTTTCGTACCGGTGTTTGTCCTATTCCTATGGTTGAGAGCGTATCGACGAATGGTGTCGAACCGATCACTCCTTACTCATGGTGTACAACGATGCGGTCACGTCCGGCCTCCTTGGCGGCATACAGGGCGGTGTCGGCGGCGTTCAGGAATTCCCGCATGGTAATCCCGCCGTGTTCCGGCATCCCCGCGATGCCGGCCGAAATGGTGATCGTGCCAAGCAGATGATCGCCGTTCGAAATCTCCATCTTCTTGACCAGAGCACGGATCTCTTCCACACGTTGACAGGTGTCCGCAATCGATGAATCGGGCATGACGACCACAAACTCCTCTCCCCCATAGCGGCATGCGATATCGCTCTTGCGAAGCTTCTCACGCAGCACTTGCCCAAGCTCGCGCAACACCATATCGCCTGCCTGGTGCCCGCACGTATCGTTCAATCTCTTGAAGTGGTCGAGATCGAGCATCGCTATGCACAGCGGTAATTTCCCCCGACTGGCACGATGCAGTTCGCGCGACAGACTGTCTTCCAGGTAGCGCCGGTTGTATAGACCGGTCAGCGGGTCATGGGTGGCCTGTTCGCTCAGCTTCTTTCGCAGCTTCAGGTTGGACAAAGACAGCTTGATCGATTCGCCCACCATCGTGGCCAGTTGCTGCTCGCGGGCTTCATGATCCCCATTCGACATCAAAACCCCTGTGTTGCACATCATCCCCAGTGTTTTGCCTTGTACCGTCAAAGGCACACACAAGTAGCTGCTCTCCGGATTGTGGGCAAAATGGCTGCACGTCAAGCCAGCATGGGGATCAATGACGGTATGGGTTTGGCCGCGTCGTAACGCCCAGCAATCTCCCAGGGTAAAATTGTCAAGCGCAACGGCCTCGCTACCCCAGGACGTAACCGTATGAAGGTTCCGGTCCGACGCCTGAGAGATCGCCAGAAAACCGTTTCGCCCGACGAACAGTTCATTCAACGTCATGCCTATCACCTGATAGGCTTCCTCCTGCGTGTTGCAGGTCTGCAGCAGATCATTCATGCGGTTGAGCAGCCTCAGTTCACCGTCAACCTTCTTCAACTCAGTCACAATTTTCACCAGATCTTCATGAGTCTTCCGAAATGCGTCCTCTACTTTTTGACGTTCCGTGATGTCGCGAATGTTGCACTGAATCACGCTCATGCCATCCACGGGATAGACATTGCTGACGAACTCCACCTGGATGTGCTCTTTCCGTTTGGTTTCCAGCGGCAGATTGTCGTAACGGATATACTCCTTCCTCTGTAATTCGCGAAACGCGTCCTGGCTGGCGGAGATATCTTTGAACAGGCCGATTTCCCAGAGCCTCTTGCCGAGAAGCTCGTCGTGGGTATATCCCAGCAGACCCTGGAGGAATGGGTTGGCGTCGGTGATCCTTCCCGTGGCCGCATCCAGAAGGAGTATGCCGTCTTTTGCCGTCTCGAAGAGCCGCCGGTAACGAGATTCGGACGCCTTCAGCGCATGCTCGATTCGTTCTTGTTCGGCGAGTTCGCTCTCCGGAAGCGTTTCCTCGTCAGTTTCCGCGATGGCCAACCGGCCTTCCAGGCTGGCAATCCTCGCCCGCAAGACGACATTTTCTTTCGTGCTTTGGGATTTCGTTCTGGGCGGCATCGTCACACCTCCAGTTTTAGGTGTGTTCTTTTGCCAGGTTCCAGCCGTTCATAAATTGCACCGAATATGTGATTTTCCGCCATCATAATACTGTCATGGTAATGGTGTCCGCCGGCTTCAGGAATCGGGGTTTGTCCGATTCTTACACCGGTGTTTGTCCTAGAGCATCGTTGGTCCGGTACCGCCCGGGCGCTAGGTTTTATCCGCCGTGGAGAACCGCGTATAATCCCGAAAAGAATTAAGGTTGGTGATTGTTGCCGCCCGGCGGAGGTACGACGATGAAAACCAGGGATGCGGAATCCGTGCTGGTCACCGGGGCCAGCGGCTTTATCGGACAGCACCTGGTCCGGCGGCTGATCGAGCGTGGCGACCGGGTGTCATGCCTGGTGCGGGCCACGTCGCGCGTCGACGAACTGCGATCATCAGGCGCCCGACTCATCGTAGGCGATGCGACCGATCGCGCCGGCATGAAACGGGCGCTGGCGGAGTCGCAGGCCGACGTGGTGTTCCACCCGGCGGGCCTGTTGAAGGCGGTGCGGACGGCCGATTTCGCACGCGTGAACGCGGGCGGCGTCGAATCCGTCGCGGCTGCCTGTGCGGACCGCGCCGAGCGGCCGGCCTTGATCGTGGTTTCCTCGCTGGCCGCTTCGGGGCCTAGCGCCGGCGACCAACCACGCGTGGAAGGCGATTCTCCCGCACCGGTTTCCGTCTACGGTCGCAGCAAACTGGCGGGCGAGCTGGCCGCTGCCAGGCATGCCGGAGAAATGGAGATCACCATCGTGCGTCCGCCGATCGTCTTCGGACCCGGCGACCGGGGCGTGCTGGAAATGTTCCGACCGATCGCCCGCTCGGGGCTCCATGTCGTGCCCGGCCGGGGGGGACGACGCGTTTCGCTGATCCACGTGGCCGACCTGGTCGCCCTTCTGCTCCTGGCCGCCGGGAAAGGCGAGCGTCTGCGCCCCGACGGAGGGCCGGGCGAGGGTGTCTACTTCGCGGCGGCGGAGCACGATCCGACGTATGCCGAGCTGGGGCAGGCCATGGCCAGGGCATTGGGAAAAAAGCGGGCCACGGTGGTGCACATGCCGGGACCGCTCGTGCGACTGGTCGGGCTGTGCGGCGACTCGCTGGGGCGCGTGCGGCAACGTGCCGGTTGGGTGAACAGCGACAAGATGATCGAGGCCCTGGCCGGGTCATGGACGTGCTCGTCCGCCAAGGCCCGTGCGCAGTTGGGTTGGTCCCCCGGGGCCACGTTGGCCGAACGCCTGTATGAAACGGCTCGATGGTATCGCCAGGCCGGGTGGCTCTGAAGCCTTGCGGCAGTCTTATCCTGCGTCTGGCCGACGGCCGGTGCGCCTGTGACGGTCAGGCCAGGGCGCTTCTTGAGTGCTCCGGGTCGGGGTTTTCATTTGGCCTCCTCCCATTTGGTGGCAAATATGCCCAGGATGAAGACCACGGCCGCGAACACCCCGATGATCGCGGAATTTCTGAGCGCGGCCATGTTGTCGACAAATACCATGGATGCGCGGAGCCCCTCGTTCACGTAGTACAGAGGCAGGATCCTGGCGAGCGTCTGCAAGAAGCCCGGCATCATCTCGATGGGGAAGAAGCTCCCCGAGAGGAACATCATCGGAAACATGATGGCGTTTGCCGCGGCGGCGGCGCTCTGCGCCTCCCTCACGAAGCGGGTGAGGATCATCCCTATCCCGACGAACGCGAAGACGTCTAGCACGATGAACACGGGAAGCCAGGCGTTTATCTGGAGGCTGACGTGAAACACGGCGTAGCTCACCAGCAGCATCGCAGCCGTGGAGATGACCGCGAGGATGAACTGGTACAGGATGTTCGCCAGGATCCAGTCGGTACGGGTGATGGGTGTGGTGGACAGCTTCCTGATGACACCCTTCTGCCGCAGCTCCGTGTTCAGGTTCACCGTACCGAAGAGGCTCGCCGTCATCACCGCCATCGCTATGATGCCGGGGATGAAGAACTCGATGAACCGGTACTTCTTCGTGAGGATCGATTTCTCGGCCGACCGGATGAACGGCGGCTTCCCGGACATCTTCTGGTTTATCCCGGCGAACACCGAGTTCAGGATTTCCATCTTCGTGGCCACCGATGTAGAGCTTGGGTCGTATATGTACGTTATGGTAACGGATGCGTCGAGGTCGTTGCCCCTCATCCTCTGCATGAGGTAACGTTCGTAACCCTTCGGTATTATAAGGACCAGGTTCCGCTTGTATTTCTTGGCATACTGCGTGGCGTCGATGCCGGGTTCGACCCCGGTGATCTGGAACTTCCCGTTGAGCTCGAGGGCCTCGACGAGCTGCGCCGAGGAGTCCGTGCGGTCGAGGTCCTGCACGGGAAGGCGGAGACTCACGTTTTCCTTGTCCATGAAAATGGTGCCGAATACGAGTATCAGGATGATCGGGAACGCCATCGTGAAGAACATTGCGGTCTTCTCGCGGTAAAAGCTCTTGATGCTCACGACGAGATTGGCGCCGACGACGCGCGGGTTCATTCCGCCCCCCCTCCCCCGGCGGGGCCTTCGCGGAGCGACGCGCCGGTGAGCTTAAGGAAGACCTCTTCGAGGTTGGGCTTGCGAACGTCCAGGCTGCGCAGCGACGTCCCGGCGTCCTTGATGGCGTTCAGGATCTTCTGGACGTCGTCCGTGCGCTCCACCCTGACCTTGATGTTCTCGTGGTTGTCATGGACCGGCTCGAACCCCATCTTCCGGACGATTTCAAAGGCTTTTCCATCGTCGAACGGCAGCGTGAGAACCAGGTAATCCACGTTGGTTTCTATGAGCTCCCCGGGAGAGCCCATCGCGATGATCTTCCCCTTCGAGATGATTGCGACCGTGTCAGCAAGAAGCTCAGCCTCCTCCATGTAGTGCGTGGTGAGAAATACCGTCGTCCCCTTCTTCTTCAGACCCAGCAGGACGTCCCATACCTCGCGCCTTGCGCGGGGGTCGAGCCCCGTCGTCGGCTCGTCGAGGAACACGACCTCGGGTTCGTTCACGAGCGCGATCGCGATTCCCAGGCGCTGCTGCAACCCCCCGGAGAGGTTCTTGTAGTGCTCATTGGTTTTGTCCTTGAGGTTCACGAGCTCGATCAGTCCGTCGACATCCGTGTTCCTGCGGCAGAAAAGCCGCGCGTAGTACTGCAATGTCTCCCTGACCGTGATCCTGTCGAACGAGCTGAATCCCTGCGGGAGGACCCCGATGCGGGGGACGATGTCGTGCTTTCTCTTCGTGACATCCATCCCCAGAAGGCTCACTTTTCCCGACGTGGGGGTGCGGATGGTATCGATGATCTCGACGGTCGTGGTCTTGCCGGCCCCGTTCGGGCCCAGGAGGGCGAATACTTCGCCTGTCCTGACGGTAAACGATATGTCGTTGACCGCAAGCAAAACCCCGTAACGCTTCGTCAGTTTCTCGACTTCGATTACGTGTTCAGCGCGGGTCGTCATGGACCGGCAGCTCATTTCTGTTTCGCTGCAGTTTGGCCAGTTCATCGACCACGGCGCTGACGGTGGCGCGGATTTGCGCCTCGCTGTGATTCGTGGTGATGAAGAAGCGCAGGCGGGCGGAGCGGTCGGGCACTGCCGGAGGCAGAATCGGTTGGACGTTGATGCCGCGGTCGAACAAGGCGCGTGACAGGCGCAAGGCCGTGACCGTGCTTCCGACGATGACCGGGACCACGGGCGTGCCGGCCGCCGAACCAGTGTCCAGGCCGTGCTCCCTGGTCAGTTCCAGGAACAGCGTCGCCAGCTCGCGCAGCCGGCCCACGCGTCGCGGTTCGCGCTGGAGTACCGTCAGGGCGGCCAGGGCCGCAGCGGCGCTGGGCGGAGAGAGGCCCACGCTGTAGACGAACCCGGGGGCGGTGTACTTGAGGTACTCTACGAGCTCGGTCGAGGCGGCGATGTACCCGCCGCAACTGGCCAGCGACTTGGAGAGCGTGCCCATCCACAGATCGACGTCGGAGCGGGCCACGCCCCAGTGCTCGCCGATGCCCCGGCCGGTCGCCCCGATGGTGCCCAGCGAGTGCGCTTCATCGACCAGCAGCAGCGTCTTGTGTTTCTTCCTGAGTTCCAGGAAGCGTGGCAGTTCGGGGAAATCGCCATCCATGCTGTACACGCCCTCGATGGCGATCAGCACCCGGCGATAGTGGTGACGTATTTTGGACAACAGGGTGTCGAGGGCCTGCCAGTCGTTATGGGCAAAGGCGCGCCTCGTAGCGCCGGCAAGCATGGCGCCCTGGACGATCGAATTGTGGGCCAGAATATCGTGGAGAATCAGATCGTACGGCCCGAGCAGGTGGCCGATGGTGGTGACGTTGGTGGCATGGCCGGACACGAAGACGATCGCGGCCGGGGTGCCCAGGAAGGTGGCCAGGGCCTGCTCCAGATCACGATGCACCTGCTTCTCGCCGGAGACCAGGCGACTGGCGCCGGCGCTGGGGCCATAGCGGTCGATCGCGGACTTGGCGGCGGCGGCGACCTCCGGGTCGTGGGCCAGGCCGACGTAGTCATAGACGCTGAAGTTGACGAGCGGGCGCCCCTCGATGCAGGGTGCGCTTCCGGCTCCACCCTGGTCAACGCGGAAATACGGGTTATCGCCAACCGCAGCCAGCACCTTGCGCGTCTGACGCTCCAACTCCCCGTACTCGGGGAAGCGGACAAAATCGTAATGTTCGGGCGGGACCTGGTCGGCGGGAACAACGGGCCTGGGACCATCGATCAGGTGCTTCTGCACGGCCTGGACAAGGTCCTCCAGCGTCCGGGCCTGGCTGAACACCGTTTCGGGGAGGCAGCCGGCGAAGGTCTTCTCCAGATTGGCCGCGAGGGACAGGCGCTGCAGCGAATCCAGGCCCAGGGCGGCAAGGGGTGTGTCCGGTGTCAGTTCGGGCAAAGCCGCGCCGGCCAGGGCGCGGGCGTGCTGGCGGACGGCGTCCAGAGCAACTTGCCAGGAGTGCGGGGCGGGGTGCGCCGTAGAAGACCCCGCGGCTCCGTCGCCAGGGCGGATGGCGGCGGCCGGGCCGCCATTGTCGACCGGCAAGCCACAGTGTTCGGCGAGGAACTTGAGTTCCCCCGCCAGGAAGGCCGCGCGACAGGCATGGCGCTGGATCTTGCCGCTGGAGGTCCTGAGAATCGAACCGTTGCGCACCAGCACGATCGCATCCAGGGCCAGGTCATGTTCATCGAGCACCGCCCGGTGGATCGCTTCCAGCGCCGGCGTCCAATCCTTCTCCCCATTACTCGCAGCCTCCTGCACCAGAACCAGGCGCTGGCCGTGATCGTCCGCGAGGAACGCGGCCCCATAGCCGGATTCCAGCAGCGGGTGGCAACCGCGGGCGGTGGCCTCGATATCCTGCGGATAGCGGTTCAGGCCGCGAACGATGATCAGGTCGTCCAGCCGGCCGGTGACGTAGAGTTGGCCATCGCGCAGGAAACCCAGGTCGCCGGTCCGCAGGAACGGGCCGCCGCCCGTGTCGCTCAGGCGCGCGTCGAAGGAACGGCGGGTCTGGCCGGGTTTGTGCCAGTAGCCCTGACCGACCGACGCGCCGGCAACCCAGATTTCGCCCACGCGGTCAGGAGTCCCCTCCGCGCGTGTGTGCGGGTCGACGATCACCACGCGCAGCTCGCCGACGGGCGATCCGCAGGCTACCAGGCGACGAGCATGCGGCGCATCGTCGGGAACGGGCTCGACGCGGTTCTCGGTCAGCGCCGTGTCGCGAAAGGTCCCGACGGTCACGCCGCTGCCGCGCCTCGGGCCGCTGACCATGAGTGTCGCCTCCGCCAAACCGTAGCAGGGATAAAAGGCGCCGGGTTTGAAGCCGCAGGGGGCGAACGCAGCGGCGAAGCGTTCAAGCGTTCCGGGGGCGATGGGTTCGGCGCCGACGAAGGCCAGGCCCCAGGAGGAAAGGTCGAGGGTGGCACGCTGCTCGTCGGTAATCTTGCGAACACAAAGATCGTAGGCGAAGTTGGGCCCGCCGGAGATGGTGGCCCGGTACTTGCTGATGGCGGCCAGCCAGGTGATGGGGCTCTTGAGAAACGTGGTCGGCGAGATGGAAACGTTTGTCACACCGGCGAACACCGGGACCAACACGCCGCCCACCAGCCCCATGTCATGGTACATGGGCAGCCAGAACACGCTGCTGTCTTTGTCCTGTATGCCGAAAGCCCGATGGATGGCGCGAATGTTGGCCATGAGGTTCCCGTGACTGACCATGACGCCCTTGGGCCGGCTGGTCGAGCCGGATGTGTACTGGAGCATGGCCAGCGTGTCGGGGGCATTGGCCGGTTCTTGCCAGCGCTCGGCCAATGCATCGGGAATCTCGTCGGTAGCGAGCACCGAGATCTTTGAGGAAGTGGCCGCTTGACCGCTCTTTTCCGCTTCCATCATGGCTTGGAACCGAGCCGCGCCCGAGGCGTTGCTCAGGGCGATGCGGGCCCCGGCATCGGCGGCGACGGCCTGGAAACGCTCGAACATGCGGTGGCGATGCGGCGGGGAGGTCGGCACCGCTACGCAACCGGCGTACAGGCAGCCGAGGAAAGCCGTAATGAAGTCGAGGCCGGGCGGATAGACCAGCAGCACGCACTGGCCGACCAGGTCCATGTCCTGCAAGCGAGCCGCGATGGCTCGGGCTCGCCGATCGATTTGGGCGTAGGTCAGACTGGTTTGATCGGTCTGGTCATTGAGCAGATGGAGGAAGGCCGGTTGCCGCGGGCGTTCGTCGGCGTGGTGGCGCAGCGCCTGGATCAGGTGGCCGGGAAGGGGATGTGCACGAATGTGGGCTGGGTCGGAAAACGACACGGTTCGGGGTCTCCCAGATGACAATGGCCCACTACCACCGTGGGCCTCTGTTCGTTTATACCTGTGGCCGGGTTCGTTTGCAAGACGGCGATGGAGAGCCACGTCTCAGCCTGGGCCAGCGAACGTACCGTGATGGGTTGGCGGTCGGCCATGGGAAAGCGCACCAGAGCGTTCCCCGATAAACGCGCGGAGAAGGCAGGCCCGCCATCCTCGACTGCCGATGGAGAGACATGGATTTCCCGGGGGCGCACAAGGTGAAAGGCGCAGCCCAGGGCCTTGGCGACGGCTTCCTTGATCGACCAGAGAAGCGCCGCAGCCCTGGCCAGGTCTTTGCCCGTCAGCTCCAATGCCTGGTGAAGCTCCTTTTCGTGGAAGACCCGGTGCACGGGGTAGCCTTCCTGGAATTCAGCGCTTCCGGCCACATCGATACCGATATCCGACTCGTCGCCACAGAGGGCGGCCCAGACTTTTTCGCCCGCCTTGCTGAAGGAGATGGCCGGTCCCCGGTGTTCTCCCAACAGGAGATGAGGCCGGCCCAGCGCATCGTGGACCAGCCGAACCGGGAATGCAACCCGGTTGGAAAAATGGGGACGTCTCCAAAGAGGACTTTCCTTCGACCGGAGGTGTTCCCAGAGGAGGGTGACGAGCCGGCGACGGTTTTCCGCCGGGCCGGTTCCGCATCCGGAGGAGGTTGCGGAGTCCCCTGGCACCGAGGCATAGAAGACGACTCCTCCGCAAGGAGCGAGACGCAGAGTCCGGACGATTCCTTCCGGGGGATCCTGTGCCACGTCTGTCCCTGTCTGTTCGACCCGCGTCATGGCGAAACCCGGTGCAGGCGCAACGTACGAACCTGCATGATCGTGCGGCCTTGGTCGTCAAGACCCCGGGCGTCCCAGGCACAAGATTCCGGGTCCTGGACCCGCAGGCGGGCTTCCAGGGTGATCGGTTCGCCCGCCCGACACGGGCGCAGAAATCGCATCTCGCCGATCTCCGTGGGCAGCATCGAGCGGCGATCCGGCAGGTCCACGGCGAGCATGTGGAAGCCGACCAGCTGCATAAGGGCCTCGAACAGGTAGGGAGAGTATTGGTAGCGGGCGGTGGGCAGATGCGCGAAATCACGGCTCTCCCGGTACATGGTTCGGCCCCGTACCAGCCCCGGACCGGTACCGTCAATGACCTCCAGCACGCGATACCTGCCGTCGAGTCCGGTGCGGGCCTCGTACCATTGGAGCACCTTTTCATGATTCACGGGCCGAGTCCGCAGTTCCTCCGGACGGACAGGAAAATCCTGAAATCCCTCGGAAAGTTCTCCACGCCCGCCACCCAGGAGCACCTGTCCCGTGCAGTGCGGGATGAAGCGGTCGGTCAGCCGCCCCGCGGGGGAGATCTCCTGCACGGAGAGAGAGGCCTCGCATACCACCTCCCGAGGGTCTCCGCCGGCACGGCGGCAGGAGATCCGGGAAGACCGGGGAGCCTCGGGAGGACAGGAGATCATGTCGAGGAAACGCACCTGTCGCACGCCCCGCACCTGGAGGTGGGGATAGAGGATGCGGGCGGATTCCATGAAGGTCTCGATCATCATGATGGCGGAGACCAGTGGATGAGCGAGGGACGGGAGCGGCCGGTGGTCCGCGATCCAAAGGTCGTTCTCCCGGGAGAACGACCTGGAGGCCTCCACCTGTTCCCGCCGGAGGTCCAGGCAGGAGAGGCCATCGATCATGGGGAAATCCGAATGGCTGAAGGCCAAGGGGCCGCCATCCAGCAGTCCACGGAGCGCGGGATGGCTGATATCCCCGAGCGGCGCCGTCCTCACCGCGGGCAGGGTCCTGATGAACATGACCCAATCGTCGTCGGCCGGGGCGACGAAGAGTTCCCGGCAGAACAGGCCGGCAAGCTCCTGGACATGGACGTAGCCCACGCCCCTGCGTCTGAGAAAGTCCCGGACCTCCGGGTCCTCGGCCATGCCCGCTCCCTCGATCGGTGGCAGCATCAACGCCTTGAAGCGGATGTCGCCGTTCTTGCGGCGGAGGGATCGGAGCAGCGCCGACATCATGCGGTTGGCGGCAGCGTAGTTGGTCTGGCCGGGATTCCCCTGGATGGCCGCCACCGAGGAAAGGCCCGCGAAGAACCGCAACCCCGCCCCCTCTGCCGCCGAGAATAGATTCCAGGCTCCCAGGAACTTCACGTCCGTGACGAGAGAGAAATCCTCGGGGGTCATCTGATCGAGGAAACCGTCCCGGAGGACGCCGGCGCCGTGGATGATGCCGTCGATCCGGCCATAGCGTTCGACCACATCGTCCAGGGCGACACGAACCGCCACGGGGTCGGTGACATCGCAGGCCAGGTACATGGCCTCGATTCCCGAGGCGTTCAGATCCGCCAGGGTCTGGGCGATCTCGCGGGCTCGGGAGGTGGGGGAATGGCCGGATGGATCCAGCCGGGTCCTGCCGAGAAAGACCAGGCGAGGCGCAAAGGGCACCAATGCGCGGGCCAGGTGGGCGCTGATCCCCGTGCCGCCTCCCGATATGACGACCACGTCTCCGGGGTTCAACGTCGGCGTCGGCGGATCACCGAAGACCGCGGGGGCCGGATGTGCCTGCGTGGTGAAGATCCTGCCTTCGCGATGGATGAGCTCCACTTCGGCGAAACCCTTGTCCAGGGCGGCGCGCAGGGCCAGGGACAGGTCCGTGTCCCGGTCGATTTCCATCGTGCGAAACTGGACCGCGGGGTGTTCCTGGGCGGCGCTCAGAAACAGTCCGAGCAGCCCCTCCATCAGCAGCCGGCCCGGGGTGTCGGTATCCTCGCGGGCATGAATCAGGAGGACGAATTTTCCGGTTGGCGATTGGAGAAACGACTTCAGGAGCCGAAAGAATCCGGTGAGGAGCCGCGAAACATCCGCCATGCCGGCCACCCGTTCCGACCCGCCTTCCGGCAAGGTGAGGACCAGCCCCGCGAGGGAGGCGAGGCCCTCAACGCCCGACCCCAGGGGCTCCTGCAGGAATGGCAGGGCAACCGTGTCGACACCGTACTCCTGGCGAAGCAGGTCTCCCGCACTCCGGGCCAGCGCGTCATCCCGGTTCGGCGAGAGGAGGAGGACGGTCTCGCCGGGGCGCAATTCCACGGGTAGGAACGCTGCCGGCTGCACGGGGGCGAGGCCGAATACGAGCCGCTTCAGACGCGCCTCATCCGCCGACGGCTCCGGGATGCCGGCAGTCGCCGCGCCGGTGTCGGTCGCCCTGGCGGCGAGATCATCGCCCAGGCCTTCCTGCCGGGCGGCGATCGTTGTGATCCGCCGGGCGATGTCTCGTACCGTGCGGACATGGAGAAAGTCCTCCAATTCGATGGTGATCCCGAAATGGTGTTCGGCGGCATCCATGATGATCGGCAGGCGGCTGGAGCGGACCGAGAGGTCCCTTCTAAGATCCATATCGGGTTGGATTTCGTCCCGGTCGAATCCGGTGGCATCCATGATGATGCGAATGATCGCCTCCAGGTGATCTTGCCGCTCGGGCGCTTCGGCAGTGTCCGGGGCGGCCTGTCGGTCCGGGGTGGCCGGGGGGCGATCCGGGGGGCGGGAGGACGGCAGGGAGATGAACCGCGGCTCCCCCCGAACCTGCAGACTCCCGTGAACGAAGAGCTGCGCCAGGGCGGTCCGGTAGGTGTGGCATTCCGCGTCGGGCAGGCAGGTCTGGAGGCATAACGGTTCCGGGATCGTGTCGGCGAGGAGATTGCTCAGGATGTCGCCGGGGCCCACCTCCACGAAGAGCCGGATGCCGTAGTCATTCCACAGGGTCCGGGCGTTCTCCATCCAATGCACGGGAGATTCCAGGTGGGCCATCAGAATGCGCCGGATCTCACCGGGATCCGACGGATACGGTGCCATGGTGGTGTTGGAGAGGACGGGGATCTGCGGGGAATGCAACGGGATGGAGGCAATGAACGCCTCGAGCTCGTCATGGATGATCCTCATGATCGGAGAGTGAAAGGCCATGCTGACCCGCAGGAGGGTGAACCGGTACCCCTTCTCCTTGAGGCGGTTTCCGAACACCTTGACCGCCTCGGTGTTGCCGCTCAGGACGATCTGCATCGGTGAATTGATGTTGCTGAGGTGGACATCGTCCTCTCCCCGGATCCACTCGTTCAATACGTCCAGGGGAGCGTCCGTGGCCGCCATGACGCCGGGGTCTCCGTGCATGCCAGCGGCCTTGTCCATGCAGAGGGCCCTCTGGTTCACGATTCGAAACCCGTCCTCCAGGGAATAGACGCCGGCCAGGCACAAGGCGGCCAGTTCGCCCAGACTGTGGCCGGCCATGGCCACGGGGCGAACCCCAAGCGCGAGCAGATGTCGAGCCATGGCGTGTTCCATCGCGAACAGGGCAGGTTGCTGCCACCGGGTCTTCTGAAGGTTCTCCTCCCGATCGTGGAACAACAGGTGAAGGAGGTCGAAGTCCGCTGCATCCGCCGTCCGATCCATCCATTCCCGGATGACGGGAAAGGACTCGTAGAGCGCCTGGCCCATGCCGGCATAGTGGGCTCCCTGTCCGGGAAAGACCAGGGCGAGCGGCGCCGCGGGCGGACCCTCGGGGCGGAGGAAGAGACCCTGCTGCGCCAGGGAACGCGCCGCCTTGGGGGAGGAGACGGCTGCTTCGGCCAGGGAGGCGGAACGCTCGATGACCGCGAGGGCCTCCTCGGCGGAGGGTGCGACAACGGCCATCCGGCAGGTGCGGCCGGCCATCCCGGTCCGGAAGAAAGAGATGCCTGGGAGCGCCGCAGGGCCATCGGCCGTTTCCGCGGCGGAGCGCGACTCTCTGCCCGTGGAGACCAGGATCGCATCCTCGCCATTCAGGGCCTGCTCGACCTGGACCACGTAGTTGGAACCTCCGAACCCGAACGCGTTGACCTGGAACCTTCTGGGCAGGCCGTTCCGGCGCTGCCAATCCAGCGGCTCCGGTGCGACGAGGAGACCCGATCCTTCCAGGGCCATTTCCGGGTCCGGATGCCTGTAATTGAGGGTGGGAGGGAACACCCCCGCCTTCATGGCCATGACTCCTCGAATGAGGTTGTTGATGCCCGAGGCGCCCAGTGTGTGTCCGATCTGGGATTTGTACGAGGTGATCACGGTGCGCCTGGAGGGAGGAAAGAACGCCTTCAAGGCACGGACCTCTTCCACGTCCCCTTGCCGGGTGCTCGTGGCATGGCATTCCACCAGGTCCACCGCATCGGGCCCATAGGGTACCCCCTGGAAAGAGGTGCGGATGGCGATCTCCTGGGTGACGCTGGAGGACTCCACCATGCCCAGATGGTTGTTGCTCGCTCCCATGCCGGTGATGACGGCGTGGACATCCGCCCCTCTCGCGCGAGCCAGGCTTTCCCGCTCGATGACGATCATTCCGCCGCCTTCGGCAAGGACCATCCCGTCTCTTTCGGCATCGAAGGGGCAGGATGCTTCATGAGGCGGCCGTGGGCGTCCCGACAACCCGTAAAGAGCGCCCACGGCGGAGAATTCCAGGAAATGCAGATGCGTGAGACTATCCTCTCCCCCGCCGACGACGGCGGCGTCGATGATGCCGTTGCGGATCATCTGCAGGGCGCTGTAGATCGCGACCAGGGAGGTGGAGCAGGCGGCGGAAACCGCATAGCTGGGGCCCATGAAGCCATAGCGGTTGCAGATGAAGCCGGCGGCGGTGCAGTTGAGCCGGCCCAGAAGCGTGGTGTCGTCCGGGGCCATGCGTCCGGACTTCACCTCCCGTTCGATGGCGCTCTCCTGATCCGGGGTGAGAGGAACGGCCCGCTTGATTG
>Ga0307417_10000388_pt1 | contig 18308 bp, 15 predicted proteins | sample SalMarWE160210MG_2_FD_202514 | JGI IMG/M metagenome (GOLD analysis project Ga0307417, IMG submission 202514) | Salt marsh sediment microbial communities from the Plum Island Ecosystem LTER, Massachusetts, United States - WE1602-10 | ecosystem: Environmental > Aquatic > Marine > Intertidal zone... | reverse complement strand
CGTCGGACACGAAAAGATTGCTATCCGCGAGGCGCGCACCCTCGGCATTCCGGTGGTCGCGGTGGTGGACACCAACAACAACCCAGATGGTGTGGACTACGTGATTCCCGGCAACGACGATGCTATCCGCGCCATCCAGCTCTATGCGCGCGGCGCCTCCGATGCCGTGCTCGACGGTCGTGCCAGTGCGGTCCAGGCCGTGGCCGCCAGCGACGAGTTCATCGAAGTCGAAGAAGCGTCGCCGGCCCCGGCTGCGGAGCCAGCCGGCGAAGCCGCGAGCGAGTAGGCCGCACCGGGCCCGCGGCGAGTGCCGCGGCCGGATCTCATTGCGCGGGCACACAATCGTGTTCCCAAGGCACGATCTCAGGGGTTATCAGACATGCGGATCACTGCAGGGCTAGTCAAAGAGCTGCGCGAGCGTACCGGCTCGGGCATGATGGAGTGCAAGAGGGCCTTGACGGAGACCGGCGGCGACATCGAGGCCGCGGTGGAGGCGCTGCGCAAGGCGGGACAGGCCAAGGCGGATAAGAAGGCCGGCCGCACCGCGGCCGAGGGCATCATCGTCTTGCAGACGCGGGAAGACGGTCGCGCTGCGGCCCTGGTCGAGGTCAATTCCGAGACGGACTTCGTGGCCAAGAAGGAGGACTTTCAGGCCTTCGGGGCCGCCGTAGCCGCTCGCGTGCTCGCGTCCCATCCGCAGACACTGGAGGCGCTGATGCAGATGCCGCTCGCCGATGGCGATGCCAGGAGCATCGAGCAGGCCCGCCAAGAGCTGGTCTCGACCATCGGCGAGAACATCGCCGTGCGTCGCTACGCAGCACTGGGCAGCGACCAGGGTGTGCTCGGCAGCTACCTGCACAACAACGTGCGTATCGGGGTGCTGGTGGAGCTGGAAGGCGGCGAGGCCACGCTGGCCAGGGGCATCGCCATGCACATCGCCGCCAGTCGGCCCATGTGCATCGCACCGCAGGAGGTGCCCGCCGAGGTGGTCGCCAAGGAGAAGGAGATTGCCGAGGCCCAGGCCGCCAGCAGCGGCAAGCCTGCCAACATCGTCGAGAAGATGGTCGCCGGACGGGTCAAGAAGTATCTCCACGAGGTTGCACTGCTGGGTCAGCCCTTCGTCAAGGAGCCCGACGTTTCGGTGGGCCAGCTGCTCGACAGGGCCAAGGCAAAGGTCGTGCGCTTCGTCCGCTTCGAAGTGGGCGAGGGCATCGAAAAGAAGACCGAGAATTTTGCCGACGAGGTCATGGCCCAGGTGAAAGGGGCCGGCTGAGTGCCCGAGCCCGTCGATCCCGCCTACCGGCGCGTCCTGCTGAAATACAGTGGGGAGGCGCTGATGGGCACTTTCGACTATGGGATTGACCCAAGCGTCATCGGTCGGGTCGCGGCCGAGGTGCGTGAGATCGTCGACCTCGGGGTCCAGGTCGCCATGGTGATCGGCGGCGGCAACATCTTTCGCGGCGCGGGGCTCGCCGGGGCCGGCATGGATCGGGTGCAGGGCGACTACATGGGAATGCTGGCCACGGTCATGAACGCGCTGGCCATCCAGGACGCCCTGCAGCGCGCCGGCACACCCGCCCGAGTGCTGTCCGCGCTGGCGGTGGACCAAGTCTGCGAGAAGTACAGCCGCGCGCACGCCCTGGCGGCACTCGCGTCCGGAGAGGTCGTCGTCCTGGCGGCGGGGACCGGCAATCCTTTTTTCACCACCGACTCGGCGGCCAGTCTGCGCGGCATCGAGCTTGGCGTCGAGCTTGTGCTCAAGGGCACCAAGGTCGACGGCGTATACTCGGCGGATCCCATGAAGGAGCCGCAGGCGATCCGCTACGCTACTCTGAGCTACGCCCAGGCCATCGAGGAAGACCTCAAGGTCATGGACACCACGGCCTTGGTCCTCTGCCGGGACCACGATATGCTGCTGAGGGTCTTCGACATGACCCGTCCCGGCGCCTTGCTGCGGGTGGTCAAGGGAGAGGATGTAGGCACCCTCGTGCACAACAAGGGGTAACCGCGAGTGATCGATGATATCAAGAAAGATGCCACCGACCGCATGAGCAAGAGCGTGGAGGCGCTGAAGCATGAGCTGTCCAAGGTGCGAACCGGACGCGCCCATCCCAGTCTCCTGGACCACGTCACGGTGTCATACTACGGCAGCGACGTGCCGCTCAAGCAGGTGGCCAACGTCGCCGTGGAGGACAATCGCACGCTGATGGTGACGCCATGGGAGAAGAAGATGGTTCAGGCGGTCGAAAAGGCCATCATGACCTCGGACCTGGGCCTCAACCCGGCCACGGCCGGCATGGTCATTCGCGTGCCCCTGCCGCCGCTGACCGAGGAGCGGCGCCGGGAGCTGGTCAAGGTGGTACGTGGCGAGGCCGAGCATGCGAAAGTCGCCATCCGCAACGTGCGCCGGGATGCCAACGCCGACTTCAAGACCCTGCTGAAAGAGAAGGACATCAGCGAGGACGAGGATCGACGGGCACAAGACGAGATCCAGAAGCTCACGGACAAATATACTGCCGAGGTCGACCGCGTGCTGGCGGCGAAGGAGCAGGAGCTCATGGAAGTCTGAGGCCGCACGGTAGACCGATCGCCTACAGGTGTCGCGCCGCGCCGTCGAGCTCGGCCCGGTGTTTTGCGCGGTCTCTTTGCCATGGCCACCTACGGCACCATCCGCGGCGCGTGGTCTGCTCCGGCTCATCAGCCCGCTTTGTGCGCCCTGCCCATGTCCGACACCATGACCAATTCACCCGCCGGCAAGCTACCTCAGCATGTGGCCATCATCATGGACGGCAACGGGCGGTGGGCGAAGCGCCGCCATCTGCCCAGGTTTGCCGGCCATCGCAGCGGGGTGGAGGCCGTGCGGCGTGTCGTACAGTGCGCGGCTCGTCGCGGCGTTCGGGCGCTGACCCTGTTCGCGTTCAGCAGCGAGAACTGGCGCCGGCCGCAGCAGGAGGTCGGGCTGCTCATGGACCTGTTCATGACCTCCCTGCAGCGTCAGATGAAGATGCTGCGGGACAACAATATCGTGCTGCGCATCATCGGGGATCGCGGCCGCCTCGATCCCAGGATGCAGGAGCAGATCGCGGCGGCCGAGGCGCTGACCGCCGACAACGACGGCCTGACCCTGACCGTCGCCGTGAACTACGGCGGACGCTGGGACGTGACCCAGGCCTTTCGGGCGCTGGTTGCCGAGATCGAGGCGGGCAGGCTGCGGGCCAATGATGTTGCCGAGGAGCAAGTGGCCCGCCACATGTGCCTGCACGACCTCCCTGAGCCGGATCTGTTCATCCGCACTGGCGGCGAGCAGCGCATCAGCAACTTCCTGCTCTGGCAGCTGGCCTACACCGAGCTCGTGTTCACCGACCTGTTGTGGCCGGATTTCGACGAGGACGCCTTCGATGCGGCGCTTGCCGACTACGCCAAGCGCCAGCGCCGGTTCGGCCGCACCGGAGAGCAGGTTGAGCATATCCAGGACGCTTGAGCGGCGCCTGATCACGGCGGCGGTGCTGCTGCCGTTGGTCGTAGCAGGCGTGCTCGGGCTTCCGACGGTGGTGCTGGGGCTGATCCTGGCGGGCGCGCTGGGCCTGGGAGCCTGGGAATGGGCGGCGCTGTGCGGGTGGCACGGTCCGAGGGAGCGTGTGTCGTACGTGGCCGCGACGGGTCTCGCGCTGGGGCTGAGCCGGTGGCTGCCGGCGCACTGGGTGCTGGCTGCGGCCCTGCTGTGGTGGTGCCTGGCCCTGGTCTGGGTGGCAAGGTATCCCCGGTCGCCCGCCGGCACCGGACCGGTGACGGTGGGCATTGCAGGCATGTGGGTCCTGGTGCCGCCGTGGACCGCTCTCACCGAGCTCCACCGATGGGGGCACGGTCCCGTGTTGGTGCTGTTCCTGTTGGTGATGATCTGGCTGGCGGACAGCGCCGCCTTCTTCGCCGGCCGCCGCTGGGGCCGGGTGCGCCTCGCCCCGCGGGCCAGTCCAGGCAAAACCCGTGAGGGTATGTGGGGTGCACTCGGCGCGACCGCGGTCCTGTCCCTGGTCGGCCCGCGCCTGCTGCCGGCCGCGCTTCCCGCGGCATTACTGCCCTTCCTGTTAGTATGCCTGGTGACCGTGCTCACTTCGGTGCTGGGCGATCTCTTCGAGAGCGTGATTAAGCGCCAGGCCGGGGTGAAGGACAGCGGCAAATTGCTGCCCGGTCACGGCGGCATCCTGGATCGCATCGACAGCCTCACTGCGGCGGCACCTGTGTTCGCGGCCGGCCTCTGGTGGCTGGGGAGGGCGGCTTGAAGGGTATCACCATATTGGGCGCTACCGGCTCCGTCGGCAGGAGCACGCTCGACGTGCTGGCCCGACATCCGGAGCGTTATCGGACGGTGGCCCTCACGGCCCGGTGCCAGGTGGATCGCCTCTACGAGCTATGTCTGGCCCACCGGCCCGAGTACGCGGTGATGGTAGACGAGGAGGCCGCCGGGCGATTGGAGCGACGGCTGCGCGCCGCGGGGTCCTCGACCCGGACGCTTTGCGGTGCCGCGGAGTTGCAGGCGGTCGCCGAGCTGCCCCAAGCCGACTATGTGATGGCCGCCATCGTCGGTGCGGCGGGTCTGCTGCCCACTTTGGCGGCTGCCCGGGCGGGTAAGCGCGTGCTGCTGGCGAACAAGGAGGCTCTGGTCATGTCTGGAGGGCTGCTGATGGAGTCCGTGCGCCGCGGCGGCGCGGAGCTGCTGCCCATCGACAGCGAGCACAACGCGGTGCTGCAGTGCCTGCCCGGAGACTTGCAGGATGGCGTGCGCCAGATGGGGGTGCGGCGCATCCTGCTCACCGCCTCGGGCGGTCCTTTTCGCACCCGGGCGCGGGAGACCCTGAGGCAGGTCACTCCTGCGCAAGCCTGTGCCCACCCCAACTGGGTGATGGGTAGGAAGATCTCGGTGGATTCCGCGACGCTGATGAACAAGGGCCTCGAGGTTATCGAGGCCTGCTGGCTGTTCGACGTGCCTGCCGACATGGTCGGTGTGGTCGTCCATCCCCAGAGCGTCATGCACTCCATGGTGGAGTACATGGACGGCTCGGTGCTCGCCCAGCTCGGCAGCCCGGACATGCGCATCCCGATCTCCTATGCGCTCGCCTGGCCCGAGCGGGTGGACTCCGGGGCGGCGCGACTCAGCATCATCGACGTGGCCAGACTGGATTTCGAGGACGTCGAGCCCGCCCGGTTTCCGTGCCTGGGGCTGGCCTACCAGGCCCTGCGAGCGGGCGGAACGGCGACGGCCATCCTCAACGCCGCCAACGAAGTGGCCGTGCAGGCATTCCTGGAGGCGAAGCTGGCATTCACCGAGATTCCCGCGGTGATCGAGTCCTCCCTGTCTGCGCTGAGCCCGCAGCCGGCGGCCAGCATCGAGGTGGTTCTCGCCGCCGACGCCGAGGCCCGCGAGCATGCATCGGCGGCGGTGCGCGGGTGCGCGGGCCGATGACCGGCGCCTTGTACTATCTGCTCTCCTTCGTGGTGGCGCTGGGCGTACTGGTTACGGTGCACGAATTTGGACATTTCTGGGTCGCACGGCGTCTCGGGGTCAAGGTGCTGCGCTTCTCGGTCGGGTTCGGCGCGCCCCTGTGGGTGCGCCGCTTCGGCCAAGATCGGACCGAGCTCGTGGTTGCCGCGCTGCCCCTCGGGGGCTACGTCAAGATGCTCGATGAGCGGGAGGGCGAGGTCGCCGAGGTCGAGCTGCCCCGCGCCTTCAACCGCCAACCGGTGCTGAGCCGCATCGCCATCGTGGCCGCGGGGCCCGTGTTCAACTTCCTGTTCGCCATCGCAACGTACTGGCTGGTGTTCATGCTGGGCATTCCTGGCCTCAAGCCGGTGGTCGGCGCCGTGGCGCCAGACAGTGTGGCGGCAGCCGCCGGCGTGCCGGTCGGTGGCGAGATCGTCGCCGTGAACGGTAGGGCCACTCCCACTTGGCGGGCGGTCGATCTGGCCGCCCTGTCCGGCGTCCTGGCGCGGGGGCCGCTGACCCTGCGGGTGCGCACCGCCACGGGTGGGGAGGGCAGCCATGCCCTGGAACTGGGGCAGGCTGACCTGAATCCGCGCCGAGTCATCGGCGGGCTGGGGATTACCCCGGACGTGCCAGAGCTGCCGGCGGTCGTCGACCAGGTGGTGCCCCGCGGGCCCGGCGACCGTGGAGGCATGCGTCCCGGGGACCGAGTCACGGCCATGGATGGCAGGCCCATCAGTCAGTGGAAGGATCTCGTCGACTACGTGCGTGATCATGGGGACCAGGACATCCTGGTTCGGGTTGAGCGCGATGGCGTCGCGCTCGGGCTCACGGTGCGCGCGGAGCTCAGGCGCAGCCACGGGGCCGAGCACGGCTACATCGGAGTGGCGGTGCGCGACCCGATGCGCGTCGAATGGCGCTACGGGCCGCTGGGGGCGCTGCAGGCGGGCATGGGCATGACCTGGGACATGTCGGTGCTGACCTTGCGCTTTCTCGGCGGCATGCTGGTCGGCAGGGCATCGCTGGACAACCTGAGCGGGCCCATCAGCATCGCTCAGTACGCCGGGGAGTCCGCCAGCCTGGGCCTGGTGCCTTCGCTGTATTTCCTCGCCATCGTGAGCCTGAGTCTAGGCGTGCTCAATCTGCTGCCCATTCCGGTACTGGATGGCGGACACCTGATGTATTACCTTATAGAGCTTGTCAAAGGCAGCCCGCTCTCGGAGCGCGTGCAGGCGGCGGGTCAGTGGCTGGGGATCGTGCTGCTGGCCGGGCTGATGGTGCTCGCCCTGTACAATGACCTCCTGCGCGTGACGGGATAGCGCACCTGGCGACGCGCCAGATGCTGCCGCGGGGTCAGGGGCGCCCGACTCGGAGCTCTTGCCGCCACGAGCGCGAGCAGGGCGGGGTGATCCGGACCCAGGACTATCCCGTCCGCTTGGAGCAGGGTCTCCGGCCAGACTAGGGCCAGCGACCGGAGCAAGAATTCGTTCGCCTCACAGCCTTGGATGACATCCGACGTGATACGCCTAATCCGACTTGCCGGCCTCCTGGCTGCGCTGCTCATGGTGCATTCGGGCTGCGCTGCGGCATTCGACAGCTTCGTGGTGTCGGACATACGCGTCGAAGGGCTGCAGCGTATCTCCGCCGGCACCGTATTCAACTATCTGCCGATCAAGGTGGGCGATACCCTGGATGAGACACGCAGCGCCGAGGCCCTGCGGGCGCTGTTCAAGACCGGCTTCTTCAAAGATGTGCGCCTCGAGCGCGAAGGCACCGTGCTGGTTGTCTGGATGACGGAGCGACCGTCAATCGCGAGCATCAAGTTCAGCGGCAACAAGGAGTTCAACACCGAGGAGATGACCAAGGCACTGAAGAGTAGCGGCATGGCGGAAGGGCGGGTGTTCGACCGCTCGCTGCTCGACCGCACCGAGCAGGAGCTGCGCCGCCTCTATTTCAACCAGGGCAAATACGGGGTGAAGATCACTCCCACCGTGACCCCCCTGGAGCGCAATCGTGTCGCCATCGATATTCAGATCTCGGAGGGCAAAGTGGCTCGGATCCGCGAGATCAATGTCGTCGGCAATACGGTGTTCAGCGACAAGGCGCTGCTGCGTAAGTTCCAGCTCAGTCCGCCGACCCTGTGGTCGTTCTATACCCACAACGACCAGTATTCCAAGCAGAAGCTGTCCGCGGACCTGGAAGTGCTGCGCTCCTACTACATGGACCGTGGCTATCTTAACTTCTCTATCGATTCCACCCAGGTTGCAATCTCCCCGGACCGCAAGGACATCTACATCACGATCAACATTACCGAAGGTCGTCAGTACACCGTGGACCAGGTGAAGCTGACCGGCGACCTGGTCGTGCCGGCGCAGGAGCTAACAAAGCTGGTGCAGCTGCACAGCGGCAGCGTCTTCTCTCGCAAGGCGGTGACCGAGACCACGACCAAGATCACCGACCGGCTGGGCAACGAGGGCTACGCCTTTGCCAACGTCAATGCCATTCCGGAGGTCGACGAGGCCCAGCAGCGGGTCTCCGTGACCTTCTTCGTCGACCCGGGCAAGCGGGTCTATGTGCGTCGCATCAACATGGTTGGAAACACCAAGACCCGCGATGAAGTGCTGCGGCGGGAAATGCGCCAGATGGAAGGTGCCTGGGTGTCGACGGCCAAGATCAACCGCTCCCGCACCCGGCTGGAGCGGCTGGGCTACTTCACCAACGTCAATGTCGAGATGCCCGCGGTGCCCGGAACTCCGGATCAAGTCGACGTCAACTTCAGCGTGGAGGAGCAGCCATCCGGGAATCTGCTCGCAGCTCTCGGCTACTCGCAGTCGGAAGGCGTCCTGCTCCAGTTCTCCATCACCCAGGACAATTTCCTTGGATCCGGCAAACGTCTCTCCTTCAATTTCAACAACAGCGACGTCAACACAATTTACAGCGTCGGGTACACCAATCCCTACTACACCATAGACGGAGTGAGCCGCGGCTTTCGGGTGTACTACCAGAAGACAGACGCCAGCGCGGCCAACATATCCAAGTACACGACCGATGCCTACGGCGGCAACATGGATTTCGGACTCCCGGTCAATGAGTACGATACCGCCAAAGTCGGCATCGGCTACAAGCACCTCAAGCTCAAGGCGGTGAGCGACTCGCCGGAGCACGTGACGACGTTCATCGCCGACAGCGGCGATCAGTTCGACACTGTGCTGCTTACCGGCAGCTTCGTCCACGACACGCGCAACCGCGGCCTGTTTGCCGACCGCGGCCTGATGCAGCGCTTCACCACCCAGATGAGCGCCCCGGGCAGCGACCTGGAATACTACAAGCTCTCCTACAAGCACCAGTGGTACCGTCCTCTGACTGAGCATCTCACCCTGTCGCTGAACGGGGAGGTCGCTTACGGCGACGGCTACGGTGGCACTGACCAGCTGCCTTTCTTCGAGAATTACTACGCCGGCGGTGGCAATTCGGTGCGTGGCTTCGAGGATAACTCGCTCGGACCACGTGACTCCGCCGACGATCCCATGGGCGGCAACCTGAAGACTGTGGGCAGCGTCGAGGTCATTTTCCCGACCCCGTTCTCCCAGAGCAAGCAGGTGCGCCTCAGCACCTTCCTCGACTTCGGCAATGTATTCGGTCCGGACCAGGACTTTGACTTCGGCTCCTTGCGCTATTCCACCGGCGTGTCCCTCATCTGGATATCGCCGTTCGGACCGCTGCAGTTCAGCTTGGCCAAGGCGCTGAACGCCAAGGACGGAGACCAGACCCAGAACTTCCATTTCTCTGTGGGCACGCTTTTCTAGGCGAATCGGAGTATTACCTTGATATCACCTGTGCGGACTATTACGGGACTGTGTATTGGCATCTTGTTGTGTGGCGATCAGGCATGGGCGGCTGGCGACGGCGTAAAGGTGGCCGTGGTCGACGCCACGGCGCTGATGGAAAAGGCGCCCCAGGCAGACCAGGCCAGCAAGCGCCTGAAGCAAGAATTCCAGACTCGGGAAAATGAGCTGGTCAGCAAGCAGAAAGAGATCAAGCGCAAGGAAGAGAAGCTCTCGCGCGACCAGGCCATCATGAGCGAGGCCGAGCGGCGCAAGATCGAGCGCGATCTGCTGGCCGACAAGCGGGATCTCAAGCGCGCCCAGGACGAGTTCCGCGACGACCTGAATTTTCGGCGCAACGAAGAGCTGGGCAAGCTGCAGAAGCTGATCAACCGGGCCATTGAGGATGTCGGCAAGGAGGGCAGCTACGACGTGATTCTGTACGATGGCATCGCCTACGCCAGCCCGAGGATCAACGTCACCGACCAAGTGCTCAAGCGCCTGCAGCGCTGAGCGACCCGCCCCCGGACGGCGCGGCCCGTGTACACACTGGAAGAGCTGGCGCGGGCGACCGGCGCCGCGCTCCACGGTGATGGCGCCTGCGCCATTTTGGGGGTCGCGACCCTGCAGCACGCCCGTCCGGGGACCATCAGCTTTCTGGCCAATCCAAAGTACCGCAGGTATTTGGCGACCACCCGCGCCTCGGCGGTCATCCTGGGTGCCGACGCCTTGCCGGCCTGTCCGGTGAGTGCGCTGGTGACCGGGAATCCCTATGCGACTTATGCACGGATCGCGGGCATCCTGTATCCGGAGTCGCTACGTCCACCCGGTATTGCCGCCAGTGCCACGGTGGAGCGCGGGGCTGCGGTGGGTGCCGGCGTGAGCATCGCGGCAAATTGCCTGGTGGAGGCGGGCGCGGCGCTAGAGGACGGGGTGAGTCTGGGGCCCGGCTGCGTGGTCGGGCGCGGCACCCGGATCGGCGAAGGCACTCGGCTATTGGCGAATGTCACGGTCTGCCACAACGTGCTCATCGGCAGCGACGGATTCGGCATCGCCAAGGAGGATGGGCGCTGGATCAAGGTGCCCCAGCTGGGCGGCGTCCGCATCGGGGATGACGTGGAGATCGGTGCCAATACCACCATCGATCGTGGTGCGATCGACGACACCGTGATCGAAGACGGCGTCAAGCTCGACAATCAGGTCCAGGTCGCCCACAACGTGCACATCGGTGCCCACACCGCAATCGCCGGCTGCGTAGGCATCGCCGGCAGCACCCGCATCGGCAGACACTGCACGGTGGGTGGGGCGGCGGGGATTCTCGGGCACTTGGAGCTGGTGGATGACGTGCACATCACGGCACTGTCGCTGGTGACCAAGTCGATTTCGGAGCCGGGCATCTACTCCTCCGGCACACCCTTGCAGCCGAATCAGCAATGGCGCCGGAATTTCGCTCGGTTCCGGCAGCTCGACGACATGGCCCGCCGGCTCAACGAGCTCGAAGCTCGCGTGACCGGTGCGGGGGCCGACAAGGCGGGGTAATGCTTTGACCACAATGGAAATACACGAGATTCTCAGGTATTTGCCGCACCGCTACCCGTTCCTGCTGATCGATCGGGTCTTGGCGTGCACACCCGGCAAGTCACTTGCGGCGCTGAAGAACGTCACCATCAACGAGCCGTTTTTCCAAGGCCACTTCCCGCACCATCCAGTGATGCCCGGCGTGCTGATAATGGAGGCCCTGGCGCAGGCCACCGGAATCCTGGCGTTCTGCACCAACGACACCCGGCCCGATGAGAATTCGCTGTACTACTTCGTGGGCATCGACAAGGCACGATTTCGCCACCCGGTGCACCCGGGGGATCAGCTGCGCCTGGAAGTCGAGCTGCTCAGGGCGACCCGAGGGGTGTGGAAGTTCTCCGCGCTGGCCAAGGTCGATGGCAGGCTGGTGAGCAATGCCGAGCTGATGTGCGCCGTGAAGGAGCTGGGGGCTTGATCGACCCACGGGCCGTAGTGGATCCCTCGGCGCGCATCTCCGAGGATGCGCACGTCGGACCCTACACCGTCATCGGAGCCGAGGTGGAGATCGGGCCCGGATGCTGGGTAGGTCCCCACGTGGTCATCAACGGCCCGACCCGAATGGGGCGGGACAACAAGATCTATCAGTTTGCCTCCCTGGGCGACGTGCCCCAGGACATGAAGTACGGCGGCGAGCTGACCCGACTGGAGATCGGCGAGCGCAACGTCGTCCGCGAGTACTGCACCGTCAACCGCGGCACGGTCCAGGGTGGCGGAGTGACGCGGGTCGGCCATGACAACTGGATCATGGCCTACGTGCACATCGCCCATGATTGCCAGGTCGGCAGCGGCACCATCTTCGCCAACAACGCCTCGATCGCCGGGCATGTGTCCGTGGGCGACAATGCCATCCTCGGCGGGTTCACCATTGTCCACCAGTTCTGCCGCATCGGATCCCACAGCTTCACGGCAATGGGCACCGTGCTGCTGCGGGACGTGCCCCCTTACGTGATGGTGTCGGGACATTCCGCCGAGCCTCATGGCATCAACGCAGAGGGACTGCGGCGGCGCGGATTCAGCCCAGAGCAGATTCTGGCCTTGCGCCGAGCCTACAAACTGCTCTACAAGTCCAACCTGCCGCTAAAGCAGGCGGTCGAGTCCATATCGGAGATAGCCCTCACGACTCCTGTGGTCCAGCCTATCATCGACTTCCTGGAGCGCAGTCAGCGCGGAATCGTCAGATGACCGCGGCCTGCGCCAGCGGGCGGCAGTAGCCGCATGGGGCTGCGGGTAGCGCTGGTGGCCGGGGAGACGTCCGGCGACGTGCTGGGAGCCGGGCTGGTCGAGGCCCTGCGGGCGCGGGTTCCGGAGGCGCACTTCGAGGGTATCGGCGGTCCCAGGATGATTGCCGCGGGCTGCCGTTCCCTCTATCCCATGGAGCGTCTGGCGGTGATGGGCATCGTCGAGGTCCTGGGCCGCTACTGCGAGCTGGCCCGCGTGCGGTCCAGGCTGCGCCGCCGCTGGCAGCAGGCGCCGCCGGATGTGCTCATCGGCATCGACGCGCCGGACTTCAATCTCCCCCTGGAGCGCAGCCTGCGGGACCACGGGGTCAAGGCGGTGCACTACGTCAGCCCATCGGTGTGGGCCTGGCGCCAGTACCGCGTGCGCAAGATCGCCCGCTCCGTGGATCTGATGCTGACCCTGTTTCCCTTCGAGGCGGCTTTCTACGAGCGTCACCAGGTGCCGGTGCGCTTCGTCGGCCACCCGCTGGCGGATGCTGTCGCCTTGGAGACGGATGCGACAGCAGCACGTCTTCGGCTGGGCTTGCCCGCCCAGGGACAGGTGGTGGCTCTGCTGCCCGGCAGTCGTGTCAGTGAGCTGCGCCTGTTGGCCGAGCGCTTCGTTCAGGCGGCCCAATGGTGTCGCGCCCGCGCTCCGGCGCTGCATTTCGTGGCACCCATGGCCACCGAGGTCACCCGGGAGCTGTTCCGACGGGCGTTGGAGGATTACGGAGCAGACCTGCCCATCACCCTGGTGGACGGTCATGCGCGCGAGGCGATGGCGGCAGCCGACGTGGTGCTGCTCGCCTCCGGCACCGCGGCCCTGGAGGCATTGCTGGTGCACCGGCCGATGGTGGTGGCCTACCGCCTGGCGCCGCTGACCTACCGCATCGCCGTCGCTCTGCTGCGGGCGCCCTATTATTCCTTGCCCAACCACCTGGTCGGGCGGCCGATCGTGCCCGAGCTGATCCAGGAGGCGGCGACACCCGAGGCCTTGGGCCAGGCCGTCATGGATCTGCTGGAGGTTCCCGAACGCCGCGCCGAGCAGGTGGCGTCCTATCCGGAAGTCCACCGGCAGCTGCGCCGTGATGCCAGCGTGCAGGCTGCCCAGGCAGTGCTGGAGCTGCTGCAATGACGGCTCACGCGAGCCATGACTCGTTCTACGGGGTGGCGGGTGTCGACGAGGCGGGGCGCGGTCCCCTGGCCGGGCCCGTGATTGCGGCCGCAGTGATCCTGGATCCGGCGCGGCGGCTCGCCGGTCTGGCGGACTCTAAGACGCTGAGCGCCGCCCGCCGCGAGGATGTCGCGCTGGACATTCGGGGCGGCGCACTGGCCTGGGCCATCGGTCGCGCCGAGGTCGAGGAGATCGATCGCCACAACATACTCAACGCCAGCTTGCTGGCGATGCAGCGGGCCGTGCAGGCACTGGGCCTGGCACCGCACGCGGTGCTGGTGGACGGCAACCGTTGCCCCGTCCTGGAGTGCCCGGTCCGGGCCATCGTCCGCGGCGACGCTCTGGTGCCGGCCATCAGCGCAGCGTCCATCTTGGCCAAGGTGGCGCGAGACGCCGAGATGCTAGCACTCGATGGCCGCTACCCAGGTTACGGCTTGGCCCGCCATAAGGGCTATCCGACCCGAGCTCACCTGAAGTGTCTGCAGCGCCTGGGGCCCTCCCCAGTGCATCGGCGCAGCTTCGCCCCCGTGCGAGCGCTCCTGCCCGAGGGGGGCGAGTAGGCCGATGGGGGCGCGCTTCATTCACCTGCACCTGCACACCGAGTATTCCCTGGTGGACAGCATCGTCCGGGTCAAGCCCCTGGCGACGGCGGTGGCCAAGGCGGGAATGCCCGCCTGCGCCGTCACGGACCAGGGAAACTTGTTCGCGATGGTGAAGTTCTACCGCGCGGCCGTGGTGGCCGGCGTCAAGCCCATCGTCGGCGCCGATCTATGGCTGCACAATGCGGCATCCCGGACCCAGCCCTACCGCCTGACTCTGCTGGCCCAGAATCTGGCCGGATACCACGGCCTCACCCGCCTGATCTCCCGCGGCTACCTGGAGGGTCAGCACGGCGACGTGCCCGTGATCGACTGGGCCTGGCTGGAGGCCGCCCAGGAGGGCCTCATCGCTCTGTCGGGTGCCCGCGAGGGCGACATCGGCCAGGCCCTCATTGCCGGCCGCACCGACGAGGCCGCACGGCGGCTGGAAGCCTGGCGGGGACTGTTCGGCGACCGCTTCTACCTCGAGCTGCAGCGCACCGGACGCCCCGGCGACGAGGCGCACGTGCATGCTTGCGTGAGGCTGGCCCTGGAACAGGGCGCTGCGGTCGTGGCCACCAACGACGTGCGCTTCCTCAAGGCCGAGGATTTCGAGGCCCACGAGGCCAAGGTCTGTATCCAGGAGGGTCGCACCCTGGAGGACCCGCGCCGCCCCCGCCGCTACAGCGAGCAGCAGTATCTGCGCACCCCCGAGGAGATGGCGGAGCTGTTCGCCGACCTACCGGAGGCGCTGGAGAACAGCGTCGAGATTGCCAGGCGCTGCAGCGTGGAGCTGGAGCTGGGCAAGAGCTACCTGCCGGAGTTTCCCATTCCCGCGGGACTGAGCACGCAGGCCTATTTCTCCCAGCAGGCGCGCACCGGCCTGGAGCAGCGCCTGCAGCGCTTGCTGCCGGAGGATACGCCGGACCGGGAGTCGCGGTGCGCCCCCTATCGGGAGCGCCTGGAGCGCGAGCTTGGGGTGATCGTGCAGATGGGCTTCCCTGGTTATTTCCTGATCGTGGCGGACTTCATCCGTTGGGCCCGGGACAGCCACATTCCAGTGGGTCCCGGGCGCGGGTCCGGTGCAGGCTCGTTGGTGGCTTACGCCCTAGGTATCACGGACCTGGATCCTCTGGCCTACGACCTGCTGTTCGAGCGTTTTCTCAATCCGGAGCGGGTTTCCATGCCCGACTTCGACCTGGACTTCTGCATGGAGGGCCGCGATCGGGTCATCGACTACGTTGCCGGCCGCTATGGACGCGATCGCGTGTCGCAGATCGCCACCCACGGCAGCATGGCCGCCAAGGCCGTGGTGCGCGACGTGGGCCGGGTGCTCGGTCACCCTTACGGCTTCGTCGACCGGATCGCCAAGCTGATTCCCTTCCAGATCGGCATGACGCTGGACAAGGCGCTGGCCGAGGAGGAGGAATTTCGCCGGGTCTACGATGCCGAGGAAGACGTGCGGGCCGTGGTGGACCTGGCGCGCCGACTGGAGGGGCTGGCACGCAACGTCGGCAAGCATGCCGGCGGCGTGGTCATCGCCCCCTCGGTGCTGACGGATTTCACGCCGCTTTATTGCGAGCCCGGCGGCGGCAGCGTGGTCACCCAGTTTGACAAGGACGACGTCGAGGCGGTGGGTCTGGTGAAGTTCGATTTCCTCGGACTGCGCACCCTCACCATCATTGACTGGGCAGTCCAGACCATCAACGAGGAGCGACTCCGGCTGGGCGAGCGACCCCTGGACATGACCGCCCTGCCCATGGACGATGCCGCGGCATTCGATCTGCTGAAGTCCTGCCAGACCACTGCAGTGTTCCAGCTCGAATCCAGGGGCATGAAGGACCTCATCAAGCGCCTGCGGCCGGATTGCTTCGAGGACATCGTGGCCCTGGTGGCGCTTTACCGCCCGGGACCGCTGCAGTCGGGCATGGTCGAGGATTTCATCAACCGCAAGCATGGCCGGGCGGCGGTGGCCTACCCCCACGTGGCTCTGGAGAGCATTCTCAAGCCGACCTACGGCGTCATCCTGTACCAGGAGCAGGTGATGCAGATCGCCCAGGTGCTGGCGGACTACACGCTGGGCGGCGCCGACCTACTGCGCCGCGCCATGGGCAAGAAGAAGGCCGAGGAGATGGCCAAGCAGCGGGCCGTGTTCATGGAAGGGGCGCAGGCTCGCGGGGTGAGCGACGGCACCGCCAGCCATATCTTCGATCTGATGGAGAAATTTGCCGGCTACGGCTTCAACAAGTCGCACTCGGCGGCCTATGCCCTGCTTTCCTACCACACTGCGTGGCTCAAGGCCCACCATCCGGCGGCCTTCATGGCGGCGGTGCTGTCCTCCGACATGGACAATACCGACAAGGTGGTGACCCTCATCGACGATTGCCAGCTCATGGGACTGCGGGTGCTGCCCCCGGAGATAAACCGCTCGGGCTACCGATTCACCGTGGCCGACCCGCGCACCATCCTCTATGGGCTGGGCGCCATCAAGGGCGCGGGACACGGGGCCATCGAGGTCATGCTGGCGGAGCGGGCTGCCAGGGGGCCGTTCGGCGATCTGTTCGACCTGTGCCGGCGCATCGATCTGCACAAGGCCAACCGCCGGGTGCTGGAGGCCATGGTGCGGGGTGGGGCGCTGGATGGATTGGGCCCCAACCGCGCGACGCTGATGGCCTGGCTGCCCCAGGCGCTGCAGGCGGCCGAGCAGTATACCCGCGATGCCTCCAGCGGCCAGGACGACCTGTTCGGGCTGCACTCGGCACCGGCTCGGGAAGCTTCGCCCCGGAGTCCGGCCCTGCCGGAGTGGGAGGAGGAGGAGCGCCTGGGCGGCGAGCGGGACACCCTCGGGCTCTATCTCTCCGGCCATCCCATCGAGCAGTACCGCGAGGAGCTGGCGCGCTTCACCAAGGGGCGCATCAAGGACCTGGTGGCGGGCGTGGAGAGTAGCGAGCCGGGCCAGCGCCGCTTTCAGGACCGCAACGTGGTGCTGGCAGGTCTGGCGGTCTCGGTGCGGGTGCGCAAGGGGCAGAGCGGGCGATTCGCCATCCTCACCCTGGACGACCGCAGCGGTCGGGTGGACATGCGGGTGCTAAGCGAGCCCTACGAGCGTTTCCGGCATCTACTGGTGAAGGACCGGGTGCTCGTGGTGGAGGGGCCTCTAGGCTACGACGACTATTCCGGCGGCTATCGCATCGACGCCCGACAGGTGATGGACATCGAAGGGGCGCGGGAGACCTACGCCAAGCGCCTGCGCATCGACCTCGACGCCCGCCTCGCCGCCGACGGCCTCGTCGAGCGCCTGGCCGAGGTCCTGGCCCCCTATCGCGAAGGTCCCTGCGGCGTGTGGGTGCGCTACTGTGGGCCCCAGGCCGAGGCAGAGCTGCGCTTTGGTGCCTCCTGGGGGGTTCGGCCTACTGACAAGCTGCTGCAGCAGCTCCGCGGCCTGGTGGGAGCGGACCGCGTGGGTGTGCAATATTGAGGGCACTGACGCTAAACTGAGCGGTCCGGGCCGGACGGCGCAGTGGGAGCACCCAATGAACCTCAATTTCCTGGATTTCGAGCGCCCCATCGCCGAGCTGGAGGCGAAGATCGAGGAGCTGCAGCATGTCTCCGACGACGGGGACATCAACATCAGCGAAGAGGTTGAGCACCTGCAGGCCAAGTGTCGGGCGAAGACTGAAGAGATCTTCGTCTCCCTGACTGCCTGGCAGATCGCCCAGCTCGCCCGCCATCCCCTCCGTCCCTATACCCTGGACTACGTCAAGCGCCTGCTCACCGATTTCCGGGAGCTGCACGGCGATCGCACCTTTGCCGACGACCCCTCCGTCGTCTGTGGCGTGGCCCGGCTGGAGGGCAAGCCGGTGGTCGTTATCGGCCACCAGAAGGGGCGCGACACCAAGGAGAAGATGCGCCGCAACTTCGGTATGCCGCGCCCGGAGGGCTACCGCAAGGCGCTGCGCGTGATGCACCTGGCGGAGCGCTTCCACCTTCCCGTGCTCAGCTTCATCGATACCCCGGGCGCCTATCCGGGAGTGGACGCCGAGGAGCGCGGCCAGAGTGAGGCCATTGCCCGCAACCTCTTCGTCATGTCCCAGCTGAGGACCCCCATTATCTGCACGGTCATCGGGGAGGGCGGCTCGGGGGGCGCCCTGGCCATCGGGGTCGGGGATCGCACGCTGATGTTGGAGTACAGCACCTATTCCGTGATCTCCCCGGAGGGCTGCGCCTCAATCTTGTGGAAGAGCGCCGAGAAGGCCGCCGACGCTGCGCAGGCACTGGGCCTGACCTCCGGGCGCCTGCATGCCCTGGGTCTCATCGACCGCATCATCGACGAGCCCCTGGGGGGTGCCCACCGGGACGTGGACACCATGGCGGAGCGGCTCAAGGCGGCCCTGTTGGAGACCCTGGGGGAGCTACAGGCCTTGTCCAAGGAGGAGTTGCTGGCGCAACGACAGGCCC
>Ga0307417_10000387_pt1 | contig 18339 bp, 18 predicted proteins | sample SalMarWE160210MG_2_FD_202514 | JGI IMG/M metagenome (GOLD analysis project Ga0307417, IMG submission 202514) | Salt marsh sediment microbial communities from the Plum Island Ecosystem LTER, Massachusetts, United States - WE1602-10 | ecosystem: Environmental > Aquatic > Marine > Intertidal zone... | reverse complement strand
GGTACAACAGTCGTGCAGAAAAACTTAACTCAATGGTTTTTGAAAATTACAGATTACGTAGAAGAACTTTTAAGCGGACTTGATAAAATCAACTGGCCGGAAAAAACAAAACTGATGCAGAGAAACTGGATCGGTAAAAGCGTTGGAGCAGAAATAGTTTTTTCGGTCGAAGGAAGCGACGAGAAAATAAAAGTATTCACAACAAGACCTGATACTGTTTTCGGAGTAACGTATGTTGTACTTGCACCGGAACATCCTCTGGTTGATAAGCTCACAAATACGGAAAACAAAAATAAAGTTGAAGCGTATCTTGATTCAATAAAATCCTTAACGGAAATAGAAAGGACTTCCACAGTAAAAGAAAAAACGGGAGTTCCGATTGGAGCTAATGCAATCAATCCCGCTAATGGAAAGGAAATCCCTATCTGGATTGCAGATTATGCTTTGCTGACTTACGGCACTGGCTGCGTTATGGCAGTTCCCGGTCAGGATGAACGCGACTGGGAGTTTGCGACAAAATTTAATTTGCCTATAATCAGAACTGTAGAACCGCCAAAAGATTTTCAAGGCGAAGCATATCTCGGAGACGGTCCCGCGATCAGCAGCGATTTCCTGAACGGACTTAATGTTGTAGATGCTAAAAAGAAAATTATTGGATGGCTCGAAGAAAATAATCATGGTACTAAGAAAATAAATTATCGTTTGCGTGACTGGCTTATCTCGCGCCAGCGTTACTGGGGAACCCCGATACCGATTATTCATTGTCCAAGGTGCGGCGAAGTTCCTGTTGATGAAAAGGATCTGCCTGTTGAACTTCCTTACAAAGTCGAATTTAAATCTGAAGGTGCTTCTCCCCTTTTGTCAAATGAAGAATTTATAAATGTAAAATGCCCGAAATGCGGAGGCGAGGGAAAGCGTGAAGCAGATACAATGGACACTTTTATGGATTCATCCTGGTACTATTTACGATACCTTGATCCTAAATTTGACGCTGCTGCTTTTAATCAAAAGCTTGCTGATGAATGGACACCTGTTGATATGTACGTCGGCGGAGCGGAACACGCAACAATGCATCTTCTGTATGCAAGGTTCATTCACAAATTTTTAAGGGACATCAAACTTGTAAATTCGGATGAACCGTTTTCAACATTGCTGCACCAGGGAACGATTACAAACAACGGCGCAAAAATGTCAAAGTCAAAAGGAAACGTGGTTAATCCTGATGATTTTACAAGCGAGTTTGGCGCCGATGTTTTCAGGCTTTACTTAATGTTTATGGGTCCTTACGAACTCGGCGGCGATTGGAGCGATAAAGGAATTGCAGGTACAGACAGATTTGTTCAAAGATCTTATGATTTTTTTGTTAGATATAAGGATATTCTCAAGAAAGCAAGCCCGAAAGAAACATATGATATCGACTCTTTGAGCAATGAAGAGAAGAGTGTTTATAAAAAGATAAATCAGACAATAAAAAAATATGATGAGGAAATTAATAATTTCAGATTTAATACTGCTATTGCTTCACTTATGGAATTATTAAATGAATTGAAATATCTTAAAAATTGTTCCGACGAAATATGCGCATATACATTGAAAAGATTTGCCGTAATGCTTGAACCGGTTGCGCCGCATCTTGGAGAAGAATGCTGGAACCTATTAGGGAATGAAAATTCTTTAATGGAACAACCTGTCTGGTTCAAAGTTGATCCCAAAGGATTACTTGAAGATTCAGTAAATATTGCTGTACAGATAAATGGCAAACTAAGAGCAACTTTAGAATTGCCAATGAACAGTGAGCAGGAAACTGTTAAAAAATCTGTTTTTGCTGAAGATAAAATTTTAAAGCATACTCAGGACAAACAGATTGTAAAAGAAATATTTGTAAAAAATAAAATTTATAACATTGTGGTAAAATAAAATTTATGCTTGATCTAAAATTCATCCGAGAAAATCCGGAAACGGTTAAAGAGGGAATAAAAAATAAAAACGAAAAAGATCGTGTTGACGAGATAATCGATCTTGATGAGAAAAGAAGAAACCTGATATCGAGAACTGACGAACTGAAAGCAAAACGGAACCAGGTTTCGCAGCAGGTTGGACAAATGAAAAAATCCGGGCAAGATGCTTCAGGAATAATAGCTGAGATGAAAAGTGTTTCTGATGAAATCACCTTGCTTGATTCCCAGTTAAAAGAAGTAGAAGAAAACCTGCAGAATATTTTGATGTTCGTTCCGAATATGCCACACGCGTCTGTGCCTGTTGGAAAATCAGCGGATGACAACAAGGAAGTCAGACAATGGCTGCCGCAAGGATTTTCATTTAAAAGGGAAGAAAAATTACTTGATCATATTGAGCTAGGTAAGAAATTGAAAATCCTTGATTTCGAAAGAGGAGCAAAAATATCCGGATCAGGTTTTCCGCTTTACATCGGCAAAGGCGCTTCCCTGGAAAGAGCGTTAATAAATTTCATGCTTGATTTTCATTTGCAAAACCACGGATACACTGAAGTAATGCCACCGATACTTGTTAACAGAGATTCAATGAAAGGAACCGGACAGCTGCCGAAAATGGAAGAAGATATGTATTTTATAGAAAAAGACGATCTCTTCCCTATTCCAACGGCAGAAGTTCCGATAACAAATATTTATCGGAATGAAATTTTGAACGAAGCTGATCTCCCAATAAAGTATGTAGGATTCACTCCCTGTTTCAGAAGAGAAGCCGGATCTTACGGCAAAGAGTCGAAAGGCTTCCTGAGAGTGCACGAATTTAATAAAGTTGAGATGGTTAAATTCGTGAAGCCGGAATCTTCTTACGATGAGCTGGAAAACCTTGTTAATGATGCTGAAGACATTTTAAAAGCGCTCCAAATCCCCTACAGACTTTTATTGCTTTGTACGGGCGATTTAAGTTTTTCTGCAGCAAAATGTTATGATATCGAGACTTGGTCACCCGCAGAAAATAGGTGGCTTGAATCATCTTCTTGCAGTAATTTTGAGAACTTTCAGGCAAGACGTGCAAATATCCGCTTCAGGAATGAAGGGACAAAGAAACCGGAATTTTTGCACACATTAAATGGATCAGGACTGGCAACTAGTAGACTTATGGTTTCACTTCTGGAAAACTACCAGACTCCTGAAGGTAAAGTTATTGTGCCTAAGGTACTTCAGAAATACACAGGTTTTGAAATTATTGACTAAGTAATTAAAGTTAAAGTCTGTCTGATTATTTTACCGTTCTTAATTCTTAGACGGAAATTTATTCTGATTATATTTATCTTTCTGTCCCGCTAAATTAGCCTTATTAAAATAGATACGTATGAAAAATTTATTTACGCTAAAAAAATATTTTGCCCGCTATAAGAAAAGATTATTCCTTGGATTTTTGTTCATACTCCTTTCAAATGCAGGCGCCGTTTATATTCCCTTGATTACAAAAGATGCGATTAATGAACTATCGAAAGCAGTAATTATTGAAAGCCTGATCCATTATGCTATTCTTATTGTTGGAGCGTCACTTTTTGCCGGCTTTTTCAGATTTTTAATCAGAGAAACAATTATTGTTGTTTCCCGCGAAATTGAATTCGACCTTCGTCAGGATTTCTGGGAACATATCCAGCAATTACCTTTAAGATATTTCCAGAATAACTCCACCGGGAACATTATGGCTCACGCTACAAATGATATTAACGCCGTGAGGTCATTTCTAGGCCCCGCAGTTATGTATTCAGTAGATACAAGTATAAGATTGGTTATAGTTATTTCAATAATGTTATCGCTTAATTTAACTCTAACATTACTTACGCTTATTCCTCTGCCTTTCATCTCCCTTTTAGTTTACAAAGTAGGAAAATTAATTCACGAAAAATTTACATTGATTCAAGAAAAGTTTTCTGAGCTTACAACAAAGGCCCAGGAGAATTATTCGGGAATCAGGGTCATAAAATCATACGTTCGGGAAGAAAATGAAATAAAAGGTTTTAAGAGATTAAGCAAAGAATTTCTCGATAGAAATATGGATATGGTAAAAATCCAGGCTTTATTGTTTCCATTACTACTGCTTGTTACGGGGCTTTCTGTTATTATCGTAATTTGGTTTGGTGGAACGCAGGTAATAAAAAATGTAATCAGCCTTGGAGACATTGTTGCTTACATTGCTTACCTGGGAATGCTCACCTGGCCGGTTATAGCTTTTGGATGGGTAATAAATATTATACAGCAGGGCGAAGCAAGTATGAAACGTTTGAATAAAATATTTGCTGAACCATTTGAAATTCAGGATGATGGGAATACAGACTATGATATAAGAGATATTAAAGGTGATATTGAATTCAAAAATGTTTCATTCAGGTATGGAGGAAATCTACCTTACATTTTCAAAGATGTAAATCTTAAAATTCCCGTAGGTTCCACAACAGCAATAATGGGTTACACCGGTTCCGGGAAAACAACTTTTATAAATCTTATTCCGCGCCTGTACGATACTTCAGAAGGTGAGGTTTTAATTGATGGAAAGAATGTAAAAGATATTCCTCTTAAGGTTCTAAGAACAAATATAGGCCTTGTACAACAGGAAGCATTCCTTTTTTCAGATACGATTACTAATAATATCTCCTATGGATTAAGAGCAATAGATCAGGACAAAGTTGTTGAAGTCTCTAAAATTGCCAACTTCGATGAAGATGTAAAAGATTTTCCCAAAGGTTACGACACAGTTATGGGTGAAAGAGGAATTACTCTTTCGGGCGGACAAAAACAGCGGGCAAGCCTTTCGCGTTCGCTAGCAATAGACCCGAAAATATTGATCCTTGATGATTCATTTTCTGCGGTAGATACTCATACCGAAGAAAAAATACTACAAAATCTTAAAAAGTTTATGCAGAACAGGACAAGCATAATTATCAGTCACAGAATTTCCACAGTAAAAGATGCTGATAATATAATTGTCCTTTCACAAGGAAGAATTGCAGAACAAGGCAAACACGAAGAGCTTGTCGCTCTTGGCGGCATCTATGCAGACCTGCATTATAAACAACTACTTGAAAAAGAATTAGAAGAATTGAAATAAAATAGAAATTTATGGCTAACGATTATCGAAGCGAAGAAGAAGTATTAGGTAAAGCGTACGATTCAAAATTAATGAAGCGTTTGCTTGGTTATATCAAACCGTATAAAAAGTATGTAATTCTTGCAATAATTTTAAACATTTTTGTTGCTGCGCTAGGACCAGTGCGCCCCGTTTTAACAAAAATAGCAGTTGATAAGTACATCGCACATTCTGATCATCACGGACTTATGATAATAGGTTTCGCTCTGTTTGGTTCATTACTCCTGCAGGCGGCTATGCAATATTTTCTTACATACTATATGCAGTATCTGGGACAAAAAACCATTTATGACATTAGAGAGCAAATTTTCAGGCATACTCAAAAACTAGCGCTCCGCTTTTTCGATAAGACTCCTATTGGAAGAATTGTTACAAGAGTAACAAACGATGTACAGGCATTGAACGATCTTTTTTCATCCGGTATTGTGATGGCGTTCAGTGACATATTTACAATTTTATGGATACTTGTATTTATGTTCACTATGGATGTAAGATTATCATTTGTAACACTCTCTGTATTGCCGGTCTTATTTTATGCAACTTTTTTATTTAGAAGAAAAGTCCGGGAAAGCTATCGTGATGTCAGGCTGCATCTTGCAAGATTAAATTCCTATATGCAGGAACATGTTACAGGAATGAACATTATCCAGATTTTCCACAAGCAGAAATCAGAGAAAGAAAAATTTTCATCGATCAATAATGATTACAGGCAAGCAAATATTAAATCGGTTTTTTATTATGCTGTATTCTTCCCAACTGTTGAATTATTAAGTTCAATCGCTGTTGGATTAATTATCTGGTACGGTGGCGGAGAAGTAATAAAAGATACTCTTACTGTTGGAGTAATAATCGCATTTACCCAGTTTGTTGAGCAGTTCTTCAGACCGATAAGGGATCTCTCTGAAAAGTATAATATTATGCAGACTGCAATGGCATCGAGTGAAAGAATTTTTAAATTACTTGATAATGATACTTTTGTAAAAAATCCTGAAAATCCCGTTACCTTTGATAAAGTAAAAGGAAATATTGAATTTAAGGATGTATTTTTTGCCTATAATAAAGACGAATATGTTCTCAGGAATATTAATTTTAGAATAAATGCAGGGGAAACTGTTGCGATAGTTGGTCACACCGGGGCAGGCAAAACCAGTTTAATTAATATTCTTACTCGATTCTATGATATTCAAAAAGGTTCTATTCTTATCGACGGAATTGACGTAAGTACTATTGATAAAAAGGAATTGAGAAAGTATATATCAATAGTTCTTCAGGATGTGTTTTTATTTTCCGGTACTATCAGGTCTAATATAAGTATGGATAATGACGAAATACCAGAAGAGCAAATAATAAACTCTGCGAAACTTGTCGGAGCCCATCCTTTTATTGAAGCACTTCCGAAAAAATACGATGAAGTAGTAATGGAACGGGGAGCAACTTTAAGTGTTGGCCAGAAGCAGTTAATTTCTTTTGCACGTGCGCTCGCTTATAGTCCTCAGATTTTAGTGCTGGATGAAGCAACCTCCAGTGTTGATACAGAAACCGAAACTCTAATTCAAAAAGCAATAGAAAAGCTACTTGTTGGAAGGACAGCTATTGTAATAGCACATCGTTTGTCAACTATTCAAAATGCTGATAAAATAATTGTTATGCACAAAGGAGAAATCCGGGAAACCGGCAATCACCAGGAACTACTTGCAAAAAGAGGAATTTATTATAAATTGTACCAGCTTCAATATAAAGATCAGGAAATTGTTCGGGCAAGTTAACTAATTATCAATTATAAGGGAGACTCACTAATGCCAAATCTTCGTTTTATGACATTAGCAAGGCATATTATAGAGGGGGAAAGAATGCATCCCGAAGCAACCGGGGAGCTTTCTGCTCTGCTTTCGGATTTATCACTTGCAGCAAAAGTGATTTCGCTCGAAGTAAATAAAGCCGGACTCGTTGATATTCTTGGCTTTACCGGGGACAACAACATTCATGGTGAACAAGTTAAAAAGCTCGATATGTTTGCCCACGATATGATGTTCCGTGCAATGGATCATGGCGGACATCTTTGCGTGATGGGCTCTGAGGAAGAAGAAGATATAATTCACATTCCACCCAAATTTAAAATAGGGAAATATGTTTTGCTGTTCGATCCTCTTGACGGCTCTTCCAATATAGACGCAAACATTAGCATTGGAACAATTTTTTCAATTTATAAAAGAGTAACGCCTGAAGATACACCCGGGACACTTGAGGATTGTTTGCAGCAAGGATTAAAACAGGTTGCGGCTGGATATGTTATTTACGGCTCAAGCACAATTTTTGTTTACACTGCTGGTCACGGAGCTCACGGATTTACCCTTGACCCTTCATTTGGTGAATTTCTTTTATCACACGAAAATATTAAAACCCCTAAAAAATCAAAGCTATACAGTATCAATGAAGGTAATTATCTGTACTGGCATCCTGGTTTAAAAAAATACATTAAGTACCTCCAGGAAGAAGACAAAGCAACAGAAAGGCCTTATTCCTCAAGGTACATCGGATCGATGGTTGCTGACATTCACAGGAATTTACTTTACGGTGGAATTTTTATGTACCCTGCTGATTCACGACATCACAAAGGGAAACTCCGTTTGATGTATGAATGTAATCCAATGGCTTTTATTGTTGAGGCGGCAGGTGGCAGAGCATCTGACGGTAAAACAAGAATACTAGAATTACAGCCGAAAGAACTTCATGAAAGAACACCGATATTTATAGGGAGTGAAGAGGACGTGAAAAAAGTAGAAGAATTTATGGCAAAAGAGAAAAGCGAAATCACTATAGAAAGTAAAAAGTGATTAATGATAGTAATAAAGAAGGAGAGATTTTCTCTCCTTTTTAATCTTATATTGGAATCGTTTTAAGATATTTTTTCGATCGCGGCATTTAATTTATTAGCAAGTTCAGTTTCACTTATTCCGGTAATCTGAACTTTAGCATTTTTAACTATAATCGTAGGATGGTCGCCTTCGCCTTTCAGGTATTTGTAAAGATTAAATCCAAGGCGGTTTCTATCATTAGCAATAGGTAAATACTCTTTAAATTTTTCTACAATATTATAAACTTTCTTTTCAAGTGAAGAATCAGAAGAATTTTGAACTCCCGGTGGAGGTAGTGTACTCATATATTGACCCCGTTTTATTAAAATTAATTAACGAAAATTGGAAGTAAAATTAGTAATTAACTAAATTCACCCAGTGAAATATAAAATATTTTAGGATAAATCGCTTGTCAAATTTTAATAAGATAAATACTATACTTGTAATAAGGCTAAGCTCTCTTGGTGATATACTGCTGACTACTCCCTTGATTCGTTCGCTAAAAGGGCAATATCCCAATATGAAAATTGATTTTCTGCTAAAAGAAGAATACAAAGACACTGTCCAGTATAATCCATATTTAAGAAAAGTCTATTTGTTAAATGAGAACTACGATGAGCTTGCAGGCATAATTTCGAAGAATAAATATGATCTCATAATTGATCTTCAGAATAATTTCCGGTCCCATAAGCTCACACGAAAAACATGGACAAAAAAAATGCGTTTCAAAAAGCAGGATCTTAAGAAATTTCTGCTTGTAAAATTTAAAATTAATACAATGAAAGATCTCCCGCAGATTCCTGTAAGGTATTCCAATACAATTAAAGGTTTCAACCTGGATGATAAGGGACTTGATATTTTTGTCCCTGAGAATAAAGTGACTAATTTAACAGAAGGTAAAAATTATATAGGGCTTGCCCCGGGGTCCCGACATTTTACAAAAATGTGGCCCGGTTATTATTACATATATTTATGTAAGATGCTCACAGTGAATGATTTTAATGTGGTCCTATTTGGAGGTCAAAAAGATAAAGAAGTCTGCAGTGAAATTTCTAAATTGTTTCCAGCAGCAATTAACCTGTGTAATGAAGATAATATTCTGCAGACGGTAACGGATATGAAAAAATGCCGGGCTATCGTTTGTAACGATTCCGGATTGATGCATGCAGCTTGCGCTGCCGGAGTTCCTGTTGTAAGTTTTTTCGGATCTACTGTTAAAGAATTCGGGTTTACGCCTTATAATAACAAAAATTTAATTTTAGAAAACAATTCTTTATCTTGCAGACCATGCTCTCATATTGGAAGGGAGAAATGCCCGAAATCGCATTTCAATTGCATGAAAGAAATTACACCACAGTTGGCATTCAAAAACATTAACCTGCTGCTAAACACCTGATGAAAAATATCTGGGCATTTATTTATAATTACTTTATTATTCCCGTTCTTTATATAACTGTTCGTTTTCTTGGTTTGTTTAATGCCAAAATCCGAAGGGGAATAAGAGGAAGAAAAAGAATCTTAGAAGAACTTATTCTGAATGCTGCGAGACTCGATAAAACGAAAAAGCTGGTATGGTTTCACTCCTCATCTTATGGCGAATTTGAGCAGGCAAAACCTATCATTAAAGAATTAAAAAAGAACAATGACCTGAATATTCTTGTCACATTTTTTTCACCCTCTGGTTATGAAAACTCTAAAAAATATCCTTATGCCGACCTCATCTCATATATTCCATTGGATACAAAATTAAATGCTGAGCGGTTCATAAAAATTGCAAATCCAAATCTTGCAGTAATGATGCGTTACGACGTCTGGCCTAATCATATCTTGGCTTTAAAAAAAGCTAATATTCCCTGTTTTATAGTGGATGCGACAATGAAGGAAAAGTCAGCCAGAAAACTGCCAATAGTAAAGAGCTTCCATAATAATTTATATAAAAACTTCACAAGAATATTAACAGTTTCGGAAAATGATGTTGAGGGGTTTAAAAACTTCGGTTGTACTGCAAATCAACTTAAAGCTGTCGGTGATACTAGATTCGATAGAGTTTATCAAAGAAGTGTGAATGCAAAAGAGAAAGAATTAATAAAAGATAATATCCTGAAAGATAAAATCATTTTGGTTGCAGGAAGCACCTGGGAACAGGATGAAGATATTATTATTCCTGTATTCAAAAAACTGGCTTCAGTCGATAAGAATGTTCTTCTGATTATTGCCCCTCATGAACCGACCCTCCTCCATCTCGAAAATATTGAAAATGAATTTTTAGGGTCGCCTGCTTTCAGAAAAAATAGCCTGGAAACAATCAGGTTTTCATACCTGAATAATTACAACAATGAAAGAGTAATTATTGTCGATTCAATCGGAATATTATTAACACTATATATTTATGCAGATCTTGCTTTTGTAGGTGGCGGATTTAGACAAAACATCCATAATGTGCTTGAGGCTGCTGTTTACGGAACTCCCGTTTTGTTCGGGCCAAAGATCGACAATTCACAGGAGGCAAAGGAACTATTGAAAAGAGGCGGCGGAATTATGGTCAATAATAAAATGCAAGCATACCGCCAATTGAGAACATTAATTTTAGATGAAAAATCAAGAAAATCGAAAGGGGAAACATCGCACCAGTATGTTCAGGAAAATCTCGGCGCAACTGATAAGATTCTTCGGGAAATAAACAAAATTATTTGATTTCACACACCATATTTTTCTTTTAGAACTTTAAAATGATGCATTCCGTGCCCGGCTATAATAAATAAAATCGCACGTACTGTTACTTCGTTTTCGCTTGCAACTCCTCTTTTATTAAATTCATTCTCCGAAAAAGATTTAAATAAAGATAAATTAGCTTCTCTTACAAAATTGAGCTCTTCCAACAAATTTTTGAGAGTCCTTTTATTGAAGCCCCCTTCTTTAGCATAATCATCCTGCTCAAATCCGGGCAATGATTGTTTTTCTCCTCTTGCAATGCAAAGAGCTCTGAAAGCAAAAATTCTTTCCGAATCTATCAAATGACCAAGAACTTCTTTTATACTCCACTTTCCATCTGCATAAGAGTAATTTCCTTTCTCCTCAGGAATAGAATTAAAAAACTTTGTCGTAGTATTTAATTGTTCTTCAAGAATATTGACAATATCATCCCCTTTTATTTGTTCTATGTAGTCTTTATAATCGGGTGCATAATCTTTTTCTGATGGACGCATTTGGTCTCCTTATTATTATTTAATATTCTACTCCCAAATCTTAACTTCAAAAACACCAGTTGATGTGGCAACTCCCCGGAACATACCCTGAGTGTTAAATGAGAAAGCATAGTTGCCGTCTTTATCAACTCCGATAACTCCGCCGTCTCCGGGTTTTAACCTGCGGTGAATCATTTCATCTTCAGCCTGCTGCAAAGCGTAACCTTTGTATTCCATCAATGCTGAGATATTAAAAGCAAGATTATGCCTGATATAAAGTTCACCAGTCCCTGTTCCTGAAATACCGCAGGTTTTATTATTTGCATAAGTTCCTGCACCACAAATCGGCGAGTCACCAACTCTGCCCGGCATCTTTCCTGTTAATCCCCCGGTTGAAGTTCCGGCAGCAATGTTTCCGTATTCGTCAAGGCAAACACAGCCAACGGTCCCGTGTTTTTCCTTATCCATTTTTGCTTTCCATTGTTCCCATGCTTTTTTCCTGTGTGGAGTATCAAAATAGGAATTATCAACCCACTTTAATCCAAATTTTTTCCCGAGTAGATCAGCGCCTTCTCCCGCAAATAAAACGTGCGGAGTTTTTTCCATTACCAGCCTTGCAAGTTTAATCGGGTGCGCGATATGTTTTACTCCGGCAACCGCTCCTGTACTTAAATCCTGACCCTCCATTACACATGCATCCAATTCGTGTTTACCGTCTGAAGTATACACCGCGCCAATTCCTGAATTAAATTTAGGGTCCGTTTCAAAATACTGAATAACTGCTTCAACGGCATCAATGCTTTTCCCACCTTTAACCAGTATGTCTTTTCCGATTGTCAGTGCGTGCGCAAGTGCATCGGTATAAGCTTTCTTAACAGAATCCGGCAGGTTTTCGCTAATTGTTCCTGCACCGCCGTGAATTACAATAGTATATTTATTTGATCTTGTCTGAGAATAAGTAAAGTCTTCATTCGTAAATAATAAGAACGAAATTATTAAAAACATTAATGCGAATATTCTAAGAGTAAAAGATTTCATTTTATAACTCCCTGCTATGTTATTTTCACTACTTGTAAAATAGATTAAAAAAGTAGTATATATCAAGGGATAGTAAAATTAATTTTGAGAAAGTTGGCTTTGAGAATATATGAATGAGAATTCTTCAATAGTACAAATAATTCAGTTAATGCTGGCGCCAGGAATAATGATATCTGCCTGCGGCTTATTGCTTTTGGCAATGAATAATAAATATTCTCTCGTCGTAAACAGGGTAAGACTTCTGAATGAGGAAAGAAGAAGATTTCTTATAAAAAACAGTGGACGGGATTTTGGTTATGAAGAGAATATAAGGCTTGAAAGCATTTCTCAACAAATTACCGCTTTGCTTATCAGGGTTAAATTAGTCAGGAATGCTGTGCTGGCTTACACGATTGCGATAGCTTTTTTTGTTCTTACTTCTCTATTCATTGGATTACAATTTGCTTCCGTAAAAATAGGATTGACCGAATTAATAATAACTATATTCCTAATGGGAATGATTTCGGTACTGATAGGAATTATTTATGCAGGTTACGAGACCAAAAAAGGCTACGATATTATTCGACTCGAAGTAAAAATAGATGAGTAGCTGTTAAGAAATACCATTCATTTCAAATTTCTTTCTTTTCAACTGGCGGAAGCTAATTAATTTTTTCTGACTTTCATCCCACAAGGTTAAGAATGTACTTCGAAAACTTGTACGGAGTGTTAAAGTCTTTGCCTTCTGAAATACCGGGTTTTCTTTGTGGCATTTCTCTAGCAAATAGTTAGGTATCTTAGGACTCAGGTGATGAATGTGGTGGAATCCGATATTACCAGTAAACCATTGAAGAATTTTAGGTAATTTATAAAATGAACTTCCCTCTAAGGCAGCCTGTGAATAGTCCCATGCATCATTACTATCCCAGTAAGTATCTTCAAACTGGTGCTGAATAAAGAATAGCCACGTTCCTGTTGACGAACTTATGAAAGTGATGGGCAACTGCACTAATAAAAATTCTTTGAAACCAATCAGCCATATAACTAAGGCAACAAGTAAAGTAATTGCAAAGCTTGTCCAGTACACACTTTTATTAACAGATTTTAATGCTTTCTCGCGGAAATTCGGCACTCTGTAAATAAAAGCAAAAAGAACTGTCGGAATAATCAAAAACAGGATTAACGGATTACGGTATAAACGGTATTTAAATCTTTCCCACTTAGATTTCTTCAAAAATTCCTGCACCGTCATTGTGTATATATCGCCTATGCCCCTATGTTCAAGATTACCTGCACTTGCATGATGTATTGCGTGGCTTTTTCTCCAATAATGATATGGGGTAAGAGTGAAAACACTAATGAACGTTCCCAAATAATTGTTAGCTTTTTTAGAATTAAAGAAAGAACCGTGCCCACAGTCGTGCTGAATAATAAATAATCTGGCTATAAAACCAGCAGCAGGAAAAGCCATTGCAAGTGTAAGCCAGTAACTCACATCAAGACTAAGATACATCAGGTACCAAAGAGCAATGAAAGGGAAAAATGAATTTATGAACTGCCAAATACTCTTCCATTTACTTGGCATCTGGTATTGAGCAACAAGGTCTAACCAGGCGGGCTTTTTCAATTTAAATTTGTTCTCGGGCATCTCAATAGCTTAATTACTAAATAACTTCTTCTAATATAGCCATATTTGAAGGACTATAAAATAAAATATTGAATAGAATCTGCAATACAGTTTAAGCTTTAAACTTATCAGCAATCAGATTTATATAACCTCGTAAAAATCGCTCCACAGATCAATCCGTCAAAAAAATGCCAAAAACGACTTTATTATGAAATCAATATTACAATTTAGATGGATATGTAAACTCTATAACTTTAGGTTCCACCAATTTTTGAAAATCCCTTAAACCCATTTTTATCAGATTATTATGACAGCAGGCATTGAATGCAATATCATAATCATCAGTCAGGCTTTTCGATATATACACTTCCATATTATAAAGATTTCCGAATGGCGGCATTGCGCCTATCTCACAGTCCGGAAATTTATCTTTAAACTCCTGCTCGTATGCAAGGCGGACTTCTCTTGCACCTAAAGCCTTTTTCAAGAGATCAAAATTAATTTTATAGGATGCAGGAAGTACTACCATTATTAATTTGCCGTCTGTTTTTACCAACACCGTTTTTGCAAGAGATTTTCCAGGTATATGCGCAGATGCAGCAATTTCCTGTGAAGTATAAGCAGGAGAATGTGTAAGTGTAATATATTTTACACGGTTACTGTCCAGATAATATGTTAGTTTATTTGGCGTCATTTTAACCCCCGGGTTAAATTTTATTTTTACTCAAATTTCTTTTATGAGCTCAACAAATTTTGCATAAGGAATTGCAACCTGACTTTCAGATTGAAATGCCCCGTTTGAAAGACTGATCAAGGAAACTTTAGCGGCCGTTTCTTCATCAGGAGCTTCATAAATATCAAGAAAGTCATATTTTCCCAGCAATGCATAATGATGAAGAAATTTAACCTGCGGACATTTCTTTTTGACCTGGTATAACCAGTCACGGCCAACTTCCCCGCGGTTTTTAACCTGCCTCATTACATCAGGAGTTAGTTTGGTGAGTAGTATAAAAGTTTTCATGGCTTCCCCGCACTTGTATGGTAAAAAATTTATTCCATACATCTTAAGCCTTGAATTTTAACAGGAATGGTTTAAGGTGTCAACAATTACAATCATAATATATATTTCTGCCCTGTAAAGTTCAATTGTATTTTTAGTAGTAAGCTAGTTTTCAATAACCTTAAATTGAAACTTATTAAGTCCAACACTGTTGTTTTTTTGCATATATTTCAATGGTAGAGCCATGTACATACAAAATTATAACAGTAGTTTCATCTTTAATTTTTTTTGAAATCAATGCGACAAAGCCCTTTTTAAATTCCCAATAATAAGAAGATCCCAAAAAACGGCCATAGTCATCTTCTTTCACCCAAACATAATCCTCTTTATATCTCCTGCCTAATCGATATTCAGGCTGACCGTATTGCTTCACAACAAATTTCAATAACTCGACAAAAACATTTTAATAAGAATCTATCTGGGTAATTATATAGCTTACTTTTGTTAGCTTATCATTCTTAAATGTGTAATCTATTCTTGCTTCAATTCCGTCGATTCTATCTTTATATGAAAGTGTAACTATCCTGAACTCGATAAATTTTTGCAAATAATATGCAGACTCTTTTCCCCTAACTATTTCAAGAGATGTATTCCAGGAAGTGTTTCTAAACTGAGGCAGTCTAAACGATGAATCTGGTAATCTCATTACAATCGCGTTTGAAAAAAAACAGGAAAGGATGATTGCCAAAACAATTTCAACTTTAATCACTATTCCTTTCGCATGGATTTTACATCTAAGACTTTCTCATCCGACTAACATACTAAAACTGGATGCCAAAGGAAGCCGAGAATTCAGGACTGCTGTAGTTTTTCTCAAATCCTATTCTGTTTTTAAAATCGGTAGTGAGGTAATAGCCGCCTCTAATTCCAACTATAAACAGTTTACTCAAAGTAAAATCTATACCTGCACCAAAAAATCCGACAAAAGCACTTTCTGAAAGAGATTGAACTCCTACATTGTTGTTTATGAGCACATTTGAAGCATAACCAAACAAGGGGCCTGCAAGAACAGTTATATATGGTCTTATCTTATTTGAAGGATTCATATCAATCGGTTCATATTTAATTCCAAAAAGTAATAGAATTACTGCAGCTGATTCAGTATTTACAGTACCAAGGTTTATTCTGGTTTGTGCATTAGCATTTAGAATTCCCCCATAAACAGTAAGCGCCAAATCATTTTGTACCCACCTTGAATAAGAGATGGCCCCTAAAAGTCCCTTACTTTCATATTTGCTGGATACTCCACCTATATTAATATCGCTGCCGGAAAGAAATTTGCTCATAAGCCCGAATCGTATTTCAATATTATTGTTCCTTCGGCTAGCTGCAAAACTTTCTGAGTTTTCATCGATAGAAGATTGTGCAGAAATAATACAAGAGAAGAGAAGGACAAATATGAAAAATAAATTTTTCCGTAACATAATATCCCCGCTTATATTGTGAGATTTATAATTTAATATAAAATCCTTATACTCAATTTACATTAAAAGAGCCATAATAGCTTTTTGCACATGAAGTCTGTTTTCTGCCTCATCAAATATTACAGAATTGGGTGAATCGGCAACTTCATTAACCACTTCATCCCCCCTGTGTGCTGGCAGGCAGTGCATAAATAAATAATCATCTTTTGCATTTTTTACCAGCTTATCATTTACCTGGTATTTTATAAATTTCTTTCTTCTTTCATTCGTTTCTTTCTCCTGTCCCATACTTGCCCAGACATCTGTATAAATAATATCAGCATCCTTCACTGCTATTACAGGATCATCAAGGATTTCAATTTTGCTTCCCATGTATTTTGCATTAGCTTCGGCATTACTAACTATTTCTTTTTGAGGAGCATACCCCGAGGGCGAAGCAATTGACAAATCTATTCCTACTTTTGAACATCCATGCAATAAGCTGTGAGCCATATTATTTCCATCACCAATATATGCCATTTTAAGCCCTTTGAGAATTCTTTTCTTTTCAAGAATTGTAAAAAGATCTGTTAGCACCTGGCAGGGATGAAGCAGATCTGTCAAACCGTTTATCACAGGAATTGATCCGTAATTTGCAAGATCGACTACATCCTGGTGATCGAAAGTTCTTATCATTATTCCACTTAAATATCTTGAAAGAACTCTTGCAGTATCCTGAATGTTTTCACTCTTTTTTAATTGAAGGTCATTTTGATTGAAATAGAGCCCTATTCCCCCGAGCTGGTAGATGCCTACTTCGAATGAAATTCTCGTCCTGGTAGAAGGCTTCGAGAAAATCATTCCAAGCGTTTTTCCCTCCAGTAATCTGTGTGGTTCACATACCAGAACCTTTTCTTTTAATGATTTAGACAAATCAAATATTTGATAAATTTCTTCTAGTGTAAGATCATTAATTGAGATAAGACTTTTCCCTTTCATTTTTACTGACATATAGTCCTCTTAATTTTTCAATTTAAAACAATCCTGGTTCCGCTTTCGGGATTATTTAATCGCGCAGAATCAGTTATTATAGTTTCCTTACCTCCGTGCTTCAAAAATTCTATTGCGGCGCGTATTTTAGGTTTCATGCTACCTTCACCGAATTCGCCTGAGTTAAGATATTCCTCTGCTTCTTTAACAGTAATAACATCCAGTGCTTTCTGACCTGGTTTATTAAAATTAATATAAACTTTCGGAACATCAGTTATCATATATAATGCATCCGCCCCTATTTCTAATGCCATTAATGCAGAAGCAAGGTCTTTATCTATTACAGCCTCAATCCCATGCAGAAGTTTATTCTTGTCCCGGTAAACCGGAACCCCTCCGCCGCCCGCTGCAATAACTATATTACCTTTTGATGCAAGGTTTTTTATTATGCTCTTATTCAGAATTTCTTTCGGATAAGGAGAGGCAACAACTCTTCTCCAGCCACGCTTACCCGCGTCCTCTTTAAATATCCAGCTATGATTTTTCATTAGAAGGTCAGCTTCTTCTTCCAGAAAAAATGCACCCACAGGCTTTGATGGGTTCTGAAATGCGGGATCATCTTTATCAACAAGGACTTGTGTCACAACTGTAATTACATTCTTTTCGATCCTTTTTTCTATCAGTACATTCCTGAGCTCACGTTCCAACATATAACCTATTCCACCCTGTGAATCAGCAACACAAATATCCAGCGGCATTTTAGGAATTTTATAGATTTTATGTCCCGCATCATTTCTTAAAAAGATATTTCCAACCTGGGGTCCATTTCCATGAGTTATTACGACATTGTATCCATCAGTGAACAAGTCTATAAGATTTTCAAAGCTGTTATGAGCATTTTTATCCTGCTGTTGTATAGTGCCAACCTCACTTCCTCGTAAAAGAGCATTTCCCCCCAGGGCAATAACTACAAGTTTTTTCATAAATCCAGACCATCCTACAATAAAGAACATCATATAGAAGAAAATATAAGTGAAGTGCCCGCAAGGATTGCAATCTTTCCCATTTCCCCACTAAAAAGGTATTAAAATCTTCA
>Ga0307417_10000386_pt1 | contig 18362 bp, 20 predicted proteins | sample SalMarWE160210MG_2_FD_202514 | JGI IMG/M metagenome (GOLD analysis project Ga0307417, IMG submission 202514) | Salt marsh sediment microbial communities from the Plum Island Ecosystem LTER, Massachusetts, United States - WE1602-10 | ecosystem: Environmental > Aquatic > Marine > Intertidal zone... | reverse complement strand
TTTCAGAGCAATCATACCCAACAGCTACTTTCCAAATCTCAGGTCGTCCGCCAAACCGGCCAATCATTCTTACACTCAAATTTGAGGCGTCTGATTCCGTTGTTAACAATGTCGGATAAGTTTGCCTTTGTCTTTTTCTAAATTTTCCACTGATATTTTTTTCAGATAAATCGTTGAGATAAACTGATGTATATTTATCGTCACCTTTATTATAATTATATTCTACGGCGACAGAAGAGGCATAATATTTTGAATCAAGATTAGTTCTTTCCGGCCTTTGCGTAATTAACCATGACGGGATTGCGTGATCATCGTAAAGTTTTCCCCATTGACGCAAAGTTAAACGCCCGTCATTTTTGTTTATTAAAAAAGCGCTGTCATTTTCAAGACATTTTTTTATTAAATCTTTTACTTTTCCGCTGTCAAAATAAAGATTTATTCTTGACGATATGCTTATATAATAATCTGTCTCTGTCGTATCCCAAGACCCCTCTTGATACGATATACCAGATTTAGCCTGTATTTCCGAAACAATAATTTGCCCAATTTTATTATCTGGACTTCCTGTGGCATCCGCTGTGCTCGCCTCTACAATTCCGCCTTCTCCGTCGTCTGACGTAACAGTAATAATACCGTTCGAAACTATATATTCAAGGAGATTTCCGTCTGCATCGTATACAGCATCTACAGACGCAAGTATTTCAGGATCGATTACAACATATTTGTCTGTCCCAACATCAAAAAGATCTAAATTATATTGGCTTCCCCACAACAAAGGAATTTTTTTATCAATCGTATCTGATGGAGCATCCGGGAATTCCTCTATTGTAAAAATTCGGCACACCTCATCGTCTAATGTTCTGTTTGTATCTGCAACGGTAACAAACATAGATTTATCTGTTACCTCAACATTTTCAACTAGGCCGCTTCTGATGGCCTTAAAATCTGAAATCATAGGGTTTTCAACAGTTGTTTTTTTTAAACTTACAGGAGTATTAAAAAAATTGGCGTCGTCGCTATTGTCAAATCTTCCATCCTCGTTTCCGAATTCAAGCTTAAAAGATGAGTATAAAACTATTCCGTTTATTATATCTGACAATTGATTTTGCATTGTAGACGACGGAACAACCAGGCGCACAGGATAAGGGACATTAATTCCATTTACGTCATAGTTGATATCAGATTGATTTAATGGATTTGACACAGACGATGAGTAGCCTTCTACTGTAAGCATTTCCGTGCCCCGATCTTCATATCTCCATGGAAATTTTGGTGTATTTATATATATGATCGTTCCGGAAACATAAAAAGAATTTTCTGTTGATAATAAAACAGAAACGCTGCCAACAGGCGTAAGAAATAAATCAAAATACAATTGTAATTGCGGCGTTTCCGGATTATCATAAGTACCCCCCCAATCAGTCCAGTAATTTCCGGTTGCCTGATACCCTGTCTCGATCATACTAATTATTTTTCCCTGTTGCGACGTAGAGACAACCGCTCCGACGGCCACCTCGGGAGGATAAAATGTACGCTGCGAAAGCTCGGCAATAAAACGGATATCTCCCATCAAAAAGCTTCCCGTAAAGAGAAATCTCGGCTATATAAAAATTTATTTACAGAAGATTGAAAGAGAAAATCCTCTATTCCTTCAATAGTGGCATAAAGCCTTGGCCACGGCATCCTTGATTCCTCTTTATCAAATTTGATAAAAAATGGAAAATTCCTGGATATTTGACCAGGATACGCCTGTTCAATTTCCCTAAAAATTGTTTCCGTAATTTTATATGTAACTTTTACATCCTGTCGCCTTCCGTGTGCTCCTCCTGCCCCTGGAATAATTTGTCCTGATGTTGTGCGCCGGCTTGTGTTTGTTGTCCAAAATCCAGGTTCTCGGGATGGCGAACACCCCAAAAAACAGCCAAGACCTAAAGCAATTCTGCCAATGAATGTTCCGTTATGAGTTATTGTTACTGTTCCTGATGTTTGCGACGGAATTGAGTATAGCCCGTTTTTGTATGAATCTTGGTATGGTGACGGATCGGTAAGAGTGATGGCTTGACCTGCAACAGTAACAGAAGTTGCGTCTGTATTTCCAATCCCAACCACGTCGAAAGTCCTGGATTTATCAAGGGTTATCGTTCCGGGGCTGTCATTATATATTTCTGATAGAGCTGGAGAAATGAGACTCTCAGGAGCATTTGATAGTTGAAGAATATCATAAAAAAGTATCTGCATTAGGCGCTCCTAATATTGTCAGATGAAACATTAATGGCCCCGGAGTCAAGGCCCTCCTGGGTAATTGTCCAAAATAGTTGTTTATCAAAATAGTTGTTTACTGTTATTATTTTTCTGTCTGATTCTCCTCTCGGAACAACATTTGCTTCCTCCCCAGGATTTACTCTCATTATTTGACTATCACCCCGAGATGATGCAGGATTATCTGGAACGATAAATCGTCCTCCGGATTCTGCCGATGGTATTGATTGCGATGCAACAGAAGCACCGGCGGCTATTCCCTGGGCCGTAATGGCTGCAGCAGGAATAAGACCCCACGGAAGACCGTAATCAGCAATAGCTTTCATGGCCCCACGAACTGTATCTATTGCTATTTGAGCAATGGCAAGAGATTTTTGGATTATGACCAAAGCACGAGATTTTTTACCTGCGTTTTCGGTTACCTGAACCAAACTTGCAAACATGTTTTCCATGTTTCCAAGGGTAGATTCAGCCATTTTTCTCCTAGTTCTGGCCTGCTCTTTTTGTATATCGGTTATTTGTTCCTGAACAATTTTCTCAGCGGCAACCCTCTCTTCATTTGATAGATTTTCAAGCTCTTTAATTCTTGATAATTCTCCCCTAAGAAATTCAATCCTTGCCTCTCCGTCTATTCCCTCTTGCTCCATTCTCGCGGATAGAAAATCACTAAACGTTGACAATCGTTCCTGATTTGCGATAGCCTCTATGTTGTTAAGCTCAGAAAGTCTATCGGATAAAGATGAAATATCTTCACCGGTTCCAACAGTTACAGGAGTAAAAACTCCCGCTGAACTGGATGCCTTAGAATTAAATTCTTCAAGTTCTGATTCTTGTTCTTTCAGCGCCGCCATTCGTGCTTCTTTTTCTGCATTTATAGCGGCGATATTTTCCCTTGCTGCTTCAGCTCTTGCGGATTGTTCTTCTTTAACAGCGGCCGTTATAGCATTATTTTGAGCTATTGCCTCGTCTTTTACAGCACGAAGAGAATCACGGAATCCATCAACATTTTCAACAAGTCCAGCGAATTTATCGCCAATTAATGGCAACTTAGCCGCAAGTCCTAGTAACTTTGCAACGGCCCCAAGAACGTTATCTACGATAACTAAGCCAAGATCTGTAAATGCACTCTTTAAATAATTAATCGTCATAATCCAATACGTTTTTAAAAATCCAGCAAACTGAGAAAATCTAACGCCAAGTTTCTCAATTGTCGTTTCCATGAAAACAAAAACTTTATCCCAATTACGATAAAGCAAAATGATTACAACTACAGCCGCGGATATACCAACAACAATCCACGTTAACGGATTTGCCAACATAGCAGACGCAAGTTTAACAAAAGATTTTGCCAACCCGGCAATTCCTACCTTGGCAATAGCTGAGCCAATAACAAAAGCAGCTAAGGCGGCAGTTAATCCTCCCAGGAGCGGAACAAGCCAATCAGCGAGGTGTCCAAGACGTTCTCCATCAGTAATAAAAGAAACAATATTTTCTGCAGCCCTGGCAATTATAGGTAAGAATTTTTCGCCAAGGTCCATGTTTACATTTTGCAAGGCAATCCTGGCCTGCTCCATCGTGTAAGCGTCTTTGGCAAATCCTTTAGTTTGTGCCTCCAGTGCTTTATTTGCCGCTCCTGATTGATTTTTAAAAGCAGCCAAAACGTCGTTAAAAGTTTGTCCATCATTTGATGCCGCAGCTAATGCCCCACGAAGGCCCCGAATATTTGGAACCATCTCAGCCATGATATCCAAACTACCCTCACTAGCCGTACCTAAAAATTCAATGACGCCAGCTAAACCTTCAGTTTCTAAAAATGCAGCCCCTGATGAATAGCCAATTTTTTCAAGTTCTTTTGACATTGCCTCAGACGGTTTTAAAAACGCAGAAACAACACCGTTGAGTTGAGTCGTTGCCTCAGATGACTGAACACCAACTTTTGTCAAGGTAGCTATACCAGCACCAAGTTGATCGATTGGTATTTTCGCTGCAGCAAACAAACTAATGCTTTGTCCTATTACCTGGCTTAATTGTTCACCATTAATTTTGCCTTGTTTTATGATTGTAAAATATGTATCGATTGCCGATGCCGCAGTTACTGTTTCTTTCCCATAGGCATTCATTGCCGTCGTTACAATATCAACAGCTGCAGCATTGTCTATGAGGGCTCCACGCCCAAGGGTTGCGCTTGCTTTTACAATTTCAAGCGCCGCGTCTAGATCCTCGGCACCCGCAGAAAGCGCCTGGTAAACGCCACTCGAAAGTTCCCTTTTTTGGATAGCAAACGTATTTGATAATTTTGTGAGACTGTCATCAAGGTTTTCAAAATCCTGGCTACTCATATCGATCATAGTATTGACATTCGCAATACTACGCGAATATTCCATCCAGTCTTTTGCTCCCTTTGAAGCTACCCTTGCTGTGATTGCCGTTAAGGCGAGAAGAGCAACACCCATAGCTCTTACAACTTTCTCATGTCTTTTTTGCGCCTCCTCGTTTTGTTTTATAGCCTCCTCGTTTTTCCTTTGCGCTCTACTATTAGCCTCAACTATTTCTGTTGATTTTATGTATTCTCTCCGCAACCGAACTAACGATTCACTTTCCGGATCAAGTCCGTTATTTATAAGCCTTTCAATTTCTCTTCGAAGATTGTATTGTTTTGTTTTTGCCGCTTCGACCGGACCGCGAGTTGCCTGTATTGCCGCGGCAGCTCTTTGGTTTTTTTGGATAAATGTGTCTATCTGAGTCGATTTGAAAGATTTATTAAATTTTTCAATTCTTTTAGATTCTCGTTCAGTAAGATCGCCGATACTTTTTATTTCCCTTGTTGCTTCGGCAAAATTACTTTTTATTGTCAGTTTTATAGACGCCATTTTATCCCTTAGTTTTGTAAGATTGACGAACTCTCCAATTTTCAATTATCATTTTTTGCCTCTTCATAAATGACAGAAAATCAGGAACCCACGGCAATTCGTCAATCCATCCTTTTCCGTGAGGCAGACCAAAATCCTCGCAATAATTAAACACCTGCAAATAGTATGGCCAAATGTCTATTTGAATTCCAGAAATATTCTCAGGAACCCCCTCCCCTTCGGGATAATAATTAAAATCTTCCCCAGATATTGCCTTGTTAATATCCCGAACCAGGATAGCTGACCCGTCAGGCAAATATTCTGGGGCATCACCCCATAGTGGATCATTCAAGTATGCCTCAGATAATTCCAGATTAATAATCTGATAAATTATTCCGAGGCCTCGCTTTCCCCCTCTGTTAATTCTCCCGGGCCATCATCAGGCTCCGAATCAAGTCTTATTCCGCAAATTCTAAAAAACAAATCAACAATTAAGTCTTCTCTCTCTGTGCAGACGGGACCATCCCAAAGCGTATTTCCATCTCGAAAATAGTCACGAAGACAACCGGTTATATGTTTTACGTGCTCTCTAATCGCCTCTTCGATTTTCCAATCCTGTCTTGTTTTTGCGGAATCCGCTTTTTTGTTACCCTTTTTAATTTTTGTCTCGGTACTGTTACCGAGATAATAAAATTTTTGTTCAGGATTTGCATAAGTAATTTCTGCTTTAATTTGATCTGATTTTTTGAGATTTGCATTTTCTACAATCTCATTCGTTTCGGAATCCCTTAAATTTATATCAGGGATAACCTCACGCTTAAAAGATGTTAATTTAACCTTCATTTTGTTTCCTTTTTTCTTTAAATCAAATCAGCGGTAAAAACAACCCTTGTATATAGAGTCGCCGGCCCCTCTGCTTTTACCCATGACAGATCACGTTTTTGACTATCTTTTAACCCGGCACCAGTTCCCAGGCTTGATAACAAAATTGGAAATATAAGCCAATTTTGAGTACCGGTAACAATGGCATCTTTGTTTAGGCAATAAAACAGTAAGAATTTTTCATTTTCTGATGCCGTGAATGTATATACACCAAGTCCCGAATCAGTCACTTTGTCAAAAAATCGACCAATTACTTCCAGGGTGTCAGTAGATAAAACACCAGTGGCGTCATCGACTTTAGCAAATCCATTAAGACTTCCCGAAATTGCTTTATATCCGTCAAGAATCATAGATGTAAAACCAGCCACACTATCGTCGGTAACGTCTATCGTTCCTTCTTCGCATGAAATTTCTGCGTCAGTTTTAAACATCTGTACGAGAGTGAGGGGATAAACATTATCGCCAGCAACAGGAGTTATAGCGGAACCTGTCGTATCCGGTGATTTAAAAACATTGCCAGATACAAGCCCAGTCGGAATCTGAGAACCGCTTGTAGCAGTAGCGGCAACCTCAAACCATGTGCTGGCAGTAAGAGGAGTTGCGCCGCTCCCAGAAATAAGAGCTCCGCGTGTTGCCTTATATGCTATAGTTTTGCTTCCGGATTTAGTTATATTAGCCATAGCTATTCCTTTTCATTTTTAACCGAAGAACGGTTGGCCGAAATTTTATTATTCGGTTCTGATTTAACGCCGACAAGCTCAACAATTTTCGCTTCGCATTCGGCCTCGTTTTTTCCATAAACGGAAACCCACATCCCGTTTACAAATCTATCAATTTTCATTCATTTTTCTCCATCATCAAGGTCGCGAGAGAATCTGACCTCAAAATAAATAAACGACATTCCAACCTCAGAAGGATACCACGTCATATGTGATATTTCACGATCTGTCATTCCCACGATTATCGGTTTAAGAGCTATAAGCAAAACTGGCCAAATTGCTGATAAATAAAGATCCGGGCGCTCTGATTTTGGAAGCTGCAATTGTAGTATGAACGCCTCGCTGGCTCTTGATGTTGAGTTATCGCCCTCTGCGAGATAAACACAAAAAAGAATTCTTGCGTCATCTGTTGGCGGAGTTTCCAGATATTCATCAATTGCATCAAGACCAGCAGACACAAGAGCTGGATCTATTGCTGTTTCTGATGCGTTTTTTATAGCTGTAATCATTGCTGATTGCGTCATACCTTAGATAACTCCCCGTCAATAATTTTCCTGCGGGCCTCTGTCGCCATTTCCTGTAATTTACTCTCCATAATAATTTTAAATTTACCAGTCAGTATTTTACGACCTCCCTTTCTGACGCCATGCGGGCTCCATTTATTTTCATAAAGATTAAGCGGATAACTCGAAAACTGCACACCTACAGCCCTTGGTAAAACGTGGTGACTGATTGTTGGTCTTCCTTTTTTGTCTTTCGGATATTCGTTTAAAAAAAGTTCCTGACCTCTTAACAACTGATTTTTAAGCGTCAATCTTCCGTGTTTGCCAATATACGAAAATATTCTAGCCCTCAATTCCGGAAAAGATTTTATCAACGCCTGAAGCTCTTTAGTTTCCGCTTTGATATCGAGAGTTAAACCTCTTGCAGCCATAGAACCCCCTGATAGGACCCGTTTTTGTCACATCGGACTTTTAGAACCTTGTATGTTATAGTCCCTATAATAACATTAGTAACGCCAGCGGTAATTAACGACAAATAACCAGCATAAAAAGTAACCGTTGGTTTTTTTGTCATTTGGCTTACGTTTCCACTATCCCTGGTTCCGCTCTCGGCGTACGAATAATCAAACAGCCCCGGAAATGTTGCAGAACTTCCGACAATTTGTATTTCTTGACTATCGGGGTGATAGAAAAAATAGTCCTCCACCTGTTGTTTTTTTACCTCCAGGGCTGCCGTACTCATTTAATTATGGCCTTTTTAGGTGATGTCTTCTGGCCCTTGAAAAGGTCTTGCTGTTTTGCTTTTTCCGCTTCCTCCTCCTTTTTTTGGGTGATTTTTTTGCACGCATTTTCCTCAATACATTTGCCGCAATTCTTAATGTTTTTCCAGGCCCCTAAACATTTATGTCCCACGGTAAACCTCCTAGCTAAAAGTTCCAGTAGAAACAACAGTGTGATTGATGTTTCCGGGGATAAAAATATGCCGAGTCTGAGATCTAAGAAAATCGACAATCGGATCATTTTCAGAATAAGTGTCAAACACTATATCTCCAACAACCCTCTGAGTTTCTCCGCTGTCATTCCGAATATCCATTCCTCTTGTAATGTAATACCGGGGAGAATCAAGAGAAAACATAGCCGCTTTTGTTTTTGTAATCCAATCTGTCGCCGAAGCTCCCTTGTAGGGATAATAAACAGCACCAGGAGAAAATGAACAAACATAAACAGGAACTATCATGTTTGGGGCTCTGTAGGTTGCTAATACTTTTATCTGAGAATTCCCCTTTAATGACTCAGGCATCATCTGCATTTCAAGTAACTGAGTTGCCGAATTTGCCTGGAGATATGCAGTTATATCTGTATCTGTAAAAAAATCGTTGAGATATGTTTCTCCGAGAATCGCAATAATATTGCTGGTGGGAGATCCTTGAGCTATTAACTGATCCTGCATTTCCTTAAATGCGATAGGCTGAGTATCTGTACTGGTAAAATCATGAGTGAGCTCATTTGCTGAAGCTCTATCAAAATCGATGCCCAGATTTATGTCAGTACCACTGTCTCCCTTTGCGTAAAATTCTCCTTCAAAAATAACATCGATTGCCTGTTTCCATTTTGTAACATTGTGCCCGGCGACGTGATCTTTTACGATATCGCTAAGAAGCTTTTGGACATGGGTTGTCTGCGAACTTGTAGGGTCTACCCCGGTAATTGCCGCGTCTCTGAGCTCTTCTCCGATAGGAGTTTTTTCCGATGCCCTGGGAACGTTATAAATATAACCTGTCCCCGGTTCATAGGGTCTAATATGACTCTGGTTATTTGCGTCACGATAAACAATTCCAGCCGGCGTCTGGATAAATCTGTCCATCATAAATGATGCCGAGGTATCCGCATCAGAAAGAGGAAACAGAAGCCTGTCTATCCCGTTAGGCTGCTGAGCAAACCATTCTTCATAAGTGATTTTTGCGCTTCTAGTTAATGTTTCAATTCCCATTTTAACCTACCTGCCTTGGGGCAAATCCGGATGAGCGCATCTGAGCGCGCATTCCGTCGGTGATTGTAAGAGCATCGCCGGAATCATCGACGATACCACCTTCATAAATTTCTCCAGAGGTTATAATTGATCCATATCCTGCTGAAGAAAGCGTTTTTGTGGGGCCATTGTAAAATGCGTTAAAAGGGCCTCCCGCATTATATGCATAGGAACCAACGCCACTGACGGTTATTGTAAAATATGCGCCAGCTCCAAAAGGGGTTGCGCCATCTGTTACCGTAAAATGAATTCCGTTTACGTTAATTTTTGTTGCAGCTGCGTCAATAAGAGCAATTCCACCGGCAATTATTTCACCGTCGGAATTCGCGAGTTGAGCTACCAATGCCGCGGTCATCGTAAGAACGTATGCTCCCGGCTGAACATTTGCATCGGCAGAAAGAGCAGTAACTGTCCCGTTTCCGGTCCCGGTTACAGCTCCAACAGTAGTAATACCAACATATTTTAGGGGCATTCCCCTATAATATACGTCGGCGGCAAGATTTTCCTGTTCAGTTGTTACTATTCCAGCTATCAATTTCTGACCAGACGAATATTCCTGTGTGGTAGGATTTGCCATTATTTATCCTCCTTTTTTTTGTATGTTTCGTGGAGCGGAACCCGCCCCCCGGGAAGATTTTCCTTTCCCGGTAAATCGTCTTTTGGCTCAGGGGCGGCGCCAACGCCTTTTATCTCGCCTGAATTTGGCTGTGGCGGTTTGGCGGCATTTGACGCTTTAAGAATTTCTTTTGCAAATTCCCCAGGGTCTTTACCATTTTCAATAGCCGCTCTCGTTTCAGGTGACAACCTCACACCGGCAAGATCGAGGATCTCGACAGTTTTAGCCGCAACTTCTTTAGTGGCCTCTTTTTTCCCTTCGGCTTTGGCGGCTTCCTGGAGGGCTTTATTTTCCGCCTTTGCCTCCGGATTTTCATTGAGAAGATCAATTAAATTCATTCTTCCCTCCGTAAAATTATTCCCGTTCCCTACGGAAACGGTGTCTACTGCTTTCGCAGGAGTGTCCTGTTTTTTTCGATTAATAATTTTTGAAATTACGCCTTTTTTTTCAGGAAAAAAAGCAACTGCTTTTTCAGAATCTGTTCTATATTCTTCCGAAGATCTCATCCTGGCCTTAATACCCTCTATTTTTGCCATAGCCTTAGATTTTGCGGCAACAAGATCAGGATCTTCTTCTTCATCGCCTTCTTCTATCTCGTCGGCAAATCCATAATCAACAATTTCACGACCACCGAAAAGCCAAGTTTCACTTTCCATGTCTTTGAGAATTTTTGATTTTTTCTTTCCTGTTCTATCAGCATAAATTTCCGCAAGAATATTATCAAGCCCCGAAAGAATTTCCGCCGTTTTAGACATATCCAAAGAATTTCCGACTGCGAAACTCCATGCCTTATGAATCATTTCTGTTGAGTTTTTTCTTACTGTAATATAATCTGCAGCCAAAGGGAAAATAGAAGCGGCAGAAGCAGAAATGGCCCCGATCAAAACAGAAACATATCCAGGATAATCTTTTATGATATTATACATTTCGATTCCATCGTAAACAGAGCCACCTAGCGAATACACCTTAATAAGCACATCCTCTCCGTCATTCGGCAATTCACTCCTAAGTTTTCCGGGCGTTAATTCCCACCCTACGTCTCCCTCAAGAATTATTGTTTTCATTTTTTTCTCCATCCAAAAAATCGTCTTGTCATGGACTTTTCTTCATTTTTATTTTCTTCTTCTTCTCGTTTTTCTTTTTCTTCTGTAGTTTCTTCAGGATTAAAATTTTTAGTATCTTCTTCTTGGTTTTTTGCCAATTGTTCAGCCTGTTGTGCCGGGCTTGCATTAAACCAGGCCATTTGTTGGTCTGCCCACTCATCAATTGTATTCCAAAAATCATGACCATATTTAGCACTAATTGTAGATTTTGTATTATATCCGGCCTCATCTGCCAAAATATCCGCTTTAGCTTCAACAAATGGATTGATATGACCTGGTACAGGGCCAAGAACAGAACCGGAAAGATATGCTCTACGAACACGATGATCTGTCCAAAAAGACGGTTTTACTTTAAGCTCTCCTGATCTTATAAAATATTTTAAATATTCTAAATTTACAACCTGATCTACGTACCGAGCGAAAGTATTTCTTTCTTGCATATATTTTTTTATTGCATCATTAAGACCCCCGCGATGGGCAGTGTAACTCGTAGAATATTCCCCTCTTATAAATTCGGGCGGATATCCAACAGCCATGGCAAACATACGGAGTGACCATTCATTGGCAAGACCAAAATTGTTTGACGGAGTTTTGAGATCTGTAAATTGCATCGATTCTCCATTCTCAAAGACATACATATTTCCAGGAACCATTTCAGTTCTTCCGCTTGATGCGTTTTTTAACTCTCCTGATTTTGGCGTCTCCCCTCTTGCTTGCCTGGCCATATTCGCGGCCTGTTGTGCTGGGTCAGTATATGATGTATTAAAATATCCCATCTGGACAGATTCCTGAACCATTCTTTCAATTGTTGCGTCCCAAACTCGATCTAATCCTTTAGCCCTAGCAATCTCTGAATAATAACAACCAAATCCCCTAATCTGACCAGGTCGCTCGCGGAAAAGAAATTGTATAGCATTTTGATTTCCGTCTGCATCACGAAACATGAGATCTTTTCCAGTTTTAGCCCTTCTGAATCCAGAACGACGATTATAATCATCAACAAAAATTCCAAGGATGTGATTATTGTCAACAGTTTTCCAATCGATCTCATCTCCTCCGGCGGCAATAAGATCAAAAGGAATTTCTGAATCTTCTTCTCTGAGAAAGTAAAGAACCGAATCGCCGGTTATTTTTGCCTCTCGATAAAGGAGTGCCTGTTTTTCATAATATCCCGATTCTATTTTTTCGTAATGAAGCAACTCTGTAAAATTTCTGCTCCATTCTTTCGCTGCTTTTGAATTAATTCCTAAAAAATCCGCATCTATTGCTGACCTATGAACAAGGCCATCACCGATTGCGTAAGTTAAAGGTTTATTTACGCAGGCCCTAGCAATAGAGCTTGTATGGTATAAAGTTGCGTTCCGTTTTGAAAGTGTGCCATAAGAAGAAAATACAAAATCATTCGGGTTGGTTGTAAATGTTGTCCACCCGTGAAGGTCCCCTCCGGCTTTTGATCCGTCGTATTGAGCAGAAATTCCCCGAGAAATTATTTTTCCATCAGCTCCATAAATAAAAACCATTACATTACCAGCCTTCTCCAAAAACAATTCCGCCGGAAGAATCTCCAGCCAATACAGATCTTTCGCGTTTCAACATTAAAAGATAGCTTCGTAGCTGAGAAATTGATACTTCTTTTGTTTCGTGTGAACTTCCGGCCGAATCATTTCGGTGTTCGCTTCCTATCATTAATTGCCGACTTATTGCGTTTTGTACTTTTGTAATTTCTGCGTCATATTCTGGTGTTGTATCAAATAACATAAATTACCTTTTGTCCCTTACGGCCTGATGAATTCTACCGGCAGCGTATCCGGTTACAACAGAAACAATTATACTACCCGTCCAAATTAAAATTGTTTTGGCTGTTGATCTCCTCGATGATGCGATTAAGTTCTCGTTGGTTTGATGTAAGTTGGCAGATGTAACGTTCAAGCTGCTCGATATATTCTGAACTTCTTCGTTGCTCTGAGATAAGTCCTCTATTGATTCCGTCGAGTTTTGAATTATCTCCCCTGAGGATGTCAATATCTGATCTGAGGCTATCAATAGTTCTGCTGTCATTTCCGACGATGTTACCAAGTCTGTCGTTATCGGCGGCAAGAGATTTAATATCTCGCTGTTGTTTTTCAAGAGTTTCTCTATCTGGATCCACGTGTCGAGATCCACAGAGATAACCTGCGCCGAAAGATATAATGAGCAAAATAAAAACAGAAATAATATAAATAAATATTTTTCGCATTTCATAATTCTCCCCGGTTTTCTAATGGGCCTGAATTCTCGGCAGATGTTTTTACTTTTTCTCCCGCCGTATACGCCGTAAATCCGGTTATCGTCATAGACAACATGGTTATCATGGGAATTTCCGCTTCCGGTAAACCAGTTCTTTTTTTTAGAATTGCAAGATAACCAAAAAGAGTAAGATTAAGTAAATTTATTAAAATCAGCTTGCCGCGATTTTTGGTATATTTTATACCAGGCACCATTTTTTTGGTGGTAGTATACGCGGCAAACTGGCTAAACCCTGTATATATTGTTACAAAACTCCCGTAAACAAGGACGAGAGAAGAAATATCTCCCGGAAAATCGGATGACGCCTGAATAGTAACAACCAAAACCATACATAAAAAAATGATTATAACAATCCAGCTGGATTTTATTTTTGATATTATATTCATTCTTCTCCCTCCGGATGATAAAAATAAATAGCCTCTTTCCCTTTTTCCGGATGGAATAGATGTGCTGTTGTTTGCCTAAGGCCAGAATAACCACGTCCCGCAGACCAGTGATTTAGCGGTACCATTGATGGTAGTGTATAAACTTGGATTCCCTGAATTTCGTCAATATATTGGTGGGCTTTCATTTTGTAGTTATGGAGATGTCCTCCGTGAACTTCTCTGTATTTTGTTCTGGCCCACATTTCTGGACGTTCTGTTGGTAACAACTGAGGGATTGCCTGTTTTACCTCATCTGACGCATGAGTAAAACAAATCATGTTTTTCCCAAATTCATAATATTTTCTTTCAGCCGGACCATTGTCAATATTGACCGATTTGTGATTGTGGAACCAACACTCGAGGGCAACTCCCAAAAAAAACGCCCGCTGTTTGTCGTGATTTCCAGGAACAACAAGAACATCTACAGGAGCAATTTGACTACATTTTTCAATTATTTCTATCCAAAACTGGACACCATCAGGAAATGTTTTTTTCCATCGGCCGTCTTCTGATTGAGGAGTTCCGCCAGTTGTTGTATTAGCGATATTGTCTACATTATAAAAATCGTTACCGACAACTAAAAGAATTTTTGATAATGGTATGTTCTTCACTTTTTCCAAAAGAAAATTAAAAGCGGAAACTCCAATCTTGTTTGCTATTTTGCAATCGTAATTCTGGCCTCCTGTTTCAGGGGCCCATGAAAGTTGTCCCCAGTGATGATCAAAAAGGCTGATTTCATAAAGCCTCCCAGCTCTATCTTTTTTGGGATACTCTATTTTTTCATATTTTGGAGAATATTCTTTTGCTGTCTCAATGAGTGATTCAAAAAGGGAAACATCTTCCCCTTCATCAGAATCAATAAGTTCAAGTTCTGCCCGAACCTGGAAATTTTCATTGTTATGAGATCCCCACGAATTTACCCGATGCCTCTTTACTCTCCAGGTAGATAAATCAACTTTTGTGTAGGCAAGTAATTGCTCAAGCGTACGAATTTTGTGGCTCTCAGAAACTATATTTAAATTTGGGCCTTCGGCATCCTGGATAATATGAGGAGTATCAGATTTTATATTTTGTCCAATCTTAGAAATAGAGTCTTTTCTTAAACGGCGAATTTGGCGGACATAATTATCATATGTTGTTGTGCTACCTGTTTCCAGTTTAAAAATTGAATGCATTTTACATAATTCGAAATTCGAAACGCCGTCCGCAATTTTTTTGCGAATCCACGCATTACAACCCATGTTACCTATCATTTATATATCACCCTAAAAAATCTACGACCATCTACCGGACCAAGGTCAAGACCAGGATGCGGGTCCCAGTCGCTAAGATTAAAGTGATGAATTTCCCCGAATTGATGACGAGTTACTTCATAATCATAATTACGGTGTGGCCCAAACCACTCAATATCACTGTCAGCATTCCACCATCCAACATACTCAATTTTATGAGGATCTTTTAATTCATAAAGGTAAAGATTCCCAACCGTGTCAGGTTTTTGAATATAACAATTCCAATCCATGACTTGACAACAAACAGCCTCTGCATAGACCTTCATTATTTGCTCTGCTGTCAATACTTTGTTCGATATTTTTTCCGCAATTCTTCCGATGGAACAAAAATAACACCCAGCGAACGCCACTGGCTGAAGATCTCTTGACTCTTGATAGATCATCAATGTCCCCCTAGCGCTAAAAATGCAGCGACTGTAGCACCTAGAGCAATAATTATTAAAGTCAAATCTTTAAGTACAAGCCAAACATTCCGCCCTCTATTTTCAAGGCGCTCTACTCGGCTTGTAATTCCATTGCCATTTGTGCCTATAACGGCAAACCATAGGGCCATTATTGCGTCATGGTCATTGCCTGGTGGTTGCCTCATAAGCACCGCCCAAAATACCCAATATAGTATGTTTTATCTAAAAACATTAGCATCTAACGCTATATTTAACATATGTCTATAATCGTGTCAACAATTTTGCGTTAAACCCACCATATAATTATGCCACCAGTCGTCATCCCATGTTTGAGCATTTTCGAGATACATTGCAGCTATGGCATAAATTGTTGTATCCCATGGCTCGTTCCGTGTATAAAAAGCGTGCCATCCCATTATGCCGGGCTTTATCTCCTGGTAACGTTCAGATAAAAATCCCCTATAAAATTCATCAGCTATTTCCAATTTTACGCCATCTAAAATTGTATATTTTGGGAAATGGATTGCCTGCGGCCCTGCCAGCTCATCAATATGCCTGAGAATCATTTCTTTTATCACGTGAGTATTTACGTCGTATCGTTTTGTTAATTGGAACCCCCCCCTGTCCTGATTGATGCGCATTGCCTTTATGATATCAAAACTTCCCTGCATTTCCCCAGCTCCGCGGACAGCAATAAACAAATCCTGCCTGGGTGCAACAAATTGAAAAACTGTATGAGCTTTTGAATCCCAGTCTTTTGGCCTTCTGTTTTTAGGATTAAATCCACAGTCAATGGCTATTTTTGATATGTGTATCGGCCTATCACGAATTTTATATGTTGTTTTATACGCAAATTTGTGTAATGCTTGCCAACACGGATTACCCTGGTCTGTTGGATCACCGTAAAAAATCTGATAATCAACAATCCATTTTTCCATCCCTACCCCAAGGGCAATAATTATAATTTCTAATCTATCCCCTTGAACATCGCAACCACCGTACAAACGGAGCCCGCCTTCTGGGACTTCTCCGCGTATGTAATCTTCTGATCGAGATTTTATATCTTTCCAAGATTTTGACGACTCAATACGAGCCCATGGATTTCCGAGATAATTAATTGTAAAATCTTTAAAAAGTAAAAGATCTTCCCCAAATTTTGTGTTCATGAATTGTTGGCAAATTCTTGACCACGGAAGAAAAGGGCTTAAAAGTCCCTGAGCATGATAACTTTTGTGATTTGGACTTTTTGGAGTATACTCAGAATCCTGCCACGTGGGACGCCACCCTCCATATTCTTTTACAGCCTTAATCATCATATCTAATTTTGAAGATTCATACCATTCCCGACCGCAATGTTTGCATATATATCTAACCGATTCATTATCTAGAATTTTTGCACCTGTTCCAGGATCTTTTTTCCTGTTAAAAGTTAGGCCATATTTCAATCCCATTCCCTTGAGTTCTAAAATTTGAGGCTCCCCGCAGAGAGGACACGGAACAAAAAATCGACATTGGTCGCCATCAATAAATGCTTTATAAATACGGCTTGTTTCCATCCTCGAAGGCGTTGATATATAAATCATCTTGAAAAAATGGACACCCATTGTACGGCCCTCAAGAATTCCCGCAATATCCCCTTGGTCTGCCAGCTCTGCTCCAGCTTCGTCCCATTCGTCACAAAAAACATATTGAAACGTGTTTGATTTCATATCTCCGATAGACCGATAAGACGTAATCAACCATTTTATTCCCCCTGCAAATTCTTTGTAAAACGTTGTATCAGCTGTTTTATTTTTCATTCTTGTCGATGTCGGTTTTAATAATTTATATAATCCGGAATTATCTATTAGCGGATCTATTGCCGATGAAGACCTAACTTTTCCTATTCCCTTGTTTGATGTTAAAAAAAGAGAAGATCCGAGTTTATATTGAGCAGAAAACCCCATGCCTCCCTCAATAACCGTAACAGTTCCTGCGGATTGAACAGATTTCATTATTGCCAAATGAGTACAAGGATCGTCTGGATGTAACCTGTTTAGCGGTTCGATTAAATGAGGCGCTGTATATCTATCAAACTGTCCATAATTTTCTGGCGATACCTCGGGAGGTAAATATCTAAATTCTTCCTGCCATTCAACAGGCGACGGAATATGTCCTGACTCTGGTAGATTCGTTATTAAATTTGTTGCCTTTCTTTTTTGTTTTGATTTATATAATGGCTGTTTATTCATCGAGGTTTTCTTCTTCTCTCCATGATTTTATATCATCCGCCTGGGCCTTTTTTGTTTCTCGAATTATTGTTTCCTCTTCCCTGATAATTAATTTTGTAATTTGCCTGGCAACCTCCTTTGACGATTTATGTTCTGCCCCTGTTTTTATTGATCTCATTAAATCAGTAATAACACCCTCAATTGCCGGTTCTATTTTTCCTGGAAATCTAAGTTTCTCAAGATTTATCTTTTCGAGATATCCAGAAAACATATATTCAGCAAGCCCGAAATCAATAACATTCCCAGATTCTTTTCTTAGTTTTAAAAATAGCGTTTCATTTTCAAGCTGCTTTTTCCTTATTTCTTCTTGTAATTTTTGTATTTGTAAATTTGCCGCATCTCTAAGTTGAGGTTTTTCTTCTTGTAATTTTTTTTTATTTTTTGTTTTTGCTGGAAGAACTTCATGCTTTTTTCTTGGCTTTTGATTTGGCTTTATTCCAGATCGTTTTTCTAAAAAAGATAACCAGGCCCGGGAGTCAATATCAACCTTCCACCCTTCGGCATCGGTGTCCATATATTTTGGAGGATTTTGCGAATGGGAAATCTTACATAAATATTGACGCGTTGGAGCGCCTGGCATTTTTGAGGCTTGGTTCAGGCTGACGAAGTTCATATGATCAAAATATAATTGCAACACCTATGCTTGTCAACAGATTAGTTTACATCTCAAGGTTTACATGTTTTCAAAAAAAATGCGAGGATTTAATTACGGCACCTCCAGCGTT
>Ga0307417_10000385_pt1 | contig 18381 bp, 7 predicted proteins | sample SalMarWE160210MG_2_FD_202514 | JGI IMG/M metagenome (GOLD analysis project Ga0307417, IMG submission 202514) | Salt marsh sediment microbial communities from the Plum Island Ecosystem LTER, Massachusetts, United States - WE1602-10 | ecosystem: Environmental > Aquatic > Marine > Intertidal zone >... | reverse complement strand
AGCACCACGTGGTCATCGCGGTCTTCGACGTTCGTCGGCAACGCACCCTGGAGCGCGGCGTAGCGATCGGCGTCGAGGCGTGGCGCGCCGCCCTGCCCCGACACACCGCGCGCCGAGAACACGGAAGCTCGGAATGATACGGCCTTCGGCGCACGTGCATACGACGCCACCGGCGGAATGAAGCCGAGCGGATCGGTCGTGTGCTCCATGGGCACCACCGTGATGCGTGGCAGACTCTGCGAAAACCCGTCGATCAGAACGGGCCCGGTGAACGCCTCGGTCGAAAAACAGGGCAACGGCGGTCCCGGTCCGAGCGCTCCCGGCGGGGGCGGCACGCGGCCCATGACTCTGATGATGTTGCGGCCGATTCCATCGTTGAAGCGCTTGCTGAAGGCCCCCTCGATGACCCGGTCGTCGAGATGTCCGGGGCGATCCTCGCGCAGCTTGACGTCGAGATCCGCAAGCAGGCCCACGTAGATCTCACGGATACGTGCGGTGGAGTGGTTGGTGATCGTGTAACGCAGCACGGCGGCCTTGTTGAATCCGACCCGCGACCAGGCGCCGACTTCCTGGTGCACGCTCAGTCCAAGTGGCACGTGTGATTCCCCTGTGTCGTAGCTGAAGTTCACGGCCTCGGGACGGTCGTCCACGTATTCGGCCGTCATCAGCTCGTCAAAAGTGAATCCCATGTCTTCGTCGATCAGGCCGTCCCCATCGTCGTCGCGACCGTTGAAGACCTCCTCGTCGATCGTCCCGTCATGGTCGTCGTCCACGCGCCAGAGCGTCCCGGGATCGCCGCGGTGGATCACGCGCACCCGGTCATCCGGATCGAGCGTAGGCCGGAATTCGAGCAGCGGCCCGCCGGAGACACGCCTCAACCCCTGCGAGTCGAGGGCGCCGACCCAGAGCGAAGCGTAGTTCAACAGTTCCTGCGCCGAATACGGCGGGAACTCGAACGAAGGGTCGAATGACCGGCCGGCATCGAGGAACGCGTTGCCGACGATTCCGGCATTCGTAACCCGCATACGGAATCCGCCAGCGTCGAGGACGGGGCCGTTATCGCCGATGTCCAAGACGGCATTGGCCGGTCGCGGCAGCGCCAGAACGCCGATGCACAGGAGCGCCCCGCAGAAAGAAACGAAACGCAGTGGGGTCACGCCCTCGGGGGAAAGGTATTTCCTCGCAGACTGTGGAAGGCCGAAGCCTCCTGCAGGGTCGTTGAGGAAGTAAACAACTCTAGAAGACTCCCTGCGACTGGACAAGCGCGAATCGATCGACTAGTTAGTCAGGCAGCGGCCCGCAAGCGTCAGTGTCTCGCGGGCCGTCCGCCTTCCCTCGTCGGAGCGCTTCCATGTCACCAGATCTCCAGAGACCTCTCGTCGGCGCGGGTATTGCCGTCGGCGCGTGGCTGCTCGGCTGGATCGTGAGCCGCGTCCTCCTGCCTCAGATCGGCCGGCTGTTCAGCAAGACGCGCACCCAGATCGACGACATCATCCTTGCAGCACTCCGTCCGCACGTGCCGCTTTGGTTCCTCCTGCTCGGCATCGTGCTCGGCACGCGTCACATCATGGGCGAGTGGCGGTTCATCGCCTGGATCGATCGCGCCGCCACCGCGCTGTTCATCCTCTCGATGACGCTCGCGATCGCCTCGGTGCTCGCCAGCCTGCTCGCCTCTTCCGCCAAGACGTGGGGAGACGGCACGCAGTCGTCGAGCCTCGTGCAGAACGCGATCCGCATCGTGGTGATCTCGCTGGGCCTGCTCGTGATCGCCTCGAACATGGGCATCGCGATCACACCCATCATCACCGCACTGGGCGTCGGCTCGCTGGCGGTCGCCCTCGCGCTGCAGCCGACGCTCTCGAACCTGTTCGCGGGATTCCAGATCACGCTCGCGCGCAAGGTGCGAATCGGCGACTACATCGAGCTCGAATCCGGCGTAAAGGGCTACGTCGCGGACATCGACTGGCGCACGACCCAGATCCGGGAGCTGCCGAACAACCTGATCGTCGTGCCCAACGCGAAGCTCGCCGACCTGATCGTGCGCAACTACTCGCTGCCGGTCGACGAGCAGTCGGTGATCATCCCGGTGGGTGTGAGTTACAACTCCGACCTCGCGTTCGTCGAGAGGGTGACGATCGAGGTCGCCCGCAACACGATCAAGGAGGTCAACGGCGGCGTCGTGGAATTCGAGCCGTTCATCCGCTACCGGGAATTCGGCGACTCCTCGATCAACTTCACCATGATCCTGCGTGTCCGCTCGTTCGCCGACCGCTACGTCGTCCGGCACGAGTTCATCAAGCGGCTCCACGCGCGCTATGCGAAGGAAGGGATCGAGATTCCATTCCCGCAGCGCGTCGTGACGTTCGTGAATCCACTCGACGTGGCGAGGAAGGACGACGCGGAGTCGGTGCCGAAGTAGCCCCGGTCTGGGGCTGATGTCCCCCCGCGTCAGCGCGAGGTGGTGACTGCGTCAGGCGCGCGAGAGCGGAAGATGGCGGCTCGAGCGGCAGCGGTGAAACGCGCGGCGGAGCGGGCCCCCGCCCATGGGCTCAGCGCGCGGCGCTCAGCAGCTCGTGCGCCTTCGCCTTCTGGCGCGGGCTGAGCCAGCGATCGGACGACTCCCCCGCGGCGAGCGCGGCATTGACCCGCGCCGCCTGCATCGGGGTCAGGTCCAGTGTTCGCAACGGCGAGAGTCGCAAATGGCGCTTCTGATCGTCGTCGCCGGCCGGCCTCGACGCCTCGTCGCTCCGCGCGGCGCGTGAGCCGACGATCTTTCTGGCCGCCTGCCACTGCCCGTCGCTGCGCGCATAGACCTTGGACGCGAGGTCGCGCCGATCGGCCTCCGTGATCAGGCGCTCGTACGGCAGCGTCACCGGATCGAACGTGACATCGACGACTTCGTGGCCTTCGAGGATCCCCGCGCTCGTGGCGAGCACTCCGTCGAGCCCGCCGAGCGCGGCCTCGCCCTCCCAGAAGCAGTGCATCGCGATCGTCGCGTGCGCCACGCGTGCGGGCGACGACTCGGCGACCACCCGCGAGAGGTAGTCGGGTACCGGGCGCCGGGCGGCACGCAGCGCTTCCATCATGCGGAACGCGACGCCACCCTCGTGATAGACGCCGCCCTTGCGCGGAATCAGGTCCCGGCCGCGGCCGTCGAAGAATCGGATCACCGGATTGTTCCAGCCCGGCTCGCCGCAGGCCCGGAGCACCGTGGCGTCCGGACCCGGCTGGTTGTTGAACACCACGACCGGTTCGAACTCGGTCTCGATCGCCTCGACGATGAGTGGATTCGAGAGCGGCCCCTGGCCGAAGTGGACGCAGGTCTGACAGCCGGGAACCTCCTGGAACAGCACGAGCATGGGCCTGCCGCTGCGTCCGGCGGCGGCGCGGGCGGCTTCGAAGTCGTGCTGCCAGCGGACGTCGCCCAGCTCGTCGGGCGCGGGAGCCCCCTGGGCGTGTCCGCCCGCGGCGGCGAGAACGAGCAGCGTGGTGGCGAGAATGGTCATGCGAACCTTACGAACGAAAAGGTGGGCTGTGACCCCTGGCCCTCCGGGCGCCAGGATGCGGAAAGGGCCACGATCCGAATCGATCGTGGCCCCGATACCGCAAGACTTCAAATGGCCCGACTAGCGAACGTGTACCGGTTCGAGCGTCGGCAGGCTCTTGGAATTGTCCATCCACTTCTGAAGGTCCATGACGTTCGGAAGCGCATTGGTCAGATTGCTCGTCGCATTCACCTCGGTCATCTTCTTGAGCAGATCGTTCACAGGCCTGTCACGCAGCTGTTCGACGGTCTCGACTCCCGACGCGTACAGCAACTCCGAGAACTGCGGGCCGATGCCATCGACGCGCATCAGGCCGGCCATCTTGGTCCACTTGTCGAACAGCTTCTCGCTGATGCCCGTCTTCTCGGACAGCGCCTTGAAACCCTTGTCGTCCGTCGTGTGCTTCAGCAGATCGTCCGTCGTGTGAATTCCGGCGGCCTTCAGCTTCTCGGTGAACTCGGGACCGATTCCCTGGATGTCGATGATTTTGTAGGTCATTTTCGAATCCTTTCTTGATGCAACGTGAGTGTGCGATCGCGCGATCGCCGTCATGAGCGAACCAGGATGGTGACGGCTCCGCGAGATTCTTGAATGGATCGCGTCCGTAGTGAGAACGTTCGATCCCGTGGCTTCCGAAATGGGAAGCGGGCGCATGGCATCCCGGCGTCACGTCTGGTGTTCGTGCCGGGGCTCGTGGGGCCGTTTGAGACTCTGGCCCGCGCCTGGGTTGCTGAGCCGAAGGGTGACCCAGCTGTTCTGGTGACGTAAGTCATTGTACGTCATTGGCTTATATCTGTCAAGCTCGCATTCGATCTGAATCGTCTCCAGCCCGCAACGTGGGGCGGGCTACGACGATGACCGGACCCTCCGGTACCGAAAGCACGCGATCGTGTGGTCGTTCACCATGCCGGCCGTGACCTGAGCCCGCTCATTGCGCGATGGCTTTGAGCCCCAGCGCGGACAGGCGGCGGCCCGGCGTCCGGGCCAGCGCAGCCCTGAACTCGGTCTGAGCGTCGAGCAACCGAGCGTGCCGCGCGAAGAACTCTCCCATCAGCTCGTGGGTCGGCTTGTCGATCGTCGGCGGACCGAATGCGATCGGCAGCGTCTCCTCGAGCCCGACCGCTTCACGCAGCATCTTTTCCGCCCCCGGCAGGTCACCTCCCAGCTCCGCCATCAGACCCTTCGCTTCGAGCACGAGGATCTTCGGCCGAACTCGGTACGTCGGGTCGGGGTCCGACCGCTTCGTTTCGAGGTCGACGACTTCGTTGGCGACGAGTTCGAGATCGTCGAGCGTGGCGCGCGCGACGCCAAGGTGCTTCAGGGTGATCTCCCGGAGCGCTCGGGCGAACGCGTCGTCGAGCCGGGCCCCGGGTCCGGCGCCTGTCGGCAGGGGCGTCTGCGTCGCCTCATTGTTCCAGTCGCCGGTGTCGATCAGGTAGCGCAGCCGCATGTTGGCGAACGAGCCGCTCAGGCTCGCATCCGGATCGATCGAGTGCCCGGCGTGCGTGTCCGCCGCCTGCGATCGCGCCGCCCCGGCGCAGGCGGACAGGGCGCTCCAGGCCTCTTCATTCCGGCCGAGCTGCAGGTACGAATAGGCGAGCCAGCTCGGGTAGTGGCCGCACCAGAGCGAGTCCCTCCCGGCCGCGCTGCGCTGCGCGTTGGCCGCGACAATCGCGGCCACGTTCGCGTCGACGCTCTCCTGCCACATGCCGAGGGCCAGGAAGATGTGCGAGGTCATGTGCTGGGCGTGCGCCGCGTTCGGCGCGATCCTCGCGTAGATGCGGGCGGCCCGGAGTCCGAGCGGCGCGTGCGCAGGATCGTCGTAGCTGTGGATCAGGTAGTGCACGAGGCCCGGATGTTCGTGGTGATCCATCCAGGCTTCTTCCAGAACGCCGGCCGCCCGCATGTAGGTCGCGATGTCGCGCCCCGCGTGCGCCGTGCCCAGAATCGACAGCCCGTGGAACGCGGCCGCGTCGACGTCGTCCGGGTAGCGCTCGTGGAGCCGCGCCATGGCTCTTTCGTAACGAAGGTCACGCTCCTCCTTCGTACCCTCGCCGTAAAGGATCTCCACGGCGTCGAAGTAGGCCTTTTCGCGATCCGTCCGGACCCGCGGGCGGCGCGCGGCGGCCGTCGGCGCCAGCCGATTCAAAGCCGCCCTCGCCGCTTCGAGATCCTGCTCCATCCAGATCGGATGGTTGTACGTCATGGCCTCACCCCAGTAGGCCATCGCAAAGTCGGGGTCGGCCGCCTGAGCGCGCATGAACGCCGCGGCCGCGCTCGGATACTCGAAGTCGTGAAGCAGTGCGAGCCCGTCGAGGAAGTCCGTCTGGGCGGCCGCATTGCCGGAGTTCGCGAAGTGAACTTCGCCGAATCCGCCCGCCGCCCGCACCGGTGAAGCGGCCAGCACCAGGCACATCGCGAGCACCATCGTGCGCATCCACCACCTCCTCCTCGAAAGGGGCATCTCTCTTACGGCTTCCGATGCCGGAAGCACGCGATCGTGTGGTCGTTCACCATCCCCACCGCCTGCATGAATGCGTAGCAGATCGTCGATCCCACGAAGCGGAATCCGCGTTTCTTCAGATCCTTGCTCATCGCATCGGATTCGGGTGTGCGCGGGGGGATGTCGCGCAGCGTCTTCCACGCGTTGCGCTTCGGACTTCCCCCCACGAACGACCAGATGTAGCGGTCGAAGCTGCCGAATTCCATCTGCACCTCGAGGAACGCGCGTGCGTTCGAGATCGACGCGTCGATCTTGAGCCGGTTGCGGACGATGCCCGCGTCGGCGAGCAGCGCGCGTCTCTTCTTCGCGTCGTAGGACGCCACTTTGCGCGGGTCGAAACGATCGTACGCCCTGCGGTACGCCGCGCGCTTGTTGAGGATCGTTTCCCAGCTGAGGCCCGCCTGGGCGCCTTCGAGGATCAGCATCTCGAACAGGTGGCGGTCGTCGTGCGAGGGGACTCCCCATTCCTCGTCGTGATAGGCGACGTAGAGCGGATTCGTGAGCCGCGCCCAGCCGCAGCGGGCGCGCGCGTGTGTCCCCCGGGCGGAACCGGTTGCGGACGGCCGGGAGCCGGCCAAGCGCGGGCGTCGAGCAGGTACGGGCTTCGGGCGCCGTTCCGCGCTCATTCGGCCACCATCTGGACGAGCGGAAGAGGGACCACGCCTTGTTCCTGCATCGCCCTCGCCACCTTGAGCGGGATCAGCTTTGCGAACGCCTCTTCATGGTGCCATCGATACCACTCCCCGTCGAGCCGGATCGTGATGTGATCGCCCTCGATCCGAATCGGCGCGCCACGTCTTTGCGCCTCGCGCTCGATCAGCGGCGCCACCTCGTTCGCCCATTCCTCGGGCGCGATCGCCGAGAGTACGTTGCCGCGATACTGGGCTCGATCGAGCCGGACCCATGGATCGAAGACGAACACGCGCCCGGCCGCGGCGCCCGACATGAAGAACTTTCCGGCGTAGGGTCGCGGCCTGAGCGCCAGTTCGCCCTTTGCGTTCGGCTTGCGCAACCCCATGACCACGTGCAGCGAGTTCTCGCCCCCCGACATCAGGTATTCGAACGCATATTCGTTGGGCGAGCCGAAGTGGATCGACTTGAAGCCGGGCGCGGGGCTGCCGTCCGCGAGCGCCACCTTGTTCTGCCCGGCCACGGCGAAGCGTGACCCGCTGTCCCACACGCTTACGGTGCCCCCGTGGGCCGCATACATGCCGGTATTCAGGATGTCCTGGAGCACGAACAGCTCGCCGGAATCGGCCTTCATGCCGAGATGGCTCTGCCCCTGGCCGTACACCCAGATGCTCGCGCCCTCGAGGAGCGCGCCGATGAAGTCGCCGAACTCGCGGCCGTAGAGCTCGATCGTCACGCCGCGCGAGGGTTGGCCGTCAGGGTTCGCCAGGTTCGTGCCGACGTAACGCGGACCTCCGGTGAAGTCGTAGCCGATCAGGTGCCGCCAGCCCTTCCGCACGGCCGCGCTCACGATGCGCGACGCCGAATCGAGCCCGAACGACTCGCTCTCGAAGCCGCGCAAGTCGATCACGAGGACGTCGCGCGCCGCGTCGATCGGCGCAGCGAGATCGTCGCGGGTCGCGAGCGTGAGGCGTGCGTAGTGACCGGCGTCGCCGGCCGTCATCGAGAGAGCATCGAACAGGTCAGGCACGGCGTCGAGCACCCGGTAGATTCCGCCTTCGGCCGACCCGTCGGCCGCACGGCCGCCGTCGGTCAGGTACTCCATGCTCGACAGGGATTTGCCGCCGAGGTCGGCGAACGCGAGCCGCTTGCGCAGCTCCGTGAGCACCCGCAGCGCGAGCGCCCGCGCCGCGTCGCCTGTCGCCGCGAAATCGGGCAGCGTCCATTCGACCAGATGACGATAGTCGGCGAACGAAAGCGACACAGCGCGCGCAAGCGTGCCCTCGATCAGGGCTTCCGCAGCCGCCGGCAGCGGAGCGTCGGGACCGAACAGACGCGCGGCGCTCCTGCCGTCACTCTCGAGCGCCTCGACCAGCGCCTCGCGGTGCCGCGACACGACGTCGCGCCATGCGGCGTCGACGTCGTGGTCGCGCGTCGCCACGAGCGCGACCTTCGTTCCCGCGCGATGCACGCCCACGACTTCCCCGAAGCGGTTCACGAGCTCGAGCCCGGCGGCGCCCGGAGCGGTGAACGCTTCGAACACGCCGCCGAAGTCCCTCTGTCCGGGGTTGCCTCCGGGCCGCATGTTGAAGCGCAGGTCGGCCCCCGCGTCGCCGAGCACTCCCTGCTGGTGCAGCACGCGCAGCATGCTGTCGGCGATCTTCGCCTCGCTGCCGTTCGCGACGGCGGTCACGCCACCCGGCGCGGTGTCGCGCGTCACGATGATCTCGTGCGGGCGCAGGAACTTGATGTCCATGTTCTCGCGGAACCCGACGATGCGCCCGGTGGCGCGTACGACGCGCTGACCCGGCACGCCCGGCGGGCCCTGACCGACCGGCGCGGTGCCGCTTTCGTTCGTATCCGCCCCGTCCCCCTGCGCAGACGGCGCGGCCGCGAAGCCGGGGGTGAGCGCCGCCACCACCGACTCGGGCGCGGGGTCCCCAAGGTGCAGGTCGCGCGGCGGGCGCGACTCGACGATCGTGAACTTGTAGGGCCCCGTCGGCGTGAGCTGCACGTAATTCGTCATCAGGAGCCGCAGTTTCTCGCGGCGCGCTTCATCCATGTGGTCGAGATCGAATCCGGTGATCGGCGAGATGATCTGACTCGCCTCTTCGGTGTCGAGCCCGAGTACGCGGCGAGTGAAGTCGACCAGGTACGCGGCGTACTCGGTGTCGGTGAGTGCCTTGCGCTCGTACACCGAATCACCGTGATAGTCGGCGTGGCCTTCTCCCATCGACGGATCGGCGTGCACGAAACCGAACTCGCCGAGGAACGGCGACGTCGAGTCCACGGCCACCTGTTCGCCGTTGTGCATCAGCAGCACGTTGTAGGCCTTGAACGGATGCGCCCCGGCCGGATTGCCGCGTCCTTCGGCGTCGATCGCCGGAGAGTTCGTCGGGTAGCGGTGGTGCATGCCCCAGACGTGTGCGTACAGCGCGGGGGTCACGAACGTTCGTCCGAGCTGGCGGGTCTCGACGCCTCCGCGTTCCGCGGCACCTGGATAGCGGGCCCAGAAACGATCGAAGTCGAAGTAGCGGGGAATCGTGTGGGTCCAGCCCGAAATCTTGATGGCCGCCAGATCCTGCCCGATCGACACGACGTAGCCGCGCCGTTTGGCCGCGTACTTGCCGGGCGGCAGGGTTCGCCCGCTCTCCGGGTCCGGCCCGTGCGTACGGTAGTACCGCGAATCCAGCACGTGGGCGAGCGCTGTGAAGTATTCCTCGCGCACGTCGGCGACGAAGCCGGTCAGCCGCGCGCTCTTCGCCGCATCCGTTTCCGCGAGCGCCTCCCCCGCGGCGATCGCCTCGGGGTATTCGAGCGCGCGCACCAGCAGATCGTCGGCCAGGTCTCCGTACTTGGTGTGCCGCTGCAGCCAGTGCGGGCTCTCGATGAGCGCGCGCCCGTAGCGTCGCCACAGCTCGGCCTTCAGGTCGACGAACAGCATGTAGAAGTCGCCCGGGTTCTCGCGCAAGTCTGCGGCCCGCCAGCCGTCCTCGGTCGCGTGGGTGTCGCAGATCGGAAACCGGAAAGCGTCGAGCCGGTCCTGCACGTCGACGATCGACAGCTCCTCACCCGCGGCATCGAAGAAGCGGCAGCCCGTCAGATGCATGACCATTTCACGCATGGTGTCGGAGCGATCCGGGCCGATGGTGTTGAAGACGATGCACGTGCGCTCGCGCACCGCAGCCGGCGCGAACCCTGCGAAGTCGATTCCGCCCCCGCGATTGTTTCCGCCGTTGTACGAGAGCCGTGCGGCTTCCCAGATCGCGTGTCCCGTGACGGGCTCCGACACCGCCAGGGATCCGACGCGGCATGAATCGTGTTCGGCCTGCGCGCCCCCCGGCGACCCGGTGGGAGCGCCGGAGTGCGGCGCATCCGCAGGCGTCCCGCCGGACGTCGGGCCGCCGTGCGCTCCAGCCTCTGCGCCCGCTCCGGCGTCACGCAGCGCTCGCGCCGGGCCGTGATCCGGCATCACCAGCAAATCCGTGCGCCCGCGCAGCAGGCGAATGTCGTCGATCAATCGGTCCGGCTGCGCCACACGGCCGTCGGCCTCGAGCGCTCCGCTCTCGCGATTCAGCGCGTCGATCAGCACGGCGAGCTTCACCATGTTGAGCACCGTCCAGTTGCGGAAGCGCTGCCGCATCAGCGCCCGATCGTTCTGGATCGTGAGCTCGGGCTTGGTCGTGATGCCGCCGCGCGGGCAGTCGAGGTGGCAGTTGCCGCACTGGTTGCAGCCGAACGCGACGGCCTTGCCGATGCTCGCCTCGACCAGTCCGTCGGCGCCGGCGATCAGCACCTTCAGCATGTCGAGTTCGCCCCTGAGCCCGCCCGACGCGAACAGCCGCGTGCCGCCCTTCGTGCGCGGCACCCCCGGCCGGGTGTCCGTGGCACCGTTGAGATCCCGGATCGGCTTCAACTCGCCGGTGCGCTCGAGGTCGACCTTTTCGTTCACGAGCGCGTGATGCGTGTGCAGGATCGTGCGAAAGATGTCGGGCCAGCCGACGTGCGACGAATCGGCGTGGTAGTTGCCCGATCCACCGAGGCCGGAATCGACCAGGAGGTAGTCGACCACGAAGTTCGACCACATGCCGGCCGCCACGTAGCGCGTGTAGTTGGAGCCGGTGATCTTGATCCCGCAGTGGTTCTGGAACAGCAGCCACAGCCACACCTCAGCCGGCATGTCCTCGATCGAGTAGATGTCGTGTTTGGGATCCGGCGAGAGCGCATCGGTGCCGACCGGAATGTTGCGCGCCCGGCTCACTGTTGGCGTCACTTTGGCACCCGACAGTCGCCCGCCCTTGCCGGGCTTCGCGCCCTGATTGATCTTGATCTCGACGTCGCGCACGCGGCGCAGGTCGGCACCATGAATGCCGAAGTGGCCGCTCGCGGCCTGCATGCTCTCCCACCTCATGTCGGCCTCGCGCTCCAGGCGGATCGGCCCGCCCTCGCCCGACGACGTCATGGCGAGCCCGGCGTTGCCCTCGATGCGCGCGATCAGGAACTCCTCGGACGCGGCGCCGAGCGAAATGCTCGCGTGGCTCACCGGCGCGTGCCATATCGGCTCGCGGAATCCATAGCCCGCGATCACGACTCCGCCGCGCGGGTCGCACTTGACGAGCACTCCGCCGGCGGCCGACACCCGTACGAGCGAGCGAGCGAATCCTTCGTTGCGAGCGAGCGTCAGGGACACGGTGCCGCCCTCGGAACCGCTGGCCGAAAGGAGCAGCGGCGCGTCTCCTTCGAGTGCGGCTTCTATCGGGTGTCCCGCCGGAAGCACGTGCTCGAACCCGCCCGTCACATCGGCCTCGAACACGGCAAGCGGCGCGTCGTCCACGCGAGCGCGGATTTCGACGCGGGCGCCGGGTGCCACGGAGCCGGGGCGGTCGAACCCGCGCGGTACCGCAAGCGAAACGTAGTCGAGCAACGCCGGGTTGCGCCGCAACCGCTCGAGCGACCAGCGCAGGGATTCGCGCGAGAGCCTGAGCCCCACGGCGTCGAGCGAGTGCGCGCCCATGTCGCTCGCCATGAAGAAGTCGTCCTCGCCCGGCAGCTCACCCGCGGCCATCCGGTAGATGACCTCGAGAAAATCGGCGCTCAGGCTGCGATTCGAGTTCTCCAGATGCCAGTTCACGTTCTCGTGCGCCAGGATCTTCGCCGCCTGGACGAGCGGCAGATCCGGCCTGCGCTCGACAAGCAGGGCGCTCACCCGGTAGGCCGCGCGAACGGAACCCGGCACGGGCTCGGCCCGCACGCGGCGGCGGTTGAGCTCTGCGTTCATATCGCCGAATTCGGGCGTGGCCAGCCGGTCGATCTCGCGCACCCAGTCCTCGGTCATCGTGATCGCCATCGTGTTGCCCGACGTCTTCTGGATGTCGTCGATGCCCATGCACGACAGGAAATCGAGGATGCTGTGCTGCCAGCACGTCAGCGTGTTGAGCGCCTGTTCACGCAGCGCCTGCGCGTCACGGCCGGCGAGCCCGGAAACCACCGGCGCGGGATCGGCCCCGTGGTAACTGTCGATCAGCTCCGGGACCAAAGCGAGCGTCGCGACGTGGGTCATCGCGCCGCCGTTGGCGCCGAGCAGCACGGACTCGTACACCGTTGCCGCCGAGGCCTGCGTGTCGCTGTCGCCACCTGCCGACACCAGCTGCACGCGGGCCCGCAGGAAGCGCGCCTTCAGGAACGCGTCGATGCGCGGCGTCAGCCGGTACGACTTCTCAGGCCCCGCGTGATAGTGGACCAGTGCCACGCCGTCGAGGCGCACGGTGTCTTCGAGCGCCTGCCAGAAGCCGTCGCCGTAGCGCAGAAAAACGGACAGCAGCAGATCGGGGTTCACCGACCGCGCCCGATCGATGCGTGCCGCCAGGTCGGGCCCCCACTCGAGTTCGGCGATCCGGCACGCGGGCAGGGCCGACACCCAGCGGGGATCGGCCGGATCGTCGGTCGCCGGAATTCGCATCAGCACGTTGCGCGCGTGGGGTACAAACGCCTCTTCGTGTTCCTCCCAGTGCTTCGCTTCGATCACGACGAGCGAGCGTGTTCTCAGATCCGCCGCGGGATCGGCGGCCGCGATCGCTTCGAGGTACGCGCGTTCGAGCGTGTGCCCGTCGCTGTGCGGCAGCGGTCCGACGATCATCGGCATGTCGATCCGGATCGACGCCAGCGGGTCCTGACGGTCACCGGCGGCCGTGCGGAACAACACCGCCGGCTGCTTGCGCACTATATCCCAGGCGGTCGAGAATTCCTCGCGCAGGCCGTCGTTCGCCGGGTGCGTGATCGCGGCGTGTGAAAAGTAGGAACGCCAGAACCCGTAGTGCCACGCGGACCCGATCGTGAGCGGCTCCTGGCGGAAACGCTCCTTGATGAGCTTGTCGAGATCGAACGACGTCAGCTCGAGCTGTGGAATGTCGCGCGACTGACGCGACCAGCGCGAAAGGAACAGCCGCCCGCGCTGCCCGCGTGAGAGCCGCCAGAACGACGGTTCATCGATGCCGGCGCGATCGAGCAGAAAGCTCAGAAGCCGGCGGGCGCGCGCGCGCGAGTGCACCCGCGCATGCTCGGGATCGACGATCAGCGTGAGCAGGTCTTCCCACTGGTTCAGCGCCTCGCGCAGCGCGGGCCCGTTCGAACCGGAACGCCCGGTGACGTTTGCGCCGACCAGCTCCCCACTCAGCCTCTCGATCCCGACGCTCAATGTCGTTCCCACCGTTCGAGGGATGCGGGCCGGCACGCACCGGCCCGCCGGGGCCGCACTATCGCACGAACAGCATCTCCCTGTACCGGGGCAGCGTCCACGTGTCGTGGTCGACCAGATGCTCGAGACGGTCCGCCGCAGCGCGTGCCGCGGCCATGCCGGGCCGCACCTCGTCCGCGAGTACCCGGGCGCGCTTCAACTCGTCGTGAATCGCGTCGGCCTTTTCGATCGTCTCCTGCAGCGCGCGCGCCGTGCCGGCCACCGCGGCCACCGCCTGACCGATCTCGGCGAGCCGCGCGGCGCCGATCTTCGCGTCGATACCGGCTCGGCCCAGTGCGTCGGCGGCGGTGGCGCTCGCCGCCAGTTGACGCTCTCCGGCCGGGAACACGTAGGTATGCAGCAACTCGACCACGGTGTCGGCCTCGAGCTCCACGGTCTTCACGTACCGTTCCAGCGCGACGTTGAAGCGGCTGTCGATCTCGCGCCGCGTGAAGACACCCAGCCGGCAGAGGAATTCGGTACGCGACGGGTCGCGCAGCGCCTCGATCGCGGCCACCGTGTCGACCAGGTTGGGCAGACCGCGCTGCTTCGCCTCGGCCTTCCACTCTTCGCTGTAGCCGTTGCCCTCGAACCGGATCGGCGCGGTTTCCTGGAACACCTCACGCAGCAGGTCGAGCACCGCCTGGTCGCGTCCGGCGCCGCTCTTGAGAATGGCGTCGAGCCGCTCGCTCATCTGTTCCAGCGCATCGCTCACCGCCGAGATCAGCATGGCCATCGGCTGCGCCGTGTTGGCGCTGCTGCCCACGGCGCGGAACTCGAACTTGTTGCCCGTGAACGCGACCGGCGACGTGCGATTGCGATCGGTGTTGTCCTTGGCCAGCTCCGGAATGCGGCCCACCCCGAGCTGGATCATGAGCTTCTCGGCATCTGACAGCTTCTCGCCCGACCCGATGCGTTCGACGATCGACGTGAGCAGTTGCCCGAGGAACACGCTGATGATCGCCGGCGGGGCCTCGTTGGCGCCGAGGCGGAGGTCGTTGTCGGGGCCCGACACCGACCAGCGCAGTGCGTCGGCGTGATCGTGGACGCCCTTCAGGCACGCGGCGACGAACGCCAGGAATCGCAGGTTCTGGTGGGGCGTGCGGCCAGGTTCCAGCAAGTTGTCGCCGCGATCGGTCGTCATGCTCCAGTTGCAGTGCTTGCCGCTGCCGTTGATGCCGTCGAACGGCTTTTCGTGAAGCAGGCACACGAAGTGATGCCGCAGCGCCACCTTGCGCATGATGTCCATGGCGAGCGCGTTGTGGTCGTTCGCCAGATTCACGTCTTCGAACACCGGCGCCATCTCGAACTGCATCGGCGCGACCTCGTTGTGCCGCGTCTTGACCGGCACGCCGAGACGGTAGAGTTCGAACTCCATCTCCTCCATGAACGCGAGCACGCGCGAAGGGATCGAGCCGAAGTAGTGGTCCTCGAACTGCTGGCCGCGCGCCGACGCCGCGCCGAGCAGCGTGCGCCCCGCCAGGACCAGGTCGGGCCGCTCGGCCCAGTGATCGCGGTCGACGAGGAAGTACTCCTGTTCGCAGCCGAGTGTCGACGAGACGCTGCGCACGTCACCGTCGCCGAGCAGCTTGAGGAACGTCACCGCGCGTGAGTTCAGTGCCTCCAGCGCGCGCAGCAGCGGCGTTTTCTGGTCGAGGCTCTCGCCGTGGTAGCTGACGAACACCGATGGCACACACAGCGTGCGGCCGTTGCGGCTCTCGACGAGGAACATGGGTGAGCCCGGGTCCCACGCGGTGTAGCCGCGCGCCTCGAACGTGCTGCGCATGCCCCCCGACGGAAACGAGCTGGCGTCCGGCTCGCTCTGGATCAGCTGCGACCCGGAGAAGCGCTCGAGCATGCGCAACTCACCCGACATCCCGATGTTCATGTCGGCGAAGCTGTCGTGCTTCTCGGCCGTCAGGCCGGTCATCGGCTGGAACCAGTGCGTGAAGTGGCTCGCGCCGTGCGAAATCGCCCACTCGCGCGCGACCGAGGCGATCATTTCGGCCGTATCGCGCCCGAGCGGCGCGCCGGTGCGCAGCGTCTCCTGCAGGGAAACGAACGCCTCCTGCGGCAGCCGTTCCTTGAGCTTGATCAGGTCGAGGACGTGGCGCGCGAAGTAGAGACTGACGGGCGCGCGGTGACCATCGGAGAGGCGCGGGGCGTCGAAAGCGAGAGCCTGGCGCTGATAGGGCGCGAGCGCCCCGGGGCGAAGCGAGGTCGACATGGTGCTCTCTCTCATTTCCGCAACCCGACGGAGCCTCTGGACCCCGGTGGATCGCCTGGTGACAGGACCGGCAAGCGAGCGCACCCGCTCCCAGCCCTCCATGTGAGCTTCAGTGAGGGGACGATGATACCCGATCGGCCTCGTGCTTTTCGAATGCCTCGAGGGCGACCCACCAGTCGCGGGTCGGCGCCTCCATGACCCGCAGCGTCTGGCCTCCGTTCAGGTGATTGGCCGGGCAGACCTCCACGCAGGTTCCACAGCCGATGCAGCGCAGCGAATCCGTGGTGATCAGCCGCGGATCGGCGTGTTCGAACTCCGAGTTGGCCGCGGTCGGGCAGACGTCCACGCAGGCACCGCAGTGAATGCAGGACGCTGCAGGGCCCGCGTCATTCTCGGCACGGAGCAGCACGTACCGCGCGAGGCCCGGAAGCGCCGCCGGGGCGCGCTTCAGGTACCCGCCCGGGCGCACGCCCAGGAAGTCCCTCATGTAGCTGTTCGAGCCGCGCAGCGCGGCGAGAATCGCGACGTGGCGTTCGCGCCCGTCCGCAGCCGCCTGAGATTGCGCGACATCGCGGCTCCGCGTGCGGTCGCTCGCGTGCTGCATGACCTCGTAGAGCGGCAGGTGCGGAATTCCCGCCTGACAGACCTCTTCGCAGTTGCCGCAGCGTATGCAGAGATCGAGCAGCGCGCTGCCCGACGCGTCGATCGGCACGCCGCCGTGCATCGCCTCGCCGATGTGGGTGAGCATCTGCGGAAGGCGGATCTTCGACTCGTAGAAGATCGGGCACACCGAATTGCACTCGCCGCAGTTCACGCAATGAAGTGCTCGCGCAGAAGCCCGCTGCGGGGTGTTCGCAATCCCGGCTGCGGAATCACCTGCGACCGCCACCGCGGCCACGGCATGGTTCCACTCGGCCCCCGCGCCCGGAATGTCGGCCACCGGGGGGCTCGCCCGGAACGTGGCGCCCACGTGAGCTGGCTCGCCGCGCCCCCCCGCAGGACCTCCGAACAAGGAAGACAGGCCGCGCGTCATGCGCACGAGGCCCGCAAGCAATGGATTCGAGTACGCGATGCGCGCCACGCGCACCGCAGAGCCGAACGTCCGTCCCACGATCGTCCCGAGCAGACCGCGCAGCCGCAGGCCGAACAGCACCCCGCGATTCACGATCGCGTCCGGGTCGACGACGAGCTTTATCCCCGCGAGCCGTGCGGCGCCGGTCGCGCCGAATCGCTCACGGGTCCACGAGGCCTGCCAGCGGCCCAGCACGTACGGACGCCCATGGTGCCGCGTCATCGCCAGGTCGAGCAGGGCCGGCGCCAGCAATAAGTCGAACGGAAAGCCGCCGCGACGGTGATCGGTGAGGTACGCGGCGATCGCCAGCGCCGAGCCGTCGCTCAGGTAGTAGATCTCGGTGTCGAGTTCAAGCCCGACCTGCCGCGCCATGCGCTCCGCCTCGGGCAGGAACGCTTCGATCTCCGCTGCTGGCAGAACGATTTCCGCCGCCAACAGACCGGGCCCGAGTCGCTTGCTCTGCTGCGGCTTGAAGCGCTCGGCCGCGAAGCGTGCACCCTCGGCGGCGCACAGCGAGGGTCCGCCCGGGCATTCGTCGAGGAGCGAAGCGAACGCGTCGGCCTCGTCGAGGCTCAGAAAGTCGACGAACAGATATGCCGCGGCATTCGTGTCCGGGAGCGCTTCTGGAATGCCCGCCACCGCCGGCGCCTCGACGCGCGACCAGGGCATGCCGACTCCCGATGACAACGCCCCCGGCGCTGCCCGCCACTCGCGAGCTTCTTCGTCCTTCCAGACCCGACGCACGTGATGCATGTGTGAGCCCGAAAGGAGCTTGATGTTGGCCGGCGTCGGCACCCCCTCGCCTACGGCACTCGCGATCCACTGCACGGCGGACAGTGCGTCGGCCCGCCGCTCGAACGCCAACAGGAACGCGCCGATCTCGGGCAGTGGCTCGATGGCCACGGCGAGCGCCAGGATCAGACCGAACACGCCCTCGCTCCCGGCCATATCGGCGAGCGTCAACGGCTCGAGGCCGCGCTCGCGGAACCAGGCGGCGCTCGCATCGGGATCGATCGTGTGCCGATGGCTCGAGGCGTCACGCACGTCCAGGCGTCCGTCGGAGTGGAACCGCACCGAGTCCCCAGAGGCGAGCAGCACATCTGCCGACTTCACGTGATGCAACGCGTGTCCGTTGGAGTAGGCGTTCATGCCGATCCCGCCCGTCGCGAACCAGCCCGCGAACGTGCCCCCCAGATTCGACGGGTACACCTCGAGCGCATACCCGAGTGCCGCGAGCTTCGCGTGGACGTCGCGCAGGCGCGCGCCGGCACCGATCACCACGATACCGTCGGCGACTTCCGGGTCGATCATGTCGAGCCGCGACACGTCGAGCGTGAGCCCGCCGTCACAGGGCACGGCACCGCCCATCGCCGTCGAGGCCGCCCCACGCCACGTGACCGGAACGTGGTTCGCGCGCGCCCACCCGAGTGCCGCCGATGCCTCCGCGAGATCGACCGGCTGGAAGATCAGATCCGGGACCGCATTCGTCAGTCGCCGCGTGAAGAAGCGTCCCAGGTACACGTTCTGGTCGCGGTCGGCCTCCCGGCGCAGCAGCGCGTCCGTGACGATGCGATGCGGGAGCGAGGCGTCATCCAGCCGTGCGGTCGCGTGCTCGCGCGCGGAGAGGTCCTCGAACAGCGACTGCGCGAGGATGCGCGTGCGGCCGGGGGC
>Ga0307417_10000384_pt1 | contig 18381 bp, 15 predicted proteins | sample SalMarWE160210MG_2_FD_202514 | JGI IMG/M metagenome (GOLD analysis project Ga0307417, IMG submission 202514) | Salt marsh sediment microbial communities from the Plum Island Ecosystem LTER, Massachusetts, United States - WE1602-10 | ecosystem: Environmental > Aquatic > Marine > Intertidal zone... | reverse complement strand
GCCACGGGGCTGACCCGAGAATTTCTCGCCCGGCACGGCTTTCTCCCACCGCACGGACCTGCTGCGGGCCGCTGAGCCCGCAATGCCGTCGAGCATAGTCATGATGCTGAACACGACTGAGGAGCTCATCGAGGAGATACGCCAGGGTCGCATGGTGATCATGGTGGACGACGAGGACCGGGAGAACGAGGGTGATCTGCTCATGGCCGCCACCCGAGTCCGTCCGCAGGATATCAATTTCATGGCCCGTTACGGTCGCGGCCTGATCTGCCTGACCTTGACCCGGGAGCGTTGCGAGCAGCTGCGGCTGCCGCTGATGGTGAGCAACACGAACGCCAAGCACGGCACCAACTTCACCGTTTCCATCGAGGCCGCCCAGGGAGTGACGACGGGCATCTCGGCGGCGGATCGCGCCGTCACGGTGCGGGCGGCGGTGGCACCCGACGCCGTGCCCACGGACCTCACTCAGCCTGGCCACATCTTTCCGCTTATGGCGCAGCCCGGCGGCGTGCTGACCCGGGCGGGTCACACCGAGGCGGGCTGTGACTTGGCCCGCCTGGCCGGCCTGGAGCCCGCCGCCGTCATCGTGGAGATCCTGAACGAGGATGGCAGCATGGCACGGCGCCCGGATCTGGAGCGCTTCGCCCAGCAGCACGGCCTCAAGATCGGCGCGGTGGCGGATCTCATTCACTATCGAGTGCGCAACGAGAAGTCGGTCGAGCGTGTGGCCGAGTGCTCTCTGCCCACTGCGCATGGCGCCTTTCGGCTGCTTGCCTATCAGGACGCGTTGGACCACGAGCTACACTTCGCCTTGGTGATGGGCGAAGTCGATCCCGAGGCGCCCACCCTGGTGCGGGTGCACACCGCGAGCGCTTTGTGCGACCTTCCTGGGGTCCATTTGAATGGCTGCGGCTGGCCCCTGGAGCATGCCATGCGGCGGGTGGCCGCGGCGGGGCGGGGCGTGGTGGTGCTGTTGCGCAAGCGGGAGAGCCCCGCAGCGGTCCTGCACCGCATGCGAGAGCGCCAGCTGCACGACCGGGGCGTGCACCTGCCCCATGCGGAGCCCAGCAGCGACCTGCGCACCCACGGTATCGGTGCACAGATACTCGCCGACGTCGGGGTACGTCGGATGCTGGTGCTGAGCGCCCCCAAGCGCATGCACGGCATCTCGGGCTTCGGGCTGGAGGTCGTGGCCTATGTGGGGGGGGAGTAGCCCTTCCTTGTCTGGAGATTCATCGGGCAGAGTGTTATGCACAATTTAAGGACCCTAGAGGGCGATCTGACGGTGCGGGGTGCCAGCTTCGCCATCGTCGTCAGTCGCTTCAACGCCTTCATCGTCGAGAGCCTGCTGGCCGGGGCGGTGGATACCCTGCGCCGTCACGGCGCGGAAGACGAGCGCATCACCATCGTCCGGGTCCCGGGTGCCTATGAGATGCCGCTGGCGGTGCAGCGACTGGCCGCCGGCAAGCAATTCGACGCCATCATCGCGGTAGGGGCCGTGATTCGCGGGGGCACACCTCACTTCGACTACGTGGCAGGCGAGTGTACCAAGGGGCTGGCCACGGCCTCCCTGCGCCACGACGTGCCGGTGGCCTTCGGCGTGCTGACGGTGGACAGCATCGAGCAGGCCATCGAGCGCGCCGGCACCAAGGCGGGCAACAAGGGCGCCGAGGCTGCCATGTCCGCCATCGAGATGGTGAATCTGCTACGGCAGCTCGACGCTTGAGCGCCGAAATCCCCAAGCCGGTGAGGCCGCAGCGCTCCCCCCATTCCGGCCGCCACCAAGCGCGCCGGGCGGCCCTGCAGGCGCTGTACCAGTGGCAGCTGGCCGGGCAGGACCTGAGCGAGATCGAGGAGCAGTTCCGCACCGAGCAGGACATGCGCCGAGTAGACGCGGCCTATTTTGCCGAGCTGCTGCACGGCGTACCGGCGCAGCTGGCGCGGCTGGACCGCGAGCTGCAGCCTGTGCTGGATCGGCCCATCGCCGCGGTGGATCCGGTGGAGCGGGCCATCCTACGCCTGGGCACCTATGAGCTGGCCTGCAGGCCCGAGGTGCCGTATCGGGTGGTGATCAACGAGGCCGTGGATCTGGCCAAGACCTTCGGCGCCGAGCAGGGACACCGCTACGTCAACGGTGTGCTGGACCGTCTGGCCAGGTCGTTGCGTGCAACCGAGGTGAGCAGCCGCCAGGTCGGCCCCACGCGACCGGAGCCGATCAAATGAGTGCCGACTGAGCCGGTGGCTGGCCCAGGTCTAGCCGTCCCGCAGGCTGCACCACACCTCACGCTGGCCGCCAGGGTCCTTCTGCTCCTGGCAGTGTACTTCGCCTTCTATTTCCATCTCGGCAGCATCCCTCTCATTGACGTGGACGAGGGGGCCTTCAGCGAGGCCACCCGGGAGATGGTAGCCCGAGGCGACTACGTCTCGACCTATCTCAACGGCCTGCCACGCTTTGATAAGCCAATCCTGATCTACTGGCTGCAGGCGCTTAGCGTCGGCGCCTTCGGCGTCAACGAGCTGGCCTTTCGCCTGCCCTCGGCCTTGTGTGCCACCGGCTGGGTGGTGCTGGTCACGGGCTTCCTGCGCGGGCACACGGACGAAGTCACGGCGCTGCTCGGCGGCGGCCTGGTGGCGGGCTCGCTGGCCGTCACCGTGATCGGCCGCGCCGCCACCGCCGATGCCTTGCTGAACCTGCTGATCGCCGGCTCGATGCTGGCGATCTACCGCTACTTCAGCGAGCGCCGGCGCCGGCATCTCTATGCTGCCCATGCCTTCATCGGCTTGGGTCTGCTGGCCAAGGGGCCCATCGCGCTGCTGATCCCGGGCGCCGTGAGCCTGCTCCACGCGGTGCTGCGCCGGGAGCTGGGGACCTGGTGGCGGGCAGCGCTCAGTCCTGGCCCCCTGGCCCTGCTGCTGGCAATCGCCGCGCCGTGGTATGTGCTGCAATACCTCAGGCAGGGCCGGCCCTTCGTCGAAGGCTTCTTCCTGCATCACAACCTGGATCGCTTTCAGGGGCCCATGGAGGGGCACGGCGGCAGCCTTTGGTATTACCTGCCGGTGATCCTGCTGGCGGTGCTCCCTTACAGCGGCTTGCTGATTGCCGTCCTGCTGCGGCCCCGAGAGCTCTGGCGCGACGAGCTGCAGCGCTTCCTGCTGCTGTGGCTGGTGTTCGTGGTGGGCTTCTTCTCCCTGTCCGGCACCAAGCTGCCGCACTATGCGCTCTACGGCTGCACCGGCGCCTACGTGCTCATGGCCCTGCGCCTGGCGGAGCTGCGCTCCCGCGTGCTCTCCTGGCTACCCATGATCCTGTGCTTCGGCGCGCTGCTCGCCGCCCCGGCGCTGGTGGAGCGCCTACTACCGCGTCTCTCCGATCCCTATGCCCGCGCTGTGCTGGGCCAGCTCGACGGTGTGGTGGGCTGGCCGTACTACGTCGCCGGTGCCGGCGGATTGCTGCTCGCGCTGCTGCTCATGGTGGACGGCCGACTGGACCTGCGGCTCAAGCTGCTCGCCGCAGGCACTGCCTGCGCGGCGGCCATGTCGGGCCTGGTGCTGCCGACCGTGGCTGAGCTACAGCAGGCGCCCATAGAGCAGGCCGCGGCCATCGCCAACGCCCGTGGCTACAAGGTAGTGCTATGGCGCCTGGACGCCCCCAGCTTCAGCGTCTACACGCGGCGGGTCACCGCGCGGCGCGACCCGCTGCCGGGGGAGATAGTGCTGACCAAGGCCAAGCAGCTGCAAGCCTTGGGCGAGCATCGCCTGCTGTATCGGCGCGGAGGTATCGCCCTGGTGCAGAAGACGCCGGAATGAGCCTCACCTCCTTAGGGACCTGCCGCGGGCCGGAGTGCTACCTGGTGCCGCTGGTGGCCCTGCTGGGCTTGCTCCTGTTGGCCGTCGCCGGAGGCAACCAGTGGCTCTTTTTTCGCCTCAACGACATGAGCCAATGGACCGGGCCCGGCATCTGGCCCCTGGTGACGGTCCTAGGTGACACGCTGGTGGCCCTGACGCTGCTGCTTCCTCTGCTCGCTTGGCGGCCGCAGTTGGTGTGGTCGGCGCTGGTCGCCGGACTGATGGCGGGGGTAACCGTGCACGTACTCAAGGTCCTGGTGGACATGCCGCGGCCGCCGGCGGTGCTGGCGCCGGAGCTGCTGCGGGTGATCGGGCCGGCCTACCGCGCGGACTCCTTCCCTTCCGGGCACTCCACCACCATCTTCACCCTGGCGGGGATTCTGGTGCCGCACCTGCGCGGCACCGGGCGACGATTCGCCTTGCTGCTCACCGCCACGCTTGTCGCTTGCTCCCGCAGCGTGGTCGGTGTGCACTGGCCGGCCGATCTGCTGGCCGGTGCCGCGCTGGGCTGGACCTCCGCCGTCGTCGGCAGCACTCTCGCGGTCCATTGGAGCTGGGGCCTGCGGCCGTGGCCGCGGCGCCTTTGGGGCGGCCTGCTGCTCGCCGCCGCCGGTGCGCTGCTGCTCGGCTACGACTCTGGCTATCCCTCGGCCCTGTGGCTGCAGCGGGCTATCGCCGTCGGCTGCATCGTCGCGGTTGGCTTGACATGGTACCGACGCCGGCACCGTTCACCGCCGCCAGGGTGAGCGCCCCGGCCTTGGTCGGCGCCACGCCGCGCACGTCGATGTCGGCCTGGAGCGAAATGCTCCCAGCGCGCACCGGGCGGAAGGCGATCACAAGTGGCTTGCATGGGCCCTAGTACTCCGTCCAGGTGATAATTGCGTATGCAGAGTCCCCCACAGGCCTCCAGGCAAGGCGCCGTCCGCCGCCAATGGGCCAGCCCCTGGCAAGGGCGGCAACGCTGCCTGCAGGCCTGTGGGGGGCTCCCTTCGGGCGGGCCGCAAAGGGGCCGCCCGCGGCGTTGCGTCTTTTGGCAAGGGCCAGGCCATTCCCGGCGAGACGCGCCTCGCGGTCAACACCTTTGCGGCCCGCTGGCCCGCTGCATCCGTAACTATCACCTGGACGGAGTACTAGACGGGTGCCAGACGTATAATAACCTATTCTTCTGGAAGGCTATTGCTGTGCTCGGCGGCGAGCCGCAAGTCTGCCAGGTGTTTCCGCAATAGAGGAGCGAGCGATATGCGTGTGATTTTGCTGGGCGGCCCCGGGGCCGGCAAGGGTACTCAGGCCAATTTCATCAAAGGGAAGTACGCCATTCCCCAGATTTCTACGGGCGACATGCTGCGCGCCCACGTTAAGGCGGACACGGAGCTGGGCAAGGCTGCGAAGAAGATCATGGATGCCGGAGGGCTGGTGTCCGACGACATCATCCTGGGCATGGTCAAGGAGCGCATCACGCAGGCAGACTGTGCCAATGGCTATCTGTTCGATGGCTTCCCGCGCACTATTCCCCAGGCCAATGCCCTCAAGGCTGCAGGTATCCGAATCGATGCCGTGGTCGAGATCGACGTCCCCGACGAGGAGATCATCAAGCGTATGAGCGGGCGTCGCGTGCACGTCGCCTCCGGTCGAACCTATCACGTCGTATTCAATCCCCCTAAGGTTGCAGGCAAGGACGACGTTACCGGCGAAGATCTCATCCAGCGCGATGACGACAAGGAGGAGACGGTGAAGGCGCGCCTGGCGGTCTATCACGATCAGACCGAGCCGCTCATCGATTACTACACCAAGTTTGCCGCCAGCGGAGAGGCTGACGCACCGAAATACGTCAAGATTCAGGGCATCGGCAAGGTCGAGGAGATCCGCGACCAGATATTCACGGCCCTGGACTGAGCCGCCGCAGGCATGCCCGGGCGGTCGTCCGCCGCCCACTACGCCACACCCTGGCGTCATCCTGACCAGGCGCAATCACCGCGGGCTGGATGATTGAATTTTCCTTCGTCAGGCGTGTCAGCTATTCTTATGGGCTAATTTCCCTCAACGTGCACTAGGGGCACGTAGCGGAGCAACTCAATGGCTACTGTAGAGCTTTCGAAAGAGAATTTTGCCGACATTGTCCAAGGACACGACATGGTGCTGGTCGACTTCTGGGCGACTTGGTGCGGCCCCTGCCAAACTTTTGGGCCCATCTACGAGTCGGTGTCCGAAAAGTATCCGGACGTGGTATTCGCCAAGGTTAATACCGAAGAGCAGCGTGAGCTGGCAGGGCACTTCCAGGTGCGCTCCATTCCCACCCTCATGATCTTCCGCGATCAGGTCATCATATTCTCCCAGCCCGGCGCAATCCCGGGCAGCGTGCTGGAAGACCTCATCGGCAAGGCACAAGCTCTGGACATGGCCCAGGTGCACGCCGAGATCGCGAAGCAGCAGGCCGGTCAGGCCTGAGACCGCCGCGCGCGCCGCCGGCCCCGGTGGTATGCGGCCACCGGGGCCGGCTCGCATGTCTCCTCCTGTGCCTCAAGAATTGTTCAGCCGCGTCCGGCTCCCGCTGGCTCTTTTTGCGAACACCGTCTCCGCGACCTGGGGATAGTCCCGAACGAAATGGACCGTGATGCCGGACCGTACATGCTCCGGCAGCTCTTCGAAATCCGCCCGATTGGCCTCTGGCAGCAGCAGCTCCGAAATTTTGCTGCGGCGGGCTGCGATCACCTTCTCGCGGATTCCTCCCACCGGTAGTATCTGACCGGTAAGCGTCAGCTCTCCCGTCATCGCCAGCGGGCGGCCCAGTCGTTGACCTCTGGCCAGTGATAATAGAGCAGTGGCCATCGTGATGCCTGCACTGGGGCCGTCTTTGGGAGTGGCGCCCTCTGGCACATGCAGATGCACGTAGGTCTCGTCGAAGAACGCGGGGTCGCCTTCGAACGCCGCGAGATGGGAGGCGATGTAGCTATAGGCAATTTCAGCGGATTCCCGCATCACGTCGCCCAACTTGCCGGTCAGCTTCAAGCCACGGTGCTTGGTGTGGACGCGGGTCGCCTCTACGCTGAGAATGGCGCCGCCCATCGCCGTCCAGGCCAGCCCGGTCACCACTCCGACGCCAACCAGCGCCCGCTCCTTCTGAAACCACGGCTTGCCCAGATAGGTCTCGATCTCCTTGACGCCCACGCGCAGCGGCCCCGGCTCGCCGCCCAGCAGCTTCACGACCGCCTTGCGCACGATGCGCCCGAGCTGCTTTTCGAGATTGCGCACACCGGACTCTCGGGCATAGCCTTCGATGACCAGCCGCAGCGCCGCATCGGAGATCTGCAATCTGGACTTCTTTAGCCCGGCCCTGTCCAGTTGGCGCGGCCAAAGATGGTGCCTGGCAATCAGTAGCTTCTCGGCCGTGATATAGCCCGAAAGGCGGATGACCTCCGTTCGATCCAGGAGGGGCTGGGGGATGGTGTCAAGCTGATTGGCGGTACAGATGAACAGGACCTTGGAGAGGTCGAAGCGCACGTCCAGATAGTGGTCGAGGAAATCCACATTCTGCTCGGGGTCCAGAGCTTCCAGCAGTGCCGAGGCGGGATCCCCAAGATAAGAGCTGCCGACCTTGTCTATCTCGTCCAGCATCAGAACGGGATTTGCCGTTCCCGCCTCCTTGATGGCCTGAATGAATTTTCCGGGCATGGCCCCTATGTAGGTGCGACGATGCCCCTTGATCTCGGCCTCATCGCGCATGCCGCCTAGAGAGAAGCGATAGAATCTGCGTCCCAGCGCCTCCGCGATGGAGCGGCCGATGGACGTCTTGCCGACACCGGGTGGCCCCACCAGCAAGAGAATGGAGCCGGCAATCTCGCCTTTCAGTGCCCCGATGGCGAGGAATTCTATGATGCGATCCTTGACATCCTGCAGCCCATCGTGGTCCCGGTCGAGGATTACGCGGCCCCTTTGCAGATCCAGCATGTCTTTGGAGTAGTGTCCCCAGGGCAGGCTGGTCAGCACGTCTAGGTAGTTGCGGGTGACGGCGTACTCCGGAGATCCGGCCTCCAGCACCGAGAGCTTGTCCATCTCCTCATTGATGCGCTGGCGGGCGCCCTTCGGGACGTTCAGAGCCTGCAACCGTTCTCGGAACCGGTCCAGCTCCGCGGTACGGTCGTCCTTGGCGATGCCGAGCTCCTTCTGGATGGCCTTGAGCTGCTCACGTAGGAAGAACTGGCGCTGCTGTTCGGAGAGCTTTTCCTCCACGCGCTCGCGAATCTGAGCCTGCAGCTTCGCCACGTCCAGCTCCTTCTTGATCAGCACCAGCACCTTTTCCATCCGCCGCAACAAGGGGAAAGTCTCCAGGACCTCCTGCAGCTGCAGCTTCGGGGCCGTCGTAAGGCTGGCGGCGAAATCGGTCAGCGGCGAGGGCTCATTGGGTCCGAAGCGGTTCAGGAAGAACTTGAGCTCCTCGCTATAGAGCGGATTCAGCGGCATCAGCTCCTTGATGGTATTGATAATCGCGATGGCGTAGGCACGCAGCTCGTCGGCATTGGCATAGTCATCCTCCGCAGGACGCTCGATGCGGGCAACGAATGGCGGTGCCTCGGTGAGCCAGCTCAGCACCCGAAAACGCTGCAGGCCTTCGGCGATAAACTGGATATTGCCCGAGGAGCGCATGGGATGGTGCACACGCACAACCGTCCCGACCTCGAAGAATTCCCGCGTGGTGAGCTCATGGACATGGTCTGGGCGGGCCAGCAGCAGTCCCGCCAGGTGGTGCTCGGTCTCGCCGATCTTCTGCACGGTCTCCAGCCAGGGCTCTTCGTCCAGGAGCACCGGAACCGTCTGCGGCGGAAAAAATGGCCTTTCGGCGACGGGCAGTATGTGCAAGGTCGGGGGCAGCAGGGCGGAAGAAACGGCCAGCCCAGAAGATTGAGGCTCGCCGCCCGCGGCGCTCATCACCTCGACCTCGACGGCACTTTGATCCGCCATGCACGACCTCCACAGCTGAGTTTAGACGGACGCACCCGTCACGATCCGAGCACCCGTGATCAGCCACGGCATAACAGCGCTCATTGGGTCATGCTACTCCGGGGCGCACGGAGCGGGCAATTGGTGGCTAGGAATCGCTATGCAATAGTGGATAGATGCCGTGCGCCGGCGGGTGTGCGCAGCTGCCTTCGTCCCTTGCCCCGTGGCAACGGGAAACTTCGGAATTACGAATTCCGTGGTGTCACGACAGCGGGAGGGTGGCTGCAGGCTGGCTCGTGCGCCCGCGGGCTGCGCCGATAGATATGCTCTGGGGCTCGATAGCGGGGACTTTTCTCTGCTAAGCATCCTGCAGCGCAAAGAAAATTGCCTGCAGAATTTCACAATAGTAATGGAATGTGATTTAATTAATTCGACCAATCCACAAGAACGCTAATTCAGGAGTCCGCAACGATGCCTAGACCAAGAAAGACAGAGGCAGGGGCAACAGAGCCGGCAAAGCGCGCAACGAAATCACGCGCTACACGTGCTACGGCCGCCAAGATGGCTGCCGAGAAAGCACCCGCGGGGGCCGCTTCGCGTACCGCCGCAGCGGATAGGCTGCGCGCACAGCTTGCCAAGGCGCTGGAGCGCGAAAAGACTGCCAAGGAAAAATGGCGTGCCGCCATACGCCGCGGCGCCGAGCAGGAGAAGGCGCTGAGGGAGAAGATGCGTGCGATGACCGCGGATCTCAAGCAGAGCTCCAAGGCGATGGAAGCGGCTGCCATCGCCAAGGCCATGGAGACCGTGAAGGCGCAGGAAGCGAAGAAGGCCGAGGCGAAAGCTGCCGCGCTCAAGGCCGCTGAGGAGAAGTTCGAAAACGACTATGCGGCAAGAGGAAAACCCGGCCGGCCCGCGGGCAAGCGGGCGACTACCGGCAAACGCCGTGGACCCGGGCGTCCGCCGAAGAACTCGGCCTGAATTGTCCCGCTAACGTCACGGGTCTGCCGCCGGGCGCGTAGGTCCGTCTACGCGCCGGGATGGGTGGGCGCTGCCGTGGTGGCGCCCACCGCGGCGTCTTGATTCGGTGCGCGGCAGGCGCCTGCCTGCACGCGGCACGCCCTGCTTGTCCTTGCATCGGAGCATCGGATGCCATTCAGGAATCGTCGACAGCGGCAGCGAGCATTGCGAGGTCATGCTCCGAGTTCAGGTTGACGAGGGCTCGGTGCTGGTCGGCAAAATCCACCCGTGCCAGGTGCAGAGACTGCAGCCATCTTCCCGTCTTGCGCCCGCCGCCCTGCAGAAACGCCCGCAGGGACTCGATCAGCTCCCGCCGCAGCAAACAGACGACCGGATGCATTTGTGCTCCGACGCAGGCAACACTGGCGTCTGCGTCCGCGGCCATCAGGCCCAGGTGCAGTCGTTCGGCCAAATCCGACGGCAGGAGTGGCATGTCACATGGCACACTGAGCAGCAAGGGCCGCCTGGTGGCATCGAGTGCACTGAGAATCCCGGCGAGGGGACCGAGATACGGCCCCAGACTATCGGCAATCACGGGAAGCCCCCGGCGCCTGTATGAATTTAGGCTGCGATTGGCGCTGATCAGCATCTCACCCACCTGGGGGCGCAGGCGGGAGATGACACGGTCGATCATAGGCTCGCCGTCGATGGTCACCAGACCTTTGTCGCGGCCGCCCATGCGCCTGCCGCGCCCGCCGGCCAGGATGACCGCGGCGATCTGCGAGACCTCAGGTCCCACGGGCAATGCGCTCACGGACAGTATCAATCATGGCGAAAGTCCTCCCGCGGGGTGGAAGCGACCGGCGGCGGGAGAGAGCCCGCGGAGGAGTCTACAGGGACGTACTTGCAGCGTGTCGCGGAGGGCCTCGTGCGAGAGCTTTCGGGACGACTCCTATGGGTTCCACGTTCTCGATGCGCACCGCGGCGGATCCTTGCCGCAGAGCAGAGAAAGATGGCCGACAAATTCGACAGACAAGTGCGGGTGCTGGAGCAGACCACCGTATACCAGGGCTTTTTCACTCTGGAAAGATATCGGCTGCGCCACAGCTTGTTCAAGGGCGGCATGAGCGACCCCTTGGTGCGAGAGCTTCTGGCACGTGGTGGCGCAGCTGCGGTCCTGCTGTTTGATCCGCGACTCGATCGGGTGGTGCTGGTCGAGCAATTCCGCATCGGGGCACTACATGGGCCCGATGGGCCCTGGCTGCTGGAGGTCGTGGCAGGCATTGTCGAGCCTGGCGAGACGCCTGAGCAGGTGGCATTGCGCGAATCGCTGGAGGAGGCCGGCTGCCAGCCGGAGGTCTTGCTCCCTATCGTAGAGTACCACCCCAGCCCGGGCGCGAGCTCGGAGACCGTTTCCTTGTACTGCGGCATCGCAGACGCCGCCGGGGTCGGAGGAATTCACGGTGTGGCGAGGGAGGGCGAGGATATCCAGGTGGTGGCTCTGCCCTATGCGCGGGCCTTGAGGGCGGTTGCCGACGGCCGCGCGGCGAACGCTGCCACCATCATCGCCTTGCAGTGGCTGCGTCTGAATCGCCGTCGGCTACGGAAGCAATACTCCTAGCTTGCGTCCACTACGCGGTCTATCGGAGAGGCGTATGCAGGGCCGACGGGACTCTGGCCCTGCTCGATGCTGCTTCTGGACGTGGCCGAGGCGCGGCGGATCACAGGCATCCCGACCCGTCCGTGAGCAAATGCGAGCATGCCACCTCGCCGCTCCTCTCACTGGCCCGCTCCGGTGTCGTGGACTGGCCAGCCGCAGGCCGCCATGGCCACGGATGCAGTAAGTATATCAGAATATGCCGTTAATGCTAGATAACGCGGCCGCCCGTGGAGAGCTCGGTGGCTGCCAGATTCGGCCGCTCGGCCCTGGGCGCATGGTGCCGCCGACAATCTCCTCCACGGAGATACCGATACAGTCAGCCGCCATACCAGCACCCGGAGCGCCACGCCAACCCGATGCGCCCGCTACAACAGGTGCTCCTCGCCGCGATCTGTTCGGCCATTCCGTCACTACACAGCCCGCATTTCCATGTGGGTGACGGACGATTGCCGTCCGGTCGTACAATAGGCTGCCCGACGAAGAGGAACCGAGCATCATGCGCGACGCTACCCCCAAGACGATTTATCTCAGGGACTACACGCCCCCGCCCTATACCATCGACAGCGTAGATCTGCACGTGGACCTGGGGGAGGAGCTCACTCGGGTGCGCGCCCGGCTGGAGGTGCGGCGACAGCCGGGCGGCGGGGCGGTGCCATTGGTGCTGGATGGTCGTGCCCTGGTGCTCAGGAGCGTGGCGGTGGATGGACGAATGCTTGCGGCGGAGGAATTTCAGGTCGACGAGGAGTCGCTCACCCTGCCCGAGGTGCCCCAGTCCTGCACCGTCGAAACGGTAGTGGAGCTCAGGCCGCAGGAGAATACCTCCCTGGAGGGGCTATACAAATCCAGTGGCAATTTCTGCACCCAGTGCGAGGCCCAGGGCTTCCGCAAAATCACCTTTTATCTGGACCGTCCGGATGTCATGGCCAGGTTCGCCACCACTATCGTCGCCGAGCGGGAGCGCTATCCGGTGCTGCTCTCCAACGGTAATCGGGTCACGACCGGCGAGATGGAAGGCGGCCGGCACTGGGCGCGCTGGGAAGATCCCTTCCGCAAGCCCTGCTATCTGTTCGCCTTGGTAGCCGGGCGCCTGAGCTGTGTGAGTGATCGCTACACCACATGCACCGGGCGCACCGTGGCGCTGGAGATCTACGTCGAGCCCCAGAACGCCGACAAATGCGAGCACGCCCTGCGCTCACTGGCGAAGGCCATGCGCTGGGACGAAGACGTCTATGGCCGGGAGTACGACTTGGACGTCTTCATGATCGTCGCCGTGGATGACTTCAATATGGGGGCCATGGAGAACAAGGGTCTCAACATCTTCAATTCCAAGTACGTCCTGGCTCGTCCGGATACCGCCACCGACGAGGACTACGAGCACATAGAAGGCGTTATCGCCCACGAATACTTTCACAACTGGTCGGGCAACCGGGTAACCTGCCGGGACTGGTTCCAGCTGAGTCTCAAAGAAGGCTTCACGGTATTCCGGGATCAGCAGTTCACTGCGGACCAGACATCGCCGGCGGTCAAGCGCATCAAGGACGTCACCGCCTTGCGCACCTACCAGTTCCGCGAGGACGGCGGCCCCCTGGCCCATCCGGTTCGGCCTGACTCCTACGTGGAGATCAACAACTTCTACACCCTTACGGTGTACGAGAAGGGTGCCGAGGTGGTGCGCATGGTGCACACTCTGCTGGGAGCGGAGGCCTTTCGCCGAGGCACCGATCTCTATTTCAAGCGCCACGACGGGCAGGCGGTCACCACCGACGACTTCATCAAGGCGATGGAAGATGCCAACCAGGTGGATCTGACTCAATTCAAGCTCTGGTACAGCCAGGCAGGAACCCCCGCGGTGGAGATGCGCGGCGAGCACGACGCCGCGGCAGGGCGCTACGTGCTGCACTTGCGCCAAAGCTGTCCGCCCACGCCCGGTCAGGCCGAAAAGCAGCCCATGCACATCCCCCTCGCCGTGGGCTTGCTGGGACGGGACGGCCGGGACCTCGCCTTGCGCCTGGAGGGAGAGGGCAGTGGGTCCGTCGCGCGCACTCGGGTGTTGGAGCTGCGACAGGCCGAGCAGAGCTTCTGCTTCGTCGACGTGACCGAGCCTCCGGTTCCCTCACTGCTGCGCGGATTCTCGGCCCCGGTGCGCCTGCGTGTGGACTACGACGATGCGGATCTGGCCTTCCTCTCGGCCAACGACAGCGACGAGCTGAACCGATGGGACGCCGGTCAGCAGCTCGCCACCCGCATCTTGCAGGGCCTGGTGGCGGACCAGCGGGCCGGCCGGCATTTGGTCCTGGGATCGACGCTCGTAGAGGTCTTCCGTGCCACGCTGGGGCAGGAGGATCTGGACCCACGGCTGGCGGCTGCGGCCCTGACCCTGCCCTCAGAGATCTACCTTGCCGAGCTAGTGCAGGAAGTGGATCCCCTGGCCATCCATGAGGCCCGCCGTTACGTTCGGCGGACTCTGGCGCAGGCATTGCGCGTAGACCTGCTGCGACGCTACCAGGACCTGCAGGACACCGGCCCCTACCGCATCGATGCCCTCGCCATCGGCAGGCGGCGGCTCAAGAATCTGGTGCTCGGCTATTTCGTGGAGCTTGCCGGCGAGGAAGAGCGTGCCCTGTGCATGGCCCAGTTCGGCGCGGCCCAAAACATGACCGACGTCATGGCGGCCCTGGGCGCCCTCTCCAGCATCGACTGCCCCGAGCGCGAGCAGGCGCTTGCGAGCTTCTATGACCGATGGGCTGCGGAGCCGCTGGTGGTAGACAAATGGTTTGCCATTCAGGCCACCGCTCAGCTGCCCGACACCCTGCGGCGGGTGGAGGCGCTGCAGCACCATCCCGCATTCAACATCCGTAATCCCAATCGGGCGCGCTCGCTGGTCGGGGCCTTCTGCCAAGGCAATCCGGCGAGCTTCCATGCCGCCGACGGGGAGGGCTACCGCTACCTGGTGGGCAACGTGCTGACGCTGAATGGACTCAACCCCCAGGTGGCGGCGCGCATGGTCGGCCCGTTGAGCCACTGGCGACGCTACGAGCCCGTAAGGCGCCAGCTGATGCGCGAGGCGCTGGAGCGCGTGCTTGCCGAGCCGAGTCTGTCCAAGGACGTCTACGAGATCGCCTCCAAGAGCCTCGCCTAGCAGGCTCGCGGCACAACATTGGTGCCCGTGAGTCGACGTCCGGGGACGAGGCCTATCGGGCGCTCACCGACGGCGAGCACGTCGAGCTCGGACAGGGATCGGGCGGGTCGCCGCTCGTGCTCAACCGTCGCAGCCGCTCCTCGGGACAGGTGCACCCCTAGGTGCCCCGAATGAGCTCCCGCGCCGAGCCCGCCACCAGCCTCAGCCGGCGGGCCAAAGGCCCAAGCCGGTCCAGATGAACATGCCCGAGAGGCACAAGGACAATAGCATCTTGCTCAGCAGGAGCCCGCTGCCGTGCCCATGCCATAGCCTCAGCAGGCAGGCGGTGGTACCGAAGATGCTGACCAGCGTGCCGAGCTCGGTCAGGAACAGGGCAGTCACCACCGGCAGCCTATTGGTCCCGTGGGGACCAAGGACTTCCAATGCCAGGGCCAGAGGCAGGGCAATTCCGACGCAGAGCCAAGTAAACGGAATTCTCACCTTGTGGGCCTGGGTAGGCCCCCTCCTCCAATAACCATCAGGGACCACGAGAACCGTCACCGTGGATGGCGGCCGGCATCATCCGTTTGTCGCCGACACATCTGCGCGGGGCCTCAATGGGCCCCCGTCTCATCGCCGCCCCCCCACCAACGGGATCACTCACCCAAACTATGTCAAAGGGTGCTGGTGAGTGCAAGGCAGGAGACTATTGAAAGCGGTAGCCCTTGGGCACGATGACGATACCGCCTTCGGTGACCGTGAATCTCTCCATATCGCGATGCAGGTCGTGGCCGACGCTCTCTCCGGGCGGGACGGCCACGTATTTGTCGATGATGCAGCGGTTGAGCCTGGCGCCCGCGCCGACCTGCACGCCCTGGAACAGGATCGAGCTCTCCACGAAGGCCTCGTCGCCCACCGATACTTGGGAGAACAGGATGGAGTGCTGGACGCTGCCCCCGGCGATGACCGCCCCCCCCGACACGATGGAGTTGATACAAATGCCCTCGGTGCCGGAGTCCCCGGGCACGGTGCGTGCCGGCGGCGTCTGGCCCTGGTAGGTGCGGATGGGCCAGTCGTCCTGATACAGATTCAACGGCGGCATCGGCCGTAGCAGGTCCATGTTGGCAGCGTAGTAGGAATCTAGGGTGCCCACGTCGCGCCAGTAGCGGTCCGGGGTCACGCGCCCCTGGGGGCCGCCGAACACGTAGGCATACACCCGCCGACTGTCGAGCAGGCGGGCCAGTAGGTCTCTGCCGATGTCGTGGCTCGAGTCCCCGTGCTCATGGTCCTCTGCCAGTGCCGCGCGCAACAAATCCATGGAGAACACGTAGATGCCCATGGAGGCCAGCGCCGAGTGCGGGTTCTCGGGCATGGGCAGCGGCTCGGCGGGCTTCTCGATGAAGGAGACGATGCGCCCCTCGGCATCTAGGGTCACGACCGCGAAAGCCCCCGCCTCGCTCAACGGAACCTCCATGCAGGCGACTGTCAGGTCCGCTCCGGTGGCGCCGTGATTGGCCACCATGGCCGCATAGTCCATGCGGTAGATGTGGTCGCCGGAGAGGATCAGCACCCGGTCCGCACCACTGCGCTCCAGCAGGTACATGTTCTGGAAGATGGCATCGGCGGTGCCTTCGTACCAGCGGGCGCCGGTGCGCATCTGTGGTGGCACCGGCGTGATGAACTCTCCCAGCTCCGGGTTGAAGATGGACCAGCCGTCGCGCAAGTGCTTCTGCAGGGACAAGGACTTGTACTGGGTCAAGACCAGCACCCGCCGCAGGCCCGAGTGCAGGCAGTTGGCCAGGCAAAAATCGATGATCCGGTACTTGCCACCGAAGGGCACGGCGGGCTTGGCCCGATCCGCGGTGAGGGGATGCAGCCGTGAGCCCGTGCCCCCGGCTAGGATGACGGTCACAGTGGTCTCGAGCATGGCGGTGTCCTGTGGCTGGTGGAGACGCCGATACCGTCGAGGCGGAGCCGCAGCCTGCACGGCGGGGCGGTATTGTTTCACGTCCCCGGCGGCGGCATCAATCGGCACTCCCGTCAGGGACGGCGGCCGGGGTGCCAGCCCGGTGCCCGGGCCGAGGCGCCGTCAGCAAGGCCATGATCGCCGTCTTCAGCACGGACCTGAATGGCAATGCCATCACGGTCAGCACGTCTTGTCGGAGGCGGGCGGACGGCGGTAGTGGCGCACAAGCTGCCGACATGCTGAATGCCTCGTGCGTGTCTCCTCGGCGGAGTGGCTGGCCCGTATGCAGGCGGACCCGCACCGATGTGCGAGGAGGGAGCGTATCCATGCCTGGACACCGAATGCTCGTGGTCCAGCTGCTATCCAGTCTACTTCTGACGCCCGCGGCCGTGCTGGTCGCCACCGGTAGCGTCCAGCGTCTGGCCTGCCATGCACCCCAGTGCCCCTTCCTTGAGCCCCTGCGGTACCGCGAGTCCGTCCATATGCCCGGTTGACCCGTCTCTAGCCACGACTCGCCACCCCCGGCGGAGTGCGGTACCCTGGCACTCCATCCAGGTGATAATCGCGGATCCAGAGCCACCTCAAGGGGCCAAGGCAAGGCGCAGCCCGCGGGGAATGGCAGGCCCTTGCCAAGGGCTGCAACGCCGCATTGGCCCTTTGAGGTGGCTCCCAAAGGACCGCACGAGAAGCGGCCATCCGGGGTGTTGCGCTGGCTACCGTTGACGACGGCCAGCGGGGCGCGAGCGCGCCTACCGACTGACCGCTTCTCGTTCGGCTGGATACGCAATTATCACCTGGATGGAGTACTAGTCCTCACTCTGCCATAGCGACAACACCATGCACCGATCTCCGCGGCGACGCTTCAGCCTGCGCGCGCGTCTGCTCCTGATTGGGCCGCTGGCGGGCGCGCTGGTGGTCGCCCTTGCCGCCGGGCTCCAGAGTGCTCCGCTCGGACTCGGCCCGGACTCCCGGCTGTGGATCCTTACGGCTCTGACCCTCGCCATGCTCGGCGCGGCCATCGTCTTCTTGCAGCGTGCAGTGGCGAGTCCCCTGCAACGCATTGTCCGGGCCGCCGCCGCGCTCGAGGCGGGAGAGCCGCTGCCGAGGATTGCACCGGGCTCTCTGTCCGATATGAGGCTGCTGGTCGAGGCCATCGAGAGTCTGGGACGCCAGCTGGATCACCGGCGGCTGGCGCTGCGGCACGAGCTGCGCCACGACGGGCTCACCGGTCTGCTGAGTCGGGTGGGTCTGCGCGAGCGCCTACAGCAGCGTCTGGACAGTGCGCCTCTGGAGCCCCTGGCTACCCTGGTTGTGGATCTCACCCATTTCCGCGAGGTCAACGACACGTTTGGGCGCGAGGTGGCCAACCAAGTGCTCAAGGCCGTCGCCGGCCGGCTGGTAAAGCTGTTGGAAAGGGGCGACCTGGCAGCCCGCCTGGAGGGCGACATCTTCGCGGTCGTGCGACCCGGAGCCGACGCGGCCACCGCGGGTCGCGTCGCGCGCACCATCGTCGACACCCTGGAGCAGGCCATTGGCCTGGATCAGTCCCGGGAGCTGTATTTGGGTGCGAGTATCGGCATCTCCTTGGCACCACGGGACGGTACGGAGGCGGAGCGCCTGCTGTGTCACGCCGAGTCCGCCAGACAGGTGAGCCGTCGCGAGCGCGCGCGGTTCACCTTCTACGACCAAGTCAGAGATCGCCGGGGTGCCGACCGCCTGGCGCTGGTCAATGATCTGCGCCAGGCCATGGAGCAGGACGCATTGATGCTGCATTACCAGCCCCAGGTCGCCATCGCCAGCGGCAAGGTGGTTGGCGTCGAGGCCCTGCTGCGCTGGCGCCACCGCGCATGGGGACTTCTGCCCCTGGACGAGGTGATTCCCGTGGCGGAGCAGACCGGA
>Ga0307417_10000383_pt1 | contig 18439 bp, 14 predicted proteins | sample SalMarWE160210MG_2_FD_202514 | JGI IMG/M metagenome (GOLD analysis project Ga0307417, IMG submission 202514) | Salt marsh sediment microbial communities from the Plum Island Ecosystem LTER, Massachusetts, United States - WE1602-10 | ecosystem: Environmental > Aquatic > Marine > Intertidal zone... | reverse complement strand
CCCCAGCCCCTCGATCACAGCCTTGATCTCCATGCGATTGTTGGTCGTCTCGCGCTCACCGCCGCACAATTCCTTCTCATAATCACCGAAGCGCATCAGTACGCCCCAACCACCGGGCCCGGGATTGCCCTTGCAGGCGCCGTCGGTATAGATGTCCACCCAGTCAGCCATAGTTTTCCCTAGACGATTCGACACCCGGCCGAGCCACCAGACCGTTGGGCAGCCAAGATTCCTCCCAACGCGGCGTGATCAGCCGCATTCCACGCACCCGCTTCACAGCATGCAGCATATACACGCCCCCACCCAGCGCCCACCAGCGATCCCCGGCGGCTTCCATGAAATGGAAACTACGCAGACACTTTGCCCGGTTCATCGGCGGGGCATAGCAAATCATGCGGCCGGAAAGCAGTTCGAAGCCCATCAGTGACAGCCAATCCTTGATCCGGGTCAGATGCAGGAAGCGGCCATGCCAAGGATAATCACGACGCGATCCAAGCAAGCGCCGTAGTCCGAGCAGGCTGAACGGATTGAAGCCCGCCAACAACAGTTGTCCTTCCGGACGCAGGACACGTTCGATCTCGCGCATCAACTGCTGCGGCGCGGGCGAAAACTCCAGGGCGTGCGGTAATGCAATCAGATCAATGGATTCGCCCTGTATCGGCAATGCCTCGGGCCGCGCGCGCATGAGCCCGTCCGACACCGAAGCGGCGAACCGGAAGGGCATCCGGTTCGCACGCAGAAAATCGATATGGCACTGGCCGATCTGCATGGCGTTGAAACCGAATATATCGGTACTGGCGGCATCGAACCAGGCCAGTTCATGTTCGAGGATATATTCGCCGAGCGCCGACTCGAACCAGCTCATGAAAGGTTTACCACGCTGTTGCTGCAACTTATCATTTCAAAATGCATCTGGAACCCATACCTGCCTTCGAGGATAACTATATCTGGGCCGTCCATGACGGGAAACATGCCCTGTTCGTCGATCCGGGCGAAGCGGCCCCTATTCTATCGTGGCTTGAGGATCGCCGCCTGACGCCCGTCGCGATCCTCATCACCCATCATCATCGCGATCATTGCGGCGGCGTCGGGGCCATACTTGCGCGCCATGCCATCCCGGTGTTCGGTCCCGCCAGGGAGAAGATCGCCGGCATCGATCAACCGGTCAGGGAAGGCATGATATGCCGCATCCCTGCGCTTGGCCTCGAATTCGAAGCACTGGACATCCCCGGCCATACGCCCGGCCATGTTGCCTACTACGGCCACAACTGGTTGTTCTGCGGCGACACGATCTTCTCCTGCGGTTGCGGCCGGGTATTCGGCGGTACCCTGAGCGACCTGCACGCCAGTCTGACGCGTCTGGCCGGCCTGCCGCCCGAGACGGATGTATGCTGCGCCCACGAATACACCCTGGACAACATCCGGTTCGCCCTGCAGGTCGAGCCCGACAACCTGGATTTGCTGGCTTGGCAGGCCGAAGCCAGGAAACTGCGCGCGGCTGGCGTTCCTACCCTGCCGGTCAAACTCGGCGATGAGCTTAAGCGCAATCCGTTCCTGCGTTGTAGTCTGGAATCCGTACGGGAACGGGTCGAAAGGCTAGACGGCCACGCCCTGCCCTCGGACCCGGGCCGGGTCTTCGCCGCCATGCGCTTGGCCAAGGACCGACAGGATTGAAACCGGGAGATTCCATATATCAATATATTCAATTGGTTATTAATTATTTCAGGTTTGTGTCAACTGCCCTTGCACAGTAAAATTCGGTCACTTGCAACGACGGCCGCTCAACCACCGCCGGAATAATAATGTTCAGAACCCTAGTATCGCTTGCTTCGTTGATGCTCTGCATACAGGCCCAAGCCGCCGATCTGTCGACTGGCCTGCCGCCTCCACCACCGTCCGGTCCGATCGTGATCAGCACGACGGTCGAACACGACACCCCACCAGCCGATGCGCAGCAATCCTCGACGGCAAACAAGGTCCAACCCGAGCAAGCCCTGGCCACATCCGAGCAAGCTCAAACCACGTCCAGCCAGGCCCAAACCACGCCTAGCCAGGCCCAAACCGCGTCCAGCCAGGCCCAAACCACGCCCAGCCAGGCCCAAACCGCGTCCAGCCAGGCCAAGGCCACTGACACCACACCCGCCATTCCGGCGGATTCCGATGTCTCGGCCGACGATGTGACTGACGATACCCCGTCCGACACGCATATCGTTTCAATCCAGGATGAATCCCAGGAAGACCTGTGGCAACGCATCAGAACTGGCCTGCAGTTGCCCGAGGTAGACAACAGTACTGTCCGGGGATTCGAGCGGTTCTACAGCCGGCACCCATCCCATTGGTCAGAGATGCTTGATCGTGCCAGGCTCTACCTGTTCCATGTGGTGGAGGAAGTCAACAAGCGCAACATGCCGATGGAAATCGCGTTGCTGCCATTCGTCGAATCCGCCTACAACCCCAATGCCTTGTCCTCCAGCGCCGCATCCGGCTTGTGGCAGTTCGTGCCCAGTACCGGCAGGGTGTTCGGCCTCAAGGAAAACGGCTGGTACGACGGCCGCCGTGACGTCCTGACCGCCACCCGCGCCGCGCTCGATTACCTCGAGCGCCTGCACGACATGTTCGGCAACTGGCAGTTGGCCCTGGCCGCCTACAACTGCGGAGAAGGATGCGTTCAGCACGCCATCGACCGCAATCGCGCACGCGGCCGGCCGACCGACCTGGCCAGTCTGAAACTGCCGAAACAGACCCGCAACTACGTGCCCCAACTGCTCGCGATCAGGGACATCGTCCGCTCACCGGAAAAGTTCGGTCTGGAGCTGGACACCATTCCCAACCAACCGGCATTCAAGAAGGTCACCCTGCAATATCCGATCGCGGCCAAGACCGCGGCCAGGCTCGCAGGGATGCACTTGGACGAGTTCCTGGCCCTGAACCCCGGTTTCCGCCACCGAGTCATTTATGCCAAATCGCAGAACACCTTGCTGCTCCCCCCGGATAAGGCCGACACCTTCCGGAAAAACCTGGCCGAGACAGAGAAGCACGACATCCGCCTGCATACCTACTACGCCCCCAGAGGCACACGCCTGAGTCGGATTGCCAACCATTTCAACGTCTCTCTGTATTGGCTGCACGAACACAATCCGTTGCATGTCAGGCATGGCAAGCTGGTCAGAGCACAAACCCTGATGCTGCCGCCATCGGCCAGGAAGATCGCCGCACCCGCCAAACTGATTGCCACGGCCAAGCCTGAAGCGAGAGAGATCCGCAAAACGCGGGTTAGGCGCCACCCGGCATTAGCCGACAAAACGCTATTGGCCAAACGCGACTCGGTGCGCGTCCATACCGTACGCAGGGGGGAGACGCTGTATGGCCTGGCCAAGCGTTATAACGTCCATGTCGCCGATCTCGTCGAATTGAACGGCCACCATAAAACACTGCATCCGGGCGACCGCATCCAGATCCCGGCCAGCAGCTAACGGACCTCCCCCCCGCGGCCAGGCAGGTGGCAGCGCACCATCCGTCCATCCGGCATGTATCGTGGCTCGGGGACTTCGGCCCGGCAGCGGGCATCAGCCTCCGGGCAACGGTCGGCGTAGGCACAGCCTTGCCCGGCCTGGCCACCGGAGACGCCACCTTTTCCATGCCCTGAATCCAGCCCTCGCCCCGGCGCGGAAGCCAACAACATCCGGGTATAGGGATGGATCGGCGCATGCATCAAGCTGGCCGCCTCGCCTTCCTCGACGATACGCCCCCGGTACATGACCGCGATGCGGTCGGCCAGGTAGCCGACCACGGACAGGTTGTGGGTGATGAACAGATAGGCCAGGCCACGTTCGGCCTGCAAATCTGCAAGCAGGTTGAGGATCTGGGCCTGGACCGAGACATCCAGGGCACTGGTCGGTTCGTCGCAGACCAACAGCCTGGGTTCCAGCACCAGGGCACGGGCGATGGCGATGCGTTGGCGCTGGCCTCCGGAAAATTCATGCGGATAGCGGCCGATCGAGTCCGGTGACAGACCGACCTGCTCCAGCACGCGTTCCAGCACGGCCAGCACCGATCCTGCAGCCAATTCCGGACGCAGGGCCGCGACCCCTTCCCGCAGGATTTCGCCCACCTGCATACGCGGGTTGAGCGACGAAAATGGATCCTGAAACACGATCTGGATATCCGAACGCCTGCGGCGCAGCGCCTCGCCTGCCAGGGCCGTGAGATCCTCGCCGTCGAGCAGGATTTGACCGGCGCTGATCGGGATCAAACGCAAGGCCGCGCGCGCCAAGGTGGTCTTGCCGCAGCCGGACTCGCCGACCAGGGCGACCGTCTCGCCGGCGCGGATGGTCAAGTCGACCCCGTCCACGGCCCGGACGTGGCCGGTCACGCGCTGCAACACCCCGCTCCGGATCGGGTAGGAGACGACCAGGTTCCGCAGTTCCAAGACCGGGCCGGAGACACCCTCCGCGCGGCGGCTGTCATCGCGAGCAGGCATCGGGTAGCGGGTAGCGGCCGAGTTCGACAGGTGGCAACGCACACCATGGCCCGCCTCGATCTCGCGCCAAGTTGGTGCGGCCTTGCGACAGATCGGGATGGCCGAAGGGCAGCGCTCGGCGAAACGGCAACCCGAAATACGCTCGTCCGAACGCGGCACGGTGCCCGGGATCTGCGCCAATCTGCCGCCGCGTTGTCCGATGGAGGGCAGGACGCTGAACAGGCCCAGCGTATAGGGATGGAAAGGGGCGGCGAACAACTGCTCGCGCGTGCCCGTTTCGACGATCTCGCCGGCATACATCACCGCCACGCGGTCGGCCATGTCGCGCGCCACGTCGAGGTCGTGCGTCACCAACAGCAGGCCCATGTTTTTTTCCAGCTGCAAATGCTTCAACAACCCCAGTATTTGCGCCTGGACCGTGACATCGAGTGCCGTGGTCGGCTCGTCGGCGATCAGCACCGACGGATCGCCCGCCAGCATCATGGCGATCAGGGCGCGCTGGCGCTGGCCGCCGGAGAGTTGGAACGGATAGGCCGTCAACTGCGCCGGCTGCAAGCCCACCGCCAGCATCAGCCGTTCAGCCTCGCCACGGGCGCTTTCGCCACCGAGATTGCGGTGCGTGGCCAGGGTTTCCTGGACCTGTAGCCCGATCGTCAGTACTGGATTGAGCGAGGTCATCGGCTCCTGGAAGATCATGGCCAGCCTGCCGCCGCGCGCCGCGCGCATCGCGCGCTCCGGCAGATCGAACAGCGAAGCACCATCGAGCCGCACGTCGCCGCCGGTGATGCGTACGTTTTCGGGCAGCAGCCGCATGGCCGCCAGCGCGGTCAGGCTCTTGCCGCAACCGGATTCGCCGAGCAGCACCATGCACTCGCCAGGCGCCACGTCGAGCGAAACCCCGTCCACCGGCGGCCGGCTGCCATCCTCGATCTCGACGCGCAAGTCCAGTATATCCAGGCCCCGGCTCATGCCCGCCTCCGCGATCTCGGGTCGAGCGCGTCCTGGATGCCGTCGGCCAGCAGGTTGGCGGACAGCACCAGCACGAACATGAAGACGAATGCCGCGGCCAGTTGCCACCACACCACCGGATCGCGCGCCAGTTCCAGCCGGGCGCCGTTGATCATGTTGCCGAAGCTGTACATGGTCGGATCGACGCCGACGCCGACATAGGACAGCACCGCCTCGGCCAGGACCAGGCCGGAGAAGTCCATCACCACCGAGATCAAGACGATGTGCTGGACGTTGGGCAGGATGTGACGCAGCAGTATCCGGACATCCGACACTCCGAAGGCACGTGCCGCCATGACGTAATCCAGTTCGCGCACCTTGAGCGTCTCGGCGCGCAGAAGGCGGGCCAATCCGGTCCAGCTCGTCATGCCCAGGATCAGGCACAGGAACAGCAGGCGTAGATCCGCCCGTTCGGCACCGGTCTCGAACCAGCCCGGATGCGATGAAAGCTGGGTCTGCATGATCAATACCGCGGCGGCGATCAGGAGCACGCCCGGAATCGCGTTCAACGTGGTGTAGACATACTGGACCGCGTCGTCGATCCGGCCGCCGAAATACCCGGCCGACACCCCCATGCCGATGGAGAACGGCAAGGTGACCAGGGTGGTGAGGGCACCGATCAGCACCCCGGTCCGGATGCTTTTGATCGTGGCGTAGAGCACGTCCTGGCCGACCTTGTCGGTGCCGAAGACGTGATAGTGTGGCGCCAGGGCGGCCAGAAAACCGGTCACCAGACACAATCCGAGCAGGGTGTAGCGCAGGGTACGGACGGTAGCGGCACGGCCGAGCCAGCGCCGCAGAGCCAGCCACACCACAGCCCAGGCGAGCAGGCCTCCGGTCAGCCCAGACAACGAACGCTTCAGGATGTCACCGCCCTCCTCCGTCGCCGGATCGGCGAGCTGGGCACCGCCGTATTTCAGGCGCGGGTATTCCCTGACCTGCTTGCCGTCGGGCAAGGTCACGGTTTCCTTGGCCAGCAGATGGGTCGCGAATGGAGCCGAATAGCTCTTTTCCTGCTCGGTCGCGAGCGGCCCGAGCAAGGCATCGAGCACGCTCTTCACCTCGGGCGCGTAATGCACCGTGCCGTCCGGGCCAGGCGGCAATGCCGGGCGGTAATGCAGCGAGTCGAGCAGCGCAATGCCGACGAACCAGGTCAGCACCATCGCCGCGGCCACGGCGACCGGGTCGGCCGCGACCTTGCGCCAGGGTGCACGCAGGTGCTCGTGGCGCCGCACCACAAAGACGAATGCGATCAGCCCCGCCACCAGCAGGAAGATCAGGCCGTCGGTCCAGAGCAGTGCCGGCCTCATTGCAACCTCACCCTGGGATCGACCAGCGTGTATGAGATATCGGTCAGGATCAGGCCGACGATGTACAACACCGCTCCGATGAATACCATGGCGCGGACGATGGCGAAGTCCTGCGAGCTGATGGCGTTGATGGTGTAGTTGCCCAGGCCAGGGATACCGAAGAAGGACTCCATGATCAGGCTGCCCATGAACAGCAGCGGGAACACCGCCACCGCACCGGTCAGGATGGGCACCATGCCGTTCTTGAGAATGTGCCGGAACAGCACCGCCATCTCGGACAGACCCTTGGCGCGCGCGGTGCGGACGTAATCCTTGCCGGCCTCCTCGAGGAACAGGGTGCGATACCAGCGCGCCCCGGCACCGACTCCGCCGACGAGGCCGATCAGGATCGGCAGCCAGACGAAACGGATGGCGTTGAAGCCGCCCTGGTAGCCTGAGATCGGCGCCAGTTGCCAGACCTTGGCGAACAGGTACTGGCCGCCGATGATGTAGAACAGACCGGATACCGACATCAGCCCGACCAGTGCCACCACGCCCGTCCATTCGACATAGGTGCGTCGGAAGAAGATCATGATCAAGGCCACGCTGATATTGACCGCCAGCCCCAGGGTGAAGGTCGGCAGTGCGATGGCCAGGCTGGGCCACATCCGGGTCCGAATCGCGCTGGCGATGTCGCGGCCGTCGTCCGAGGCACCGAAGCGTAACGCGAACATGGCCAGGGACTTGTCGAAGAAGATGGTGTCGGTGACCTTGGCCACGCCCGTGGCCTTGGCATTCAGGAACAGCGGCTTGTCATAGCCGTGTTCGGCCTTCCATTTCGCGACCGCCTCCGGCGTCACGCGCTTGACGCCCAGATGGAGCCGGGCCATGTCGTCGGGCGTGTTGACCAGGAAGAACAGCGCGAAGGTCAGCAGGTTGACCCCGATCAGGATCGGCACGGCATACAACAGACGACGCAGGATATAGGCAATCATCCGGCCCTCCCATTAGGGTATACGGCGGCCTCCTGCTTGCGGCGCCAAGCCCACCAGGCCGGGACCAGCCCCAGGATCATGAGCAGGCCCAACAGGATCGGTCCGATCCAATCGGGCCGGTTCCATCGGTCGCGCGCCCGCTCGCGCGCGGCCGCGTCGATGCGCAGGTATTTCAACCCGTTGTTGGCCATCAGGTTGGGCTTGGCGTTCGAAACCCAGCCGTGCAACAGGCCGAAGTTCTTGGGATGGAAGCCGAACACCCAGGGCGCGTCGACGCGCACGATGCTCACCATGCGGTCGATGATGGCCTGACGTTGAGGACCGTTGTCCATGTCCTTCATCTCGACGAACAGCTTGTCGAAATCCGGGTTTTCGTAATTGGCGGCATTCTCGCCGCCGGCACCGACCTTGCGATTCGGCCCATAGAGCAGGAACATGAAATTCTCCGGGTCCGGATAATCGGCATTCCAGCCCCATTCGAATATCTCCTCGCTGCCGTCCCGCATCTTGTCCTGGAAGCGGTTGTAGTCGGTACTGCGGATCACCAGTTCGACGTTCAGCTTGCGGAATTGTTTGCGCAGCCAGTCGAGCCGCGCCTTGTCGTCGGGGCCACGCGCCGAGGTATCGAAGTTGAGCACCAACGGCTTGCCGGTCACCGCATCGCGGCCGTCCGGATAGCCTGCTTCGGCCAGAAGCCGGCGCGCAACCTCGATCGGCTTGCGCCTGGCCCGGCCATCCACCCAATCGTAAACCTCGGGATTGACCCCCGCTTTGCCGGCGCGGTAGCCGAAGATGCCGGGCGGCAGCGGTCCCTGGGCAGGAATGCCGCGGCCATTGGCGAAGATGGCGATGTACTCCTCCTCGTCGATGGCGATCGAGATGGCTTGGCGCAGCTTGCGATGCCTGTCGTCCAAACCACCGACAACGGGATCGAGCATGTTGAAGCCGATGTAGTAGTCGCTCGTCTCTACCGCCGTACGCAGGCGGATACCCTTTGCCTTCATCTCGGGCGTCAACTCGACATTGCCCGCCGTGCCGGTGCGCACCGCCTGGTCGAAGTTGTCCGAACTGATGCCCGATGCGTCGTAATAGCCTTGCAGGAACTTGTTCCAGTAGGGGATCGTCTCCGACTCCCTGCTGTAGACGGCCTGATCGATGAAGGGCATGGGCTTGCCTGCATCTTTGAGCAGACCTGCCGCCTTGTCCCCCGGCTCGCCCTCGGACGGATAGGTTTCGCCATGGAAATTCGGGTTTCGCACCAGTCGCATCTGCCGGTTGGGCTGATTCACGGTCAACATGTAGGGGCCGGTACCCACCGGCCAGTTGTCCAGGGTCAGGTTGCGCTCGGCCATGCCCGGTCGGCTGTAGAAGGCATCGGCCTGCCAAGGGACCGGCGCAAAGAAGGCCATGGCCAGCCAATAGACGAACTGCGGGTATTTGCCTTTGATATGGATACGGTAGGTGTAGCGGTCGACCGTCTCGACCCCGGCCAGTTTGAATCGGCGCAGGTCGAGCCAACCCTTTTCCGTCTTCGCCGCTGCATCCAGTTTCTTGCTCAGGTCGGAGAAACCGACGATATAACCCGACATCAGGCCGGCAATGGGCGATTGCAGCCTGGGCGAGGCCAGACGCTTTATCTCGTAGACATAATCATCCGCCGTCAACTCGCGCGTGGCCTGCTCCGGAAAATCGGGAATGGCCTGTGCATCATCGGGAATGGGTTGATTGGTGACGAATGCAGGATGAGGTTGATAACGGATACCGGGGCGAATATGAATCTCGTAAACACTTTCCGCGATCTTGGCCGCAGGCGCGGATGCGGCAAGAAGATGTCCACCGGCATCGTAATAACTGGGCTTGGGTACTGCAGTCGCGGTTAAAGGAACAAGCTGATATGGCCGCTTGAGATATTGATATTGCAGCGGCGGCTCGTATATCTGACCGGTAAAAGGCGTCTCGTTGGACGAATAGGAACGTGCCGGATCGAGATGTTTGGGTGGTTCGGAAAAAGCCGAGTAATAAATCGATTGACCGCGTTCGGAGGCTGGATAGGGATCGTCGACCGGACCGGTACAAGCGGACAGGGCTAACAGTACCAATAAAAAGAAAACCGGGCGCATGGCGGCTAGTTTAGCCGATATGACGCCCGGTTAGATGTCGGAGTCGGTCTGAATCAGGCCTTCAGTTGGTCCAGAGAGCGACCGCTGTTCAGCCACTCAACAACCCAGCGTGGCTTCTTGCCCCGACCGGTCCAGGTCAGGCTGGCATTTTCGGGGTGGATATACTTGATGGCCACCTTGCCGCTGGAACGAGTCTTTCCCTTGAGACCGGACATCAGCTCTTCCATGCTAATGCCCATGCTCTTGGCCTTGTCACGGAATTCCTGAATCAGCTTTTGCCGTTCTTCCCGTGTGCGCAATTCCATTTCGATCACGATTTCGTCTTGAAGGGTTTTCAGTTCGGAAACGGAGAGCGATTTCAAATCGATATTCATAGTGGCGGGTCCTTTTTTTGATTTATGGAAACATTCGGATTAGATAGTATGAATCATATGTTAGCACGCCATTTGCAACATAAAAAATAATACCGTGCTGTTATTAGTACGATTCTTTAAACCGGGGGCGGATTGCGGATTATTAGATCGTCTTTATTACGACGCAGCCTGAATTATATGGGCCCGTTCATGCAGTAACCATCCGTGTTGAAACCATGCGCGAATGGATGCAAGACGCTGTGACAAGCAATATCAGCCATGCCAAAAATTGCATCAGAACGGCGCCGCAGGCACCGCCCTGATCTCAGCTGGTTGCTTGTCACCACATCGCCGCGCTGGATGTGGGTTCTGGAGATGACCATCTAGCCGGCTACGCCGGTTACTGCATTCCGTGAACAAACGGTGCAGCCGCTGTTTCCTACCGAAATAGGCTCTCTAATTCAGAGTATCTCGGCTGCATGATCCGCCAGCCTTGAACGCTCGCCACGCGCCAGCATGACGTGGCCGCTATGCGGCCAGCCCTTGAAGCGGTCGACGACATAGGTCAGGCCGGAACTGCCCTCGGTCAAGTAAGGCGTATCGATCTGGGCGATATTACCCAGGCAGACCACCTTGGTGCCCGGACCGGCACGGGTAATCAGCGTCTTCATCTGTTTCGGCGTCAGGTTCTGCGCCTCGTCGATGATCAGGAACTTGTTGAGGAAGGTACGGCCGCGCATGAAGTTGAGCGACTTGATCTTGACCCGCGACCGGATCAGGTCCTGGGTCGCCGCCCTACCCCAGTCGCCGGCATCATCATCGGCCTTGTTCAGGACATCCAGGTTGTCTTCCAGCGCGCCCATCCAAGGCGTCATCTTTTCCTCTTCCGTGCCCGGCAGGAAACCGATGTCCTCGCCCACCGGGACGGTGACGCGGGTGACGATGATTTCGCTGTAGTGCTTCTTCTCCAGGGTCTGGGCCAGACCAGCAGCCAACGTCAGCAAGGTCTTGCCGGTGCCGGCCTGTCCGAGCAGGGTCACGAAATCGATCTCGGGATTCATCAGCATGTTGAGCGCGAAATTCTGCTCGCGATTACGCGCCGTGATGCCCCAGACGCTGTTGCGCTGATGACCGAAATCCTTGATCGTGACCAAAGTGGCGGTTTTGCCAGCCACGTTGGTGACCAGGGCATAAAACGGGGTTTCCCCTTCCTGGTATACGAATTCGTTGACCAGCATCGACTGGGCATGAGGGCCGGTCAGCCGGTAATAGCTCCGGCCATCCTGCTGCCAGGATTCCATGTCCTTGCCGTGCGCATCCCAAAAGCCCTCGGGCAGTTCGCGCACCCCCGAATACAACAGGTCGGTATCTTCCAGGACCTTGTCGTTGAAATAGTCCTCGGCCGGGATGTTCAAGGCCCGGGCCTTGATGCGCATGTTGATGTCCTTGGACACCAGAATGACCGGCCGGCCCGTGAATTTGTGCTGGAGGTAGGAAACGACGCCCAATAGTTGGTTGTCGACCTTGCTCGAAGGCAGCAGTGTCGAGATGTCGCTTTGGATGGCCTGGGTCTGGAAGTAGAGCCTGCCCGTGGCTGCATTGTGACTGTGCTCGGCGAGCGGCACGCCTTCGGCGATGTCCGTATCGGGGTTGCTGACCAGTTCCTCCAGGAAGCGGCTTGCCTGGCGCGCGTTACGCGCGACCTCGGTCACGCCTTTCTTGTTGTGGTCGAGCTCTTCGAGCGTCGCCATCGGAATGTAGAGGTCGTGTTCCTCAAAACGGAACAGGCAGGTGGGATCGTGTAGGAAAACGTTGGTATCGAGGACGAAAAGCTTGGTCGGGTTTTTTGGTTTGCGCGCCATGGAAAGGGGTGGTTGATTGAAGAAAATCAGAGTGACTGGACGAAAGACAGTACTTCCTGGACGTGGTCGGGCACCTTGACGGCACGCCATTCCCTGGCCACCCGCCCCTGGGCATCCAGCACGAAGGTACTGCGCTCCACGCCACGCACCTTCTTGCCATACATGTTCTTCATCTTCATGACCCCGAACGACTCGCAAGCCGTTTCGTCCGGGTCACTCAACAGCTCGAACGGCAGGCTGAGCTTGGCCTTGAAACCCTCATGCGATTTGATGCTGTCGCGCGAAATGCCGAACACCTCGCAGCCGGCATCGACAAAGGCCGGGTAATTGACCGCGAAATCCATCCCTTCAGTGGTGCAGCCTGGCGTGTTGTCCTTGGGGTAGAAGTAGAGCACGACCTTCTTGCCGGCATAATTGGAGGGCTTGAACACTAGGCCGCCGGTGCCTTGCAGTTCGAAATCCTGAACGGATCGATTTTCCATTTGATGAGCTTTCGTGATGATGGCGGCATTATGAGTGCCCCGACTGCAATCCGGCAAGATCGTGAAATCGGGTGCCCGCCACAGGCCGAATTACTCACGGCAGGATTGAACGCATAGACCTTCCCTGTTCGTTGATCGTGGGCGCACCGGATTGCCTCGACCGGTACGAATCCCCATCTCACTCCTTGCCTGAGCGCCAGATCGACCAGATGATCCACAGGCTGTTGAAAAAGGCGACCAGAAAACCGAGCAGGCCGAACAGCGGCAGGCCGAACAGTTCCGGTCCACCCTTGACGGTCATGATGATGGACGAGCCGACCACCAGCGATGCGGTCAACACACCCATGGTCAGGCGGTTCGCGGCCTGGTTGATCTGCATCCCGAAGTGATCCAGCCGCCTCAGGTCGAGATCGATCCGCATCTGCCCGCGCCGCAATTTGCGCATCAGGCGCGAGATGTCCCTGGGCAGGCCAGTGATCATTTCATTCAGTTCGCGCAGGTTGCGGCGGAAACGCAGGTAAATCGCCGAGGGCGAATACCGTGCCTCCATCACCTCGTGCACGAAGGGTTCGAGGTGATCGACGATGTGGAAATCCGGGTTCAACAGGTGACCGAACCCTTCCAGGGTGATCAGCGCCTTGAACAACATGGTCAGGTCGGGCGGGATGGACAGGTTGTTTTCCCGCAGCACTGCCGTCACATCCGAGAGCAACGGCCCGATGCGAATCTCCCTGAGCGGCAGGTCGTCGTAGCTGAATATGACCTCGGTCAGGTCGTAGGCAAGCTTGTCCTCGTCGATCTCGGCATCCCCGCTCCATAGTGTCAGCACGTTGAGCAGGGCCTGTTCATCCTTACGGATGAGTGCGCCTAGGAAATCGGTGATCTGTCCGCGCCGCGTCTCGGTCAGCCGGCCGACCATGCCGAAATCGAGGATGCCGATGCGGTTTCCCGGCATGAAGATGACGTTGCCCGGGTGCGGATCGGCATGGTAATTGCCATGTACCAGGATCATTTTCAGGACGGCATCGGCGCCGCGGGCGGCGAGCAACTTGAGGTCCATGCCGGCTGCCGACGCGGCATCCATGTCGGTCGCGGGGATACCGACCAGTTCCTGCTGGACGTTGACGATCTCGCCACAGTATTCCCAATAGATCTTGGGGATCACGACGGTGTCGTCGTCCTTGAAGCTGCGCGCGAAGACGGCCAGGTTGCGGGCTTCCTTGGCCAGGTCCAGCTCGTGCATGAGAGAACGTCTCAACTGCGCGACGATCTGAATCGGCCGGTAGCGCCGCAGTTCCGGCATCTCGAATTCGATCAGGCGCGCAATGTGGGCGATGATCCGCAAATCCGCCTCGACCTTGGGCACGATATCCGGACGGCGGATCTTGAGCACGACCTGGGTGCCGTCCTTGAGTCGGGCCCGGTGCACCTGGGCGATGGACGCGGCCGCGAAAGCCTCTGTCTCGATCGAATCGAACAGCGCTTCGAGCGGCATTTCGTATCTGGCTTCCAGCATGGGCCGCAGCTGCTCGAACGATACCGGTGGCACGTGGCTGTGGAGCTGCTCGAATTCCTCGATCCATGAAGCCGGGAAAACGTCGACCCGAGTGGCGAAGACCTGACCCAGCTTGACGAAGGTCGGGCCGAGCTCGGTCATCGCCATGCGGATGCGTACCGGTAGATCAAGCTTGGTGATCTCGTCCGAAGTGCGCCAATGGAGTAGTTTGCCCGTGCGTTCCAGCATCTTTGCCAGGCCGAGCACGCGCACGACGTCGCCCCAACCATAACGGATCAGGACCGACGATATCTCATGCAGGCGCGGCAGGTCCCGCACCATTGACAGGGTCTCCCTCAACATAGGATGGGGGCCTAAGAGGCCAGTCTCTTAGGCTCAGGACGTCTTCTTGTCTAGGGCTTCGGCCAAACCGTGCAGGATACCCGAGGTCACCGCCGCAAGACGGCCAGTCGCCTCACGCGCATCGCCGCGCACATCGCGCGAGGCAGTGTTCGCCACATCGCCAATCTCACGGCTGAGCAAGGACATCACTTCACGCACCTGAGCACCGGTATCGGTGCCATTGCGCGACAGATGCTCGCCCAGGCGGCCGAACTCTTCCTTGAGCACACCCTGACTCTTCTCGCCCGTACTCTTCAGGGTGGCGACCAGGTCATCCTCCAGATTGCGCACGGAATCATAGGCCTTCCTCAGATCGGAATCGGCAAAGCGCTTGCCCTGGTCCCAGGATTCCGAGACGGCGCTGCGCAAGGCATACAGGCTCTTGCCCAGGGCATCGTCCAGACCCGCCACGGCCGTACCTAGAGAGTTGCCGGCATTCTGGGCATGTGAACCATAACCTTCGCCCAACCCCTCCACTGCCGATTTCATGACATCGCGGATCGCGCCTGCCTCGGCCTTGCGATCCAGGATCGCGCTCAACACGATGTTGCGCACACGTTCCCTCAGATCACCGCCTTCTTCCGCTGCGACGCGCACCGGAACGGCAACTTCTTCGTATTCGTCCGACATCACAACACTCCTTCATTTCTGGTTCGAGACGGGCATGTACCTGATTTCATGGTAGACAACCCGGCGCCGAAAAGAGCCGGGTTCCGAGAAATTATCGCGCGAATTCGGCCTGGCTCAAGGCGATGGATTCATGTGGTTCAATTGCAGACGGTCGACCTCCGCGAGCACCTCGTCCGACAAGGGTTTGTTCCAGGCACCGATGTCTTCCTTCAGCTGATCCATGTTGGTCGCGCCGATGATGGTACTTGCCGCAAACCATTGCCGGTAGACGAAGGACAGTGCCAGCTCGGTCGGCGTCAAGCCGTGCTTGCGCGCCAGCGCCGCATAGGCTGCCGTGGCCGGTACCACGTCCGCCTTTTCGTAACGCTGACCGAAGCCGGGGAATTCGGTGATCCGGCCCGTGGTCTTGGGATCGTCCAGGTATTTGCCGCTCAGGTGGCCGAAGGCCAGCGGGGAATAGGCCAGCAGGCCGACCCGCTCCCGGTAGGCGATCTCGGTCAGGCTGAATTCGAAGGTGCGGTTGAGCAGGCTATAGGCGTTCTGGATCGACACCACGCGCGGCAGTCCGTGCTCGGCGGCGAGGCGCAGGAACTCCATGACACCCCATGGGTGCTCGTTGGACAGGCCGACATAGCGCACCTTCCCTTCCCGGACCAGTTCGGCCATCACCTCCAGCTGCTCGCGGATCGGAACCGACTCCAGTTCCTGGTTCGGATCGAAATGGAAGCGGCCGAACATGGGTACGTTCCGCGCCGGCCAGTGGATCTGGTACAGATCGACGTAGTCGGTCCTGAGCCGCCTGAGCGAGCCCTCGATCGCCTCGCGGATGTTGGCCCGGTCGAGCGACTTGGGGCCATCACGTATCCAGGTTATGTTGCGGTTCGGTCCAGCCACCTTGGTCGCCAACACCACCTGGTCACGCGGTTTGCCGGCGAGCCAGTTGCCGACTATGGTCTCGGTCCGAGTGCAGGTTTCGGCGCGCGGCGGCACCGGATACATCTCGGCCGTATCGATGAAATTGATGCCCTGGTCCAGCGCGTAGTCGAGTTGCTCATGGGCCTCGGCCTGGCTGTTCTGCTGACCGAAGGTCATGGTGCCCAGGCAGACTGCCGACACCTTCAGTTCGCCGTCGCCCAGGCGGCGGTATTCCATATCAACGGCCATCCCGTTTTCTCCATATCCGTTTCAGGTATTGCACCAGCATGACATCCGCTGCCGCAGCCGAAAGGCAGATCAACGCCGCCAGCCGAGCATCACCGGCCGGAATGAAGGTCTGCCGCAGGGTCAGCAGGCCGACACCCATCAGTACCATGACGAACGCCGATAGATAGATGCCGACCACCACGGCAGCGCGCTGCTGGGCGGCAGGTGGTACCGGGCGCGATGTCGATCCTGGCGTTTTCCCGGCCCTCAGCCGAACTGGCTGCCTGAAATCCTTGACCATCGCCGCAGGTCAGGGTTCCGAACCGGACTCAGCCGGCCAGAGCGGCGCTTACGATCGCCCTCGCCTCCTCGACGATATATTGCAGGTGCTCGGCACTGTGGAAACTTTCAGCGTAAATCTTGTAGATATCCTCGGTGCCGGATGGACGGGCCGCAAACCAGCCGTTGTCGGTCGTCACCTTGAGGCCGCCGATGGACGCACCGTTGCCCGGCGCACGGGTCAGCCTGGCGGTGATGGCATCACCGGCCATCGTGACGGCGGTCACCCGTTCCGACGTCAGGTTCTTGAATGCCGCCTTCTCCTTCTTGCTGACCGGGGTGTCGATGCGGGTGTAGAACGGCGCGCCGTATTCGCCGACCAGGTCCTGGTAATGCTGGCCGGGGTCCTTGCCGGTGACGGCGGTGATCTCGGCCGCGAGCAGGGCCAGGATGATGCCGTCCTTGTCGGTCGTCCAGACCGTGCCGTCGCGACGCAGGAAGGAGGCTCCGGCGCTTTCCTCGCCACCGAAACAGAACGAGCCTTCCAACAGGCCAATCGAGAACCACTTGAAACCGACTGGCACCTCGACCAGCTTGCGGCCGAGGCCGTTCACCACCCGGTCGATCATGGCCGAGCTAACCAGGGTCTTGCCGACGGCGGCATCGGCCGACCACTCTGGCCGATGCATTAGCAGATAACTAATCGCCACGGCCAGATAATGGTTGGGGTTCATCAGGCCGACCGATGGGGTGACGATGCCGTGCCGGTCGGCATCGGCGTCGTTGCCCCAGGCGATGTCGAACTTGTCCTTGAGATTGACCAGCGAGGCCATGGCATAGGGGCTGGAGCAGTCCATGCGGATCTTGCCGTCGTGGTCCAGGGTCATGAATCCGAACGCCGGATCGACCTTGGGATTCACGACTTCAAGGTTGAGGCCGTATCTTTCGGCAATGGGCTTCCAGTAGGCCACGGCCGCGCCACCCATGGGATCGACGCCGATCCTGACACCGGATGCGCTGATCGCCACCATGTCGACCACGTTCTGCAGATCGTCGATATAGGGTGTCATCAGGTCGACGGCCTCCGTGGTCGGCGCCGCCATGGCCTGCTCGTAGGTTAGCCGCTTGACGCCGGCGTTGCCCGCGGCTATCAATTCGTTGGCACGATTCTCGATCCAGCCGGTGACGTCGGTATCGGCCGGCCCGCCGTGCGGTGGGTTGTACTTGATGCCACCGTCGGTGGGCGGGTTGTGCGAGGGCGTGATGACGATGCCGTCCGCCTTGGCCTCCGAAGCCTCGTGGTTGTAGGCCAGAATGGCGCGCGAGATCACCGGCGTCGGCGTGTAACCGCCATCGGCCTGCATGCGCACCTCGACGCCGTTGGCGGCCAGCACCTCCAGGCACGTGCGCTGGGCCGGCGCGGACAGGGCATGGGTGTCCATGCCGAGGAACAACGGCCCTTCGATACCTTTCCCAGCCCGGTATTCGCATACCGCCTGGGCGATGGCCAGGATGTGAGCCTCGTTGAAGCTCTTTTTCAGTGAGGAACCGCGATGGCCGCTGGTGCCGAAGGCCACGCGCTGCGCGGAATCGGACGGATCGGGCTGGTCATGATAGGCCTTGAGCAGTGCATCGATGTCGGTCAGGCTGTCTACGGGGGCCGGTTTTCCAGCGAGAGGATGAGTCATGCTTCACTCCAGGGTTGGCATCCATATGAATGTTACGCCCGACATGTAATGAATGACACCCGGCACAACCGCCCACAAGGGGTAAAATCGGCCCGCATTGGCAACCCGCAACCTGATTAAACGTGATGAAAGAACTCGCCGACCGCTTGGGCCTCGCCTTCCTGGACCAACCCTGGTTGCCCCACATCGTCCTGATCGTCATTGCGGCGGTGG
>Ga0307417_10000378_pt1 | contig 18480 bp, 14 predicted proteins | sample SalMarWE160210MG_2_FD_202514 | JGI IMG/M metagenome (GOLD analysis project Ga0307417, IMG submission 202514) | Salt marsh sediment microbial communities from the Plum Island Ecosystem LTER, Massachusetts, United States - WE1602-10 | ecosystem: Environmental > Aquatic > Marine > Intertidal zone... | reverse complement strand
CTCACCCATCCGCCGGGCCAACCTTCCATCCCACGACCTCAATATGTAGGTTGGCGAAGAAAGCATCCGAAGTGCTGGCCCACGCGCGAATAGTTGCTTTCAACCGGTCAATCCCCGCCTGATCCAGCTCTCCATTTTGAATCGACCACTTCCCCATGGGCCCATCTAACAGCAAACACGTGAGGTCGGCGTGCTCTCGGACACGCTCGGGCTCGCCTTTCGTATCGGCGGACACGCTCTTGACGATGTGAGAGAAGCCTGCTTGGTGGAGGATGCCCGGGAGCTGCGACCCCAGATTGATGTTGCTGCCGCGGCTGGCCTGCCAGGCTTCCATCATCCGGTCGATGACTTGCAGCTCCTCGACCGGGTGGCCCCAGATGGCCAGGCTGGCGTCAGCATCGCGGGCCGCGAACAGACCTCCCGGTCTAAGCACTCGGTATGCTTCTCGCGCTGCCTCAACAGCTCGATCCGCCAGATGGACGAACATGTCGTTTTCAAAGGCGGCGTCAAAGCGCTCATCATCGAAAGGCAGAGAGAAAGCACTGGCGGCCGCGAACCTGACATTGGACAAGCCACGCTCCACTGCCAACGAGTTTGCCACCGCCACATGGGTTTCATCGTGATCAACACCGATGACAGACCCGGGGGCGACCGCCTCAGCAAGGCCCAGAGTGATACTGCCTGGCCCGCAGCCGATATCGAGCAGATTCATACCGGGTTCGAGATGGGGGAGCAGAAAGGCCGCCTGGTGCCTGGCGACCCGCAGACCATATTCCTGGCTAAGTCCGGGGGTTACGCCATGGGCACGCTGAATACCGGTCATGTTGGCACCACCTCTTTGTTCCTGCATACCGTTGATTGCTCAAACTGAAACCACTGTGTGTCCGGCTGCTATCAGAGCTTTCCGGGCCGTCGCCAGCTGCTCCTGCCGGACCAGGACATAATCCGTGTCATAGGTCGATATGGCGAAAAGGCTCACGCCGGCCTCGGCCAGTGCCCCGGACAACTTCGCCAACACACCCACCAGCGAGAAGTCGAGCGGACCCTCGACCTGCAAGGCGCGCCAGCCCCCAGCCATTGTGACGGTAGCCGGGACAGCCGACTCGATGCACACGACGGATAGCTCGTCGGCCGTCCTCGTCAAGTTGAGAAGGCCGGCCTGAGGAAGCCACCTGGGGAAGGGGGAGTCAGGCTCGAGGCGGCAGACGGCCAGCCGATCGGGCAGGAGGGTCAGGTTCATGATTGCTCACCAGCAAGGTTTGCACGTGCGCGGACGCGTCGCAGACGAGACAACCAAGCCCGGCACGTTCGGGGCCGGTCCACAGCCCGCCGCGCACAGATAGCCGGATTCATACGTGCAACTTTCCAAGGGCTCGTTATCCGTCACCCGCCACACCACCTCACGCCCGCCCATTGCCTGGTGGATCTCGGCCCTCGCCCCAACAAGGCCGGGAAGGTCGACCCGAACATCTTCGATGTGTCAGGCCCAGGCAGGGACGTTCTGCGGGTCGTTGACATTGTTGAAGACCGTCGTTGCAGGACAATCGATGTCAACTCGATAGATACGGTCTATTGTCCCCCCGTCCTCTCTAAGAGAGAAAGCCAAGCTCGGGCTCCGGCGTTTGGTGCTTCCCTGGTGGAGAGACCCATCAAATGCCGGTGGAATACACCAGGCCCACGGCATCCGGGCCGGTGTGGATCCCGAGAACCGGTGTCAATTCGGACGTGATCAACTCATGCGGGCGCAGCTGCTCCCGCGCCTGCTTGGCCAACTCGAAGGCCATCGCCTCGGCGTCAGTGTGCACGACGCCGACGCGGAGCGGACGACGCTCGCCCACGCGGTCGGCGACCAATTCCACCAGCTTGGGAAGAACGCTGGCCCCGCCTCGCACGCGTTCCACAGGCTGGATCGGCCCATTCCGGATTTCGAGGATGGGCACCTGTCTCAAAGTCGTTGCGATGAGCTGCCCAATGTGACTAATCCGTCCACCTCGCCTCAAGTAGTCAAGATCTGAGACGGCGAAAACCACACCGGTGGACTCCTTCATCCGATCCAAGAGATCCAGGATGTCCACCAACGACATGCCCTCCCGCGCCGCTCGCGCGGCCGCTATTGCCATGAAACCCATGCCAAGCGTGTTTGACCCGGAATCGAAAAGGGTTACGCCGACATTTGAGCTCATCGTCTTTGCCTGAGTGGCTGCACTGTATGTACTCGAGAATTGACTGCCCACCAGGATTGCAAGCACAGGGCTGCCATCGGCTCCCAGACTCTCAAACACCTCTTTGAAGGACCCTGGTGTTGGTCCAGAGGTCGTCGGTAACGACCTTTTGGACCGAAGCCGGGAGTAGAACTCCTTGGGGTTGATCTCACCATCCAGATAGGTATGGTCGTCCATAAAAAGTGGGAGAGGCACGACGGAGATTCCGAGCTCCTGGCACAGAGCGGCGGGGATTCCGCACATGCTGTCGGTCACAACTTGCACATTCGCCATGTCGTATCCTCTCAGATTGGCTGCCGGCGCGGCAACCTGCGCGCGGGAACAGTGGCTCAGCCATCTACCGACACTGGAGTCCATGACCTGTGCGTTCAGAGGGAACCAATGATATGCGCCGTCTCGTTCAAGCTGATGTGCAGAGAATTGTGGGGGCTGGTTTGAGGCTGAGACGGTCCTGGCCACAGATGCAGATACTATACACCAAGAGCGCCGGCTAGCCATCCGTAGGCAGACGCGCAATGGAAGGTCCCCCAGGGATTAAGACGGACCGCCAGGTAATGCTCTCGCCCAATTCGACGGGCTCGACCTCAGATCGATGCCGGCAGCTTTGAGCATCCGGAGCGCCCGCAGCGTGACCATCTTGCTCGGCCTGCCCTGTTGTTCGATATCGATCCACATCTTGCGGCTGAGGCTGTTCTGGAGCCTCCATCGGCCCTTCTCGTCGGCCTTGGCCATGATCCAGTCCATCGCCGCTTGGAGCCGCTGATCCCGACCGTAGCCCATGCCCACCAGATTCTCCACGGTCTCCAGGACATCGCTCCAGTAGCTCAAGGGGAAACCGAGCTTGAACCAGGTCGAGCTGACACGCTCGGTCCAGGGATAGTCTGCTTCGACCGGGTTGCGGCTGAGGAGGAACTCGGCCCCGGCCGCCAGGGCACGCTCGATCCGTGGGGTTCGCTCTTTCTGTGGGCTGGCCAATAGAGCTTTCAGCGCCTTGTTGGCTCCCCACCCACAAGGTTGTCCCTGATTAACGCTGCAGGCGAACCCGGGGCCCGACGTGCCGGAAACGAAGTAGCGTATGCCGCCTTCGCCGATGATGGCACGTGCCAGCCAATCCGTGGCCGCCTTGACCCGCTCATCGGCGCCATAACCCAATCTCCGAAGGGCAAAGAGCATGTTGCCGTTCAGGCACAGCAAGGCTCCGCTGGATTGAGGTTTGCTGTTGCACGAAAACGCGGCGTTCGAGGCAATGCTATGGCTCAGCACGTACAAGCATCCGCGCCGCACTCGCGCATCGCCTGGATCCGCCCCGAGTTCAGCCAACACAACAACCGACCACGTTGTAGCTCGGTACTTGGGCGAGTAACCCCCGCCCGGCTTGACCCAATAGCCTTCAGTCGACTGGGCATCTAGAATGGCGGGTACCGGACCCGTTCGCATGATGTCGTCCCGGGCGGCCAACAGCTCGGGGTCGTCCGCGGGCACATCCATGAGGTCCCTCAAAGCGAAAAAGCGGGCGCTTGGAAGCTGAGCATCTTTTTCGAGCAGCCAATCGAGCGGAGCGGTGTCCATGTTGAAAACCGTCCTTTCGAGCGGAAAAATGCCTGGCGTCAATCGTGTTGGATCCGGAGACCGAGCTGCCGGAAGGTGCTCTTATCCATGAGAGCCAGCAGACACTGAAGCCTCGAGACGGCGGCGTCCTGAGAATGGTTCTCACGCCAACACGAGTATGCGCTTATCACCATCTCGAGATTGAAATCGGATGGTTGTTTTGCGTTGCTGATTATCCATTCTGCGTTATTGAATGCCTAAAGGCAAATCTTGCCGCCAATCGACGCCGACCGCCTTGACCTGACAGCCGCCGAGTCCGCCCACCAGCAGAACCCAAACGAAAGAGTTTGTGACAGAATTCACAAGATCGGGGGATCTGTGGCCTTTGAGGGGCAAACCGAATGTAGAATGGGAATGCCATCCGGCGCTGTCGTCAGGCCGTCAGTCCTCCGTCAGGGCGGCCCGGCGGAATGTGTGTGAATAGTGTAGGCAAGATCACGGTGACCCAACCTATCTCAGGGACTTCCCCTACCACAAGGCGACCCCAACCCATGAACAACACCATCGTCCAGGCCACCGACATTTTCAAAACCTATCACACCGGGACGGTTTCTGTACCCGCTTTGCGCGGCGTCAGCCTGAATGTGCGGCGCAAGGAAGTGATCGCCGTGATGGGACCATCAGGATGCGGTAAGACCACACTGCTGAACTGTCTCTCGGGCCTTGACGCCACGGATTCGGGTGAGATCGTCATCGAGGGCAGCCAACTGACCGAGATGTCCGACTACCAGCGCACCGATTATCGTGCCCGGCGGATGGGTTTCGTCTTCCAGTTCTACAACTTGCTCCCTGTTCTGAGTGCCGTAGAAAACGTCGAGATGCCTCTGTTGGTCTCCGGCGTCCGGCCCAGCACTGCCCGCCAGCAGGCAGTGGATGCGCTCGCCCAGGTGGGGCTGGCCGAACGAGCATTCCATCGCCCGGCCGAGCTCTCGGGCGGAGAACGCCAGCGCGTGACTCTGGCGCGCGCTCTGGTCAACGACCCAGCGATCGTCTGGGCCGACGAGCCCACCGGCGACCTTGACTCAGAGACGGCCGACCAGGTGATGGACCTGTTGATCCGCCTCAACAACGAACGTGATCTGACTTTCTTGCTGGTGACACATGCGCGGCGAGTTGCCGCTCGCTGCACCCGCATCGTCCAAATGCGCGACGGACAAATCGTGGGAGAGCAGACGCCGGCACAGATCCTTGCCCAACTCAGCCAAATCCCGTCGATGGATGACGGGGCGGCGGAGTAGGACAGCCGTCGGCGACTCGCCCTGATCGCCGCGTCTAGCTGCGGGCCCATGGCCCGGGGTGGCTTCCATGGAGAAGCTGTTCGGTCTTGAAATGACGACGATCGCTGCTGTACTTGGCGCCTGCCTGGTGACCGTGGTGCTCGTATTGGCGTTCATGGGCTGGCGCAACAACGTGATGCTCAAGCTCGGCCTGCGGCCCATGACCCGCCGGCGAACGCAATCGACTCTTATCATCGTCGGCTTGATGCTGGCCACCCTGATCATCACGGCGGCCTTCGTGACCGGCGACACGCTCTCCTACACCATTCGATCGCTGGTCTTCGAACAGCTTGGCCCAGTCGACGAAGTCGTCCATCTGCGGACCAACGGCAATTCGTCCCCCTATTTCAGCCTCTCCAAATACCAAGACCTGGCGGAGCAGATGGCTGACGACCCGATGGTGGACGGCATAGTCCCCGTCATTCATCTCAACTTGCCGGCGGTGGATGTGACCCAGCGCCAAAGCCTGCGCAACATGGAAGTCATGGGGTTGAGGCCGGAGGACCTGGCCGTGGTTATCCCGCAAGGCGAACGTGCGGATGCCGAAGGCCGACCGCTCCAATTGGAGGCCTACGAGGGGCGGCAGGTCATTCTCAACCAGGCGGCGGCCGAGGCTCTGGCTGCCCTTCCGGGTGACAAGATCAATCTCTATGTTGGATCGGCACCGCGCGCTTTCACAGTGGCTGCGGTGGCCTCAGCCGGCCGATCGCCAAGGGCGGTCCTGGATCTGCGCCTGGCGCAGGCGCTGCTCGGCCAGCGGGGGAAGATTAACGCCATCATGATTTCAAACCAGGGCGATCAACGACAGGGTGCCCGGCTGAGCGATCAGGTCACGAGGCGGCTGCGCGGACTGCTGACGGATGACTTCGCAGCCCGTCGGCTCTTCCATCGTCTGGCCGGGGACCCGGATGCGATCAACGCGCTGCGCAGCGCAGCCATCACCTACCAGGGATACACGCGCTCCGACCTTCTGCGCCTTACCGCGGGCCTCGAGTCGGGTGAGATGAACGACGACGTACGCAGCCTGCTGGCAGATGAGGGCCTGGGCGGCGAGGTCCAGTCCATCCTCGAGCAGGCAAACTGGCAATCCGCCACCATGCGGCAAAGGCTGGCAAGCGAGTTCGACAACATGTCGAGATACAGCGTGGATGATTGGAAGCGCGATGGTCTCGACAGCGCCGAATTGGCCGCCAACGCCTTCACGACGATCTTCGTCGTCACCGGGCTTTTCGGGATCGCATCGGGATTGCTTCTGATCTTCCTGATCTTTGTCATGTTGGCCGCCGAGCGCAAGTCCGAGATGGGCATGACCCGCGCGATCGGCGCCCAACGCAAACACCTTGTGCAGATGTTCGTCTACGAAGGCACCGCCTACGACCTCGGCGCCGCCGCGGTCGGGGTCGTCCTGGGAGTCGCCACGGGCCTGATTATCGCCATGACCTTGGGAAGGGCCTTCGCCTCCACCGATCTGGCGATTCGACCCAACGTCACGTTCACTAGTCTGGCCGTGTCCTACTCGCTCGGCATGCTGGTCACCTTCGGAACCGTGCTCTTCTCAGCCCGGCGCGTGAGCCAGCTGAACATCGTGGCAGCCATACGCGACCTTCCCGAGCCGCCGCCGCCCCCCGTGCCGTTCAAGGCCCGGCTGCTCTCGCCTCTGTACGCGGTCGTGGATGGATTTCGCCACCTGCGGCACCTGAGGCTGGGACGGGCCGTAAGATCTTGGGCCGTGGGCATCCCAAAGAGCATCTTCGGACTGGTCTGGGCCGGCTTCCGGGGTGGGCCCCTGACCTTGCTCATGGGTCTGGCGATGCTCTTCGGAGGATTGGCCGCTCAAAACGGATCCTTGTTCACATCTGGCTTCTCCTTCGCCCTGATCGGCTTCGGCCTCGTTCTTCGCTGGATCCTGAACACCGTTTTCCCGAAGAAGCGCGACTTGACCGAACGCATTGCTTTCACCCTGGTGGGATTGTCGGTCACGATATTCTGGTCGCTGCCGTCGAGCGCCTTCGATTTCATCGGTGTGGACGACCTCAAGAGTGGGCCGGAAATGCTGTTTATCGCCGGCTTCATGATGGTCGTTGGCGCCGTGATGGTGGTCATGTACAACACGGACTTGTTGTTGCGACTAATCCTGCGTATCTTCGGCGGCAATAGCCGCTTGGCCCCGGTGCTCAGGATGGCCGTTGCCTATCCGCTGGCCAACCGCTTCCGAACCGGATTGACACTGGGCATGTTCGGTGTGGTCGTTTTCAGCGTGGTGTTTATGGCCACGCTCTTCAAGGTCAATGAAGCCTTTTTCGCCAATACAGAAGGACTGACGGGCGGATTTCAGATCCGTGCGCTGGCCAGCGCTGACAACCCCATCCCCAATCTGGCCCGGTCCGTCGCCGCTAAGCCTAAGCTGCGAGAAGGCGGCTATGACGTGATCGCCAGCGAATTCGACATGCCGGTTGAGGTCCAACAAGAGGGCGGGAAGTGGTTCCACTACCAGGTGCGGGCGGTCGACTCACCCTACCTGGACACGGTTGGCTACAACATCGCTGTCAAGGCCGAAGGCTACGAAACCACGCAAGACATCTGGCGCATGATCCGCGATCACCCAGGATACGCCGTCGTGGATAGCTACCCAGTTCCATCGCGCCAGACGACATCCATCGTCATTGGCGGTCCAGATTTCAAACTGAATGGGGTCTATCTGGAAGACGAGTTGATGAGACCGATCCGCCTCAGAGTTCGGGATGCGAACGGGGACTCATTTGACCTGACTGTGATCGGTGTCCTGGAGCAGGGGACGATGTTGAACCTCGGACTCGTCACCTCCCAATCCACGCTCGACAAGGCGATGGCAGACCCCCCATCGCCTACTCAGTACTACATTCGGTTGGCCGACGGGGTGGCTCCCGGCCCCGCCGGATCTGCACTCGAAGCGGCGTTCATGGAATACGGGCTGGAGACAGTCGACCAAGTCCAGGAAATCAAAGATGCCCAGGTTTCCCAGCGCGCCGTCGAACAACTGCTCTTGGGTTTCCTGACCTTGGGTTTGATCGTCGGGGTGGCGGCCCTGGGTGTGATCAGCTCCCGGGCCGTGGTCGAACGCCGGCAGCAAATCGGTGTCCTGCGGGCACTCGGTTTTCAAGCCAATATGGTGACGGGGAGCTTCATGGTCGAAGCATCCTTCGTGGCTCTGCTCGGCATCGGACTTGGCGCTGCTCTGGCGCTGATCCCTGCCTACCAGGTGATCAGCGACATGGCGAGCGATTTGCCCGGTCTGCACTTTCAGGTGCCGTGGGGTTCGATCGCGCTGGTGGTCGGCCTGGCCTACGGCATGGCCCTGTTGGCCACATTTATTCCCGCCCGGCAGGCAGCACGCGTGCTCCCGGCCGAGGCTCTCCGCTACGAATAGGCGAGCACTGCCAACAGACACGCCTGCCGCTGGGTTTGTGAAGCTCGTCACAAAGCCGACCGGTCAGAGCAGGTTGACATCGTTCCCGCCGGGTCGTATACTCGCACCACAATCGAGACCTTCACAGGCTTTGACGAGGAAGAGTAGACGCCGGACCGGTGGCGCAGAGAGCGGGCGCCGGTGAGAGTCCCGCCCACACGGCGGCGTTGAATGGGCCTCTGAGCTGCACGGCGAACGGCCCCGCGATGCGGATCGCCCACTAGCCGATGCCGGAGCTGCCACCGTTATCAAGGCAAAGGGCATCGCGGCCAAGGCTGCCGTGCTCGAAGAGAGAGGTCTTTGCAGATGGCGTGGTGCCCAACTCGGTCACCCTTGCATGAAGCGAAGACCTAAGCAGGGTGGCACCGCGGGCCAAGTGCGCTCGTCCCTTCCGGGGATGGGCGTTTTTGTTTTCCCCTGGCGGCTAAACCCAAGCGGGCTGCCGAAAACGCCTGACCCCGTCCGGGTCCTCGACCGGTCCGCATCATGCTTTACGCAAGGAGGTTGTGATGAGTGAAATGACCAAGTTCGTCTTGACCGAGAAGGACCTCCCAACGGCCTGGTACAACATCAACCCAGACATGCCAGCCGACCCCGGGCCGGTCCTGCACCCCCAAACCAAGGAGCCGGTCACACCCGAGTTCCTCTCGGTCCTGTTTCCGATGAAGTTCATCCAGGAGGCGGTCAGCATGGACCGCTGGGTGGATATCCCGGGTCCTGTGTTGGACATCTACAGGCTGTGGCGGCCGTCACCCTTGTACCGGGCTCGACGTTTGGAGAAGGCGCTCGACACGCCGGCGCACATCTACTACAAGTACGAAGGTGTCTCGCCGGTCGGCTCACACAAAACGAACACTGCCGTAGCCCAAGCCTACTATGCCAAACAGGAAGGCGTAGCCGGCTTCACCACAGAGACCGGCGCCGGCCAATGGGGTTCGGCCATGGCGATGGCATGCAGCTTTTTCGGGCTTGAGTGCCACGTCTACATGGTCCGGGTCTCGTACGACCAGAAGCCCTATCGCCGGATCATCATGGAAACCTACGGCGCCGATGTCACCCCCAGCCCATCCGACAAGACCAACGTTGGGCGCCACCTGCTTGAGGATGACCCCAACCATCTGGGCTCGTTAGGAATCGCCATCTCGGAGGCCGTCGAAGCGGCGGCCACCTCAGACGGGAAGTACAAGTACGCCATTGGATCAGTACTTGGGCCTGTTCTCATGCACCAGACCGTCGTCGGGTTGGAGGCGTTGAAGCAGTTCGAGTTGGCCGGCGAGTACCCCGACGTGCTGGTGGGGTGCATCGGCGGGGGGAGCAACTTCTCGGGCTTCAGCTTCCCTTTCCTGCACCAAAACTTCACCGCCGGCAAGACCACCCGCATGCTCGCTGTCGAGCCCGCGGCCTGCCCCACCCTCACCAAGGGCCTGTACACCTTCGACTACGGAGACTCGGCCGAGATGGGGCCGGTCGTGAAGATGTACACGCTTGGCCATGCTTTCGTCCCACCCGGAATCCATGCCGGCGGGCTGCGTTACCACGGCATGGCACCCCACCTTTGTGCTCTTTACGACCACGGCGACATCGAAGCCATCGCCGTGGATCAGGTCGACACCTTCGAGGCGGCGGTCACCTTCGCCCGCTCAGAGGGTATCCTGCCGGCGCCCGAATCAGCCCACGCGATTCGGGGGACGATCATCGAAGCGCTGAAGGCCCGCGAATCCGGCGAGAAGAAAGTCATCGCCTTCAACCTCTCCGGCCACGGGCACTTTGATCTGGCCGCGTATGACGCTTATCTCAAGGGTCAACTCAAGCGTTATGCGTACCCGGAAGAACTGGTGAAACAAGCAATGCTGGATCTGCCCGAGGTCGAACTGACCTGATCTGGGGTACAGCGGGGTCCGGGCAATGGCGCCCGGACCCCGCCGGCAGCCCCCGGACGGGTTCCCAGGCGGCCGGCTTTCAAGTAGCATGTCGTTATGCGAGCCCCCTTTCGCCTTCTGACAGCCGCTGGCCTGGCATGGGCTCTGTCTGCCTGCACCGCATCTGGGCAACCGACACCCACCACTGTACCCGGGACACGGCCCTCGGCACCCACGCGTCTCCTGCCTTCGCCCACCCCCACGCTCCCGGCGGCGATCGATGGGCTCGTCCTTCGCCCGGGCCAGCCGCCCTACACATGGACCGCGATCGGCCTTCTCACCAACCAGGGCGACCGACCGGTCCAAGGACTGGATCTGCGCGTGAGCTTGATGGACTCCCAGGACAGAATTCTGGAGCGGTCCGACGCCACACTGGCCATTCCGATATTGGGGCCCGGCGCCAGCGCTCCTTTTTCAGCCATGTTCAGGGCCGAGGGGGGAACCCAGGTCAGTGCCAAGATCTCCGGCTACCGTCCGGCTGATCGGCAGCCGCTCCCGATCGACGTGGCGCTTAACAGACGAACCTCTTCCGGCGATGGGCAACTGGCGGTTGTCGGGACCATGACCAACCCCAACAGCAGCCCGGTCAAGTTGATCGGGTTCACCCTGGCAGCGTCAGACCCCGATCACGTGCTGCTGAGTTTAAATTCGAACTGGTTTGGGCTGGTCGGTTTGGCCGCGGGCCAAACGGCGCCCTTCCTCGCCCTGCTGCCTTCAAGCGATGACTTGACCCACCTGCAAAGCTATGCTGCTGCCGAGCCGGCGGCGGACCTGCCGCAGATAGCGATCGATCTTCCCGTCCAGCCCGTGCTTCAGACGGACGACCAGGGTAATCCCATCGTCCTCGCCGTCGTCCATAATCACGGCAAGGCCCCTTCCATGGTGCGCATTCTGATCACGCTGACCGGCCCCCTTGGGCCGGCATCGGCCGCGCTGTACGCCTCCCCGATCCCGCTCGCACCGGACGAACAGCGCCCGTTCAGCTTGACCGAATTTCCCGGCCTGGCGCATCAGCTGGCATCCGGGGACCAAAACCTTTCCGAGCTGCAGCCGGAGGCTCTGATCGATCCCTCCGGCTCTTCACCCGCCAGCCAAGAGGCGGTGCCGCTTGAGATCGAGATCACGACCTACGAAGCTATCGGCGGGACGATTCTCGTCCACGGAACGGCCTACAACCAAAGCCAAGCTCGGGTGTTACAACCCACGGTGATCGGCGCGCTGAGATCGACGTCGGGCGACATCTGGAGCGCCGGTGAGGCCTCGCTGGGCCAAGAGCTCGCCTCCGATTCACAAGTGGCCTTTCTATTGGTCATGCCCAGGCCGGCCAGGATCGAGCCTTCTGAGGGCGAGTTTGACGTTCGCGGTCTCGGGCTTGTCCCCTGACCGTTTCAAGACTTCCTGTCGGATGCCGACCACCTGGCAGCCCGCCGCCATTTGTTATAATTTCCCCCGTCCTCTGACCTCGGCCCGCGGCGCGCCCGGCCTTCGCCTGAAACCGGGCCGGGTGTTCTTCCGCCAGGGGCACGCCCTCATTGCACCGATGAATTTGGGAGCTGGATAAGGAGTCATCATGGAGAAGAAGGAACTTCTGCGGATGTATCGCGAGATGGTGATCATCCGCCGCCTCGAGGAACGCGCGTCTGAGCTCTACCAACAGGGCAAGATCGGCGGCTTCCTCCATCTGTACATCGGCCAGGAAGCCGTCGGCACGGGCGTCGTATCGGCCCGGCAGCCCAAGGACCGCCTGCTCACGGCCTACCGGGACCATGGAATCGCCATCGCCGCCGGCATCGAGCCCAAGGTGGCCATGGCCGAACTGCTCGGCAAGGAGACAGGCTGCTCGCACGGCTTCGGCGGGTCGATGCACATGGCCGACGTCACCAAGAACTACTGGGGTGGCCATGCCATCGTGGGATCTCACTTACCATTCGCCGCGGGAATGGCGCTGGCGGACCAATACAATGGCTCAGACGCCGCCACAATTTGCTTCTTCGGCGACGGCGCCACCAACATCGGTTACTTCCACGAGTCCCTCAACCTCTCGAAGGTGTGGAACCTGCCCGTCCTCTGGGTTTGTGAGAACAACAACTACGGCATGGGCACCTCCGTCGAACGGGCCTCCGCCGTCAAGGAAATTCGACAGAAGGCCGAAGGCTATGGCATGGCCAACAGCCGTGTGGACGGGATGGATGTACTCAAAGTCCATGAGGCCACGGCCGATGCCTTGGAGTATGTCCGTGAAAATGGCCCCTATCTGCTGGAAGCGATGACCTACCGCTACCAGGGACACTCCATGGGCGACCCGGAACGGTACCGAACCAAGGATGAAATCACCAAGTGGGAGGAACACGACCCCATCGGCATCTTTCGCAAGTACCTCATCGACGACAAGGTCGCCAGCGAGAAGGATCTGGATAAGATCGACCAGGGCGCGGCACACGAGATCGATGAGGCCGTCGAATTCGCCGAGGCGAGCCCCGAGCCCACCTTTCAAGAACTGGTTGACAGTGTCTACGTGGAAGGGGTAGGTTAGACAGCCATGGCACAGATCACAATGCGCGAGGCCATTTCACAAGCGCTCATGGAAGAAATGGAACGGGATGAGAAGGTCTTCATCATGGGCGAAGAAGTCGGCGTCTGGGGCGGCACCTACGCCGTGACACGTGGCTTCTACGACAAATTCGGCGGTAAGCGCGTCCGCGATACGCCCATCTCCGAGATGGTGATCGTCGGCGCCGCCAACGGAGCTGCTATGGCCGGCCTGCGCCCCGTCGCCGAGCTCATGACCATCAACTTTGCATTCGTGGCCATGGATCAGATCGTCAATCAATCCGCCAAGCTGCACACCATGTTCGGCGCGCAGATCACCGTGCCAGTTGTGATCCGCGCTGTCGGCGGCGGTGGCCGCCAGCTGGCGGCTACCCACTCCCAGACGCCAGACGTGGTGTTTGCCCACTTTCCCGGCCTCAAGGTCGTCGCTCCCGGAACACCTCATGACGCCAAGGGCCTGCTGAAAGCAGCTATCCGCACCGACGACCCGGTCATGTTCATCGAAAACGCCACGCTTTACCAGATGCGCGGTGAAGTACCCGATGGGGATTTCGTCGAGCCGATCGGCGTTTCGAAGGTTCAACGCCCGGGCTCAGACGTGACCCTGGTGGCCTACTCCAAGATGGTCCAGTACTCCCTTCAGGCGGCCGATGAACTGGCTAAAGAGGGCATCGATGTGGAAGTGGTCGACCTGCGCACACTCCGGCCTTTGGATATGGGCCCGGTGATCGACTCATTCAAGAAGACCAACCGGGCGGTCATCGCCGAAGAGGGCTGGCGCTCTTACGGCGTCGGCGCCGAGGTGGCCTCCCGACTGTACGAACAAGCCTTTGACTACGTGGACGCACCCATCCGGCGAGTGGCCCAAAAGGAAGTCCCCTTGCCGTACAACCGCAAGCTGGAACAGATGGCCCTGCCTCAAGTGGGGGACATCGTCGAGGCGGTGAAAGGGGTTCTGTAATGGCTGAGATTATCACCATGCCCAAGCTGGGCTTCGACATGGCCGAAGGCACGCTGGTCCGCTGGGTTAAGGCAGAAGGGGAAACTGTTGAACGGGGTGAAGTCCTGGCAGAAATCGAGACTGACAAAGCCACGGTTGAGGTTGAATCTCAGGCCTCCGGCACAATTCTCAAACACCTGGTCCAAGAGGGAACGGCTGTGCCGGTGAGTGAGCCGATCGCCGTCGTCGGTGAGAAGGATGAGGACATCGACCTTGGTGCCCTGGTGGGCAGCGGCGGTGGCAGCACAGCGCCCGAGCCCGAACCCAGTTCCGCCACGCCGACCCCTGCCCCGGTCGCTTCCCGGGCGGAAGCAGCGCCGGCGGGGGTATCCGCCGGCCCAAGCCCGTCGGACGGGCATCTTCCGGGCGGCGTCAAGGCCTCCCCCGTGGCCCGGCGCATGGCGGCCGAAAGAAAGTTGGATCTGGCCACGTTGTCCGGATCCGGGCCCGGCGGCCGAATCGTCAAGAGCGATGTCGAGTCGGCCGGCGAGGGCCCCAAGGCCGGCGAGGCAGGCTTCGGAGTCAAGCCCATGACCCCCGGCAAGACCGAACGCGTTCCGCTCACTCGCCTTCGCTCCGCCATTGGCCGCCGCATGACCGCCTCCAAGCAGCAGGTCCCACACTTCTACGTCACGGCCGATCTTGACGCGGGCCCGCTGATGTCCTTGCGCACCGAAATGAACGACTCCCTGCCTGAGACCAACAAGATTTCGGTCAATGACTTCATCGTGCGGGCCGCAGCCCTCACCTTGCGGCAGTTCCCCAACCTGAATGCCTCGCTCGAGGAAGATGCCATCGTTCGCCACGGCGATGTTCACGTGGGGATGGCCGTGGCTGTCGGAGACGGCCTCCTGACGGTGGTCCTGCGCAACGCCGACCAAAAATCCGTGCCCCAGATTGCCCAGGAGGCCCGGCCCTTGTTCGAGCGGGCTCGCGATGGCAAGGTGCGCCCGGAGGACATCGAAGGCTCAACCTTCACCGTGTCCAATCTCGGCATGTTTGATGTGGACAATTTCATCGCCATCATCAACCCGCCCGAAGCGGCGATCCTGGCCGTGGGAAGCGTCCAGAAGCTGCCTGTGGTCGTGGATGATGGACTGGCGGTGGGTCAGCGGCTCAAAGTGACGCTGGCCGCCGACCACCGCGTGACGGACGGCGCCGAAGCCGCCCGCTGGCTCCAAGGCTTCCGCACCTTTATTGAGCACCCGGTCCGTCTCTTGATGTAGCCAAGAGGGCCGACGAGGTGGTCTGGGCTTTGTCAGGATGACGCTGGCAGGCTAGAATAGGCGAACCGAGGTGGCAAATTGACGGTTCCCAAGCGCATCCTGGTCGTGGATGACGAGCCCGACACCGTCGAGCTCATTCATCTGACCCTCTCGACAGCTGGCTACCAAATCGATTCCGCCATGAGTGCCCTCGAAGCCCGGCGGAAGCTGGAAGCCGACCATTATGATGTCCTGCTCTTGGACGTCATGATGCCCGAGGTGTCCGGATTCGACCTGCTCATCCAGCTTCACGAAAGCGGGATGTCCGTTCCACCGGTCATCTTCCTCACCGCCCGCAAGACAACTCAGGATCGCGAAACGGGTGAAGACCTGGGTGCGGTCGGTTATCTCACCAAGCCGGCCACGCGCGGCAACCTGCTCGACGCGGTCTCCAAGGCCCTGGGCTAAAGACTGACCGCTATCGGCATAAGAAGAGAACCCCCGCCGTGTGCACGGCGGGGGTTCTCTTTTGCTGCTTGCCTTCGCCAGAGTTATTTGGCGTAGTCTACTGCCCGGGTTTCGCGGATCACAGTAACCTTGATTTGGCCCGGGTACTGCATCCCCTCTTCGATCTTCTTGGCCACATTGCGGGCCAGCCGAGTGGCATCCAAATCGTCGATGTCATCTGGCTTTACGATGACCCGGATCTCACGGCCAGCCTGCAATGCGTAGCTCTCGATGACGCCCCTGAACGAATTAGCGATGTCCTCTAACGCTCGAACTCGCTTGATGTAATCTTCAAGGCTCTCACGGCGGGCGCCGGGCCGCGCCCCGCTGATGGCATCGGCCGATTCGACGATCACGGCTTCGACCGATTCCTGCTCCACCTCGTGGTGGTGAGAGGCGATGATATTGACCACCTGGGCGTTAACCCCGTGCCGCCGGGCAAACTCGGCACCAATCGCAGCATGCGTGCCCTCGACTTCATGGTCCATCGCTTTGCCAAGGTCGTGGAGCAGGCCGCCGGCGCGGGAAAGGTCCAAATCGGCCCCCAGCTCAGAGGCGATGACGCTCGCTATCTGCGCCGTTTCCACGGCGTGCGCCAGTTGGTTCTGGCCGTAGGAGGTGCGGAACTTCAGGCGGCCCAGCTTCTTGATGATTTCAGGGTTGAGGCCGTGAACGCCGGCCTCGTAAGCTGCCGACTCTCCTTCTTCGACCATCAGCTGGTCGACCTCTTCCCGCACTTGGCCCACGACCTTCTCGATCTGCGATGGGTGGATGCGCCCGTCCAGCACCAGCGATTCCATCGAGCGCCGAGCGACCTCCCGCCGGACCGGATCGAAACATGAGATTGTGACCGCTTCCGGCGTGTCGTCGACGATCACGTCGACCCCGGCCGCCTGCTCGAAGGCGCGGATATTGCGGCCATTGCGCCCAATGATGCGTCCCTTCATGTCGTCCGAGGGCAGCGGCACGACGGAGACGGTGATCTCGGAAACGTGGTCGGAGGCCACACGCTGGATGGCGTCAGCGATCAGCTCCCGCGCCCGGCGCTCGCCTTCGACTTGGGCTTCCTCCTCAATCTGACGGATGATGCGCAGCATATCCGCCCGTGCCTCCTGCTCGACTTCGTTCAACAAGTGCTGTTTGGCTTCTTCGCGGGTCATGCTGGAGACCCGTTCCAACTCGGTCATGATCTCGGTGTGGCGTTCCTCAATTTCGTTAGCGCGCTTGTCGATGGCACCCTGACGTTTGCTGAGGGCTTGCTCGCGACCCTCCAGGTGCTCCAGTCGGTTGTCCAATTCTGCTCGGCGCCGCTGCAGCCTCTCGTCTTCGCGGTTGAGCTCCGTGCGCCGTCGAGTTGCCTCTGCTTCTGACGAGTCACGGATCCTTAAGGCATCATCACGCGCCTTAAGTTCGATCTCCCGCGCCTGGTCTTTGGCGGCCTCGGTAATCTTCTCTGCTTCGGATTTCTTCTCTTGAACCATCCGGCTGTGCTGCATCTGGCGGACGAAATAGCCAATCCCCGCGCCCACAGCCAGACTGATCACAATAGCCAGGATCAGCGTCGGTGTGTTCACTCACGATCCTCACTTTCCCTTCCAGCGACCTCACGCCAAACACGTGGTATCACCGTTCGGATTTGGTGGTTATGAAACCCGCGCCGCGACAGGTAGCCGCGCATGCGCTTGTGAAATAATTCCCAATCGAGGCCTTGATAGCGGTGAGCGGCCTTTTGTGCCGCTCGATAAACGGCCTCATCCTCATCCAGGTCCGAGAGCGCCTGTTCAATCACCTGCCTCGATACACCCTTACCTCGAAGCTCGGCCCTCAGCGCAGCCGCACCCCTGGGCCGAAAAGCCATGCGGTTTTCAACCCACGCTTGGGCAAAGGCCCGGTCATCCGCCAACCCGGCCAGGCGAAGGCGCTCGATGACCCCTTCCTGGGCCGCCTCTGATATGTCCTTTCGGCGCAGGAACCGCCTGAGTTCTTGCTCGGATCGCAACCGGCGCGCCACCCATCTCGTCGCCCACCGATAGCTCGATTCCACCTCGTCTTCAGCCTGCAGCTCAGCGATACGCTCCGGGCCGAGACGCTGGCCGAGCTTGAGGCCGACCGCCAGGATCTTGGCCAGCCCAAAGGCGAATTCGCCGTCCAATTCGACATTCACCCGGTCCTTGTTTCGTCTTTGGAGCCGAATGGCCGTCACTTCCCCTTGCGTCGGATGCCTCCCGTCGATAACCAGCGAGCCGCGTCCCGGGATAACCCGAACGCGGCTCGCGCAACGAACCCGACAATCGTGTGTATCGGTCGTATGTGATTTGACGCCGCTTGGCGTAAGGCCCAAAGCCTACAGGCCAGCAACGTTACGATGACGCCTCTGCGTTATGAGGCTTGATCCAGCTTCGTCACCTTCCGCTTCAAATCCAACCACACATCTGCGGTGTCAAATCGCATTCTCGTGTTTATCGCAACGCCAGGCCGCGCTCTTAGGTCTTGGACCCCCTGCGCAGCACCTTAGATTGTTCGGCGCCCGATGGTGGGCGCCTCAGGCCTCAACATCCTCGAATTCTGGTTCAGTTGTCGGCAGATCTGCTGCCGTACGGATAGCTTCTTCTAATGATTGCGCCAGCTCGGGGTTGTCTCGCAGGTACTCCTTGGCGTTCTCTCGCCCCTGCCCCAGCCGGGTTTCACCATACGAATAATACGACCCCCGCTTTTCGATCAGGTCCGTCTCCACCCCGATGTCCAAT
>Ga0307417_10000377_pt1 | contig 18546 bp, 17 predicted proteins | sample SalMarWE160210MG_2_FD_202514 | JGI IMG/M metagenome (GOLD analysis project Ga0307417, IMG submission 202514) | Salt marsh sediment microbial communities from the Plum Island Ecosystem LTER, Massachusetts, United States - WE1602-10 | ecosystem: Environmental > Aquatic > Marine > Intertidal zone... | reverse complement strand
GCGCTCCCGGATGAACGGATTCCCCGGATTGATCGCAAGCGCCATCTTGTACCTTTCCTCCGCCTCGGCGTGGCGCCCCATCAATTCGAGAATGCCCCCGGAGTCGATAAGAGCGGCGTCGAACGCGGGGTGGATCGAAAGCGCGCTGTCGAAGTCGGCAAGCGCGGCATCGAACTTCTTCTGGCCGGCCAGGATCCTGCCCCGGTAATAATAGGCGAGGAACGATTCCGGGTTCCTCCCGATCAGCGTGGTGAGGAATTCCTCCGCCCGGGCGAAATCCTCTTTCTCGGCATAGAGCATGGAAAGGTGGAGATATGCCTCCTCGTCATCCGGGTCGTCGGATATAACCTGGGAATACAGGGAAATCGCCTTTTCCTTGTCGCCCGTCGCCGCCAGGATCCCGGCCAGGAGGTACCGGGAACGAGCATGGTGCTCGTCGATGGCCAGAGCCTTCTCCAGGTATTTCTTCGCTTCCGACAGCCTGCCTTTCTTCACGAGGACGTTCGCGATCTCGAAGAGGATTTCCGGCTCGTCCCGCTGGTACCGCAGGGCCTTGCGGTACGATTTGAGGGCGGCGTCCAGGTCCCCCTCCCGGTATTGGAGGTAGCCGGCGAGAAACTGGGAATACGCTTCCCCCTGGAGGTGCTCGCTGACCGCCTCGTTGGTTCCGTGGAATGCCACGGCATCCTGGACAAACAGGAAAGCGGCCACCAGGGTCGCCGCCAAGAGTTTCGCTTTCATCCGCTCCCTCGGGTACAATTGTTGGGTTTAGTATACACAAATCGGTGAAGAACCGCCCTTGCCCGGTCATCGCGCCCGCCCGGGCGGGCACGGGGGCCGATCGCCGACCCGGAGTGCCTGATGCTGTCGAAGATGCGCCTGGAACCGATCCTTTCCGCGCTGCTCTCCCGGGGAGGGGAGTACGGGGAACTGTTCTACGAAGAGGCGAACTCGCTTTCGATCCAGCGGGAGGACGGGAAGATCGAGCGCGTCCTCTCGGGGACCGACACGGGAATAGGGATCCGGCTCATCTTCCGTGGGAAGACCTTCTACGCCTTCACCAACGAATGCGACGAACGGACCGTCCTCGCCCTAGCGAACGACCTCTCGCGATACGCGAACGGGAAGGGAATTCCCGCCGTGCTCCCCGCCTCCCCCGAGGCCGCCCGCAGGCCCTCCGCCGTCCGCATTCCCCCGGGCTCCCGGGAGGTCGGGGAAAAGGTCTCCCTCGTCACCGGCATGGACCGCACCGCGCGCGGGATCTCCCGGGAGATCCGCCAGGTCCGGGTGACCTATGGGGAGGCGGAACGACGGATCGAGATCGCGGCGCACCCGGGAGTCTTCGCCACGGACGCCCAGACCTTCACCCTCCTCACCGTCCAGTGCGTGGCCGGAAACGGGTCCGGCCTCACCATGGGGTACGAAACCGGCGGCGGGACGTGCGGGTGGGAGTTTCTGGAGGAGTTCCTCCCGGAGGAACTCGCAAGGAAGGCTGCGGAGAGGGCCGTCCGCGCCCTTTCCGCGGGGAGAATCGGTGGAGGCAGGATGCCGGTCGTGCTTTCCTCCGAGGCGGGGGGGACGATGGTCCACGAGGCGATCGGGCACGGGCTGGAGGCGGACCTCGCGCGCCGGGGGATGTCGGTGTACCGGGACTCGCTGGGAACCCGGGTGGCCAGTCCGCTCGTGTCGATCGTCGATGACGCCACCGTGCCGGGAAAGCGGGGGTCGTTCGGAATCGACGATGAGGGAACAACGGGCCAGCGAACGGTGCTCGTCTCGGACGGCGTTCTGAAAGGGTTCCTCTACGACCGGCTCCACGCGATGAAGGAAGGGGTCCGCTCGACCGGAAACGGGAGGCGGGAATCGTACCGGCACAGGACGGTGCCCCGCATGACGAACACGATCATCCTCCCGGGGGAGACGCCGCCGGAGGAAATCGTGGGTTCGGTGGACCGCGGGCTCCTCGTGCGCAAGATGGGGGGCGGACAGGTAAACACCGTGACCGGCGACTTCATGTTCGAGGTGGCCGAAGGGTACCGGATCGAGAACGGGCGGCAGGGCGAGGCGGTTCGCGGCGCCACCATCACCGGGAACGGACCGGAAGCCCTTGCGATGATCGACATGGTCGGGTCCGACCTCGGGTTCGGACTGGGCACCTGCGGGAAAGAGGGACAGGGGGTCCCCGTGGGCGACGCCCAGCCGACCCTGCGCTTCGGGCCGCCGTACATCACGGTAGGATAGGAAGCGGCCCGCCCATGGTGACCCGGATACTCGAAGCGCTCGGCGCCTTCATCATTTACGTGATCTCCATGATGGGCCTGCCGGGAATCGTCCTGCTGATGGCGATCGAATCGGCGTGCATCCCTCTCCCCTCCGAGGTGATCATGCCGTTTGCCGGCTACCTCGTTTTCCTGGGGAAATATTCCCTCTGGTCCGTGGGGCTGGCCGGGGCCGTCGGATGCGTCGTCGGCTCCGTTCCGGCGTACTACCTGGGCATGTACGGAGGCCGGCCGCTCGCCGAGCGTTACGGGAAGTACATCCTCGTCTCCCGGCATGACCTCGACATGGCGGACCGCTGGTTCGAACGGCACGGCGAGGCGACCGTCTTCTTCGCCCGCCTCCTCCCGGTCATCCGCACGTTCATCGCCTTCCCCGCCGGGGTCGCGCGGATGAACATGAAACGGTTCATCGCCTACACCTTCGCGGGGTCCCTTCCCTGGTGCCTCGGCCTCGCCTATGTCGGGATGGTGATGGGGGAGCGGTGGCCCACCCTGCGGTATTACTTCCACAAGTTCGACCTCGTGATCGGCGCCGCGATCGTGGCCGGGATCGTCTGGTACGTCCGGCGGCATCTCCGGAACCGGGACTAGCGTCCGAAACATCGCCTGCGGCGTTGAGGACCCTGGCTCACGGAGGATTCCCCAAAGCTACGCCCGCGACCTTGCGCCCGCTCGCTGCGGGTTCCGCTCGTCGGATCGGACCCCGAGCTGCGGAGATACTTTTCTCTCGCTCCACACGCCGCTTTGCGGAAGCCCCGCATCGCCTAAGGGTCCTCCGGTCGCAGGCGCCCGGCTGCGAGTGCCGGATCCCCGGTCCCGGAAATGCGGTCAGCGGCGCAGCAAGCCGAAGGAGGAGGGGCGCAGTGAGGCCGGCCTCCAGGGGGTCCGTTCCGGAAGAGGCCGTGCATCGAGAGGATCGATGCACCGCTCCCGGCAAGGCGCCCGACCGAGGCGTACCCGCTGCGGTACGGTGAGGGAGGGCAACGAAGCCGGAGCGGATGCAGCGGTCCTCGAATGCCGGGATCTGAGGAATGGCCTCCTGGAGGCCGGCGCGCAGGCGTGCGGGTGCAACGCACGCCGAGCCACGAACGGAGCCCCCCTCCGAGGCTGCGGAGCGAGACTTGCGACCGCTCGCTGCCGGCGACCTTTCGGCCAGGGACCCCGGTGGCAGACGGCGCGACGGCGTCGTCAGACGAGGGAGGCGGCCTCCCGCCAGAACGCCTCTTCCCGGTCGGCCTGACGGAGGACGAGGTCGGCCACGCCGGGCAATCCCGCGGCATCGTTTCCCTCCGAAACCTCCTTCAGCCTCCCCGCGATCTCCGTCCAGCCTTCTGCAACAGCGATCATTTTTACGGCCAGCCCCGCCCCGGCCAGGGGGGGGAAACAGGCGGACGCCTCCTCGAGGTAACGGGCGTACATCCTCCGGAAGAAGCCCCCGCCGGTGCCGCGCTTTTCGATGACCTGGTAGCCGAAGCGGGCCGCGAAGGCAAATTCCTCCGTCATGGCGGGCCACCGGGAAATCTCCTCCGCCATCCGGCGCATCCCGGAGATGCCGGCGAAGGACCCCCCGGGCGGGTCGAGCATCTCCCGCGCATTCTTCCCGAGAGACAGCGGGACCGCCTCCGGAATCGGACGGATCTCGCCTTCCGGCTTGACGACGCACCACCGGTTCTCCATCGGATACGGGGGAACGCTGGACGAGCGCGCGCGCTTCAGCGAAGTAACGGAGACCTTCTGCGGATCCTCACGCTCCGAATCGGACAGGAGCGCATGCCCCGCCTCGTCATCTACCCCGAACACGACGACGCGGTGGCCCGCGAAGTGCGTCCTTGTCTCGAAATAGTCGAGGTAGGCGAGATCGGTGCTGATCAGGACGGGGTGGCCGCACAGAATCGCCTCGCGGGCCCTCTCCCACCCGGCCTCGCCGTCCTCTTCCACATGCTCCGGGAACGGGATCGCAAGAGCGTCGCACAGCTCCCGCTCCATCTCCATGATCCGGCCGTGGAACGCGACGAAGGGGGAAACCGGAAGCTCGGGCACGTACAGGAAACCCGCACCCGAACCCAGCCCGAAGCACATCGACTCCGAGAAGTCGATCCCCCGGAAGGCGAGAAGGTTCCGCATGGCGGCGGAACCGCAGTGAATCCCGGGCCGGTGGAGATATCCCGGAACGGTATACCGCATTCTTCCCCCTTCCCCGAAGCCGCTGTACTATTACATAACAGAAAACAAGCGCCGGAGGGCCCTTGGAAAACCGGTTTCTCGGCATCCTCGCCGAAGTCGAAAAAGCCCGGAAGGGACTGGCGATCTGCGCCCTTCTCGTGATCGGCCTGTCCGCGGCCTGCTTCGCCTTCTCGGAATCGATCCTCCTGTTCCTGGTGCGGCTCCTCGACCGGAAGCTCGTCGCCTACGACCCGTCGGAGGGATTTTTCGCCCTGCTCTCGATCGCGCTGTACTGCGGCATCGCGCTGTCGCTTCCGTTCGTCGCCTGGACGCTGTGGCGGCAAATATTCGTCCCGCGCATGCCGGCGTGGAAACGGTGGGGGTGGGCCGTCATCGGGACGGCGACCGGTCTTTTTCTCCTCGGCATGCTGCTGGGTTATTTCGTTCTTCTCCCGGCAGGCGTCGGGTTCCTCGTGGGATTCGAGTCGGAGGAGGTGCGGGCGCTCATATCGGCCCGGCGGTTCGTCTCCTTCTGCGGAACGATGCTTCTTGCCCTGGGCCTCTCCTTCGAGGCGCCGCTGGTCTCCTACTTCCTGGCCAAGGCCGGGTGGCTTACCCCCGGATTCTTCCGGAACAAGTGGCGGCAGGCCATCCTGGGATGCGTCGTGGTGTCCGCCGTCCTCACTCCCACGCCGGACGTCTATAACCTGACGCTGATGACCCTTCCGCTCCTCGGGCTCTTCCTCGCGAGCTTCGCGGTCGTGTGGGTCGTGGACCGGGGGAAGAAAGCGTGAGTCCGCCGCGGCTCGCTGCGGGAGACGCCCCCGGATCCCGGTGCACTAACCGCGTTCCTCCCGGACCTTTCGCTTCCGCTCCCGTCGCTTTTCCCGGTACACGGTGACCACCCGCAGCGCCAGGAAGTAGGCAATCACGGCGGAGACCAGGGCGATGATCGTGTTCCCGACCAGGTAGATCCCCGCCCCCACGGTCAGGCTGTGCAGCCGTTCCCCGTTCCGGACGCTGGTCATCACCTTGCTCGCGTCGATCCGGAAGATGGCGGCCCCCAGCATCCCGGAAAGAGTCCAGAAAAGCGGCGTCGTGATCGGGTTCATCACCAGGGACCCGAGCACTGCGGATACGCGGTTCCACCGGAACACCGAGGCCAGGAGCAGCGAAAGCGGGATCCCGATCCCGAAGGTGGGAAACACGCCGAGGAACACGCCGAGGGAGAATCCCAGAGCGATGTGGACCGGATCCCCCCCCACGCGGATCAGTCGCAGATAGATGTAGCGGAAGATTCTTCTGCACCGCTCGAGGGGAGTGCGCCCGGGGCGTGGGGACATGGGCGGTATTATAAATGATCCCGGCCGGAAGGAGTTATCTCCAGGGGAAGAACCCCAGCAGCCCCGCGAGGATCCCCTCCGGGAGGGAGCGTGCTCCGTGGGAGACCCTCCCCAGGTAGCGGTCCCCCGCGATACGACGGACTTCTCCTTCGTTCCCGTCCCTTGCCGCAAACGGATCCGGGGTCGTGTCGTTCAGGACAACGCCGGCCACCGGGACCGCCCCCGACCGGAGAAAATGCAGGGTCAGGCACAGATGGTTGAGGACCCCCAGGCGATTCTTCGCCACCACGAGAACGGGGAGACGGGCGTCTTTCGCCAGGTCGGCAAAGGAATACCCCGCGCAGATATCCACCGTGATCCCGCCCGCGCCCTCCACGAGGACGAGGTCCGACGCTTCCGCCGCCCCGGCAATCGCACTCCGGATCCGGTCGACGTCGATCGCTACCCCCTCCGCGCCCGCGGCGAGGTGGGGGGAAAGCGGAGCGGCAAGGGGATACAGGCATATCGCGGAAAGGGGAAGTTCCGGGGCGAACGCCTCGCGCAGGAACGAGGCGTCCTCCGGAAACGGGGCGCCGTCCGCCCCCGGTTTGCACCCGGACTCGACCGGCTTGAGAGGCCGCACGGAAAACCCCTTCTCCCGCATCGCCCTGCCGAGCAGGCAGGAAACGTACGTCTTCCCCGCCCCCGTATCGGTCCCCGTGATCAGGATGGCCCGGCCCGCTTTCAGGGGGACACCCCCGTATCGCGTCTCATGTCGGGGAATGTTCCCCGCCGAGGACCGCGTCGATCGCCCAGGTGGCGGAGCGGACCAGGGACCGGATCTCCTCCTCGGTGGAGGAAAGGGGGGGCATCAGGACGATGACGTCGCCGAGCGGGCGGAGGATCACGCCGCGCTCCCGCACTTTCCGCACCACCCGCTGGCCGATTTTTTCCCCTGGGGGGAACCGCTCGCGCGTCGCGCGGTCCGCGACGATCTCGATCCCCGCCATCAGCCCCTTTCGCCGGATCTCCCCCACATTCCGGTGTCCGGACAGATCCGCGAGCTCGCGCTCCATCGTCCCCCCCAGCCGGGACACCCGCGTGAGGACATCTTCCCGCCCGAAAATCGACAGGGTCGCGATCGCCGCTGCGCACCCGAGCGGATTCGCCGTGTAGGAATGGCCGTGGAAAAACGTCTTGAACTCCTCGTACCGGCCGAGAAACGCCCGATAGATATCTTCGGTGGCAAGCGTCGCGGCAAGGGGAAGATAGCCCCCCGTCATTCCCTTGGCGACCGCCATGATGTCCGGCGAAACTCCCTCCTGCGTACAGGCGAACATCGTCCCCGTCCGGCCGAACCCCGTGGCCACCTCGTCGCAGATGAGCAGGACCCCGCACTCCCGCGTCACCGCCCGCAGCCGCGACAGGTATCCTTCCGGCATCAGCAGCATCCCCGCCGCCCCCTGCACGATCGGCTCGACGATCGCGGCGGCCAGGGCGTCCTTCCGTCCCCGGACCTCCTCCTCCATCCTCTCGGCGCAGAAGAGAGCGCAGGAAGGGCGGGAGAGCCCATAGGGGCAGCGGTAGCAATGAGGCGCGGGAACCCGGTGCGTGGAGAACAGAAGCGGGCGGAAGATCCTGTGGAAGAGATCGATCCCGCCCGCGGAGACGGACCCGATGGTGTCGCCGTGGTACGCTTCGGAGAGCGTGAGAAACTCCCGCCGCTCCTCCGCCCCCCCTTCCCGCTGGCGCCAGTACTGGAACGCCATCTTGATGGCGATCTCCATCGCGGTGGATCCGTTGTCGGAATAGAAGACGCGGGAGAGGCCCGGGGGCGCGACGGCCAGGAGCTTCTCCGCGAGTTCGATCGCAGTGGGGTGGGAAAGCCCCAGAAAGGTGGAATGGGCCATCCGGTCGAGCTGGGCGCGGACGGCTTCGTCGATCTCCCTCCTTCCGTGCCCGAACAGGTTCACCCACAGCGAGGAAACGCCGTCGAAGTATTTCCGCCCCTCCGTGTCGAAAAGGTAGTTCCCCTCGCCGCGCTCGATGATGAGCGGGGTGTCCTTCTCCCAGTCCGCCATCTGGGTGAAGGGATGCCAGAGGACCGCCTTATCCCTTTGCCGCAACCGTTCCGTCATTGCCAATCCCCCGCTCCCGAAGAACCTCGTCGATCCTTTCAGCCGCCGTGCGCACCATCCCTGCGGTGTGGGTGGCCATGAGCGTCAGGCGCAGACGCCCGGTCCCCTCCGGCACCGTCGGAGGGCGAATCCCATGGACGAACACTCCCCGTTCGAACAAGGCCCGCGATGCCGCCATCGTGTCCACGTCGGATCCCACGAGAATCGGCACGATGGCGGTGTCCGATTCCACCTTCCTCCCCCTTGCCCCCATCTCCTCCCGGAACAACCGTTCGTTATCCCACAGAGCCTTCAGCCGCCCGGGCTCCCGGACCAGGAGTCCGAGCGAGGCAAGCGTAGCCCCCGCGACCGCCGGGGGAAGCCCTGTGTTGAAGATGAAGGGACGGCACTTGTTGATGAAGTACTCGACCATCCGCCGCGTGGAGCACAAGTACGCACCGTACGTTCCCAGCGCCTTCGAGAAGGTTCCCATGAGGATCTCGACCCGGCCGGAGAGGCCGAAGGTATCCGCGGAGCCGCGCCCGCCGGGCGGGAGCACGCCCGTTGCGTGGGCGTCGTCGACGACCAGGATCGCCCCGTGACGGTCCTTGACCTCCACGATGTCGGGCAGGGGCGCGATGTCCCCGTCCATGCTGAACACGCCGTCCGTCACCACGATCTTCCGCCGGGCGGAGGATGCCCGGAGCAAGTCCTCCAGGTGGGTGACGTCCGCGTGTCGGTACACTTCCACACGGGCGCGGGACAGCCGGCAGCCGTCCACGATGGAGGCATGGTTCCATTCGTCGGAGAAGATCGTCGCACCGGAATCGCCGAGGGTGGACAGGATTCCCAGGTTGGCCATGTACCCCGCGCTGAACGTCAGGCAAGCTTCCGCCCCCTTGAAACGGGCCATCGCCTCCTCGAGCTCGGCGTGGACGTCCATGTGTCCACTGATGAGCCGAGAGGCGCCCGCGCCGACCCCGTAGCGTGCTGCGCAGTCTGCGAGCGCCGCCACCACCTCCGGATGGTTGGCCAGCCCCAGGTAATTGTTTGAGGAGAAGTTCAGCACTTCCTCCCCCTCGATCACGATCCGTGCGTCCTGCGGTGTGGATACCCGCCGCAGGAAACGGTACCGCCCTTTCTCCTTCAGGGCGACGATCTCTTCGTCGAGAAAGGAAAGGCGCATCAGACGGGGAGGAGGGTAAGGCCCAGGTCACGGATCATCCGGACATCGTCTTCCGCCGGGCGACCGGCTGTGGTCAGGTAGTTTCCCGCCATCGTACCGGTGGCTCCCGCGGCGAATACGAGGCTCTGCATGTCCCGCAGGTTCACCTCCCTCCCGCCGCAGACGATGATCTCCCGCCCGGGGTGGCACAGCCGCATCATCGCGATGATCTTGAGACAGGAGAAGGGGGTGAGTTCTTCCCTCCCCTCCACCGGAGTCCCCGGAACGGGGTTGAGGAAGTTGAGGGGAATCGAGTCGACGCCAAGTTCCCTGAGCGTCATGGCGAGCTCGACGCGGTCCTCGGCCGTCTCCCCGATGCCGAAGATTCCCCCGCAGCATACCCACGCCCCTGCCGCCTTCGCGGCCCGGACCGCCCGGACATCCTCCTCGTAGTCATGGGTTGTGCACATCGAAGGGAAAAAGCCCCGGGACGTCTCGAGATTGTGGTGTACCGACCGAAGTCCCCGCGAAAGAAGGTAGGCCACGTCCTCCGCGGACAGCGTACCGAGGCTCACGCAGGTCTCGATCCCCACCTCGACCCGGATTCGCTCGATGGCGTTCCCCACTCTTTCGAGCTCCGTGCGGTTGCGCATCGCGAGGCCCGACGACACGATCGAAAATTCCCGGGCCCCCCGGGCTTTCGCCTCCCAGGCGGCCCGGACCATCTCTTCCTCTCCCATCAGCGGGTATTTCCGGATGTCGGCCGTCGAACGGCGGGACTGGGAGCAGAAGGAACAGTCCTCCGGGCACTGCCCCGATTTCGCATTCACGATGGAGCAGAGCCTCACCCCGTCCCCCTTGAAATGCCGGCGGACGCCTTCGGTGACGTCGAGCAGGCGCCAAAGGTCAGGCTGGGGAAGCGACAGTACCTCGAGGGCGTCTCCGGCGACGATCCCCTCGCCCCCCATGGCGTCTTCCCGGATCCGGTTCCAGAAGTCCTCCAAGGCCCCCCCCGCGGCCGCGTATGCGGCGATCTCCCATTTTTCCGGAAGCCGCCGTCGCTGTCAACCCGGGAACTGAAAGCAGGTTTACAGAGAATGGGCAGGCCGGGAGATCCCTTCCCTGTCCCGGAGACGAAGGGTTTTCCATTAGAATGGTAGGCGCGCAAAAAATAATTCTTCCCGAACGGGGAAAGGGACGACATGGAAAAAGCGGTCCGGCTGGTGGTGTTCGACCTTGACGGAACACTCGTCGATTCCAAGGTCGACCTGGCGAATTCGGTCAACTATGCCCTCGGTGCGTTCGGGTTCCCCCTCCTGCCGAACGAGACGGTCCATTCCTACGTCGGTGACGGCGCCTCGATGCTGATCCAGCGATCCCTGGGGACCGACGGGAGGGAAATCCTTCCCCTCGTACTGGAAACGTTCCTCACCCATTACCGGGAGCACCTGCTGGATACGACCGTCCCCTTCCCGGGGGTCAGCGAAAGTCTGGAAGCGCACAGCAATGCGTTCGAGATGGCTCTGCTGACCAACAAGCCGGTCGACATGACCCGAAACATCCTTTCCGGCCTGTCGCTCTCCCGGTACTTCGTCGATGTGCGCGGGGGGGACAGCTTCGACAGCAAGAAGCCGAACCCGGAAGGACTTCTCCGCATCATGGAGAACCGGGGGATTTCTCCCGCGGAATCCCTCATGGTGGGGGACTCGACGAACGATATTCTTGCCGGGCAGGCCGCGGGTGTCGCCACATGCGGCGTCTCCTACGGACTCGGCGTGAAGGGGTTCGCAGACCATTCCCCTGACTTCACCATCGACCGTTTTCCGGAGCTGTTCGACCGGATCCGACCGATTCGATAAAAGGAAACCGACGGAAGTGCGTATACGCGGGTCCTTCCCCATCCAAGCGGTTCTCCTTCTCGCCGGGATCACCCTTGCACTGCGCCTGGCTACCCGCTATCCCTCCGGGTTCCTGCTGCTTCAGCCTGACCTGCTGGGGGCGGCCCTGTTCCTCTATACCCCTTTTCTGTACTACCGGCGGGGGCGGGCGCCCTCCTGGATCCGGCTTTCGGACGTGAAACGGAGTGGGGCCCTCTTCCTGGCCCTGGGGGCGGGGGGAGCCCTGGTGTTTCTTCTCGTTTCCTCCCTTCCCTTCCCGTTGTTCCCCCCCTCCCGGGGAGCGTACGGGCCCCCGCTCGGGACATTCGTCTTCCGGCAGGCAATTCTCGTCGTTCTCCCGGAGGAGGTCTTTTTCCGCGGGTACCTGTACGACGTCTTCGAGGAGCAGGGGTGGGAGCCGGTCACCGTCACCTCCCTTCTCTTCGCGGCGGGGCACCTTGTCATCCACGCGTCGGCGTACCGGGCACTCACCTTCTTCCCCGCCCTCCTGTTCGGTTGGGGACGCAAGAAATCGGGCAACCTCTACGTTCCCGTGTTCCTGCATCTCCTGTTCAATCTGATTCCCTACCTCCAGGCGACCCTGTCATGAGCGACGTCCGCGCGGCGGCGGCACGCGCCGAGACGCTGGAGGCGATCATCATCCTGCTGATCGCACCAGAGATCGTAGCGGGGCTGCCGAGGACCTGACGGCGCCGGGGCTTTCTGGTACCATTCATGCAGACTGCCTGGGAGGGAACACGATGAAGGTACGGACCATCGACCAGCTTGATCTGTCCGGGAAGCGGGTCCTCATCCGCGTCGATTTCAACGTCCCGCTGGACAAGGCCGGGAACATCACCGACGACACGCGGATCAAGGCCGTCCTGCCCACGATCCGGCTGGCCCGGGAGCGGGGGGCAAAGACGATCCTCCTGTCCCACCTGGGGCGTCCCAAGGGAAAGGTGGTTCCGGAGATGAGCCTCTCCCCCGCGGCGAAACGCCTCTCCTCCCTCCTCGGGAAGGATGTTCCTTTCGTTCCCGACTGCGTCGGGGAAGAGACGGAAAAGACCGTGGCGGCGATGCAGCCGGGGGACGTCCTCCTCCTGGAGAACGTGCGATTCCATCCCGGTGAGGGGAAAAACGACGAGGGGTTCGGAAAGCAGCTCGCGGCGCTTTGCGACGTGTACGTGAACGACGCCTTCGCGACCGCCCACCGGGGGCACTCGTCGAACGTCGCCGTCACCCGGTTCGTCAAGGAGAAGGCCGCGGGGCTTCTCATGAAGGACGAGATCGCCTATTTCGAAAAAGCCCTCGTCTCCCCCGCCCGCCCGCTGGCCGCGGTATTTGGAGGGGCCAAGATCTCCGGGAAGATCGAGGCGATCAACAACGTCATCGGAAAGGTGGACAAGATTCTCATCGGCGGCGCGATGGCCAACACATTCTTCGTCGCACAGGGCCACGAGGTGGGGAACTCCCTGTACGAGGCCGAGATGGTGGAAATGGCAGGAACGGTCCTGGCGAACGCCGCCGGCCGCAAGGTCAAGCTCTACCTCCCCGTCGACGTCGTGGTCGCCGACCGGCTCGACGCGTCGGCATACTCGAAGGTCGTACCCACCCAGGAGATCCCCGTCGGGTGGACGGCGGCCGACATCGGGCCCGCCACATCGCTCCTTTTCCGGGAGGCGCTCCAGGACGCGAAGACCATCGTCTGGAACGGACCGCTCGGCGCATTCGAGTTCGCACCGTTCGCCAACGGCACCCACTCGATCATGCGGACTCTCGCGGAGAGCAACGCGATCACCATCGTAGGCGGCGGCGACACCGACACGGCGCTGCACAAGGCAGGCCTGTTTTCCCGGATGTCCTACGTGTCGACCGGCGGCGGAGCGTTCCTCGAACTTCTGGAGGGGAAACGGCTCCCCGGAATCGTGGCGCTCGAGGAGTAAGGCGCACGCCGTCCCCCCAAAGCGTTCTCCAGAACGACTCCATCGTTCACCTCTCACGCCGCCCCCCCTGCGGCAGACGAAGGAGTGCCCAACGTTTTCCATTGTATAATCGTGCTGGGAAGCCGATCAAAGTCTTTCCCCAAGACCGTTTGCGAAAGGAACACCAGGATGTCCCGCGGTTCTCCCGCATCCCGCGTCGAGGAGCTGAGGCGAAAGATCCGGTACCACAACGACCGCTACTACCGGGACGACGCTCCCGAAATCTCCGATGCCGAGTACGATTCCCTGTTCCGCGAACTCACCCGGCTCGAGGAGGCCCATCCCGAGCTGGCCGATCCCGAGTCGCCGACCCAGCGGGTGGGAGCGGAGCCGGTCGAGTCGTTCGGCGTGGTGGTTCGCCAGAGTCCCATGCTTTCCCTCCAGAACGCATTCGGTGAGGACGAACTGAGAGAATTCGACGCCCGGATCCGCCGGCACCTGGAGAACCGGGGATACCCCGGGGGGGGACGCGTCGATCCTTTCGGGTACACCGCCGAGGTGAAGATCGACGGGCTGGCGGTCGAGCTCACCTACGAAAAAGGAAGGTTCGTCCGGGGCGCCACCCGGGGGGACGGCGTCCGGGGGGAGGATGTGACCGCGAACCTGAGGACGATACCGGACATCCCGCTCGCCATCCCGCGAGACCCCTCCGCCGGGCCCGTCCCCGAAATCCTGAACGTACGCGGTGAGACCTACATGGAGAAGAAGGAATTCGTCGCGTTGAACCGCGGAAGGGAACGACTGGGGGAACCGGTCTTCGCCAACCCGAGGAATGCGGCGGCCGGATCGGTTCGCCAGCTCGACCCGCGGGTGACCGCGAGCCGGCATCTGAGGCTCTGGGTTTACGGGATCGGGCGGATCGTCCCCCGCGGCTCCGATCTCCCGTCCATCGAACCCCTCCTTTTCGCCACCCACATGGAGGAGCTCGACCGACTCGCCGCCTGGGGTTTCGCAGTCAACCGGGACTGGACAAGGGGATTTCTCCCCGACGAGAAGCGCCGTGATCCCGCGGATCGCCATTACCTTGACGACCCGCTCGACATCGAAGGGGTGGTCACGTTTTACCGGGATGTGGAAGCGAAAAAGGAATCCCTTCCCTACGAGATCGACGGAATCGTGGCGAAGGTCAACGAAACGGGCGTCCAGCGCGAGCTGGGGGAAGTCGCCCGCTCCCCCCGATGGGCGATTGCAGCGAAGTTCTCCCCCGATCGGGCGGAAACGACGGTGGAGGATATCGTCGTGAGCGTCGGACGAACGGGAACCCTGACCCCCATCGCGATCCTGTCCCCGGTGACCGTCCGGGGAGTGAAGGTTGGGCGGGCCACGCTTCACAACCAGGACAACGTCGACGCCAAGGACATCCGCGCGGGGGACCGGGTCGTGATCCAGAGGGCGGGGGACGTCATTCCCGAGGTGGTGGAATCCCTCTCCGCGAAGCGCGGGGAGCCCGGGCGGGGAACGCCGTTCCGGATACCCGACCGGTGCCCGATCTGCGGCGCTCCCGTCGAGCGCGTGCCCGGCGAGGCGGCCCATCGCTGCACAGGCAAGGAGTGCGTGGCGCGACGAAAGGAGTCGCTCCGCCACTTTGTCTCGAAGAACGCCATGGACATCGAGGGGTTGGGCCCCAAGCTTCTCTCCACCCTGGTGGACGAGGGCCTGGTCGTCGAGCCGGCGGATCTGTACCGGCTGGACCGGGATACGCTGGCCGTGCTGGAGCGCCTGGGAGAGAAGTCCGCCGACAATCTCGTCCGTGCGATCGAGGGGAGCCGGAACCCCTCGCTGGGGCGCTTTCTGTTCGCCCTGGGGATTCCCCACGTGGGGGAACACCTGTCCGGGGTGATCGCCCGTAGGTTCGGAACGATCGAGGCGGTCCGTCAGGCAACCGCGGAAGAACTTTCCGCCGTCCACGAATTGGGACCCGAGGTGGCGCGGAGCATCCGGGGCTATTTCGGGTCCGCAGAAGGAAAGCGGACCATGGACCATCTCCTGGGGGGAAATACGCTTACGATCCGTCCGGAGCCGGCGACCGTAGGGATCTTCGCCGGCAAGACATTCCTCTTCACGGGAAGCCTCGGGCTCCCGAGGGCGAAGGCCAAGGATATCGTGCGCAAGGGCGGGGGAACCGTCGCGACGGCGATCAGCCGGAGAGTGGACTATCTCGTGGCGGGAGAGAACCCCGGCTCCAAGCTCGCGAAGGCGAAGGAGATGGGGATCCGCGTGATCAGCGAGGAGGAATTTCTCGAGGGAGAATTCGGAGGAGACGGATGAAGGATCTCCAGGAAGCCCACGTGGTGGTGACGGGACGCGTCCATGGGGTATTCTTCCGTGCGTCGACCCGTGACGTGGCGACCCGGTCAGGCGTAGCCGGCTTCGTCCGGAACCTTCCGGGGCAGCAGGTCGAGGCGGTCCTCCAGGGAGAGCGGGAGGCAGTGGAGAAGGTGATCGCCTTCCTGCGCGAGGGTCCCCCGGGGGCGGTCGTCACGGACATCGCCGTGGAATGGCGAATATCCTTCGAGCCGTGCGAGGGTTTCCATGTCCGGTACTGAAGACCACCCTGCCGCCCACTGGCGGGCCGAGGGCGGGGCCGTCCGGTGCGAACTGTGCCCCCACCGCTGTCTCATCTCCGAGGGGAAGCAGGGGATCTGCGGCGTCCGGGAGAACCGGGACGGCAGGCTGTTCGCCCTGACCTACGGAAACGTGGCCGCCGTCCAGGTCGACCCGGTCGAAAAGAAACCGCTCTTCCACTTTCACCCGGGGAAATCGATACTCTCGGTCGGATCGGCAGGCTGCAACTTCCGTTGCGGCTTCTGCCAGAACTACCATCTGGTCGAGAAACGCGTCCCCCTCACCCACGTGCCCATTTCCGACCTCGTGCGGGCCGCCCGGCGGGAGGGGGCCATCGGAATCTCCTACACCTACAACGAGCCGCTGATATGGTTCGAATTCGTCGTCGACTGTGCCCGGGAATTCCGGAAGGCCGGCATGACGAACGTCCTTGTCACCAACGGGTACGTCTCGCCGGAGCCGCTTGCCGAAATCCTCCCCCTGGTGGACGCAATGAACATCGACCTGAAATCGATGGACGCAACGTTCTACCGGAAAATCTGCGGGGGGGAACTCGCCCCCGTGCTCGACACCATACGGGAGAGCGCAAAAGCCACCCACGTCGAGATCACCACCCTCCTCGTCACCGGGGAGAACGACTCGGAGGAGGCGATCCGCGCCGTCGTCGATTTCGTCGCCGGGGTCGACCCGGATATTCCCCTTCACCTTTCCCGATACATGCCCATGTACCTCTTCACCGCCCCCTCCACGCCTCCTGAACGGCTCACCGCGGCTTTTCGGATCGCACGGGAGAGACTGCCCTACGTCTACGTGGGGAACTATCCCCTGCAAGGGGCCGAGGACACCGTCTGTCCGGCTTGCGGGGTAACCGTCGTCCGGAGGAAACGGTACCGAACCGACGCTTCCGGCCTCTCCGGGTGCCATTGCGCTTCCTGCTCTGCGCCCCTCCGTTTCGTGGTATAAATACACGATGGAACCTGTTCCCACTCCGCGCAGGAGGGGAGTTCCCGGGGTCGTATTCGGCCTGCTCTTCTTCTGCTTCTTCCTCCTGATAGCGCCAGCGCTTCCGGTTTACGCGAAAAACGACGCCCGGGGGGCGAGAGCGTACCAGGAGCGGGCCGCCGCCGAGCAAAATACGCGTTCCCGTTATCGGCGCCTCGAATGGGCGTCCCTGGTGCTCATCCTCGCTGCGGGCGGGGCGGCGATCTTCTGGGCGGTCAGGAGGAGGAAGTAACCCATGAGGGTTCCATCGCACCGGAGAATCCTGATCGTCGACGACGAACTTCAGATCCTTACCTTCCTCGACGATCTCTTCCGGACGGAAGGATGGGAGGTACAGACCGCCGATTCGGGGTCATCCGGAATCGACAGGCTCGAGGAGAGACGCTTCGACATCGTCCTCACCGACCTGAAGATGCCCGGATCCGACGGGATCGAGGTGCTCCGGACGGCCAGGAAGCTCCAGTCGGACACCGAAGTGATCATGATGACCGGGTACGGCACGGTGGATACCGCCATCGAAGCGATGCGGGCGGGCGCGTTTCATTACCTTGCGAAGCCCTTCAAGGCGGAGGAAGTTCTCCATCTCGTTGACAAGGCCTACACCCAGCGGCAACTGAAGAGGGAAAACCTCTACCTCAAGGCGGAATCCCGCGGCAGGCACCTGTTGCAGTCCGTCGTCGGCACAAGCCCGCCCATCCAGGAGGTGATGGCAGCGGTGCAGCGTCTCTCCGACACGGAATCACCGGTGCTGCTGGTCGGGGAGAGGGGCACGGGGCGATCCTTCTTCGCGCGCATACTGCATTTTCACAGTTCCCGCTCCTCGGGTCTTTTCGTCCCGGTGCACTGCGCGGGAGCCGGCGAGGAGAGCCTGGAGGGGGATCTCTTCGGGCACGCCGCGGGAGCCTACGAGGAGGCGGTGCTTCCCCGCCCGGGGAAAATCGCGATGACGAACAACGGAACCATCTATCTTTCGGAAATCATGGAGGCAGGCCCCCGGGTGCTGGAACGCATCACCACCCTCCTCACCGCGAAGACGATCACGCCCGTAGGCTCCACCCAGGAGGTCGTACTCGACGTCCGATTGCTTGCTTCCTCCTCGACGGACCTCGAGACCCTCACCGCCAAGGGGAAAGTGACGGAAGAGCTTCGCAACCTCCTCGCCCCGGGGACGATCCACATCCCGGCGCTCCGGGAGCGTGCGGAGGACATCCCCCTGCTGCTTCACCACTTCCTTTTCGAGGAGAACCGAAACCGGAAGAAGCCCCTGCGGGGCTTCAGCCAAACGGCCATAGCCGCCCTCTCGGCCTATGCCTGGCCCGGGAATGTGCGGGAACTCGAGGAATTCGTCAAGTCGATCTCCAAGAAGAAGAAGCAGGGGACGGTGGTGGATGCCACGGACCTGCCCACCGAGATCCTGTACGGCAGGAAAGGGAGGAAACCGGCGGGTCGGCAGAAGGAAGTCCCGGCGGGATCCGACATCCGCGACGCCATCCAGGACCTCGAAAAACCGATGGTCCTTCAGGCTCTGGCGCTTGCCGAGGGGGACAGGGAACGCGCCGCGGAATTTCTTCAGATAGACGTCTCCGTCCTCGAGGACCTTATCCGCCGCAACAAGATCGAGTCATGACCCGGCAGCTCGGGACGAATGGCCCCGGGGGCGGATCGCGCCCATGAAAGCTGCCTTCTTCCTCGAGCACGGGGATCTCGAAACGATCCGGTACGGCGAACTGCCCGGGCCCGTACCGGGACCGGGCCAGGTGAGGGTCCGCGTCCGGGCGGGCGCACTCAATCACCTCGACATCTTCGTCCGAACCGGGATCCCGGGGCTTTCCCTCCCGCTGCCGCACGTGATGGGGGCGGACGGAGCGGGTGTCGTCGACTCGGTGGGACCGGGGGTAACACGGCGGAAGCCGGGTGACGAGGTCGTCCTGAACCCGGGCATCCACTGCGGAACCTGCGAGTTCTGCCTCCGTGGCGAACACTCCCTCTGCGCAAGCTTCCACCTTCTGGGGGAACACGTCTGGGGGACCTTCGCCGAATACGTCGTCGCCCCCGAGATCAACGCCTACCC
>Ga0307417_10000376_pt1 | contig 18566 bp, 13 predicted proteins | sample SalMarWE160210MG_2_FD_202514 | JGI IMG/M metagenome (GOLD analysis project Ga0307417, IMG submission 202514) | Salt marsh sediment microbial communities from the Plum Island Ecosystem LTER, Massachusetts, United States - WE1602-10 | ecosystem: Environmental > Aquatic > Marine > Intertidal zone... | reverse complement strand
ATCAGGATGACGCTGATGAGGATGATGGGGAACACCGCCAAGATGCCGCTGCCGCTCGCGCCGATACGGAAACTGAGTGAAACCACCACGCCGACCAGCAGCGCCACCAGCGCGGCGCGCAGCGCAAGATCATACCAATAAGTGCGCACTGGCGGGATGCGCACATGCCGCAATGGGCGCGCCAGCGCGATGCAGGTGGCGAGCACGACAATATTAACGAGGCCGGCCGTGAGCAGGCTCCAGTGCACGACGTGCATGCCCCAAGCCAACACGCACCAGAGCAGTAGGCTGAGCGACAGGCTCACCGTGAGCGAGCGGCGCTGTGCCAGCAGCGCGTAAACGAGCGCGAAGATCACGTTGACATTGTTGATGGCGAGGCTGTTGACAGCGCTTTGCGCAATGAAAGGAGCGCCGTGGTCAAGCGCGAGGAATACATAGACCGGGCCGGCGCCGAGCGGCAGCGTCGCCACCAGCCCGCCGACCAGCGGCCCCGCGCGCTCGGCGGTCACGGTCGCCGCCACCACAAAAACGGCGGTGACGGCCATTTTCACGATGAGCGAAAGGGCGAAGGCGAGATCGGGGGGCATGTATTGCAAACTATGCACCAAGCTTTTCGCTGTTGTCCCGGCCGAGCGTCAGCGAGGGCCGGGACCCATACTTCGCAGTCCCGCGATGGTCCAGTGCCTATGGGTCCCCGCCTTCGCGGGGACGACAGTGGAGAGTCGGTCGTTCGGCTTACGCCGGCGTCAGCACCACGCGGCCGATCACTTTTCCGGCGCGCAACTGGTCCATCGCCGCGTTGACCTCGCTGAGCGGCCTTGTGGTGACCGGAACAGGCGGCAGGCCAGTGCGGCGCACGAGATCGATCAGCTCCGCCATTTCCGTCAAACTGCCCAGGTACGAGCCCTGGATCGTGAGCGCGCGCATCGGGATCGGCGGCAGCGACACCGTCAGCTCGCCGCCGAACAATCCCACGATGATGTATTTGCCGCCCTTGCACAGGCTGTCGTAGCCGACGCGCGCACTTTGCGACGAGCCCACCAGATCGATCACGGCCCAGGCCCCGCCCTTGGTCAAATCGATGATCTGCTGCGCGGCATCGGGCGCCGCCCCGTCGACCACATGCGCAGCACCCGCTTTCTTGGCGACGTCGCGCTTGAGCGGATCGATGTCGACCACGATGGCGGAGTGCCCGCCCAGCTTCTGATGCAAGCCGAGGCACATCAGCCCGAGACCGCCGGCGCCGATGATCACCGTCGGCTCGTCCTTGATCGTCGGCACCTTCTTCAGGGCGCTGTAGGTGGTGATGCCGGAACAGGCCAGCGGCGCGGCGCGTTCCGGGGGTATGTCGCCGATGTCGAACAGATAGCGCGGATGCGGCACCACCAGATAATCGGCATAGCCACCATGGGAGAACACACCGAGGCTCTTCATGCTGCGGCAGAGAAAATCTTCGCCGCGCTCGCACATGGCGCAGGTGCCGCAGCCGATCCACGGATCCGCCAGCCGACGGTCCCCGACCTTGACGCCCAAGTCCCCTAATTTGGCGTCGGGCCCGACCGCCACCACTTCGCCCACGTTCTCGTGGCCGAGCGTCAGCGGCAGCTTCATGCCGCGATCCTGCAGGTTCAGCTTTTTGCCGCCGCCCATGTCGAAATAGCCGTCGGCGATATGCAGGTCGCTGTGGCAGACGCCGGCGGCCAGCACCTTGAGCAGCACTTCGGTACCCTTCGGTTCCGGCGTCGGCTGCTCGTTGAGCTGCAAAGGCTGGCCGCAGACGCAGACCTGGAACATGCGCATTTTCGTTTCCTCCCGGCTTCCGGTCTTGTCAGAATAGCTTGCCCGGCAGGGAACCACAGGCCGCGCCGGCCGTCATCTGCGCCCCGGTAGCCGAATTTTCGGGCAATTTCAGCCCGCCCCTGAATATCTTTGCCGAACCCGTGACTTCCGCGCCCGCCTCCGCTATCCGGTTTGCGTCATGGCCTCCCTCGCCCTCGAATCCGGCACGCACGCGGCGTCCACGCCTCCCGCCCGGCACGCCGGCGACCTGATCGATGCCCGCGCCGTCATCGCGGATCTCGAAAAACTCGCCAAGGCCCATGTCGGCAGCGAGCGCGAATTGCGCACCGGCGTCGCGCAGCGGCTGAAGACAGCGCTCAACCAAGGCCGCGACAAGGCCGAGCAGCTGCTGCTGAAAGACCGCCACGGCCGCCGCTGCGCCGAGCGGCTGTGCCGGATGGAAGACGAGATCATCCGCATCTTGTTCGAGTTCGCGCGCAAGCATCTCTATCCGTCGCAGAACCCGTCCGAGGCCGAGCACATGGCGGTGGTCGCCACCGGCGGCTACGGCCGCGGGCTGCAGGCACCCGGCTCCGACATCGATCTGCTGTTCGTGCTGCCCTACAAGCAGACCGCCTGGGGTGAGTCGATCGCTGAAGCCATCCTCTACTGCCTGTGGGACACCGGGCTCAAGGTCGGCCATGCCACCCGCTCGGTCGACGAATGCATCCGCCAGGCCAAGGCGGACATGACCATCCGCACCGCCATCCTGGAAGCGCGCTTCCTGCTCGGCGACCGCGCGCTGTTCGACGAATTGCAGACTCGCTTCGACAACGAGGTGGTGCGCAACACCGCCCGGCAATTCGCCACCGCCAAGCTCGCCGAGCGCGAGGACCGCGTCCGTCGCAGCGGGAAGTCGCGCTATCTGGTCGAGCCCAACGTCAAGGACGGCAAGGGCGGCTTGCGCGATCTGCACACCTTGTTCTGGATTGCCAAATACGTCTACCGCGTGCGTGAGCCGGACGAGTTGATCAAACGCGGCGTGTTCGACAAGCAGGAATACCAGCTGTTCCGCCGCTGCGAGGATTTCCTCTGGTCGGTGCGTTGCCACATGCATTTCGTCACCGGCCGCGCCGAAGAGCGGCTTTCCTTCGACATCCAGCGCGAGATCGCGGTGCGGCTCGGTTACACCGAGCACCCGGGCCAGCAGGACGTCGAGCGCTTCATGAAACATTATTTTCTGATCGCCAAGGACGTCGGCGACCTGACCGCCATCCTGTGTGCCGAGCTGGAGGACAGCCACGCCAAGAGCGTGCCGGTGTTAAGCCGCGTGATGGCGCGCATCCGCCCGGTCAAGCGGGTGCGGCTGGCCGGCAGCGAGGACTTCGACGTCGACAAGAACCGCATCACCGTCGCCAACGGCAGCGTGTTCCGCCGCGATCCGGTCAACCTGATCCGCATCTTCCGTCTCGCGCAGAAGCACAATCTGGCGTTCCATCCCGACGCCATGCGCGCGGTGACGCGATCGCTCAAGCTCGTCGACGCCAAGCTGCGCGCCAACGCGGAAGCCAACAAGCTGTTCCTGGAGATTCTCACCTCCAAGCATGACCCGGAAACCGTGCTGCGGCGGATGAACGAATCCGGCGTGCTCGGCAAGTTCGTGCGCGCCTTCGGCAAGATCGTGTCGATGATGCAGTTCAACATGTATCACCACTACACTGTGGACGAGCATCTGGTGCGCTGCATCGGTGTGCTGGCGGACATCGACCAGGGCGGCGGCCACGACACCCCGCTCGCCGACGAGCTGATCCACAAAATCCAGCCGGCGCATCGCAAGGTGATCTACGTCACCATGTTCCTGCACGACATCGCCAAGGGCCAGCCGGAGGATCACTCCATCGCCGGCGCGCGGGTGGCGAAACGCTTTTGCCCGCGGATCGGATTCACCCCCGGCGAAACCGAACTGTGCGCCTGGTTGATAACCAATCACCTCGTCATGTCGAGCGTGGCGCAGTCGCGCGATCTGTCCGACCGCAAGACGATAGAGAACTTCGCCGCCGTGGTGCAGTCGGCCGAGCGGCTGAAGCTACTGACCATTCTCACTACCGCCGACATCAAGGCGGTCGGCCCCGGCGTGTGGAACGGCTGGAAGTCGCAGCTCCTGCGCACGCTCTATTTCGAGACCGAGCCAGTGGTCACCGGCGGTTTCTCCGAGATCAACCGCGCCCAGCGTGTCGCTATGGCGCAGGCCGAATTCCGCGAAGCGATGACGGCATGGCCGCAGGACGTGCTGGAGGCCTATATCGCCAAGCACTATCCGGCCTACTGGCTGAAGGTCGATCTGCCGCACAAGATCGAGCACGCCAACTTCCTGCGCGCGGCCGAAGATGCCGACAAGCACCTGGCGACGACGATCGCCTTCGACGCCGAACGCGCGGTAACTGAGCTCACCGTGATGGCGCCCGACCATCCCTGGCTGCTGTCAATCATCGCCGGCGCCTGCGCCATGGCCGGCGCCAATATCGTGGACGCGCAGATCTACACCACCACCGACGGGCGCGCGCTCGACACCATTTCGCTCTCGCGCGCGTTCGAACGCGACGATGATGAACAGCGCCGCGCCAACAGGATCGCAGACTCGATCGAGAAGGCGTTGCGCGGCGAATTGCGGCTGCCAGACGTGGTGGCCAAGCGCGCGGCGCCCAAGGGCCGCATCCGCGCCTTCGCACTCGAGCCGACCGTCACCATCAACAACCAGTGGTCCCACCGCTACACCATGGTGGAGATCACCGGGCTCGACCGCACCGGCCTTCTGTTCGAGTTGACCGCGACGCTGTCCAAGCTCAACCTCAACATCGCCTCCGCCCATGTCGCCACGTTCGGCGAGCGCGTGGTCGACGTGTTCTACATCACCGACCTGATGGGCGCGCAGATCACTTCGCCGACGCGGCAGGCCGCGATCAAGCGCGCGCTGATCGCGCTGTTTAAGGCGGCGGAAGGAAACGGCAAACAGACCAAGGGCGCGGCGGCCGAGACGCGCGCGAAGTAATGCCGCGCAGGGCGTTGTTTCGGCGGCCGTTCAGGCAACAGCCGCCGGCCTGTTTTGGCGCTACTGCTCGGATTTTCGATTGCGAATGGCCACGATGAACGACCCCGTTTTAAGCAAGTTGGAGCAGCGCCTGGGACGCTTGTATGCAAAACAGCGTCTGGGAATCGAGCGCGATCACGAGGCGCAGATTTTCGGCCAGGGCCTAAATTTCTTCCATATCGAGAACTGGTACTCAACGCATTCGCTTATTCGCAACGCGCTTAAACTATCGGGACTGTATTGGCGCGGGCGACGCAACGCCGCGCGCGTGCAAATCAAGAACAACGACCTTCATTTCCAGAAGTTGCCGAATGCGTTCAATGGCTTCACGCTGCTGCACATCAGTGATTTCCATGCTGACATGAGCGAAGACGCGATGCGGCGTCTGGAAGAAATTCTTCCCGAGCTTGGCTACGACCTGTGTGTCCTGACCGGGGATTATCGCGGTGCCACTTTCGGCCCATTCGATGCCGCGCTCGAACGCATGCGGCCAGTGCTGTCGCGCATCAAGGCGCCGGTCTACGGCGTGCTGGGAAATCACGACACCATTCGCATGGTTCCGGACCTTGAAGCGATGGGAATCCGGATGCTGCTCAATGAATGCGAGCGCATTTCTCGTCAAGATGAGAGCATTTACCTGGCCGGCATCGACGACGCGCATTATTTTCGAGTGGATAACATCGAAAAGGCCGCCACCGACGTTCCGCACGAGGCGTTTTCGATTTTGTTATCGCACACGCCGGAAATCTACCGGCAGGCGGCCCACGCCGGCTTTGATCTGCTTTTGAGCGGCCATACGCACGGCGGCCAAATTTGTTTGCCCGGATCGATTCCCATCACGCTGGATTCGGTCTTGCCCAGAAAGATGGGATCGGGAGCGTGGAAATATCATGAAATGTCCGGCTACACTTCGGCAGGGGCCGGCACTTCGATTGTCACGGTCCGTCTCAACTGCCTTCCGGAAATTACGCTGCATCGCTTGTGGCGTGCTCCGGCACCCGCTCAATAGGGACGATCGCGAAGGCGAAGCCTGAAGAAAAGACGCGACAACAGCAGCTCGACGACGAAAAAGATCGCGCAGCCAGCCGCGATATCGATCACGGACAAAGAAAGCACGGAATAGCAGGCGAGCAGCGGAAACAGCGATTCCGGAATTTGGTCGAGCCCGATCGCTTGGCTGCTGGGGGGCAGACCAAGGCGACGCTTCAAAAAGCTCGAAAACAAGTCCCCGGCCATGGCGGCCACGCCAATCAACAGGCCGATGTGGAATTCCAACCCGAGCAGCGGCGCCGCCAAAGCCGTTACCAGCAGCGCGACGATAATCCCGCGAACCGTCTTGGACGCGCCCAAGAGCGGGCGTCCGTCGACGAACTTGGCGTTGTTATCGAGCGGCCTCGAAAATGTTCTGCCAAAAATTCGCGTCGCGATAATTGGCGAGCCGTTTGCCAGAGCCAGCAGCACCAGCGTCTGTGCGATGGAGACGTAATGCATGCCCTGCAATTTACGCCAAAGTGTATGGCGCCCACCATGACATTATGCGCTGGATCGCCTTCTCAGCTCACGACGCCGTTTCGGATTGCCCCGGATGCGTGCCCGCCCGCTGCGGCAGTAGCAGAACGCAGCCGACAATGAAGGTCGCAATGACCGCCGAGGCAAGTGGACGGCTCAAATGCAGGCCGCCATGGCTTACGGGCTTATCGAGCAGATCGCCGACCGTCGCACCGAGCGGGCGGGTCAAGATGAAGGCGGCCCAGAACAGCGTAACGCGCGACAGGTTGGTCCAGTAATACGCGGCCGCCAGCACTACCAGACCGGCGCCGAACACCAGCGCGCCGCCTTCGTAACCGAGGCCCCCGGTGTCGGCCAGCCAGTCGCCGAGCGCGGTGCCCAGCGTCTGCGACAGCGTGATGGCGGCCCAATAGAATGCTTCCACTTTCGGCGTGTTGACGGTTTCGACCGAGATCGAGCCGAGCGACCAGTACCATATGGCAAGCACAACCATCAGGCCGGCAAACAAAAGCGATGAACCGCCGGTGTAGCCTATCCCTAACGAGCGGTCGGCAAAGTCGGCCATTGTGGTGCCGAATGTCGTGGAGGCCACGATCGTCGCCCAGTAAAGGAAGGGATGAAATTTGTCGGCAATGGTTTGCCAGATCACCAAGGCCACCAGCAGCACAAGGAAGATCGCCGTCCCGTCCAGGTAGCCCCAATGCAACGTCATGCTCACCGTATCGCCGCCGGTCTCGCCTAGCGTCGTTGCGGCGATCTTGATGATCCAGAAGACGAGAGTGACCTCGGGGACCTTGGTCAGAGTCTTTTCGTCCATGGCGGTCATGTCCTGCCAAGATCGCCCCCGTGCCGCGCTTATGGGCGCAATGCGCAGACATTGCGGCGGTTCTACAAATTCCTGATGGTCCTTTCGTATAAGCGGCTCAACGGTCCGATTTTGCGTGCAAATCGCGCCCAACGGCCAAGCCAACAATGGCAGTTCGTAGCCCAGGTGGAGCGAAGCGTAACCCGGGAACGATTGATAGGGTGCCCCGGGTTTCGCGGAGTTCATCCTCGGGCGCACCGAAGGTGCGGCCCCGGGGTCTCCATCCGCGCCACAAGCTAAATAGGGCTTAGTGCCCAGTCACGCGGCGCGCCAGCACGGCCGGATCGCCGGGCGGGTTGTTGCCGCGCCACGCCACGTGCAGGTCCGGCCGCAGCAGCAAAAGGTCATAACCATAAAGATCGCGCACGCGCTCTTCCGCCACGTCGAGCACGGCAAAGGGCGCGCCGTATGCGGCAAAGGCCCGCGACAGCGGTTCCGCATCGGGCGGGCTCTTGCCCAGCCGCAGCAGCGTGTAGCCGTCGCCGATGCGGTCTTGCATCGCGCCGCCGTCGGCCAACCACAGATGCGGCAGCCGCGCCCCCGGCCAAGTGGTCGGCACATAATTCTTGAAGTCGGGCGCAGGCCCGCCCGGCTCTTCGGCGATGATGGGCGAACCGATATAGCGGTAGCCGAGCTCGGCGCCGCGCATCACGTTACCCTTGCGCTGCTCCACGTCGGCGATGCGCGTCAGGTTGGCGCGGGTTGCGGCGCCTTCCGGCGTGTCGTCGCGGATGTTCGGCCGCCAGGCCGCCCGCCAGGTGCGCCGCCCGCGCGCGGCATGGCCGGAGGCCGCCACGTTGCGTTCGCCGATCTGCCGCCGCTCGATCTCGTAGGAGGCGAGCAGGCTGGGCCCGCCCCAGCCCTGCAGCGTCGCGGCCAGCTTCCACGACAGATCGATGGCATCGCCGACGCCGCTGTTCATGCCGAGGCCGCCGGTCGGGATCATCAGGTGCACGGCATCGCCGGCCAGGAATATCCGGCCGCTGCCGTAGCTTTCGGCCAGCAGCAGGTTCTGCTTCCATTGCCCGACATAAAGCATCTCGTATTTCACCGACATGGCGACGGTGCGCTCGAACATCGTCGCCATGTCGGCGTCGCTGTCGACCACCGAATGCAAGGTGAAATGGCGGGTCGAGTCCTGCACGATCAGAAAGGTCGAGTGCTCGTCGGCGACGTGATAATGCCTGCCCTTGCCGATCGGGATGCGCTCGTAGAGATCGTCGCAGCGGTAGAGCGCCTGGCGCAGCTCCATGATATTGGCGTCGCCTTGCAGCTTGATGCCGAGCTGGCGGCGCACCGTGCTTGATCCCCCGTCGCAGCCGACGAGATAGGCGGCGCTCAGCTCTTCGACCGTGCCCGCGCGCCTGACCTTGGCGCGCACGCCGCCCGCGTCTTGCTCGCAGGAGATGAATTCGCAAGCATAGCGCACGTCCACGCAGGAAATTGATTCGGCAACTTCCTTGAGCAGCGGCTCGAGCGTGTATTGCGAGATGAGCTGATAGGGCTCGAGCGGCATGCTGATGTCTTTGCATTTGGCGATCGCGGCCTCCGCCTGCGCCACCGACGGGAAAGGAAGATGCAGGAGCGGCGGCTCGACCAGGGACATGATGATGAACACGTCCATCGGCGCCTCGCGCGGTAGTCCCGCGGCGCGTACTTTTTTGGCGATGCCGAGGCGGCGGTAAATTTCCATGGTGCGGGCGTTGCACCGCTCCATCTTGGGCAGGAACTGCGGGGCGTCTTTCTGCTCGATGAGGATGCAGCGCACGCCCAGCTTGCCGAGCGCGATGGCGAGCGTCAGCCCCACGGGTCCGGCGCCGACGATGAGAACCTGCGCATCCAAGCGTTGCGTCTCCGAAATCCAGGCGAGAAGCGCAAACTATCATGCCGTTAACGCCGGCAAAGGTGTAACGACCGGGGGCAATCTCCCCCTTAACGACCCCTTAAACCAGCCACCTTAGCGTTCGCGTGGGGACCGGCGGCGCCTTCGTCCGCCGGCTGTGTAAGCGGGTCGCGTGATGGCGCAGGGACGGAGACAAGCGGGCGCGCGCCGGGAGCCGGTATTCGACGTGAGCCCGGCGTTACGCGTTAGCGCCGCCGACCGCCCTAGCGGTGGCCCAAAGCCACGAAAACGCCGGCGCAAGCGCAAAGCGCGTAGCCGCAAAGGCTCGCTCATCGGCCGCGTGGCCTATTGGAGCGCGGTGGTCGGCTTGTGGCTCGTCATCGCCGCCATCGGCACGCTGGCCTGGACCGGCGCCCACCTGCCGCCGATCCAGTCGCTGGCAATTCCCAAGCGGCCGCCCTCGATCAGGATCGTGGATTATCAAGGCCATCCGCTCGCCACCCGCGGCGATAGGGGCGGCGCCGTTCTGTCGCTGAAAGAACTGCCGAACTACGTTCCTCAGGCCTTCATCGCCATCGAGGATCGGCGCTTCTACGAGCATTACGGCGTCGACCCTTACGGCATCGCGCGCGCGCTGATCGCCAACGTTTGGCATCGCGGCGTGGCCCAGGGCGGCTCCACCATCACGCAGCAATTGGCGAAAAATCTCTTTCTGACTCAAGAACGTACGATCCACCGCAAGCTGCAGGAATTGCTGCTCGCGCTGTGGCTGGAACGCAATTTTTCGAAAACGCAGATCCTCGAGCTCTATTTGAATCGTGTCTATTTCGGGTCCGGCGCCTACGGCATTGAACAAGCCGCGCAACGCTATTTCGGCAAATCCGCCAAGCAGATAACCCTCGCCGAAGCGGCTTTGCTGGCCGGCCTGGTGCGCGCGCCCTCGCGACTGGCACCCACCCGCAATTTCAATGCGGCTGAGAAAAGAGCCAAGATCGTGCTCAAAGTGATGGCCGGGCTTCACTTCATCAGCAAGAGCAACGAGCGCGTGGCGCTGGCGCAGCCGCCGCGCATCGTGGCGCAGGCCGGCAACGGCGCGATCAATTACGTCGCCGACTGGGTGATGGACGCGCTCAATGACGTGCTCGGCCATGTTGACGAAGACATCACGGTTACGACGACCATTGATGCAGGCCTGCAGGCCAACGCCGAAAAGGCGCTCGACGAGGAACTGGCAAAGAAAGGCGACAAGTTCAAGGTCAGCCAGGGCGCGCTGGTTGCGATGACACCGGACGGCGCAGTGCGCGCCATGGTCGGCGGCCGCAATTACGGGCAAAGCCAGTTCAACCGTGCGGTAGCCGCCAAGCGCCAGCCCGGCTCGGCGTTCAAGCCGTTCGTCTATCTCACCGCGCTGGAGGGCGGCCTGACGCCCGACAGCGTACGCGACGACAAGCCGATCCGGATCAAAGGCTGGCAGCCGGAAAATTACGGCCATGAATATTACGGCCCAGTGACGCTGACCCAAGGCCTTGCGTTGTCGCTCAACACGGTGTCGGTGCGCCTGATCCTGCAATTCGGGCCGCCGGCGGTGATCCGCACCGCGCACCGCTTGGGCATCGCATCGCACCTGGAACCCAATGCCTCGATTGCACTCGGCACCTCGGAAGTCTCGCTGCTCGAATTAACCGGCGCCTATGCGGCCTTTGCCAACGGCGGATTCGCCGACGCGCCGCACGTGATCGAACGCATTACCGCCGGCAACGGCAGACTGCTCTATGCGCGTGATGACCGCTCGCTCGGCCGCGTCATCGATGCGCGTTACGTGGCGATGATGAACGAGATGATGCGGCAGACGCTTCTTATCGGCACCGCGCGGCATGCCACTTTTACCGGCTGGCCGGCGGCCGGCAAGACCGGCACTAGCCAGGATTTCCGCGACGCCTGGTTCATCGGCTACACCGCCCACCTGGTCACCGGTGTCTGGCTCGGCAATGATGACGGCCAGCCCACCAAGCACGTCACCGGTGGCGGCATGCCGGTGGAAATCTGGAGCCGTTTCATGCGCAGCGCGCACCAGGGCGTGCCGGTCGCTGCCCTGCCCGGTGGCGGCGGCTTGTTCTCCGACCTGTTCGGGGCCCGTGCGTCGGCACCGGCTGCGATCACGGTCGGCTCGGCGCCAATGCCACCCTCGGACGTTAGCGCAACGCCGCCCGCACGCAGCGGCACCGCCAGCCTCGACGGCTGGCTGCTCAACAATCTGTTCGGCCGCCGCTGACTCGACCGGGCTAGTGCTTGGCAGCGCGCTCACGCACGGCCCGCGTCGCGATCCATATCAGCAGTGTTGCGCATCCCGCCGCCGCCACACCGCCGGCGAGCGGCCAAGCGCTTTGGCCGAGCAGCACGCCGACGATCGCCCCGCACACAGCCGCCACACTCTGCTGGATAAAGCCAAGCAGCGACGATGCGGCACCCGCCCGCTCCGGAAATGGCGTCATCGCGCCGGCAAACGATTGCGGCAGCACCATGCCCATGCCGGCAAGATAAACCGCCATCGGCAAAACCAAAGAGAGGGCCGAGGTAAAGCCGAGCGCCACCGCCGCCATCATGCCGAGCCCGCCAGCGGCAATGACGACACCGCCGATGCCGATGATGCGGTCGAGGCCAAGCCACCTCGTCAACTGCGCCGATAACATCGAGCCGGTCATGTAGCCGACCGAGCCGACCGCGAAAGCAATGCCGAAGGCGAAGGGCGACAAGCCGTACAGACCTTGCAGCACAAACGATGCGCCGGAAATCCAGGCAAACAAGCCGGCAAAGCTCATAGTCGCGAGCCCGACATATGCGAGATAGGCCGGGTTGCGCCCGACCGCGCGGTAAGACGTGGCGATCGAGGACAGGGAAATCGGCTCGGCCGCGCGTTGCGTCAACGTTTCCGGCAGCAGCCACCAGACGACGCCCGCGCCGGCGAGACCGGCCGCGACCAGAGTGAAAAACACCGAACGCCAGCCGAAGCCGGTCTGCAGGGCGCCGCCAGCGATCGGCGCCAATACTGGCGCTAGCGCCATCACCGCGCCAATAATAGACAGCTCGCGGCCCGCGCGGTCACCGGAATAGAGATCGCGCACTATAGCGCGCGCCAGCACAATGCCGCCGGAGCCTCCCAGCGCCTGTAAGGCGCGAGCGGCGATCAACATTTCGATTGAGGTAGACAGCGCGCATGCCAAGCTTGCGGCAGAATAAAGCGCGATGGTCGCCAGCAGCACCGGCTTGCGGCCATGGCGGTCAGACACCGGGCCATAGACGATTTGCCCGACCGCAAAGCCGATCAGGTAGGAAGAGATGGTAAGTTGGACTTGCGCGGTGGAGGTGTCGAGTACCCGCGCAATGTCCGGCAGCGACGGCAGATACATGTCGGTGGTGAGCGGGCCGAACGCGCTCAGGCCGGCGAGCAGTGCGGTCAGCGCGAAGGTGCCGGGACGCAGCATGGAGACAAATTCCGAAAATAAGCCCGGCACATGGCCGGGCATAGGTTTGACTACATCAAGCGTCGATCGGAGGCTAGCGCCGCTCGACCGGTACTCCGTAACGATGCAAGTTGGAGCCATGCACGTCGAGCCAAGTTTTGGCGCGGGTGACGTGCGGGCAGATGCGCGCGACCAGCCGCCAGAATCGGCGCGAATGATTCATCTCGATCAAATGCGCAACCTCGTGGGCGGCGAGATAGTCGAGCACGAAGGGCGGCGCCAGGATCAGCCGCCAGGAATAGGACAGCACACCGGTGGTCGAGCACGAGCCCCAGCGGCTCGACTGGTCGCGGATCGACACCCGCTTGATCGAAACGCCGAGCCGTTGTGCGGCAAGCCTGCTCGCCGCTTCCAGATCGCGCTTGGCTTCGCGCTTGAGAAAATCATGAATACGCCGCGCCTGATGCGGCGCCGCGCCGGCGACGCAAAGGTTGCGCTCATCGCCGGCGTCCTCGATCCAGACCGTGCCGTGGCTTTCGCGGCGATGCACGATGCGGTGGTCGATGCCGCGCAGCGGCAGCACAATGCCATGCAGGAAGGGCGCCGGTTCCGGCAGCCGGTCGAGCCGCGCCGCGATCCAGGCGCCATGCTTTTGTGCAAAGGCGCGCGCCTCCTTCAGGCTGCCGCGCGGCGGCATGGTGAGCACCACTTCGCGGGTGGCGGAATGGATGCGCAGTGTGTAGCGGCGCGCCTGACGGTGGCGGCGCACGCGCACCAAGTAGACCTCGCGATCGAAGACGATATTGATCGCCGACGGTTCGCTCGGCCGGCGATAAAGCAAGGCGCGCAGCGGCATAACCCCAATCCAACCCGGCATGGGCCGGGAGGAAAGTGTGCCACACCTGCGCGGCGGTGCAGCCCCCTCGTGATCAAATTCGCGATGGCTCAAAGGACTGGGGATGTTGCGCTGATGAGCCACGAGATGTTGGGCCTTTTCATAGTCGAATCAGGGTTCCGGGGCGGGCGACAGGTCCGCGCCAAACGAAAACGGATTATCAACACGAAAGCTAAATGGCAGGACGCAACATCAGCGGCGCGCGGTCCGGCATTATTGGGCCGCCGCCTTGGCGGTGGCGACGCTTGCAGCCGGCTTGCGGGCGCCGTTGCGCGACAGCACGAAGTCGGCGATGCGCGGCGCGATCTCGGAGCGGAAGCGCGAGCCGTTGAATACGCCGTAGTGGCCGACCTCGGGCTGCATATAATGCACCTTGTCGTCGGCGGGAATGTTCGTGCACAGAGCGTGCGCCGCCTCGGTCTGCCCCAGCGCCGAAATATCGTCGTTCTCGCCTTCCACCGTCATCAGCGCGACGCACCGGATAGCAGACGGATCGACTCTTCGGCCGCCATGGGTCATCTCACCTTTCGGCAGCGCGTGGCGGATGAATACGGTATCGACGGTCTGCAGATAAAACTCGGCGGCGAGATCCATAACCGCGAGATATTCGTCATAGAACTCGCGGTGCTTCTGCGCCGAATCGCCGTCGCGCTTGACCAGGTGCAGGAACAGGTCGTGATGCGCCTTGAGGTGGCGGTCGATGTTCATGCTCATGAAGCCGTGTAGCTGCAAAAAGCCCGGGTAAACGTCGCGCATGAATCCGGGATGAGGGAACGGCACTTTGGTGATGACGTGGCTGCGGAACCAATCGAGCCCGCGGTTCTCGGCCAGCGTGTTGACGGCGTTAGGATTGATGCGGGTGTCGATCGGCCCGCCCATCAGCACCATGGAATGCGGCACGTACGGATCGTCTTCCGCTTCCATCAGCGCCACCGCCGCCAGCACCGGTACCGAAGGCTGGCAAACCGCGACCACATGCACGTCGCCGCCAAGCCGGTGCAGGATAGAGATGATGTAGTCGATATAGTCGTCGAGATCGAAACCGCCTTCGCTGAGCGGCACCATGCGCGCGTCAGTCCATTCGGTGAGATAGACGTCGTGATTGGACAGAAACGTTTCCACCGTGCCGCGCAGCAGCGTCGGGTAATGACCCGACATCGGCGCGACGATCAGCAGTTTCGGCTGCGGCCGCCGCGGCACATGCCGAAAAGCACGATCAAAATGCAAAAGCTTGCAGAACGGCCGCTCCCATACGCTGGTCACATGCACCGGCACCCGTTCGCCGCCGACGGTGGTGTGATGGATATTCCATTCCGGGCGGCGGTATCGGCGCGTGGAGCGCTCGAACATTTCCGCCGCTGCCGCCACCGTCTTGCCGTAAGTCGTGTGGGCGAGCGGGTTGGCCGGATTCTTGAAGAGCAGACGGGTGGCGTCGGCGAAGGCGCGCGACGGATTGAGCGCGGCCAGGCTCATTTCATAGAGCCAATAGATCGGCGAGACGAACAACGGCCCGGTTTCGCCGGGCAGCGTTGCCGCCCCGTCGAATTCACCGATCGCCGTCGAGTCCATCCCCGGCCCGTGCTGCACTGCGGCAGACTGTCGTTTTTCTGTCATGGGGTCAATATTACAGATAAGTCCTTCGCGCCCGGTTTACAACACGGCGGGACCCATCAACCACTTGAAATTATGATGTTTTCTGCTTATTCGCCGGCCTGCAACAGCGTGCCCTGGACCCGCGCGCTTCCCAGCAGCTTGAGGAAGGCGAATGAGGCTGCCGCAAACAGCACGACGTTGAAGGCGAGCGCCTGCATCATCAGGTCGGCGCGGAACACGTGCTCGATCAAGAGCGCGCGCATGCCCTCGAACACATAGGTCGGCGGCAGCGACCAAGCGACGTATTGCAGCCAAACGGGGAGCACTGTCACCGGGTAATAGACGCAAGTGAGCGGCAGGAACAGAAACATGATGGTCCAGGCCAGGCTCTCGGCGCCCATGCCATTGCGCAACAGAAGCCCGGCGACGAAGATGCCGACCGACCATGAGGTCAGCATCAGATTGACGAAGAAGGCGGCAAGCGCCAGGCCCAGCGTCCACAGATTGAAGCCGAAGAAGGCGATGGCAAGCAGGGTCACCGGCACCATGCCGATAGCCAGCCGCACCACGCTCATGATCATCAGCGCGCAGATGAACTCCACCGGCCGCAGCGGCGACATCATGATATTGGCGAGGTTGCGCGACCACATTTCTTCCAGGAACGAAATCGAAAAGCCGAGCTGACCGCGGAACAGCATGTCCCACAGCAGCACCGCGCCGATGAATACGCCGCCGGCACGCGCAAAGAAGCCGGCGTTCTGCGCGACGTACATCTGCAGGAAGCCCCACATCAGCATCTGCACAGTCGGCCAGTAGATGAGATCGAGAATGCGCGGCCAGGACGAGCGCAGCAAATACCAGTAGCGCCGCACCATGGCGGCGACGCGATTGAGCGAGAAATCAAAGCCGGAGTCGACGCCAGTCATTGCGCCACCTCGCTCTGGTGGCCGCGCCCGCGCGCGACGTCGAGGAACACTTCTTCCAAGGTTTCGCGCCCGTAGTGTGCGAGCAAGCGCGCGGGTGTGTCGTCGTCCTCGATTCGGCCGCGCTTCATGATGATGACGCGCTCGCACAAGCGCTCGACCTCGTTCATGTTGTGGGAGGCGAGCAGCACAGTAGCGCGGTTGTCACGGCGGTAGCGTTCGAGCCGCGAGCGCACCCAGTCGGCGGTGTCGGGATCGAGCGAGGCCGTCGGCTCGTCGAGCAGCAGCACTTCCGGCTTGTTGAGCAACGCCTTGGCGAGCGAGACCCGTGTCTTCTGCCCGGCCGAGAGCTTGCCGTTGGGCCGGTCGAGGAATTCGGCGAGATCGAGATCGGCGGCGAGCTCGGCGACGCGCGCCTCGATATCGGTGACGGCGTAAAGTTGCGCGAACACCGACAGGTTCTGCCGCACCGTCAGCCGCGTCGGCATGTCGACATAGGGGCTCTCGAAATTCATCCGGTGCAACACGCGATAGCGTTCCTTTGGCATCTGCGCGCCCAGCACCGTGACGCTGCCGGCGGTAGGCGTGACCAGGCCCATGATCATCGCAATGGTCGTGGTCTTGCCGGCGCCGTTGCCGCCGAGCAAGCCAGTAATCGTGCCTGCGGGCAGCCGAAACGAGATGCCGTCGACCGCCGCCACGCCCTTGTAGAGCTTGACGAGCCGATCGACGCTGACGGCGCTGGTATTGCCGGCATCCATGCTGCGGGGAGATGTGACGCTGCGCGCCACGAAGCGCAAGCCCCCACTGGGACCGTCAATTTTGAGGTGCCGGGACGCTGGCTTACACTCACTTCATGCCCGCGCTTGGCCTCGCCCAGAATCATCCGCGCCGCAACGTGCGCCTTGACACACTGGTGCGGTTGCGCTGGCTGGAAGTCATCGGCCAGACCACCGCCGTGCTGGTGGTCCATTACGGGCTTGATTTCCCGCTGCCGATCTATGCGTGTCTGGCGGTGATCGCGCTGTCGGCCTGGCTTAACGTGGCGCTACGGCTGCGCTTCCATATCACGCAGCGGCTCGAGCCCGACCGCACCGCTTGGCTGCTGGCATTCGATATCGCGGAACTGGCGGTGCTGCTGTTTCTGACCGGGGGATTGCAGAATCCGTTCGCCTTCCTGTTCCTGGCACCGGTGCTGCTGTCGGCGACCGCGCTGCCGCCGCGCTTCACGCTCATGCTCGGCGGTTTTGCGGTCGCCTGCGCCACCGTGCTGGTGTTCGTGCACTATCCGCTGCCGTGGGACAGCGATGATCCCCTACGACTGCCGCCGATCTACATGATGGGTGTCTGGCTCTCGATCCTGCTCGCCATCGGTTTCATCGGCGTCTACGCTTGGCAGATCACCGAGGAATCACGCCAGCTCGCCGACGCGCTCGCGGCCACCGAGCTGGTGCTGGCACGTGAGCAGCATCTCTCGCAACTTGACGGGCTGGCTGCCGCCGCCGCGCACGAGCTCGGCACGCCGCTGTCGACCATTTCGGTGATCGCCAAGGAACTGGTAAACGCGATTCGTGCCGACGCGCCGCACGGCGACGACGTGCGGCTGTTACGCGAGCAAGCCACGCGTTGCCGCGATATCCTCGGCAAGCTCACCGAATTATCGTCGAGCGGCGGCGAGCCGTTTGAGCGCATGCCGCTCACCGCGCTGATCGAAGAGGTGGTGGCGCCGCACCGTAATTTCGGCGTCTCGATCGACGTGTCGCTGCCGGCCGAACGCGAGGCTGAACCGGTGGGCGCACGCAATCCGGCGATCCTCTATGGCCTGGGCAATCTTCTGGAAAACGCCGTCGATTTCGCACGCGAACGTGTGGTGGTCGCTGCGCAGTGGACCGAGGATGCGGTCGAAGTGACCATCAGTGACGACGGTCCCGGCTTCGCGCCGGAAATCGTGGACCGCATCGGCGAACCTTACGTCAGCAGCCGCCGCCGCAATCCGGCGGAAGCCGCCGAGAAGCCGGCCGGATTGGGACTGGGGCTCTTCATCGCCAAGACGCTGCTGGAACGCGCGGGGGCGACACTCAACTTCGAGAACCGCGCGCTTCCCGAGCGCGGCGCCGTCGTGCGCCTGCGCTGGAGCCGCAGCGATTTCGAGCGCCCATTAACCTTCGCGGCGGCTTGAGATTATGCGGCGCGATAACTATTTTGTGTGCTAGTCTTGACGCGCGGCAGCGTTAAAATGCCGCGTGAAATTAACGGATGCGGTGACAGCATGGATATTGCCATGAACGACGTCGCGGAGCCGGCGGCAGAGGTCCCCAAGGAGAGGTCTTTGCTGATCGTCGAGGACGATCGTTCGTTCCTGCAACGGCTGGCCAAGGCGCTCGAGCAGCGCGGTTTTGCCGTGACCACCGCCGAATCGGTGGCGAACGGACTGTTGCAGGTGGAAAAGTCGACGCCGGCCTTCGCGATCGTCGACATGCGGCTCGGCGACGGCAACGGCCTCGACGTGATTTCCGCGCTCAAACGGCGCCGCCCGGACGCGCGCGGCATTATTCTCACCGGCTACGGCAATATCGCCACCGCGGTGAACGCGGTGAAAATGGGCGCGGT
>Ga0307417_10000375_pt1 | contig 18571 bp, 15 predicted proteins | sample SalMarWE160210MG_2_FD_202514 | JGI IMG/M metagenome (GOLD analysis project Ga0307417, IMG submission 202514) | Salt marsh sediment microbial communities from the Plum Island Ecosystem LTER, Massachusetts, United States - WE1602-10 | ecosystem: Environmental > Aquatic > Marine > Intertidal zone... | reverse complement strand
ACCAAGGCACGCCAGGCGCAATCGCGCCTCAAAATGCTGGCTAAGCTCGAGCCGATCGTCTCGCTGGTCACCGAAGACGTGCGGCCGATCCACCTCCCGGCGCCCGCCAAGCTGCTGTCGCCGCCGATCATCGCCACCGACGACGTCGATGTCGGCTACGAGCCGGGCCATCCGATCCTGTCCGCCTTGACCCTGCGCATCGACAATGACGACCGCATCGCCCTGCTCGGCGCCAACGGCAATGGCAAATCCACGCTGGTGAAGCTGTTGGCCGGCCGTCTCGCACCCGAGCATGGCATGGTCACACGTGCCGCAACGCTCAAGGTCGGCTATTTCGCGCAGCACCAGCTTGACGAGCTCGAAGGCGAAGCCAGCCCCTACGACCACGTTCGTCGGCTGATGCCGGACGCGCCCGAAGCCAAAGTGCGCGCGCGCGTGGGCGCGATCGGATTTTCGGCCGCTGCCGGCAACACCAAGGTGAAGAAGCTCTCCGGCGGCGAGAAGGCCCGGCTCTTACTTGGCCTTGCCACGTTCGAAGCGCCGCATCTCGTCATACTCGACGAGCCGACCAATCATCTCGACATCGACAGCCGCGCCGCGCTGATCGAAGCGATCAACGACTATCCCGGCGCGGTGATCCTGGTCTCGCACGACCGCTATCTGCTTGAAGCCTGCGCTGACCGGCTCTGGCTGGTCGCGGGCGGCCACGTGAAGCCGTTCAACGGCGATCTTGACGATTACCGACGCGAGGTGCTCATCGAGCGCAGCGAAGGCCAAGCCGGCGCGCCGAAGTCGCGCCCGCAGCCGGACCGCAGCGACATCCGGCGCGCGGCCGCCGAGAAGCGCGCGCAGACGGCGCCGCTGCGCCAGCGCGTGGCAAAAGCCGAAACCGAAATTGCGCAACTGACGCGCCAGCTCCGTAAGCTCGACGCCACGCTGGCCGATGGCGATTTGTTTACGCGCGACCCGGCGCGCGCGGCCGAGCTGTCGAAAACGCGCGCCAATGTCGTTGCCTCGATTGCGGCGGCGGAAGAGGAATGGCTGGCGGCGAGCAGCGCACTCGACACCGCCTGAGGCGTCACTGCACGTAGACGCGCTCGGTGGCGGCGGTATGGGCGGGCCGGCGTGGTCTCTTCTTCTTTTTCGGCTCGTCCGCCTTGAGTTCGCCGGGCACGGCGTCAATCACCTTTAGGCGGCCGGACTGGAAGGTGTAGATGCCGGGCCAGGGGCCGGCGAGATAGGTCAGCACCACTTTGCGCTCGCCTTTGTTGGCGGTGCCGATGCTGACCTGGCTCGGGTGCCCGGCGCGACGCACGGCCTGGCATTCGGTCATGCCGAGCGCGATGCCGCCCAGGACCGGCGCCCCGGGCGCACCCTCCGGCTGCAGCCCGCCCAAACCGTCAGTGGGATTGGCGGAGGCCACCCGCTTTGGCTTCGGTAGCTTGGCCGGCTTGGGCGCCGGCGGCGGCCCTTGCGGCATGGGCGCGCTGGCGAGATCGCCGGCGATCGAGCCGACCCGCGCACTGCCGCGTGGAGGAGCAGGTGCGGGCGGCGCGGGCTCAGGTGCCGGCTGCGCGGCGGCTTGTTCCGGCGCCGCCGCCTGCACTGGCGCCGCCGCAGCGCAGCGGCCCGAGGCGTCGACCAGATCCTCCGGTGCGACCGGCCCGCGCGGGCCAAGCTCGGCGGTCTTGGTATTACGGTTGAATTTGGCCCAGTTCGGTGCGTGGATGACGGGCTTGTTGAGAAAATTGCCCTCTTTGATGTCCTCGGCAATCTGGGAATAGCGCGAGCAGCCACCTGCAGCCGCGGCCAGGGCCGCGGCCATGACGAACGCGATGACTGAAAAGGCGCGACGGCGCGGCAAACGGCTTCCCCCAATCTATCCGCTTGTCCCTTAAGCCGGATTTTGCGTCATCACAATGGCACCGGGCAAGCTCGGCATTTTGCGGGTTACCGGCGTAACTCCCCTAATCGGCCACTGGATGATAGGCCATTGGCTGGTAGGTCAATGGCCGAGCACTATCGCCCCTATTCTTTGCGGCGCGGGGTACGCCGTCGTCTCACGAACATGTGATTAGGTTCCTAGAGCCGCGGCCCTCACGCCTGCTTCACCCAGCGCCCCTGTTCGTCCGGCTGCCAATAGGTGGCCTCGAAGCCTTTGGCCTTGGCCGCGCTCCAAGAGCTGCGGGCGGCGGCGACCGCGTCGGCGTCCTCGCCGTCGAACAGCAGCACGATGCGTTGATAGTCCTCGGGGTCGGCCGGCAAGGCCGCGCCGTCGAACAGGAAGCGCACATTGGCGGCGTTGGGGTTGCTGTCGGTGAGGGTGAGCAGGATCGGCTGTTGGGCGGCCTCCGGCTCGCGCCAAGTGCCGTGCGGCAGAAAGCCGTCGTCGCGATAGGTCCACAAATGGGCGTCGAGCGCCTCGACGCGTTCTTCCGATGAGCCTTGCACCACCACGCGCCAGCCGCGCGCAAGCGACTTCTCCAGCAGCGTCGGCAGCACGCTTTCCGGCTTCTGGCCTTGCAGGTGGTAGAAGAGGATTTTGGTCATGCGCCCTGCCCGCTCGATGTCCGCAGGTTACTTCTCGTAATAATCCTTTACCAGCCGGTCCAGCAGCCGCACGCCCCAGCCCGAGCCCCAGCTCTTGTTGATGTCGCTCTGGCGTGAATCGAAGCCGGTGCCGGCGATGTCGAGATGTGCCCACGGCGTCTTGTCGGAGACAAAACGCTTGATGAATTGCGCGGCGGTAATGGCGCCGCCCATGCGGCCGCCGGTGTTCTTCATGTCGGCGAACTTGGAATCGATCAGCTTGTCGTATTCCTTGCTGAGCGGCATGCGCCAGACCACTTCGCCGGTCGCTTCGCCCGCCTTGGTCAGCCGCTCGGCGATCTGGTCGTTGTTGGCGAACATGCCGGCATATTCGTGCCCGAGCGCGACGATGATGGCGCCGGTCAGCGTCGCCAGATCCACCATGAATTTCGGCTTGAAGCGATCGGCCGCGTACCAGATGACGTCGCCGAGCACGAGCCGGCCTTCCGCGTCGGTGTTGATGATTTCGATGGTTTGTCCCGACATCGATTTGACGATGTCGCCCGGGCGTTGCGCCTTGCCGTCCGGCATGTTCTCCACCAGGCCGATGACGCCGACTGCGTTGACTTTGGCCTTGCGCGCTGAAAGCGCGTGCATCAGCCCGGTGACGCAGGCCGCGCCCGCCATGTCGCCCTTCATGTCCTCCATACCGGCGGAAGGTTTGATCGAAATGCCGCCGGTGTCGAAGCAGACGCCTTTGCCGATGAAGGCGACTGGCGCGTCACCCTTTTTGCCGCCGTTCCAGCGCATCACCACCACGCGAGGCTCATGCGCAGAGCCTTGGCCGACGCCGAGCAGCGCGTTCATACCGAGCTTTTTGAGCTTGGGGATATCGAGCACCTCGACCATGACGCCGAGCTTCTTCAGCGCGCCGGCGCGGCGGGCGAATTCCTCGGGATAAAGTATGTTAGCCGGCTCGTTGACGAGATCGCGCGCCAGCAGCACGCCAGCGGCAACCGCGGCGCGCGATCCATAGGCGCCGCGCGCCGCAGCGGCATCGCCGACTGCGACGGTCACCTTGCGGCTCGCCGGCGGCTTGTCGTCGTCTTTGCGCTTGGTCTTGTAGCGGTCGAAGGCATAAGCGCGCAGTTCAACGCCTTGCGCCAGATCGGCGGCGTCATCGCCGCGCAAAGCTCCGCCCGGCAATTCGGCGAACACGCACGCTTCGGCAACGCTCTTGGGCAGCTTGCCCATGGCAAGGCCGCCGAGGGTCACGAAGTCTTTCTGCTTCAGCTCGGCCGGCTTGCCGACGCCGATCACCACCAGCCGGGCCACTTTCAGCCCCTCCGGAACGATCAACTCGAGGGCGGAGCCATTCTTGCCGGTGAAGCGTTCGGCCTTGGCGGCCCGGGCCACCAGCCCGGCGGCGGGCGCAATCGCCTTACGGGTGGCCGGACCGAATTTCAGCGCATCGTCGCAGAACACCACGAGAACACCCCGGGCCGGAGCAGCGAAGGGGCCAAAGCCGAGCTTCAGGGCGTCGGGCATCACTCAAATCCTTATGCGGGGACAAACTGCCGGGCGGGCTCTCAAGGCCCCATATGCGCCCCCCGAGGCGCTCTGCAAAGGCCAAAATCGCTTGATTTGCAGGCTTTTCACAAGACAAGCCGCTTCGCCGAAATGCCGCGATTAAGGCGATGGCGGCTTGCCAGAAGGGCCCTTGGGGCGACCCCTCGGGTCATTCGCGCCGCTCCGGTCTTTTACTATTTGTTGTGCATGTTCAACGGCTTTGCCTTTGCGCGGCCACTTTGTGGCGCGATCAAGGGATTGCCTGAGGGGGCTGGGTTAGGCTGGCTGCGCCTGGCGCACGGTGGGGAAGCCGCGCGCGAGGTGGTTGTTTGCCGAATTGGGGGACGACGGTTTCGGATGGGGTCCATCAGCCGATATATCTTCCGCACCACGTTCAGTGCGTTCCTGGTCGTGCTCGTCAGCCTGACGGCCGTGATCTGGGTGACGCAGGCGTTGCATGACTTCGACCTCATCACCAGCCAAGGCCAGACCATCCTGGTCTTCATGGGCATCACCGGCCTGATCATTCCGCTGTTGGTGCTGGTGATCGCGCCGATCGCGCTGCTGATCGCGGTCGCGCACGTGCTCAACAAGCTGTCCACCGATTCCGAAATCATCGTGATGAACTCGGCCGGCATGTCGCCGTGGGTCCTGTTCCGCGCCTTCATGATGGTGGCGCTGGTAGTGGCGCTGCTGGTGGCGGCGATCAGCACCTATTTCGCGCCCAAGGGATTGCGCATGCTGCGCGACTGGCTGACCGAGGTGCGCGCCAATGTGGTGAGCACCATCGTGCAGCCCGGCCGCTTCACCTCGATCGAGAACGGCGTGACCATCCATATCCGCGAGCGCCGCCCGAACGGGCAATTGGCCGGCATCTTCCTCGACGACCGGCGCAATCCGAAGGAACGCCTGACGGTGCTGGCGGAAGCCGGCGAGCTGGTCGACAACGACAAAGGCACGTTCCTGATCCTGCAGAAGGGCATCGTGCAGCGTCATGCCGCCGACCAGCGCGACCCGGCCATGGTGGTGTTCGACCGCTACGCTTTCGATCTCTCACAGTTCGCCGGCGGCCCGCAGGCAGTGAAATATTCGATCCGCGAGCGCTATCTCTGGCAGCTGATCGCGCCCGATCCCAAGGACCAGTTCTACATCTCGCAGCCGGGCCAGTTCCGCGCCGAACTGCATGACCGGCTGATGGCGCCGTTCTATCCGATCGCTTTCGTGGTGATCGCCTTCTCCTATCTGGGGGCGCCGCGCACCACAAGGCAAAGCCGCACGCTGTCCATGCTCGCCGCCGTCGGCGGAGTCGGGCTGCTGCGGCTGATCGGATTCGCCTCGACCGTATTCGGCGCCACGCAGCCGTGGATGCTGTCGCTGCAGTATATCGCGATGGGTTTCGCACTTGTCTCCGGGCTTTGGGTGATCCGCCGCGGCCTGATCCTGGAGCCGCCCGCCTTCATCGCCAACGGGCTCGCCGCGCTCACCGAGCGCATCACGCAACGTTTCGCGACGCAGTAAACCGAGCATGCCGATCCTGGGTGGAACACTCGCGCGTTACTTCGGCCTGCGCTTCCTGAGCGCGGTGGCCCTGGTATTCGTCAGCATATTCCTGCTGGTCGGCCTGCTTGACTACATCGAGCTGATGCGCCGCTCCAGCGACATTCCCAACGTGTCGGCGATCCTGGTGGCAAAGACTTCGTTCTTCCGCGTCCCGCAGGTGACCGAGCGCGTCCTGCCGTTCTGCGTGTTGATCGCCGCAATGTCGTGCTATCTCGATTTGTCACGGCGGCTCGAACTGGTGATCGCGCGCTCGGCCGGCATGTCAGCCTGGCAATTCATGTCGCCGGCGCTGCTGGTGGCGTTCGTTATCGGCGTCGTCGCCACTACCGCCTACAACCCGATCGCGGCCGTCCTGCAGGAGCAATCGAAGCGTTACGAGGCCGAATTGTTCGGCTACAGCCGGCCGCAGCTGCTCTCAAGCGGCGGCCCGTTTTGGACGAGCCAGCGCACCGCCGAGGGCCAGGCCATCATCAACGCCAAGTCGAGCCGCGACCAGGGCATCGCACTCAGCGGCGTGACCGCCTTCACGTTCGACAATGCCAACCATTTCAAGCAGCGCATCGAAGCGCGGGCGGCCATCCTGGAGCCAGGGGTCTGGCGGCTGCTGGACGCCCGCCTCTATACGCTAGGTAGCCGACCGGTCGAGCAGCCGGTCTACCGGCTCAAGACCAGCCTGACCCCGGAACAGGTCCGCGAAAGCTTTGCGACACCCGAAACCGTGCCATTTTGGGAACTTCCACAGTATATCCAGATCGCGGAACACGCAGGCCTTGCCGCGTCAGGCTATAGACTTCAGTTTCAGAAGCTTCTGGCACGGCCATTTTTGCTGGCCGCTATGGTATTACTTGCCGCAGCCGTCAGTTTACGGTTCTTCCGCTTCGGCGGGGTCCAGAAAATGGTTTTAAGTGGCGTTGCAGCCGGGTTTCTGCTTTATGTTCTGTCGAAAGTGATCGAGGATTTGAGTAAGGCCGAGCTGATGCACCCCGTGGCAGCGGCTTGGCTGCCCGTGTTCGCCGGCGGCCTGACGGGGTTTATTGCGTTGTTGTACCAGGAGGACGGGTGATGGCGGGACCGGCTAACGCTCGTCCACCAGAACCCCGCGTTTATCGCCGCGGCGTCGGCCGGCTTGTCGCCGTCCTCGCCCTGCTGGCGGCTGGCGTATTCATCGCGTCTCAGCCTGCCTTGGCCCAGCAGCTTGCCTTTCCGCAAAAGCCGCCGCCGCCGAAAAAATCCCAGGCCGCCATATTGCGCGACAAGGCCGCACAGAAGCAGATGCTCGTGCAGGCGCGCGAGATCAATTACGACTATTCCAACCACCGCGTCGCCGCCGTCGGCAATGTGCAGATCTATTACGGCGGCTCTACGCTGGAAGCCGACAAGGTCATTTACGACCAGACCACCAAGCGCCTGCACGCCGAAGGCAACGTCCGCCTCGCCGAGGAGGACGGCAAGATCACCTACGGCCAGATCATGGACCTGTCGGACGACTACCGCGACGGGTTCGTCGACTCGCTGCGCCTCGACGCCCCCGATCGGACGCGCATGGCCGCGGCGCGCGCCGAGCGCACCGTGGGCAACTTCACGGTCTTCCACAGCGGCGTCTACACCGCCTGCGCGCCCTGCAAGGACGATCCGCGCAAGCCGCCGCTGTGGCAGGTCAAAGCTGCGCGCATCGTCCACGACCAGAATGAGAAGATGATCTATTTCGAGGACGCGCGGCTGGAATTCTTCGGCACACCGCTCGCCTGGATGCCCTATTTCTGGACGCCCGACCCGACCGTCAAGCGCAAGACCGGCTTTCTGGTGCCGACACTCTCATCGAACTCGAACTACGGTGTCGCGGTCGAAATACCGTATTATATGGCGCTGGCGCCGGACTACGACGCGACGTTGGCGCCAATGATCACCACCAAGCAAGGGCCGCTGCTGCAGGGCGAGTTCCGCCAGCGCCTGCTCAACGGCGCTTATGAGATCCGCGCCGCCGGCATCCGCCAGCTCGACCCGGACTATTTCGTGCACAGCGACGGCACCCCGACGCCCGGCCACCGCGATTGGCGCGGCAGCGTGGAAAGCGCCGGCCAGTTCGCGCTCAACCAAAAATGGGTTTGGGGCTGGGACGCACTGTTATTGTCGGACAGGACCTTCCTGCAGGACTACAATCCGCGCCTGTCGCGCTATCATACCGTCGATGCCTTCCAGACCGGCGCGAGCGAGGGCGTCTCGCAGCTTTATCTCGCGGGCAAGGGTAACCGAAGCTATTTCGACGCCCGTTCAATCTATTTCCTGGGCTTCTCGGAAGCCGACAAGCAGAACGAAATTCCGACTATCCATCCGGTGGTCGATTACACCTACACGGTCGATCATCCGGTCCTCGGCGGCGAGCTCGGCTACAAAGTCAATTTCACCAGCTTGACGCGCAACAGCGCCGATTTCGACGCCATCACGCAGACCGCGCTCACTGCCGGCAGCTGCATCCAGAGCGCCAATCCCGCCATCAAGGTGCCGGCAAGCTGCCTGCTGCGCGGGATTCCCGGCACCTACAGCCGCTTCTCCGCGGAGAGCCATTGGCGGCGCGATATCACCGACTCGTTCGGCCAGGTGTTCACGCCGTTCGCTTCGGTGCGCGCCGACGTCGCCTCGGCGCAGATCAAGTCCGATCCGGGCGTGTCGAACTATATCACCCCCGGCACCCACGACCTGGTCCGCGCCATGCCGACCGTCGGCATCGAGTACCGCTATCCGTTCATCAACGTGCAGTCGTGGGGCACCCAGACCCTGGAGCCGATTGCTCAGGTTATCGCGCGTCCGGACGAGCCGCAGACCGGCAAGTGGCCGAACGAGGACGCGCAGAGCCTGATTTTCGATGACACCAACTTGTTCCGCGTCGACAAGTTCGGCGGTTGGGACCGGGTCGAGGGCGGCGGACGTGCTAATTACGGCGTGCAGTACACCATGCAGTTCAATCACGGCGGATTCGTCAACGCGCTGATCGGCCAATCCTACCAGCTATTCGGGGCCAATTCCTTCGCCGAAGGCGGCACCACCAATACCGGGCTCGGCAGCGGCCTCGACACGCGCCAGTCCGACTACGTGGCGCGCGTGTCCTATCAGCCGAACAACACCTATACATTCACCTCGCGCTTCCGCTTCGACAAGGACGACTTCACCGTGAAGCGGACCGAGCTTGAGACCCGCGCCAGCTTCGACCGCTGGTCGATCGACCTGCTCTACGGCGATTACGCAGCCCAGCCTGAGCTCGGTTTCCTGGAAGACCGCCAGGGCGTGCTGGGCTCAGGATCGTACAAGCTGAACGCGAACTGGGTGCTGCTGGGTGCGGCGCGTTACGACCTTAACGCCAGCAAATTCGACCAAACCCGCATCGGTCTGGGTTACGTCGATGATTGCCTCATCTTAGCCCTGAATTACATTACAAGTTACACCTACAGTGGAAATCCCGGGGCCAACCACGCGATCATGCTGCAGTTGAGTTTACGCACGCTCGGCGGCACCGCGGTGAGTCAAGGCGTCGGCGGGTTGGGCGGGCTCTAAATTAGTGACGCCGGCGGGACTGCATCCGGCCGCCGGCCAAGCCTGATGCAATGAATACCGCGATGCCGAGGAATTCTGTGAGACCGAATACATTCCGTCGATGGCTGTTCGGCGCTATCTTCTTCGCTGCCGCCGCGGCCATGCCCGCGCTCTCGCAGGCGCAAGTGGTGGTCGTCGCCAACGGCTCGCCCATTACCGCCTACGACATCGAGCAGCGTGCCAAGCTCGTTCAGTCGTCGACACACAAGAAGCCCACCCGCCAGGAGATCATCCAGGACCTGATCGATGATCGGCTGAAGATCGCGAAGGCGAAGTCGTACGGATTGGAGGTGAGCGACGAGGACATCAACAAGGCGTTCGCAAGCATGGCGACGCGCCAGCACGTTTCGGTCAAGCAGTTCGTCGGCTTCCTGGCGCGCGCCGGCATTGCCCCGGAAACCATCAAAGCGCGCCTGCGCGCCGAATTGACCTGGAACCAATTGGTCCGCGGCAAATTTTCCGCTTCCCTGCAGATCAACGAATCCGAAATCATCAGCGCGCTGGGCTCGAGCAGCGAGCCAGCAAAGGTCGGCTACATCTATACGCTTTACCCGGTGACGGTCGTCGTGCCGTCGGGATCGAGCGAGGCCGTAGTCGCCACCAAGAAGCGCGAGGCCGAAAATCTGCGCGCCCGCTTCGTTAATTGCAAAGAGGGCCTCGAATTCGCGCGCGCCCTACGCGACGTAGCTGTGCGAGAGCCGATCGCCCGCTCGTCGGCCGATTTCACGCCGCAATTACGCGAACTACTCGACAAGATGGAGATCGGTCACCTGACCACACCGGAGCTCACACAGCAGGGGCTGCAAATGTTCGCCGTCTGCGAAAAGAAGGCCAGCAAGACCGTATCGCCGGCCGAGCGCGAGCTGCGCAATCAAATCTTCGCCAAACGGTTTGAAAGCGAAGCCAAAAAGTACCTGGAAGAAATCCGCAAATCGGCGATGATCGAATACAAAGAAGCCAAATGAGCGCAGCCGCGGGTCCTGTTCTGGCGTTGACGCTCGGCGAGCCGGCGGGCATCGGGCCCGATCTCGCGCTGTCGGTCTGGCGCAATCGGCGCGACTTTGACACACCCGCCTTTTATCTCATCGGCGAACCGGATTTCCTCACAAGCCGCGCCCGCGCGCTCGGCCTCGATGTGCCGCTCGCCGCAGTGACGCCGGCGCAAGCGGGCGCCGCCTTCGCGCGCGCGCTGCCGGTGGTGGCGCTCGGTCTGCCCGTCACCGCAGCGCCCGGCAAACCCGACGCAACCAGCGCACCAGCCGCGATTGCATCAATCCGCCGCGCGGTCGCCGATGTCATGGCGGGCTACGCCGCGGCGGTGGTGACCAATCCGATCGCCAAAAACGTGCTCACCCGCGCGGGTTTTGCCGAGCCGGGCCATACCGAATTCCTGGGCCGCCTGGCACAGGAAGCGACCGGCAAACCGGTGACGCCGGTGATGATGCTGTGGTCGCCCGAGCTGGCGGTGGTGCCGGTGACCATCCATATCCCGCTCAGGCAGGTTTTTTCAGTTCTCAGCGCGGAGCTGATCGTGCAGACCGGGCGCATCGTGGCGCGCGATCTTAGCGCGCGCTTCCGCGTGGCGCGCCCACGCCTCGTGGTGGCCGGCCTCAATCCACATGCCGGCGAGGACGGCACGCTGGGCGAGGAGGACCGCGACATTGTCGCGCCGGCGGTGGCGCAGCTCAAAGCCGAAGGCATCGACGCGCGCGGGCCGCTCTCCGCTGATACACTTTTTCACGCGCGCGCGCGCGCCGGCTACGACGTGGCGCTGTGCATGTATCACGATCAGGCGCTGATCCCGATCAAGACACTGGCCTTCGACCACGGCGTCAACGTGACGCTGGGCCTGCCGTTCGTGCGCACCTCGCCCGACCATGGCACGGCGTTCGACATCGCCGGCACTGGCAAACCCGATCCGTCGAGCCTGGTGGCCGCGCTGAAATTGGCGGCGCGGCTGGCCGCCAATGCGCCGACCCTAGTTCCCGTCCATTAGCGCATGATCCCGAAAAGTGGAAACCGGTTTTCGGAAAAGATCATGCGCAAACGCAAATGACACAGCTCGACGACCTGCCGCCGCTGCGCGAGGTCATCCGGCGGCATGGCCTGTCCGCCAAGAAATCGCTCGGCCAGAATTTCCTGCTCGATCTCAATCTGACGGTGCGCATCGCGCGCGCCGCCGAGCCGCTCGAAAACATCACCGTCGTGGAAATCGGCCCCGGGCCGGGCGGTTTGACGCGCGCGCTGCTGGCGCTCGGCGCCCGGCGCGTCGTCGCCATCGAGCGCGACACGCGGGCGCTCGCCGCACTGGAGGAGGTCGCCGCGCGCTATCCGGGGCGGCTGGAGATCGTGGCCGGCGATGCGCTCCGCATTGATGTGCGCGAGTATCTCGGTCCTGAACGCGCGCTTGTGGTCGCCAACCTGCCCTACAATATCGCGACTGCGCTGCTGGTCGATTGGCTGACCACCGAGCCGTGGCCGCCCTGGTACGACGCGCTGGTGCTGATGTTTCAGCGCGAGGTGGCGATGCGCATCGTCGCCAAACCGGGCAGCAAGACCTACGGGCGGCTGGCGGTGCTGGCAGGCTGGCGCACCGATGCAAAAATCCTGTTCGACGTAGCCCGCACGGCCTTCGTACCGCCGCCCAAGGTGACGTCGTCGGTGGTGCGGCTCGATCCGCGGCCGGTGCCGCTCGCCTGCGACGCGCAAGCGCTGCAACGGGTGACCGAAGCGGCCTTCGGCCAGCGTCGCAAGATGCTGCGGCAGAGCTTGAAGTCACTTGGCGTCGATGCGGCTGCGCTGCTCGACGCCGCCGGCATCGCGCCGACCGCGCGGGCAGAGGAAATTCCCGTGGAAGGCTTTGTCGCGCTGGCGCGGGCGTTGCGTTCCCAATAAGTTGATAGCATGACGCTCATGCACCGCCAATCCTTGACCGTCTATGGCGCGCCGCTGTGCGAGACCGTGGTGGAGGCGCCGCGCCCGCAAGGCACGCAAGTGCTGGTGCGCATTGCGCGCTGCGGCGTCTGCCATTCCGACTTGCACATGCAGGACGGCTATTTCACGCTCGGCGACGGCAAGCAGCTCGACGTGCGCGCGGGCCGCACGCTGCCGTTCACGCTCGGCCACGAAATCGCCGGTACGGTCGAGAGCGCGGGCCCGGAGGCGGACGCCAAACCGGACGCCAAGGTCGCGGTTTATCCCTGGATCGGCTGCGGCCAATGCCCGGCCTGTAAAGTCGGCGACGAGAACATCTGCGCCGCGCCCCGCCATCTCGGCATCACCGTGGACGGCGGCTATGCCACCCATGTGCTGGTACCGCACCCGCGCTACCTGATCGATTACGCGCCTCTGTCGGCATCCTATGCCGGCGCGCTGATGTGCTCGGGGCTGACCGCTTACGCCGCGCTCAAGCGCCTGGCCGACCGCGCCGCGCGCGCCCCGCTGCTGCTGGTGGGCCTGGGCGGCGTCGGGCTGATGGGGCTGGCGCTCACACGTGCCATGTACGGCAGCGCGCCATACGTCGCCGATATCGACGCCGCCAAGCGCGAGGCGGCGCTCGCCGCCGGCGCCAAAGAGGCGTTCGATCCTTCCGACCCGAACGCGTGCAAGGCGCTGCTGAAGGCGAGCGGCGGCATCTACGCAGCGGTCGATTTCGCCGGCTCCGACAAATCGCTCAGCTTTGCCACCGGCGTGCTGGCCAAGGGCGGCAAGGTGGTGGTGACAGGGCTGATCGGTGGCGGCTTCACGACCGCGGTCGCCATGTTCCCGCTTAAGGCGATGAGCATCGAGGGCACGCAGACCGGCACGCTCAAGGAAGCGCGCGAATTGCTCGACCTGGTGCGCGCTAAAAACATCGCGCCGCCGCCGATCGCCGAGCGGCCGCTCGATCAGGCGTCGAAGACCCTCGACGACCTGCGCGCGGGCAAGATCGTCGGGCGGGTGGTGCTGACGGCGTAAATGCTAGGGTTTGTATTCATAAATCACGCATGATGAGCAACGGTTAGTTAGCGTCCGCTTTGCCCCTAATAACGGACATTGCTCGGATGCGCCGGCACGTCCGCTTTGGGCCAATACGCGACACCAGCTACGCGCTACTGGGCCATGATGCGCCGCTTTCGCGCCCGGTCCAGCGGATCGGACGCATTACGTCACATGCGCTTCTCGGTGGACAGCATCACCAATATATTCGAGCTTGAGTTTTCGGTACAGACAACAGTTTTTGATACACACAGCGCCGCATATCAGATCATGAGATATTTTTGCTTCACATCATCATTCGTTGCCAGCTCGCTCATCGTTCCATGAAAGCGGATGTGCCCTTTTTCAATGACGTAAGCGTAATCGGAAATCTGATTGGCGAAATGAAGATTCTGCTCGGCCATAAGAATCGTCAATCCCATGGATTTCAGGGCCTTTATCTTTTCTCCTAATTCCTGAACGACGATGGGGGCGACGCCCTCGACCGGCTCGTCGAGAAGCAAAAGAAGCGGATTGCCCATCAGCGTGCGCCCCACTGTCAGCATCTGCTGCTCGCCGCCGCTCAGATAGGCGCCGAGGTTCCGGTCGAGCGGCTCCAGCACCGGGAAGAGGTCGTAGACCTTGTCAATGGTCCAGTCGAACTTTGCCGCTCCTAGCCCTTTGCGCTGCGCTATTTCAAGATTTTCGTGCACGGTAAGATCGGGGAAAATCACCCGGTCATCCGGTACAAATCCAATTCCCTGTCGCGCAATCTCATAGGGCTCGTGCCCAACGAGGTCATCGCCGTTGAAGACGATTCGACCGGAACTCGCCCGGACAAGTCCCATGATAGTGCGCATGGTGGTGGTTTTCCCCGCGCCATTACGGCCGAGCAGGCAAACAACCTGGCCTTCCGATACGGCAAGATCAATGCCAAACAGGATATGGCTCGAACCGTAGTGAGTATTCACACCTTGCAGCTCAAGCCGTATCATAGTTGGTGCTCGCCGAGGTAAATCTTTTGCGCCGTTGCATTGCCGCGAACTTCGTCAGGCGTGCCCCAGACGATGATTTCTCCGCGGTGAAGGAGTGTCACGCGACTGGCGTGGTTGAATACGACGTTCATATCGTGTTCGGTAAAAAGGATCGTCAATCCGAGATCGATGTTTAACCGATCGACCAACGCCATGGTGTCGCGGGTTTCCTCAAGCGACATGCCGGCCGTCGGTTCGTCCAGAAACAGGAGCCTCGGTCGGGCGCCAAGCGCCAGGGCCAATTCCAGTTTTTTCTTGTCACCTTGCGAGAGTTCGCCGGCAACGGTTGCCGATTGCGCCTCAAGGCCGCAAAGCGCAAGAACTTCGCGCGTGCGCTCCGCGCCAATCTTGGCAGCGCTGCCGAGAATGTTGAGCGATTGGCCCATTTGCGCATGCACTGCCGAACGTACGTTCTCCCAGGCGGTCATTCGTAAAAAAATATTGCTGACCTGAAAGGCGCGAGCAATGCCGGCGCGCGCGATGCGATGAGGCGGCCAGCCGGTGATGTCCCGGCCGTCGAAAGTCACGGTGCCCGCATCCGGACGATGATATCCGGTCAACAGGTTGAAGAACGTCGTCTTACCCGCGCCGTTCGGACCAATGATGGCTTCTTTGCTGCCCTCGGTAATATCCAATGAAATATCCTGCGTGACGTAGTTGCCGCCGAAATGCTTTTGCAGGCCACGGACTTCCAGAATATTGGCGGTCACAACGTATTCTCGTCTTGTCTTGTCTGGGCACTACGGTCGGCCGTCGCGTCATTCTTCTTGGTCATGCGATCAAACCAGCTTTGGAACAAGCCGAGCACCCCACCGGGAGCAAATAATACAATCGCCATGATGACGAGACCGATAGTGAGCGGCCAGTAGACGGTGTAGATCGTCACGAAGGCGTGCAGGAAGGTGTAGATCGCTGAGCCGACCATCGGTCCAATGAAAATCTTCGAGCCTCCGATAAGGGCCATGAATACGGCAACGCCCGATTCCTGCCATCCGAGCAGCCCGGGTGCGATGCTGCGCTGGAACGGTCCCCAGAGCGCACCGCTGATACCGGCAAACGTGCCGGCGATCACGAAATTCACCGACATGTGCAGACGCACGTTGATGCCGAGAAAGGCCGCGCGCCGCTGGTTATCGCGCAATGTGCGCAGCGTGTAGCCAAACGGCGATTCCAGAATGCGCCACATCAGCAATGCTGAGATCAGCACCACCGCTAGCGTGAAATAATAGTAGTTAACTGCATCCTGGAAGAACGGCGGTGGCAACAAACCCTGCACGCCGTCGTCGCCTTTGGTGAAGCTGTACCAGGAAAATACAATATAATAGAGCAATTCTCCGAAAGCGAGCGTGAGGATCGCAAAATAGATTCCGGTCAAGCGGACGACAAAAACGCTAATGACAAGCGCGCCGATGGCAGCGACCGGCGGTCCGGCGAGCAGCGACAGAAAAAAATCGAGATAACCGATTTCGCCACCGCCGGGCCGGAAGAAACGCATCAGCAGTCCAGCCCCATAGGCGCCGAGGCCGAAATATGCGGCATGGCCAAATGAAATCTGCCCCATATAGCCATACAACATATTGAAACTCATGGCGAGCAAACCGAGGATGAGAATTTCGGTGGCGACATAGATCCAGAACTGGCCTGGCACCAGTGGCACCAGGACGAACCCTACAAACACGATCGCTGTTGCGGCCCCTGATAGCCCCCATTTTCCAAAAGTACGCGCAACCACGCTACGCGGCGTTGTCTTTTGAATGACGGGAGCGGAATCGATCGACACGTTGGTCCCTTTCGTTAAGAGCGCAGTTCCGTGCCGAACAGACCCCATGGCCGCCAGATCAGCACGGCGATGACAATCAGGAAGATCATCGCCAGCGCTCCGTCCGGCCAGATCAATATCGAGAAGGAATAGACGATTCCAACGAGCAATGAAGCAACAAAGGTTCCGAGAATACTTCCGAACCCGCCGATAACAACCACAGCGAAACATTGCACGATGATATCGATATCGTTACCGAGCGCCATCGGTAAGAGCGGACTGAAAATGCCGCCTGCAAACGCGGCAATACCTACTCCCGCGGCGAACACGCCGGCGTAAATCATAGGAATACGGATACCGAGCGCATTCACCATCTCGCGGTTATACACAGCCGCGCGCACGATCCTTCCGTATTTCGTACGGTGTAAAAATAGCCAAAGCCCGATCGCCACCGCAAATCCGGCGCCGATCAAAAAGAAATAATAAGGGTTGATGAACACGCCAAAAGCTTGCATCGGGGTGACCGGCACGAAGATACGGCGGTTCTGCACGCCCCAGATCAACTTGATGACGTCGCCGAGGATCAGGACCAGCGCGAACGTAAGCAACAGCTGCTCGGGCAATTCGCGATCGTACATGCGGCGAATAAGGACGCGTTCGATCAACAAACCGAGCGCCACCATGATCGCGGTGGCTCCGAGCACGGCAGGGACCAATAGAAGGAAACCCGGTGCAAACGTGTCGGCGAGATAGGCATAAATGGTGACGGTGATGTACCCGGCGAGCAGCCAGAATGTCGCGTGCGCGAAATTCAGGATGTTCATCACCCCAAAGATAAGCGAGAGGCCGGCGGAAAGCAGAAACAACACCATCCCGCGCGACAGGCCGGCGAAGAGCTGGATCAGCAGGGCATTGAGATCAGCCATGGCGCAAATTCATCGATGGCCTCGAAAAAGCAAATAGGCGGCCGTCCATTCAAGCTGAGTGCTTGCAGGGGCGGCCGCCATGATCAGGGGTTAGCGCGAATCAGGTGCGGTGCTTCAGCTTCTTCTTAACCGCCTCGTCGTCGCGCCATACCTCATGCCCTTCGACCACAATCATCGTCTTCGGGTTATAGATCGGGAAGGGATAGTCGGGTGAATCCCACACCTCGCCGACATAGGACGGGCAATCGAGCTGATTGGTCAACTCGCGGAACTTACGCTTACCGCGGCAGGTGTCGTAGGTTGCACCCTTGAGGACCTTGAGCAGCGCCCCGGTCTCGGTCGACTTAGCGCGCGTGACGGCCTGATCGAGACCCGTCAACGCATCGTAGTACATGCACGCCCAGTCGTCCGGATAGAAGTCGGCGCCGAACTTGCCGCGGTGCATCTTGACGTATTTCTGCATCAAGGGTTGGTCCATATGCGCGAAAAATGGACAACGCGCGAGACCAATCAGCCCCCGCGGCAGCGACTTGCGCTGCTGGCGAAGTTCGGTCACGGAGATTAATCCGCCCGGGTAGGCCGTGATCTTCAACAGGCCGGCAGCTTGTGCCTGTTGGATGAAGGTTTGGTTGTCCTTGCCCGCGATCGCGGGGTAAACGAAATCTGGCCTCGCTGACATGATGGCGGCGATGTAGGAGGTGAAATCGGTTTCGCCGAGCTTGAACCAGAGCTGTTTCACTTCCTTGGCCTCCGGCGCCGCTTTGCTGAGGCCGGCGATGAAGCCCTTGTGAGTCTGACGGCCCCACTCATAGTCCTGGCCGATGCTGACGAACTTTTTCCACTTGCGAGCCTTGATCAGCTTCGCCACCGCGACCACGACCGCGCCGGACTGCATGTCGCTGTCCGGACACCATTCGTAGGTATAGGGCGTGTGGTTCTCCGTGGTGATCGACGAGCTATTGCTGGTGGCGGCGAAATGCAGCACCTTGTGCTCGTGGATGATTTCCTGCACGGCAAGCGCAACTGCACTGCTGTAGGTACCGAAGATTGCATGGACCTTTTCATTAAGAATCAATTGCCGTGCTTCGCGTGCGCCGGTATCCGGCTTGGTCTGCGTATCGCGGTAGATGAATTCGATCGGATGCTTGCCCAGCAGGCCGCCCTTTTTATTGATATCTGCCGCCAAGACCGGCAACCCACGGATCGCTTCGGCCATGTAGTTGGCGCCGGCGCCGGTGGACGGCAGCAGCAGTCCGATACGGTAGGGCGTGCTTGCTTGTGCGCTCACCCAGCGGGGTGAAAGCGTCATCGCGCCTGCAGCGAGTGAGGTAAGAACGAAGTCGCGGCGATCGATTTTCGTGTTGTAGATCGACCATAAGTTCTTTTCCGTAACATCATTTGTCATGTGTGCCTCCCTTGGCACTTGCCATTCGTTTAATGCCGTTATGGCCTGCCCTTGTTGGCAATCTGATCACGCCTAGTCGGTTTAGTCCAATGGTAAGATAACCAGATTGGCAAAATGGTACGCTGATCAATATCCCCATGACCGGGTTTTCATTGCCATATTGGACAAAACGGCTAAGCACATAAATAGATGGGCAAATGTGGGCAAGCGAACCCGCCATACAAAATCATGCCGGCCAAAAAAA
>Ga0307417_10000373_pt1 | contig 18615 bp, 19 predicted proteins | sample SalMarWE160210MG_2_FD_202514 | JGI IMG/M metagenome (GOLD analysis project Ga0307417, IMG submission 202514) | Salt marsh sediment microbial communities from the Plum Island Ecosystem LTER, Massachusetts, United States - WE1602-10 | ecosystem: Environmental > Aquatic > Marine > Intertidal zone... | reverse complement strand
TTACTGATGACTGATGACTGATGACTGATGACTGATGACTGATGACTGATGACTGCGAGCGAAGCTCGCTAGGCCGTCCCGAACCGGCGGGTGCGACGCTGATACTCGATGAACGCCGCCTCGAGGTGCGCCCTCGAGAAGTCCGGCCACAGGACGTCGGGGAACACGAACTCTGCGTACGCCGCCTGCCAGAGCAGAAAGTTGGAGAGCCGCATCTCGCCGGACGTGCGAATGACGAGGTCGACGTCAGGCATGTCCGGAACGTAGAGATAGCGGGCAAGCGCTCCCGCATCGATCTGCTCCGGGTCGAGTTCTCCATCCGCGACAAGCCGACCGAGCACTCGAGCGGCGCCGGCGATCTCCATCCTCGACCCATAGTTGAACGCGAACACGAGCCGCATGCCCGTGTTGCCTGTGGTCATCTCCTCCGTCTCTCGCATGCGCATTCGGTTGCGATCCGGGACACGGGGATCGTCCATGTCGCCGGCGAAGAAGATGCGGATGTTCTGGGCGTGCAGTTCTTCCCGTCTCCGGAGCAGGAGATCCTCGTTGAAGAACATGAGGAACTCGACCTCGTCGGCCGAACGCGTCCAGTTCTCGGTCGAGAACGTGTAGGCGGTCAGCCACTCGACCCCCAACTTCCGAGCCGACTCGATCGTGTCGAACAGGGACGCCTCACCCGCTGCATGACCGGCCGTTCGTGGAAGGTCCCGCAGACTCGCCCAACGTCCGTTCCCATCGAGGATCAGGCCAACGTGACGCGGGATCCTGGTCATGTCGAGTTCAGTCATGCAGCACCGCCAAACTCGACAGCTTGCGTTCCAGGTGATGTTCCAGGAAGCGCCTCGTCACGCCGAGAGCCTCACCGGAGAGTCGTGGATCGCTCGGAGGAAGACGCGTGAGGTCGCTCGTGGCCAATGCCGACAGATAGCCGGTCAGGCCGGCGGTGAGACGAATCGTGCCACTCGGACGACAGGTGGAGCAGACCGCACCTCCCTCGGACAAGCTGAAACGCAACGCTACGTCGGAACGCCCGCACGATGCACACCGATCCAGCGCGGGGGCGAAGCCGATCACATCGGTCAGCTTGAGGAGGAACGACGTCACGAGATCGGCCCCATCACGACCCTTGTCGAGCGCCCGAAGCCCACGTTGGAGCAGAAGAAACAGCCGGTGTGATGGGTCCTGTTCCGTCGCGACCGCGTCGACTACCTCCACCATCGTCCCCGCGGCAAGCACACGATCCAGATCCGCGCGAAGTGACGGAAACGCCTCGATCACCGACACCTGCGTGATCGTGTCGAGGTTGCGTCCTTCGTACAGAACGAGGTCGACGTGCGTGAACGGCTCGAGCCTGCCGCCGAACCGGCTCTTCGTCTTGCGGATCCCTTTGGCCACGGTCCGAAGCTTGCCGTTGTTGGGGCTCAGAATCACTACGACCCGGTCTGCTTCCCCGAATGGATAACTACGAAGGACAATGCCTTGGTCGTTGCGGAGGCCCATAGAGCAGGATGGTACAAGCGCTCGCTGCGCGAGCAGTCATCAGTCATCAGTCATCAGTAAGAACGCGACGCGAGACAACGCGAGAGCGCAGGCGAGTCTCCTACCGAAAACTCAGAACCGACAACTGAGAACTGCGGCCGCCTTTGGCGGCAGCTCTCATTCGAAGCCCAGGCGGTCGAGGAGCTCGGGCTTGCGCTGCCAATCCTTCTCCACCTTGACCCTGAGATCCAGATAGACGCGCTGTCCGAACAGCCTCTCGAGTTCCCCCCTCGCCTCGGTGCCACAGTCGCGCAGCATGGCCCCACCCTTCCCGATCACGATGGCCTTCTGTGATGAACGCTCGACGATCAGGGCCGCATCGACGTACACCGTGCCATCCCGCCGCTGCTCGATCTCGCGCACGTCAATGGTGAGCGAATGCGGCAGCTCCTGCTCGAGATGTGCGAGGAAGGCTTCCCTCACCAATTCTCCAGCCAAGAGCGACTCCGGCTGGTCGGTCACCATGTCGGCGGGAAAATAGAGAGGCCCATCCGGAAGCAGGGCCTTCATCTCATCCACGATCGAATCGACCCCTTCTCCAGTGGACGCGCTTGCGGGGACGTACGCAGCGAAGCCCCACTCCGAAGCTCCCGCCAGCTGCCGGACGACCTGGACTCTGGCCGCGATATCGATCTTGTTCACCACCACGATCACTGGGGCCTTCGCTTCAGACAGCCGCTTGGAAATCAAGCGGTCTCCCGGACCGATTGCGGCCGTCGCGTCGAGCAAGAACAGGACAGCGTCTGCATCAGCAAGTGTTCCATACACCAAGCGGTTCAGCCGCTCTCCGAGCGCATTCTTCGGTTTGTGCAACCCGGGGGTGTCGACAAACACTGCCTGAAACTCGTCCGGGACCGTCACGACGCCCCGCACGGTGTTACGGGTCGTCTGGGGACGTGGAGATGTGATCGCCACCTTCGTGCCTACCAGCGCGTTCACCAGGGTCGACTTGCCGACGTTCGGGCGTCCGACCACGGCTACGAAGCCTGACTTCATGAACGCGTGACTCTGATCTGAGTCACCCGGCGCCCCTGGATGGCGGCCACCTCGAAGTGCACGTCTCCCACTTCGAACGCCTCGCCCACATGGGGAACCCTCCCGGCCAGATCGAGCACGAGACCGCTGACGGTATCCCACTCGTCGTGCTCCAGTTCCACGTCGAGTATCTCTCCGAGATCATCGACCGAGAACCTCCCATCAACCAGATACCCACCATTGTCGAGTTCCACGAGGAGCGGTTCCTCGGTGTCGTACTCGTCGATGATCTCCCCGACGAGTTCCTCCAGCAGATCCTCGATCGTGACGAGGCCTGCAGTTCCGCCGAACTCGTCGACCACGATCGCCATGTGCTGCTGCCGGGACTGCATGTCGCGGAGGAGATCCGGAACCCGCTTCGTTTCGGGAACGAAGTAGACCGGCCGCATGATACGGGTGACCGATACCGGACCATCATCGTTGTCCGCGACGCCGAGGAGGTCCTTCGCATACACGAACCCGACGATGTCGTCCGGGCCATCCCCGAGGACCGGAATTCGCGAAAACCCTTGACCCACGACAATTCCGAGCACCGTGTCGGTCGTCCCGTCTCGACCGACCGTCACCATGTCGAGACGCGGCACCATGACTTCCCTGACCAAGGTATCCGAGAACTCCAGAACGGAAGTGATGAGCCTTCGCTCCTCGACCTCTTCCTCATCCTCCTCAGGCTCTGTTTCGGTGTCCTCGATCAGAAACTCGCCGGCTCGCCGCCCAAACCTGGCTGCCACCGCGAGCAGGCCAGACAACCGGTAGGCGTGGATTCCCGGATGGGTCCTCCCATAGGAACGCGGAAGGATGTCCCCCAACAACAGCACGAAGACAGTGAGCGCAACCAGTGCCGCAGCAAGCCACCAGCCACGGACCACGGTCGTCAATGCCCACGCGGCAGGAACGATCGCCGTGACGAGGATCACCGAGTGCACCAGTCCGATCGCCGACTGGAGCATCGGACGATCCTCGAGCAGGCGAGCAACGGTGTCTGCACCGTGGACAGCCTCTGCCCCATCCCGAAGCGCGTCGGCTCGGGCGGTGACCAGAAGCGAAGAAGCGCCGGAGCGAAGTGCCCCTGCGAGCACCAATACGACGAGCGATGCGACAAGACCGACGATCATCGCCGTTGCCTTCCCACCTGAGCGAGGAGTTCCCTTTCGCGGGCTTCCATCACTTCGGCGTCTTCGTCGCTCATATGGTCGTAGCCCAGTAGGTGAAGGAGTCCGTGCACAACCATGAGCGATAGTTCGTCCTCGAACCCAACCCCCAACTCGGCAGCCTGAGAGCGCACGTAGGCCGGTGCGATGATGACATCACCGAGACCCAGTGGGGGGTCTCCGGGATCAGGCTCCGGGTAGTGCCCTGGCGTGAGCTGTACGAGCGGGAACGCGAGGACATCGGTCGGACCCTTCCGTTCCATGAAACGTTCGTTGTACTCCGTCATCTGATCGAGCCCCACGAACATCACCGTCACGTCGACACGCTCCGGCAAACCTTCACGTTCGAGGACGTTGATCACGAGCCGCCGGAGCGGCTCTGCGTCCAGCGGATCATCCTGCTCGTCCGCGAGAAAGACATTCACGACGGGAGCCTAGGCCCTTGTGACTGTGGCATCCCAGGGAACCCCGGGTACGGAATCCGCTGGTGGTAGTGACCAACCAGCGAGTCGATGAACGCCTTCTTGACTCTGGTCAATTCTCCAAGCGTGAGATCACTCTCACTGAGTTGCCCGTCGTTCTCCTTCTCCCCGACGACCTGAAGGACGAGCTTCTCGATGCGTTCGGGTGTTGGCTCTTCGTCGACGAACACGGCCCTCGACGCACTCTCGACCGCATCGGCCATCATCAGAATCGCCATCTCCTTCGACAGCGGCTTGTGACCGATGTGGCGGTAGTCGTCGACGTCGACGTTCTCTGCTCCGTACTGCTCACCCGCCTTGTGGAAGAAGTAGCGCATGATCCCGTCCCCATGGTGAGACACAATGCCTTCGGCGACCGCAGTGGGTATCCGGTACTTTTTCGCCAGGTCGACCCCCTTGGCCACGTGATTGCGAATCAGCTCTGCCGACTCTTCCGGCGGGAGCAGGTCGTGCGGGTTGGGGATGCCGAACTGGTTCTCGATGAACAGCGTGGGGTTCTCCGTCTTGCCGAGGTCGTGGTAGTAGGCGGCCGCCCTGGCGAGCAGGTTGTCGGCACCGATTGCCCGAGCAGCCCTGTCCGCGAGTGTTCCGACCATCAGCGAGTGGTTGAAGGTGCCGCGCGCCTCCTCCTCCATCATCTGCAACGCGGGATGGTTCCGGTCCGTGAGATCGAGCAGCCGCAGGGTCGTCGTCACGTCGAACATGATCTCGAGGAACGAGACCGCGGCAACGCCCATCAGACCGGAGAGAAACAGACCGTTGGCGAACCCATACAGCCCGGCCGGGATGGCGGTGCTCGCCCCATAGAAGAACCAGGAGATTCCTGCGGACATCGGGAACATGGCGAGTGCCGTGTACACGATCGCCTTGCGGAGGTCACCCCGTGCCGAGATGGCCGACACGAACGGGATCGGAACCATGGTGGACAGCAACGCGAACAGCGTGAGTCCGGGGTCTTTGGTGGCAAGCCCCGTGAGCGCACCGACCGCCATGGCCATCACGACGCCGATCCGGGCATCGAACAGGATCGCAGCCATGAAGCCGAACATCGCCGCAGGCAACAGGAACCCCACGGCCGGTTGGTCGGTAGGCATGAGTAGCGCCGTTCCCCGTGCCACCAGTGCCGACAGGACGATCAGCAGCCCGAACAGCAGCACTCGACGCGTGTGTGCCCAGAACTGGGCTCGGAAGCGGGCCAGGTAGAAGATGAGCATCCCGACCACGAGGAACACCACGAGCAACAACGCTGCTTGCTCCGGAGCCGTCGGATGGAGAAGGTCCAGGGCATTGATCGCATCCAGCTGCACCTGTGTCACCAATGAACCGGCTCCCACGATCAGCTGCCCCTGCTGGAAATCCTCAGTGATGGGCTCGATCTTGTCCATCGCATCCTGCTTCTTCTGATCTGTCTCCCCGGTGTTCTCCTCGTAGTTGATCTGCATCAAGGCCGAGACGATGTCGCCCGCGGCCCTGCCTGCCTCTGCGTCCCGTTCCCCATCAAGCGACACCGTCGGTGGAACGAACTGAAGACTCTGCTGCGCTTCGGCCAGCTGCTCGGTGGTCGAGATGCCCTGCGACAGGAGAAGGTCTGCCCTCGCCAGCGCAGCATCGCGAATCTCGCTCAGATACGGAACCTCTCCAGTCGCCCTGCGCATCACATCACCGGTGGCGATCTGCGCGAGGAACTCTGATGTTGTTGGCTGGAGATTGGAGTAGGCCTCTTCGAGGAACCCGACCTGAGTTTCCAGAGCAGTGAGCTGGGGTGCGAAACCGATTGCCTCCACTTCGAGTGTCTGGTTCTTCTTCGCCGTCAGCGACTGTGGGTCGTTCTTGGTCGAAAGGGCAAAGTGCTGCCGAGTGGTCGACTCGTCCACGTCGACTACCACGGTCCCGACGACCACGTTCGCTGCCGCGTAGACACCCGCTTCGTCGGTGACCACCGTCTGCGTGAAGCCGTCACCTCCAGTAATCGCTACACGCACCCCTGCAGCCGGGGCATCGCCTGTGTCCTCATCAAACGTCCCGTCGTTGCTCGCGTCCCAGAACACGAATCCGGTCACCTCCGTGACCGCCGGAGGCTCGGTCGTCGACGTTGTCGAATTCGCCGACGTGTCGCCGGTTGCAGCTGTGGTAGTGGTAGTCGTGGTCGCGGTCGTGTTGGTGGATGGCACCGTGAGCTCGGTCGTGCTAGTGGTCGTCGACGACTCGGAGAGGAACACATTGGAGGCGACGGTGTCGAACACGGCGCTGATGCCGTTTCGGATCTCGTCGGTCCGTCCGGGGATGGGCGAGTAGACCGGGTTCACCTTGGCGGCCTCTGCTGCCTTCGCCGCGTCGGTTGCGACCTGGTCGGTGACTTCGACGAAACGGTCCGCGGTGAAATCCTGCGGAGAAGGCTGTCCAACCTCGACCACGACCGACGCTGTCTGCTGGGCGATCATCAACGCCCCCCACGTCAACGCGACCGTCGCGAAGACAATGCCGAGACGGACCGCGAGCTTGCGGTCGATGAACTTACTCATTGTGTTCCTCGTACCGCTGGTAGGCGTCGACGATCGCCGCGACGATCCGATGGCGAACGACGTCTCTCGACGTCAACTCTGCAAACGCGACACCAGGGATGCCCCGAAGCACCTGTCGGGCGATCCTCAGTCCGGAGCCCTTGCCGGTCGGAAGGTCGACCTGCGTGATGTCGCCCGTGATGATCATCTTGGAATTGAAACCGAGGCGGGTCAGAAACATCTTCATTTGTTCCGGCGAGGTGTTCTGCGCCTCGTCGAGGATCACACATGCGTCGTTGAGGGTGCGACCGCGCATGTAGGCGAGCGGGGCGATCTCGATCGTCCCCCGTTCCATCAACTTGCCCGTCTCTTCGGGACCGAGCATTTCATACAAGGCGTCATACAGCGGTCGCAGGTAGGGATCGATCTTTGCTGCGAGGTCGCCCGGAAGGAAGCCGAGGCGCTCTCCCGCCTCAACAGCAGGCCGGGTCAGCAGGATGCGGCTCACCGCGCCGTTCCTGAGGAGTTCAATCGCCGCGGCCATCGCCAGATAGGTCTTGCCCGTACCTGCAGGCCCCACCGCAAACACCATCGTGCTGTCGCGAATCGCAGAGATGTAGCGGCTCTGGCCGGCCGTCTTGGCTCGGACGACCTTCCCCCGGCCTACAGGAACACCCTCGGTCAGTACGCCGGATGGACTCGGAACGTCCTCCTCGACCATCTGGATGACTCGCCTCACCCGATCACCGTCCAGCGACTGTCCCTCCTGCACCAGGATCAGCAGCTCATCGAGCACAGTCCTCACCTCGGCGGCTCGTTCTCCGCTGATCATGAACTCGTTCCCACGAGCGATGAGTCGAACGTCCGGGTATGCCTCCTCGAGGGCGCGCAGATGTATATCCCTCTCCCCCACCAGTTCGAGCATCAGGTGGTTGGAGGGAACGCGCAACCGCTCATCGGGAACAGTGACCAAGGAATCCTCATCGAGAGGCATGGGGCCGGAAGTATAGGGTGCTGGGGGGGCTTCGTCCCCCAGTCATCGGTTATCAGTCCTCGGTTGTCGGTGGGAACGCCGCGCCCGACGACACGAGACCGAAGGGCGAGCCTCCTACCGATAACCGACAACCGAAGACCGCCGACCCTACAGGCGAGGCGTTCTGTTCCAGCCGCCCATCAGGTGGAAGTGCAGATGAAACACGGTTTGCCCGGCCCCTGGGCCGACGTTGGTGACCAGTCGCCAGCCGTCATCGAGCCCGCGATCACCAGCGATCCCCTGAGCGATGCCGAAGATCTCCGCGAGAAGGTTTGCGTCCTTCGATGACACATCGGCTGCCGAGTCTGCGACATGTTCCTTCGGTATGACCAGCACGTGGGTCGGCGCAGCCGGGTTGATGTCCTCGAACGCAAGCACATTCTCGGTCTCGGCCACAACCGTCGACGGAATGGAACCCTCGACGATCTTGCAGAACAGGCAGTTGTCCAACCCGGCCTCCTTTGGCCAAGAAGGCTACCAACCAACGAGCGTTCCCCCGACCCTGGAAGACACGTCGACCTCGCACACCAGCCCCACCGAGTCGGCCGGCCCGTTGAATCGCACCATGGCATAGGAGTCTGTGTGCCCCGCGAGACCGGCCGGCGTGGCCTTCTCGACGAGAACCGACACCTTTGATCCCACGAGCGAGTCGAGCCAACGCCGTCTGAGCGAGCTACCGAGCTCCCGCACGATCTTTGAGCGTCCCCTGCGCACCTCGTGCGCAACCTGGTCCGGGTATCCAGCCGCGGGTGTGCCCTGTCGAGCCGAGAAACGGAAGACGTGGAGCTTCTCGAACCCGACCAGCTCGATCACGTCGACTGTCTGGATGAACGCGTCGTCATCTTCCCCTGGAAAACCAACCATGACATCCGTCGTGATCGCAAGTCCAGGGACGGTTGCCCTTGCTGCCTCGACAACCTCGAGGAAGTTGTCGAGAGTCCCCGGACGGCGCATGCGCCCCCACGTCTCCTCGCTTCCGGTCTGAAGCGGCAGGTGAAGGTGACGACAGACCTTCGGATTGGAGGCCATCTGCTCGAGCAGAGTCACGTCGACATGCGATGCTTCGATCGAAGACAGGCGAATGCGAGCCAGTCCCGCGATGGAGGAGAGTGCCTGAATCAGGCCGACCAGATTGTCTTCGGTGCCACGACCGTAGGTACCCAGGTGCACACCGCTGAGGATGAGTTCGGTCGCGCCGGAGTCGACCAAGCGCCTGGCGTGGATGAGCACCTCATCGAGCGGCCGACTGTCGAGGGCACCCCTGGTTGTCGGGACGATGCAGAACGTACACTGCTCGTCGCACCCGGTCTGGACTCGTAGGTTTCGACGGGGACCCTCGAACTCGAATGGAACCGCAGAACCGCCGGCCTGCTCGGCGACAGCCCCGGGAAGGGTCTCCTTCACCGGCAGCACGGCGTCCACGCCTGCGATGGCGCGCACTTCAGCCTCGTGTGCAACTGCGTAGCAGCCGGTCACGACGACCGTCGACCCGGGGTGGTCTTTGACGGAGCGGCGGATGAGTTTGCGTGAGGCGGAGGAAGCTTCGGTGGTCACCGAGCATGTGTTGACGACGACGATCTCCGGACTGTCATCATCGATGGCGAAACCCCGATCGGCCAACGCGATCAGAATCTCATCACTCTCGGCTTGATTCAGCCGGCATCCAAGTGTTCGAAGCGCGACAGTTGGCACGGCAGAAAGCGTATCGCGTTGGGAGATCGACTACTGACCCGCGGACACGAGTCCTAGATCGATGAGCACACTCTCCACACCATCTTCCGACTCGAGCAACCCGGCGAGGATTCGCAGATCACTCCTCCGCAGGGTGAGGACCTTCCCGTTGAAGTCTTGACGCATCAGCTGGATGGCACGAAGGAAGCGCTCCACGACTTGCCCACCCTCGGATTGTTCGACTTTCTCCAGGTCGATCGTGATACCACCGCTCTGCCACGACGGTGTCGTGACGCGGCCGGCCTCCGGCAGCAGTTGCTCGGTCGGCACGCCGTACACCGATGCGAGTCTGTGCATGCGAGGCAGCGACAAGGCGCGTTCGCCACGCTCGTATGCACCAAGGACCGACGCCTTGAACTCGAACGAGGACACTTCCTCGACGTCCTGTAGTGATAGCCGCTTCTGGCGTCGAATCGCGCGCAATCGTCGCCCCACGGCCTGGTTGTAGCTCGCCTCCGTCATCAGCCAACTCCCTCTCGAGCCGCGCACGCGGCGCCACTCACAGTGACACTCTACCGGGTGAACTGCCTCTTGTCACCCCTCTCCGTGGTGTTTCTTTTGAGGAGGGTCGCTCCCACGATCGCCGCAGTCTCAACACGAAGGATCCGGTCACCGAGACACACGAGAGTCCCGGCCCGCTCGGTGGAGGTCAAGCCACCCTCCGGACCGACAATGAGCGTGGTGTCCATCTGGATGGGTGCTGCGGCTGCCCCCTCCGGGTCGGCCACGAGGACCGTCCCCTCGAGATCGGCGATGGGCGTCACCGTATCGTCGATCTGCATCATCCATACCCCTCCGGATTGCTCGAGCGCCTCTCGGGCCCACGCGTTCGCCTTGTCGATGCGTGGCGGGCGCCCGACAGTCCGCTCGGTTCTCAGCCAGACGAGGTGGTCGACGCCCAGCTCGCCCAGCTTCTCAACGAGGAATCTCGTCCTCTCTGTCGATCGCGGCGGAGCAACGGCCACGGTGAGCCTCGCGAGTGATGGCGCCTGGCACGTCTCCTGGCCCCTGGCGACGGAGTCATCCTCGAGGACCCCCTCACCGGAGCGACCCTGGCCGTCGGTATAGGAGATGGCCGCGCCGTCTCTCAGGCGAAGCACCTTCCGCAGGTGATGCGCGCTCTGTTCGTCGAGGTTGAGCAGGTGCCCGTGCCACGGGGACGGCACGAGCACATGCGGAACGTGCCTCATCAGAGGAATCGTCGTTTCGACTTGACTGAGTCTCCACGAAGCTCGGCGTAGTCGCGCAACGAACGTTCCTCTTCCTTGGACAGCTTCGTGGGCACCACCACCCTGGCGATCACGTTCAGGTTGCCCCGCCCTCGACGGCCGAGCCGGCCGAGACCCTTGCCGGTGATCGGGAAGCGCTGGCCGGGTTGGGTTCCAGCAGGAACGCTGAGGGAGGTTGTGTCTCCCTCGATGAGCGGAATGGACATCTCGGACCCAAGCGCGGCCTGCGCGATATCGAGGTCCAGTTCGTAGAGCAGATCGTCACCGTCGCGGATGAACCGTTCGTCTGACATCACCCTGATCTCGACGTAGAGGTCTCCTGCCGGTCCCCCGTAGGGAGCGGCCTCGCCCTGACCGGTGAGACGGAGACGGGTCCCCGTGGAGACACCCTGAGGTATCTGCACAGAGGCGCTGCGCTCCTCGCGCACGACGCAGGTCCCACTGCACATCGAGCATGGCTCGGAGACGAGCTTTCCCGAACCGTGGCACGTGTCGCACGTGGTGAGAGTCATCATCGAACCAAACATCGATCTTCGAGCAACCTGCATCGTTCCGGTGCCATTGCACCGACCACAGGTCTCGACGATCGCGCCTTCCGCCGCTCCCGTTCCGGAGCACTGCGGACACCTCGCAAGTGCTCGGAACGTCAGATCTCTCGTCGTCCCAAACGCCGCCTCTGCGAGTTCGATCCGAGCCTCAACAGCGATGTCGCGTCCTCTTGCTTGCCCGCGCTGGCCTCCGAACCCAAACGTCCCGCCGGTACCGAACACAGATCTGAGGAGATCGTCGAGCCCTCCCATGAGCAGATCACCCAGATCGACGGTCTCTCCCCGGTCGTAGGAACGGCGGCGATCGGAGTCGGACAGCACCTCGTAGGCTTCCGCCACATCCCGAAACCGTGCCTCGGCGGTTGAGTCTCCGGGGTTGGCATCGGGGTGTGTCTCCCTGGCCAGCCGCCGGAACGCTCGCTTGATCTCTTCTTGCGTCGCGTCCTGGGCGACACCCAGGATCGAGTAGTAGTCCTTACGCATGACGGTGCCCGGTCACAAGGATCCCAGGCTCTCCTCCAAAGTCTCCACGACCTCTTCGACGGCCGAGATCGTACGACGGTAGTCCATGCGCATCGGTCCGATGACTCCGACGCTGCCCTCGCCGCCTTGCCCGAGCTTGAAACGGGTGGAGACGACGGCAAGGTTGAGATCATCCCCCATTTCGAGTTCGTTCCCGATCCGGATGCCGGTCCCCTCCGGCCGGTCGGCGAGAATCGACAGAACCATCGCGTCGCGCTCGAGCAACTCGAGAATGGATCTGATCGCTGCGAGATCCTCCCAGACGTTCGTCATCTGAGCAGTGCCCGAGACGTACACTTCGCGGGAACCTCGCTCGATGCGTCCAACTGCTTCGATGACCTCGCCTACCAGCTCGAGAACCGATGTCCGGACATTCGAAGAGGCGGTCGCAGTCCCGGCAAGGATCTCGTCGACCGTCGCAGCATCGAACAACTCTGCGAGTGCCCGTTCCGCATCCATGACTTCTCCGGGATCGAAGGACCGCTCGAGGCGCACCATCTCCTGGGTCACACGACCCCGGTCGAAAATGACGACCAGAAGGAGCACTTGTGGTGCCAGCGGCACGAGGTGCACACCTCGAACTCGCTCCAGCGCGACGCCGGGGCCAACCATGACCGCCGGATAGTGGGTGATGTCACTGAGCAGTTCGGTCGTCGACTTCAGCAAGCTCGACAAACCCTGATGGAACGAGGAGAAGAACGTTTGGATGCGGATCCTCGTGTGAGAACGAAGCCGAGTGGGCACGCAGTTGTCGACGTAGTAGCGGTAGGCGCTCCCTGTCGGGATCCGGCCGGAGGACGTGTGGGGCTGAGCCACCAGACCTTCGAGTTCGAGAGCGGCCAGATCGTTGCGTACGGTCGCTGACGACACGTCGAGGTGCGAGGCCTCCAATACGGTCCTCGACGACACGGGTTCACCCGTCCGGATGTATTCCTCGACAAGCGTCCGCAGGATGTGAGCCTTGCGCTCGCTCAGCATGCCGCGAGGTTAGCAGTCTCGGTCTGAGAGTGCTAAGACCGCCCGGCTGACCTCGTCGGTCAGTAGTGGCCGAAGCACCACGAGTCGGTCTTCCCTGGCGGCGATCACTCCGGCGTCGACGAGGCGTTCTCCCCAAGCCGAGTCGAGGAGCGCTTCGCCACCCCTTCCTGCAACAACCCCCGCGGTTCGCCTGATCCCGAGGACGAGTCGCTCCTGCTCCCTGCCCCACGGATCGAGGCGCTCCGTACCCTGGATCGGGCTGTCCCCACGCGCCATCCGATCGAGATACGCATCGATCCTTCTCACGTTGCGGGTTCGAGTTCGGTCCCTATGCCCGTGCGCGCCCGCACCGAACCCGAGATACTCCCCCTGCGCCCAGGTGATCATGTTGTAGACGCACTCTCTGCCGGACACCGCGTAGTTGGAGACCTCGTACCGTTCGAGTCCCCCGACCAACCCCTCCACGGCCTCGTACTCGGCTGCCTGAAGGTCTTCGTCGGGTGGCGATGCCCCTGCGGCGATCGCACGACTCAGCGCCGTTCCACGCTCGACCGTCAGCGCGTATACGGAGAGGTGATCCAATCCGAGAGAGATTGCGCTTCGAACGTTTGTGACCCATTCCTCCAATGTCTCTCCGGGCGTTCCGAAGATGAGGTCCACGTTCACCGACAAACCCGCTTCGACAGCGTTGGCCACAGCTGCGACCGCTTGGGCGGGAGTGTGGATGCGGCCGAGTGAGGTCAGGGTCCGCGGGTCGAAGGACTGAACCCCGAACGACACCCTCGTGAATCCCGCTTCGAGAAGCTCGGTCGCAAGCCGGGGGCTCCAGTCCTCCGGATTGACTTCAAGTGAGATCTCGGCAGCATCCGAGAGTCCGAACCGATCCTCGATTGCTTCGAGGATCCGCCCCAACTGTCGAACAGGCACCCGGCTGGGGGTGCCGCCGCCGAACGCAACGGCGTCGAGAGGTCGCCAAGGGGTCGAGCGACCGACTTCGGTCACCAGAGCCTCGGTGTAGCGGTCGACGAGATGCTCCTTGCCGGCAACCACGTTGAAGTCGCAGTACGGACACACTCGCGCACAGAAGGGGATGTGGACATACGCTGCTGCCTTGTTGGCCGCCGCGTCCATGGAGCTACTGGTCATCGAGTCGCAGCGCCGAGATGAAGGCCTCTGGAGGGACCTCTACCCGCCCGACCATCTTCATGCGCTTCTTCCCCTCCTTCTGACGCTCCAGCAGCTTGCGCTTTCGAGTCACGTCGCCGCCGTAGCATTTCGCGATGACGTCCTTGCGACGAGCCTTCACCGTCTCCCGAGCGAGGATCCGGCTCCCGATCGCCGCCTGGATAGGAACGTCGAATAGCTGTCGAGGAATCAGGGTTCGAAGGCGTTCGACCATCTTGCGGCCGTACTCGTACCCCGCATCCTTGTGCACGATCGCCGAGAATGCGTCGACCTGCTGCCCGTTGAGGAGGATGTCGACCTTGACGAGTGCAGACGTGCGATAGCCGGCCGGTTCGTAGTCGAGAGAGGCGTAGCCGCGGGTCCGCGACTTCAGTGCGTCGAAGAAATCGAACACCACCTCGGCGAGCGGAATCAGATACGTGAGTTCGACTCGCTCGGGGGTCAGGTAGTGCATGTGGTGCATCGTGCCCCGCCGGTTCTGCGCGAGTTCCATGACAGTTCCCACGTACTCGGTTGGAACGACGATCAGGGCCCTGATCATCGGCTCATCCAGGTGATCGATCATCGCTGCGTCCGGCAGATCGGCGGGCGACCGGATCTCGAATGACGATCCATCGGTGAGGTTCACCCTGCAGGCGACAGAAGGTGAGGTTGCGACGAGATCGAGGTTGTACTCGCGCTCGAGTCGTTCACGCACGATCTCCATGTGGAGCAACCCGAGGAACCCACACCGGAACCCGAACCCCAGCGCCCGAGACGTCTCCGGTTCAAAAACCAGCGCGGCGTCGTTCAGCTTGAGCTTGTCGAGCGCCTCTCGGAGGTTCTCGAAGTCCTCACCATCCGAGGGAAACATGCCCGAGAACACCATGGGTTTCGGTTCTGAGTACCCAGGCAAGGGAGAAGCGTGCTGATCGTGCGCCACTGTATCCCCAACCTTGATCCTGCTGATGTCCTTCACGCCGGTGATCAAATAGCCGACCTCCCCCGCGCCGAGCGCTTCTACGGGACGCGCTGCGGGAGTCAGCACACCGACTTCAGCGGCGGAGTGTCGCTCTCGAGTGGCGCTGAAGGTGAGCTCATCTCCCCGGCACAGCTCCCCGTCGACCACCCTGACGTAGCACACGACCCCCCGGTACGGGTCGTAGTAGGAGTCGAACACAAGGGCGCGGAGGGCGCCATCCGGATCGCCTGCCGGTGGGGGAATCTCCTCGACGATCCGCTGGAGCAGCAGGTCGATTCCGGCTCCGGTCTTCGCGGACACGTGCACGATCCGATCGGGATCGACCCCGAGCAACGCGACGATCTCCTCGGTCACCCGGTCGGGGTCGGCAGCCGGAAGGTCGATCTTGTTGATCACCGGAATGATCTCCAATCCTGCGTCGATCGCCAGGTAGGCGTTGGCCAGCGTCTGTGCCTGCACGCCCTGGGCGGCGTCGACGAGCAGGATCGCTCCTTCACAAGCCGCGAGCGACCTCGACACCTCATAGTTGAAGTCCACGTGCCCCGGCGTGTCGATCAAATTGAGGGTGTAGGTCGTGCCGTCGGTGTGTTCGTAGGCGAGGCGAACCGCCTGCGCCTTGATCGTGATCCCTCGCTCCCGCTCGAGTTCCATCGAGTCGAGCACCTGTTCGCGCATGTCGCGCGCGGCCATGGCCCCCGTTCTCTCGAGGAATCGGTCGGCGAGAGTCGACTTGCCATGGTCGATGTGCGCGATGATGGAGAAGTTGCGAATCAGAGCGCCACATTGTACCTGTGCGGTCCCGCTGCTAGGCTCCCTCGCTCGGCGGGCATCCCCGCCCAATCCTCGATTGCGAGATGGCATGGCCAATATCAAGTCCCAAATGAAGCGCAACCGACAGAACGAAAGGCTTCGCGTTGCAAACAAGGCGAAGCGTTCGGAGCTGAAGACTCGAGCGAAGCAGGCAGTCGCCGCTTCCGAGTCCGGCGACGCCGCAGCAACCGAGGCGGCGTTTCGCGAAGCCCAGAAGCGCATCGATATGGCCGCTGCGAAGGGCCTGATCCACAAGAACACCGCAGGCCGCAAGACGTCGAGACTCGCCAAGAGGCTCGCCAAGTAGCCGACGCCCGATCCTCAGACCCCTGGCGCGCCGGACTATGCCCTCCTTGGGCCTCCATACCAGCGGCATAGAGCAACCGTCAGCCGTTCCAGAGTGAGCCGTTGCATCTCGAGCGGACTCGTCTTCATGATCCGATCGGCACGCGCAAGCGCATCCAGCGCCTTGACCAGTGACGAGTCGGACACCTTTGATCGGTTCTCCCACGCCTTCTTGACCGGATAGCCCGACTGGCCAAGCCACTCCGAAAGCGTCTCCATGTTGGGAGCAGAAGCCGCCATCGCCTTCCTCCGAAGATCCCCCTCGAGAAACGCGAGGAGCTGGAGCGGATGACCGTGCACCATGAAGTCCGCAAGACGGCGCAGCGCTTGCCTCACATCGCCGGCGAATACCGCATCCCCGTAGAGCCAGATCGGCTCGTCTGGACGGTTGGCGAAACGTAGATTCACATCGCCGAGCGTCACATCGCCCGACCCCTCCAGCTGATCGAGCGCGTTCGCAAGGGAGGCAACGTCCGATCCGAACTTTCGAAGCAGTGCAGCCACCGCGTCGGGCTTGACCTTGAGACCACGTCGGCGTATCTCGGCGAAGAGCCAGTCCCCCGCGTCCTGCTCACGCAGCCTCTTGATCTTGATGATCTCCCCGACGGCCTTCACATGCTTCGCAAGCGCGCTCGGCAGACTTCCCGCGCTCACGAACACCACGGCCACCGCCGCCGGGTCGATCTTGTCGAGTAGCTCGACGATGATGTCGGCCTCCGCCTTCTGAAGGAGCTGAGCGTCGACCACCTCGACGCCGAGCCTGTCACCAAACAGTGAACCGGATTGCAGCGCCGGGACCACCGGCTCCACCCCGCCGCGCAGCACGCCCCCCTCCCCCACATCATCGGCCCCACGGGGAGGCACATCGATGCGCACCGTCTCGCTCACACCGGACTGTTCGAGGAGCCTGGCCGCACACTCGAGCATGGTTGCCCGTTCCCCGGGACCTGCACCCGACGGGCCTTCCACCACCATGATCGCCTTCACGGAACCTCCCTCCCGAACAGACGCACCAGGTCGCATGCTTCCTCCGGGTCGTGGACGCGGATCATGTCGGCACCGTACTCGAGCGCCATCGCCACATACGCCATGACCCGGGACAACTCTCGTTTGCGGGGTATCGGCACGAGCACCGGGTGACCGAGCCTGCGTATGGCGTCAATGTGCCTGATGACCTGAAGCTGCTGTCGCGTGTATGCCTCATAGTCACTTGGGTAGTTGATGGCGATCCCGGGATCGAGGATGAGCTTCGTGAGGCCCCGATCGATCAGGGAGTCGACGAGTGGCGCGAACCGTTCCGCTACCTGCGAGGCCTTGTCGTCCACAAACTCGAGGTCACCGACAGCGTGAGGCGTTTCACCCTCGACATACGTGACGACCACCGGCACGTTCATTGCCGCCACCACGGCGACCATCTCGGCGTTGCGCATGCCACCGGTGTCGTTGACAATCGCCGCCCCGGCCTCCAGCGATCTGCGGGCAACTTCGGGTTTCCACGTGTCAACGGACACCACGAACCCGTTGCCGGCAAGCTTCTCGATCGCAGGCAGTAGACGTGAAAGCTCGGTCCCGACCGACAGCTCTTCTGCCAAGTAGTGCGACGACTGGCCGCCGAGATCGATCACCCGTACACCGTGATCCCGGTAGCGACGGGCCATTTCGAGTGCAGACTCCGCCGAGTGCGCGACCGTCTGCTGGTTGTTCGACTCCGGGGACACGTTGACGACGCCCATCACATACGTGTGGTCACCCGTGAACTCGAACTCGATACCCCCCGCTTCGAACCTGAACGCAGTCACGGTTCGGAGAGTAGCGAGGCTCGCTTCGCTCGCCGTTCTCGGTTGTCGGTTTCCAGTCTTCAGTAGGAGCGCGGTGTGGGGACACGCGAGACCGCGGGGCGATTGCCCTACCCAGGACCGTCAACTCAGAACCGAAAACGGGCTCGCAAAGCGAGCCTAGGGGCCGACGAGGAGCGCCCCATCCAGCTCGTTGGTTCCCTCGTCCAAGCGAATGGGAATCGAGTCGGATCCTGTCTCCCCCGGGCCGATCCTGCCGATCGACACGGGGATCTTCGTCCTGTTCAGCGACACGTCGACCGTGCCCTGCCACGGATAGGAAGAACCGTTGGCCACGAGAATGGTCAACTCGAGACGATTGTCGACAACCGTCCCAGCCCGCATGTCCACAGAGAGCCCCCCGCACAGTCCTGCGTCACCGGCCTGACCCGTCGCCGAACTCGTGACGACGGCACCGCCGTCCGCTGCGACGAACACGGTGAACGGAGCCTCCACGCCTTCCGAACAGGTCAGCACGTGGGTGAGCCCCCTCAGGGACGACACGAGTATCGGGATGAGAAAGATCCCGAGGACCAGCACGATCGCAACCCTCGATTTGAACGTGGACGGCATGGGCGCAGTGTACGGCCCGCACCTCCATTCCCCGAGCTTTCCAAGTCCCCTCGCTAACCTCCAGTACCGTGACAGATACCCGCCGCGTCCGTGCTCTTCTCACCGGGATCGGACTGGTGATCCTCGCACTGACCGCCCTCATCCTGTACGTGCG
>Ga0307417_10000372_pt1 | contig 18636 bp, 17 predicted proteins | sample SalMarWE160210MG_2_FD_202514 | JGI IMG/M metagenome (GOLD analysis project Ga0307417, IMG submission 202514) | Salt marsh sediment microbial communities from the Plum Island Ecosystem LTER, Massachusetts, United States - WE1602-10 | ecosystem: Environmental > Aquatic > Marine > Intertidal zone... | reverse complement strand
CTCTCTGAACTATAGCCAATTCGAGACTCACCGCAAAGGCGGACACGCCGCGAGCATACAACGGCCGGCGCTTCAGGTGTCCAGACCGTGTGCGGCTTCGTCCCCGGTGCCGATACGCTCATAGCTGGCGATCACTTGCGCGCCAAACAGCAGGATCAGGGCAGCGGCTTCCAGGCTGAGCAGAATGACTACCGCCGTCGCCAGCGTGCCATACACGACGTTGACGATCGACAGCGTCGAGAAATACCAGACGAGAATGTGCCGGGTTATTTCCCAGAACACGGCGGCCGTTATGCCGCCGATCAACGCGTGCCGCAGAGCGAGGCGGCCTACCGGCATCACCAGGTAGAGCGATGTCAGCAACAGAATTTCTCCGACCACCCCGAACAGGTACATAAAGGTGGTGTTGAAACCTCTGAACGACCACTCGTGACCGAGCAGCGAAACCGTGCCGTCAGCGAGCGCATCGAGGCTACTGCTCACGACGGTCACCACCAGCAGGCCGAGACCAAGCAACAGAATGTAGAGATAAGGCAGGATGGCGGAAACCAGAAAGCGACGACGCTGGATGGCGACCCGGTGGAAGAAGATCACCGACATGGCGTTTTCCAGCACCGTGAACGCCAGGGAACTGAAGAACAGCAACACCGGCAGGCCCACGATCCCGATGACCTTCCAGTTGACAATGAAAACTTCGATCTGAGCCATCAGCGCCTGCGCCCGACCCGGCGCGACCAGTTCCAGGTAGCGCCCCGCAATGTCCAGCAAGTGGCGCGGCTCGAGCACCTGTGACAGCAATATCAGGATCAGGGCGAGCATCGGCACAATGGACAACAGCATGTAGTACGCAACTGCACCGGCGAGCAGAAATCCCTGGTTGGCGCGGAATCCGGCCACCACCTGTTTAGCAAACCCCAGGGGGTCGGCCATCACCGTCTGAACACGAGTTGAAGCACGCAGCATTTATAGCGCCCGGGTTGTCGCGCGGAAGGTCGGGACCATCTTAACCGATGTTACCCGACAAGGCCTGCGCCTTTTCACGCAGGTCCGCGACCATCGGCGGATCAGAACATATTGCGCAGCGCCAGCAGCAGTGGCGGCAGGGCCAGCAGCAAGCCCCAGTGGAAAACCCAGTAGGCGGTGGAGCCGGGATCGGAGTGTGTTCCCATCGCGCGTGCTCCCGGTCGTGTCAGGCCGGTTCGGCCGCCTGGGGGTGACGTTTCCGGGCCTGGGATTTCATCAGGTCAACAATCGCATAGATACCGACGTGACGGTTGGGGGAAAGGTGCTCGCCGAGCTGCAACTGCTCGAAGATCTCGTCCATATCGATCTCCTGAATCTCCGCGGCCGTCTTTCCCGAACACAGGTCGATCAGCAAGGCCAGCACGCCCTTGATAATGGCCGTGTCGCAGTCACCGTGGTAACGCAGGTGGCCGGGCTTGTCGGGGTCCGGGTAGGCCGCGACGTACACCGTGCTCATGCAGGGTTTCACCCGGTTGTCCTCAATCATCAGGGACTCGGGCATCGCCGGCAAACCCTCGCCCAGCTCGATCAGGTACTGGTAACGCTGGTCCCAGTCGCCGAGCAGTTCGAAGGTTTCTACAGTCTCGGCAAGATCGGTCATGCCGGGTTCTCCAGGGTGTGCCTCATACGCTGAAAGATTCCCCGCAGCCGCAGGTGTCGGTCACGTTGGGGTTGCGGAACTCGAAGCCTTCATTGAGCAGGTTGTTGCGCACGTAATCGATCTCCATACCGTCAAGTGCCGGCAGGCTGGCGGCATCCACCACCACCTTGACGCCATGACTTTCGAACACCTTGTCGTTGGCGCTGATGTCATCCGCATAATCGACGACGTAGGCAAAACCGCTGCAACCGCTCTTGCGCGTGCCCAGGCGCAACCCCAGGCCATACCCGCGTTTGCCCAGCATGGCCTGTACACGTTGCGCCGCTGCTGTTGTCAGTTCAATGCTCATTGCTTGATATGTCTCCCGTGATGTTGCCGCTGACGCCTACAGCATGCCCAGTTCCAGACGAGCCTCGTCGCTCATGCACTCCTGCGTCCACGGCGGGTCCCAGACCAGCTCGACCTGGGCCGACTCGATGCCCGGAACGCGTTTGACGGCACGCTCCACCGCGCCCGGCATGCTGCCGGCCACGGGACAGCCCGGCGCGGTCAGGGTCATGCGGATATGCACGTGGGTAGCGTCTTTGATGTCGACCGAATAGATCAGGCCCAGGTCGTATATGTTCACGGGAATCTCCGGGTCGTACACGGCGCGCAACGCGCTCACGATCTGCTCTTCGGGCGTGTCGCCGGTGATGGGCGCGGCCTTGGGGTTATCCATTGCGTTGTCCTGATCCATAAAACGAATATTGCGCTCGAACATGTCTGCTACTCCCCGCTGTTGCCCATGACCGCACCTGCCGCGAGGCGCTGCTGCAGACGAGTCTCGACCCGGGCACGGAATCCGTCCACCGAGCACGCCTGCAGCACTTCCGTGGCAAAACCCAGGCACAACATGCGCCGCGCATCGTCCGCGCCGATGCCGCGCGAACGCAGGTAGAACAGTTGCTCCGGTTCCAGCTGACCAACCGTGGTGCCGTGACTGCACTTCACGTCGTCGGCGAAGATCTCCAGCTGCGGCTTGGTGTCGACCTCCGCATCCCGCGACAGCATCAGGTTGTCGTTGGCGAGCTGCGCGTCGGTTTTCTGGGCGTCGACCTCCACCCGGATACGTCCGTCGAAGACCGCCCGGCCGCGACCCAGCAGTATGCCCTTGAAACGTTCCCGGCTGGTGCACGCCGGTACCGCGTGGCCGATATCCAGGTGGACGTCGGTGAGCTGTGCATCACCGGCGATATACAGTCCGTCGATTTCGCAGCTTGCCTGCGTCTGCTGCATGCGGTTGTGGTATTCGCTGCGCGACCACAGGCCGCCCACACTCACACCGACGGCGCGGTAGTGACTGGAATGCCCCTGCTGCACGAACACGTTGCTGATGTGGCGTGCCGCCGCGCTCTCGTCCTGGAGGCGGGCGTGCTCGAGCTGCGCGCCGGCGCCCAGCAACACTTCCGTGAGGCTGTTGGTGAAACAGGCGGTATCGTCGAGGCTGGCATAGTGCTCCACGACTGTGGCCTCGGCGCCGTCCTCCAGTACCACCAGGTTGCGCGGGTGCGCCGCCACGGTTCCCGGACCGGTGGTCAGGTACAGCAGTTCTACAGGCCCCGCCAGCTTCGTGCCCACGGCAATGTGCACCCAGGCACCATCGTCGATCAGCGCCGTATTCAACGCCGTAAAGCTCGACACGCCCGCCTGCGCCGCCTGCCCCAGCCAGGGCGCAAGCCGCTCCGGCTGCTGTTCCAGGGCACTGTGCAGGCTGCCGAGCTGCACGCCGGCAGGCAGACCGCTGAGCGACGATAACCCCGGCAGACAGCGCCCGTTGATGAACACCAGGCGCGCAACCGCGTCTTTCGCCAGGTGGAAGGCGGCAATGTCCGCGGTGGCAGGCTGCAGCCCAGGTTCAGCGTTTGGCGCCCACACCTGCTCAAGCACTCGCTCCAGGCTGGTATACCGCCAGGCCTCGTCCTTGCGCGTCGGGAAGCCCTGGCGCACAAAGTGTTCGGTCGCACGCGCCCGCTGGCTCGTCAGCCACCCGGCGTCGTCACCCGGCAGCGATGGCGCGACAGCGTCGATCAATCTGCGATAGCGTTCCACCGGTTCGAGCATGGCATTCATGCCGCAGCCTCCCCGGCGATCCAGCCATAGCCCCGGCGTTCGAGTTCCAGGGCCAGCGACTTGTCGCCCGAGCGCACGATGCGGCCGCCCGAGAGCACGTGAACATAGTCCGGCTCGACGTAGTCCAGCAGGCGCTGATAGTGGGTTACCAGGATAAAGGCGCGCTGCGGCGAACGCAGCACATTGACGCCATCGGCAACCACGCGCAGCGCATCGATATCCAGGCCCGAGTCGGTCTCGTCCAGAATCGCCAGTCGCGGCTCCAGCAGCGCAAGTTGCAGAATCTCGTTACGCTTCTTTTCACCGCCGGAAAAACCCGCATTGACCGAGCGCTTCAGCAGTTCGGGGCTCATATTTACCTGCCCGGCTTTGTCGCGCACCACCTTCATGAACGTCGCGGCATCCAGAGCGGGTTCACCGCGCGCCGCGCGTATCGCATTGAGTGACTCGCGCAGGAACACCAGGTTGCTGACCCCCGGCAGTTCCACGGGGTACTGCAGGGCCAGGAACAGCCCCTTGCGCGCGCGCTCTTCAACTGACAGGTCCAGCAGATCCTGATCGTCGAAGCGCACCTCGCCTCCGGTCACCGTGTAACCTTCGCGGCCCGCGAGCACGTGCTCAAAACTGCTTTTGCCAGAGCCGTTGGGACCCATAATGGCGTGCACTTCGCCCTCCCCGACTTCCAGATTCAGGCCGTTGAGAATCGGCTGTTCGTCGACCGAAACCCGTAAATCCTTCACTGTTAACATACTCGATCTCTCCTGTTCCTGTTGCGGCTGTATGACCACGATTAACCTACCGCGCCTTCCAGGCTGACGCTGAGAAGTTTCTGCGCCTCGGCGGCAAATTCCATCGGCAGCTCTTTGAACACTTCCTTGCAGAAGCCGTTGACGATCATGGAAACGGCGTCCTCTTCCGACAGCCCCCGGCTGCGGCAATAGAACAACTGGTCATCGCCGATTTTGGACGTGGTGGCTTCGTGCTCCATCTTGGCGCTCGGGTTACGCACCTCGATATAGGGAAAGGTGTGTGCGGCACTGCGATCACCGATCAGCAGTGAATCGCACTGCGTGTGGTTGCGCGCGTTTTCGGCTTTCGGCGTGATGCGCACCAGGCCGCGATAGGCGTTGCTGCCGTGGCCGGCGGAAATACCCTTGGAAACGATTGTGCTGCGGGTGTTGCGGCCGATGTGGATCATCTTGGTGCCGGTATCGGCCTGCTGGCGACCCTTGGTCACGGCTACCGAGTAGAATTCACCGACCGCGCCGTCACCGCGCAGGATACAGCTCGGATATTTCCAGGTGATCGCCGAACCGGTCTCGACCTGCGTCCAGGAAATATGCGAGCGGGCGCCGCGGCAGTCGCCGCGCTTGGTGACGAAATTGTAGATGCCGCCGCGTCCCTGTTCATCGCCCGGATACCAGTTCTGCACGGTGGAATACTTGATGCGTGCGTCGTCCAGCGCGACCAGTTCAACGACCGCCGCGTGCAGCTGATTTTCGTCGCGCATCGGCGCCGTGCAACCCTCGAGGTAGCTGACGTGACTGCCCTCCTCGGCGATGATCAGGGTGCGCTCGAACTGCCCGGTATTTGCGCTGTTGATGCGGAAGTAGGTCGACAGCTCCATGGGACACCGCACCCCCTTCGGCACGTAAACAAACGTCCCGTCGCTGAACACTGCGGCATTCAGTGATGCAAAGAAGTTGTCACGGTAGGACACCACCGAGCCGAGGTACTGCTTGACCAGCTCCGGGTGTTCGCGCACGGCCTCGGAAATGGCGCAGAAAATCACACCGGCCTCGGCGAGCTTTTTCTTGAACGTGGTGGCCACCGAAACGCTGTCGAACACGGCGTCCACAGCGACCCCGGCGAGCGCCTTCTGTTCCTCAAGGGGGATCCCGAGCTTGGCATAGGTTTCCAGCAGCTTAGGGTCAACCTCGTCGAGGGACGCAGGTCCTGGCCTGGCGCTCGGTGCCGCGTAATAAGAGATCGACTGATAGTCGATCGGCGCATGGTGCACCGATGCCCACTCGGGCTCGGTCTGCTCGGACCAGTGGCGGAACGCGGCCAAACGCCAGTCCAGCATCCAGTCCGGCTCCTGCTTTTTCGCCGAGATCGCGCGCACTACGCCCTCGTCGAGGCCCGGCGGCAGTGTGTCGGTCTGGATATCAGTGACAAAACCCTGCTGGTACTCGCGACGGATCAACTCCTTCACGCCCTGCTTTTCGGCACTCATATGCTCGCTCCCTACATGTCGGCAACCGGGCCTGCGCCCGCTTGCGGCACCGGCGAAAACCCGCCGTTGACCGGATTACCGGCTATTTTTTCCCCGAAATCCATTGGGTTACTTTCCGATTAATTCTTGACTAAAATAGTCAGGTATAGTTTTAGAATACCTGAGCATTTTAGTCAACCTTTCATACCATCAGGTTAGTGTGGTACCAAGGGATCCGAGGGGGCCCATGAATCCGGACACCGAGAGCAACAAAACGTCCGTCCAGAGACCGCTGGAACGAAAATTCGAGCGCGTCGTCACACCGTTTCAGGGATTTGTCGCCGACCAGACAACCAGCAGTATCGCCCTGATCGTCTGCACAGCCGTTGCGCTTGCCATCGCCAACTCGCCCTTCGCCCACAGCTACGAGGCACTGGTGGAGACATCGGCCGGCGCCGTTTTCGGCGGGGTGTCATTCACGATGTCGCTGCGCGACTGGGTCAATGAAGGCCTGATGACGCTGTTTTTCTTTCTGCTCGGCCTGGAGATCAAACGCGAACTGCTGGTCGGCGAACTGAAAGCCATACAGCGCTCCGTACCGGTTATCGCTGCGGCCCTCGGGGGGATGCTGGCGCCCGCCCTGATCTATTTTGCGTTCAATGCCGGCACCGACTATGCGCACGGCTGGGGCATTCCCATGGCAACCGACACGGCATTCGCCGTCGGCATTCTGGCCCTGTTGGGACGCCGGATACCACCGGCCGCGGTAACCTTTCTCACGGCCCTGGCGATCATCGACGACCTCGGCGCAATTCTGGTCATTGCGCTGTTTTATTCCGACACGGTCAGCGCAGGCCATCTGGCGATCTGCGCGGCCCTGTTGCTGGCCCTGGTTCAATGCAACCTGCTGGGCATCCGCAACCCGGCCATCTATTTACTCGGCGGCGTGCTCGTCTGGGCCGCGATGCTCGGATCCGGTATTCATCCGACCGTCGCCGGTGTTCTGGTTGCCGCCACCGTACCGGCGCGACCGAAACGCGCGCCAGGCTGGTTTTTGCGCCGCGCGCAGAACCTGGTCAACCGGTTCGAGGAGATCGAAAACCGCAAGCAACAGGCGCAACCCATGCTGAGCCAGGAAGAACAGCACGTGATCGCCGAGGACGTACGCGATGCGGCCGAAAAGGCCACCACCCCGCTACGCCGCTGGGAACGCGCACTCGAACATCCCATTGCACTTTTCGTGCTACCGGTGTTTGCCCTGACCAATGCCGGTGTACCGGTGAGCCTCGACACCGCCATCGCCATGTGGGACAACACCCTGGTAATGGGCATTGTGCTGGGGCTGGTCGTCGGCAAGAGCATCGGCATACCCGTTATGACCTGGATGGTGACCCGCCTGCATCTCGGCGAACTGCCCCCGGACGTGCGCATGACGCACATCGTCGGCATCGGTTTGCTGGGTGGCATGGGGTTTACCATGTCGATCTTTATTGCCCGGCTGGGTTTCGAGCATGGATCCGATGCCATGGTAGCGGCAAAGACCGGTATCCTGCTGGCGTCCCTGGTAGCGGGACTCGCAGGCTACCTGTGGTTGCGCATGCGTGGAGGGCGCCGTTAGCGCCGGGGCACTTCAGGGATTGCCTGGCTCAGGGCCAGATACCTCTTTCCAGGGCCGCGCTGGAGACACGCTCGATGGCAACGACCAGCGCCGCGGTGCGCAGGTCCACGGGCAGGCCGGGCGCGCCGGTAGTTCCAGTCGCGGATTCACCGCTACCGGTGTCGCTCAGTTTGCGGTAGCGCGCCAGCACCGTGTCTACCGCTGTCTGCATCTTGCGCTTGAGCTTGCCGTTGACGACGTCCAGGTCCCATTGTTCGTTGGCGTGGTTCTGAACCCATTCGAAATAGCTTACCGTCACGCCGCCGGCATTGGCCAGGATGTCCGGTAATACATGGATGCCCCCGGCAGCCAGTATGTCGTCCGCCATCGGCGTAATGGGCCGGTTGGCGGCCTCGACAACCAGCTTCGCCTTGATGCGCCCGGCATTGTCGGCGCGAATGGCATCACCGGCTGCAGCGGGAATCAGGATATCGCAGTCAATTTCCAGTAACTCTTCGTTGGTCACCGTCATGGAGTCCGGCAGCCCTACCACCGTACCCTGTTCCTTCTTCAAGGCTTTGGCTTGCGCAAGGTCGATGCCCTGTTCACAAAAAATGCCGCCCTTGCTGTCGCTGACCGCGACAATGGTCGCACCCGCGGCGTGGAAAGCCTGGGCGGCAACGGCACCCACCTGGCCAAACCCCTGCACCACCACGCGCGCGCCGTTAAAGCCGCTCAGTCCGGGAATCAGCTCACTGCTCAGGAAGCGTTCAGTCGCAAACGCCACGCCCAGACCGGTCGCCTCGTAGCGCCCGAGTGAGCCCCCGAGATCAACGGGCTTACCGGTAACCACGGGCCGATTATTGCGGCCTGCGTGAAGGATGTCGTAAGTGTCGTAAATCCACGCCATGGTCTGCCCGTTGGTATACAGATCGGGTGCGGGGATATCGGTAAACGGGCCGATCACGGGTGCCAGTTCGGTGGCAAAGCGCCGGGTTATCCGCCGCAACTCACCCGCGCTCAAGCGCTTGGTATCGCAAACGACCCCGCCCTTGGCCCCGCCGAATGGTACGTCGATAAGCGCGCACTTCCAGGTCATCAACGCCGCCAGGGCCGCGGTTTCCTCCATGGTGACCCCGGGATGGTAGCGAATCCCGCCTTTTCCCGGCCCCAGCACGCGGCTGTGCAACACCCGGTAGCCCTCGAAGGTCTGCACGGACGCATCGTCCATCTCCACGGGAAAGCGGAAAATGACCGCCCGCTTGGGGACATTGAAGAAATCTATCAGGCCAGCCTTCAGCCCCGAGATGTAGTGTGCCGCGCGATGAAACTGTGCCTGACTGATCGCCACGGGATCGAGATTTTCACCGGCTGGATCGGGATCGGCAGGGGTACTGAGGACGCTGGGGTCATCTGACATGGGTTCGATTGCAGTGTCTGTTGATAGCGAGAGTAGCTCAAATATAAACCATTCGATCAACGCGTGTCCTGGACCGACGGGGACGACTAAGCAACAGACACAACCCCGGCAAGCGGCCCGGCAGCCGCTGGCACACGGCTGTGACGCTGCCTGCCGGTCTTTACTCCGACACCCTGGCCGCCCAACGCCGCGATGCCGGGTAGTTGCAAGGAATCAGTCAGTTACCAGCGATCCCCCGGGGTGCCGCGCACCTGTCCCGACGTCGGAGGCAACGATTCTGCAGCAGGCGGCCATTGCACGCCTCGCGGACGCGGCCCCGCTGGCCATCTAATACGGCCGGGAGATTAAGGTTCTCCGTACTTAAGCCGATATTTTCAAAGGCTTACGAAATTTCAAGCGCGCCTGCCCGGGAGTGGTCGAGCGCAGGACCCGATGTGAAGCAAGCGCAACCGCAATGCATCCTTACCACCGCGCCCTGCTGCCGGATCCGGCACGCGGGGTTTCAGCTGGTGGAGTTGATGATCGTCCTCGCCATCGTTGCCGTACTCGCATCTATTGCCTACCCGTCCTACGTGGAATACCGCGACCGCGCAAACAATGCCGCGGCGATGACCGACATAGCCATCATTGCCGAAGCGATTGAGCGCTCCTACGTGCAAAACCAGCGTTTTCCCGACAGCCTTGCCGAAATCGGTATGGGTGGCGTTCTGGATCCGTGGGGCCATGCATACCAGTACCTGAAAATCTCCGGCGCAGGGATCAAGGGCAAGGGCGCTTTTCGCAAGGACAAGGCACTGGTCCCGGTGAACTCGGACTACGACCTTTACAGCCTGGGTAAAGACGGGGCGAGCCGGCCACCGTTTCCCGCGAAAGTCAGTCATGACGACATCGTTCGCGCCAACAACGGGCGCTATATCGGCCTGGCTGCCGATTATTGATCGGGCCGCAGCTGATGGACAGAGTCGACGGCAGCTTTTTTCGCAGCAAATTTGCCCGGCGTACTTTCCTGCTGTTCCTGGTTTCGGCGATGCTGCCCGTGGTGCTGGTGGCGGTGCTGTCGTTCGAGCATGTAACGAAACAACTCCGCGAACAGAGTTTTGAACAGTCCCGCCAGGCCAGCAAGTCCATCGGCATGGAGTTGTTCCGGCGCCTGGCGGTGATCGGGAGCGAGCTGGATACGATTGCCGAGCGAATCCGTACCAACAGCGTCCGTGGCAGGGCTTTGTCAGGCGTCGGCGATGCGAGTTTCCCGGACTTCGCCGCCCTGGCCATCACGGCGGACGACAATCAGGTCCGGCAGCTACGTGGCATCATCGACAATCTGCCGGTGTTTACGCCAGGGCAGGAAGAACATTTACGCAACAGCCGCAATCTGATATCCGTGGCGGCAAACAGCCACGGCGGTTTCGATGTTCTCATGAGCCGGCTGATCGAGCCGGGCAATCCTGCGGGAGGCACGCTGACCGGCAAAATCGCAGCGGAATCGTTCGGTTCACTGGAACTACTGCTGCCCGCTTCGACCGAACTGCATATACTCAGCGCGGACAACAAGGTGTTCTATGCTTCCAAGCCCATCCAGGAAGCGGCCATCAACACCCTGAAGCCCTTGCTGGCGACGTTCATCAGCGGTCATTTCCAATGGCAATCGGAAGAGGCAGGATACCTGGCCAGCTACTGGTCCCTGTTCACACAAGCAGACTATTTTCTGCCCAACCTGGTCATCCTCGCCAGTCAGCCCGCGAGCGACGTGTATGCACCGATCACCAAATTCAGGACTGTTTATATACCCGGCCTGCTACTGTCGATCCTGATCGTGACGCTGGTTTCCGCCAACCGGATCCGCCGGAAACTGGCGCCGCTGGTGGCACTGCGCGATGCAACCCGCCGCGTCGCCAACGGCGACTTCAGCGGCCAGCTGCACATCGGCGGCGACGACGAGCTTGCCGAGCTGGGCGACGCATTCAACGTCATGACGGAAAAACTCGGCGTCCAGTTTACGAGCATTGCCACCATGGCGGAAATCGACCGACTGATACTGTCTTCTTTTGACACCCGCTACATCATTGCAACGGTGCTGGACCGGGCAAGCGAACTGAGCCCCTGCGCAATAGCCGCCGTTCTCGAACTTGACGAAGACCGTCCGGGCGAGGGGCTGCTTTCGTCGCGCCTGAGCGCAGGCATAACCGAGACCAGCGAGCGACAGGTCGCGTTCACGGCCGCAGATATCCGCAACCTGAGCAGAAATCCGGACGTTCTTTTGTACACCGGTATCGAGGATTGTCCCGACTATCTGAAGTCATTGCACCAGATCGGCAGCGGTGCGCACCGCCTCCTGGTGTTCCCGACCTTTATCAAACAACAGCTGGCAGCCGTTATTGTCCTGGGCTACGCCGGTAGCTATATCCCCGGTGAAGAACAAAGAGCTCATCTAAGAAAATTCGCCGATCATGTCGCTGTCGCGCTGTCCAACGCCCGCTGGGAAGAACGTCTTTATCACCAGGCCCACTATGACACGCTGACGAACCTTCCCAACCGGGCGCTATTGAAAGACCGGCTCGAACAGGCCATTGCACGCGCGCACAGGAATCGCACCGCTGTAGGTGTCATATTCGTCGACCTGGATCGCTTCAAACTGGTAAACGATTCTCTTGGCCATACCGCCGGCGACCTGCTGCTGAAACAGATGGCCGACCTGCTTCTGGACAACGTCAGGAGCGTGGACACAATTGTCCGTTTCGGCGGGGATGAATTTGTTATCGTTATCCCGGACATGGCTGACAAACACGACCTTGCCACCGAACTCGGCACCATCGCCGAAAAACTCCTTGAGGCCACCCGGCACGAACTCTCACTCGGTGGCCACAAGGTACGCACTGAAATGAGTATCGGCATTGCGCTTTATCCAAAGGACGGTGACAGCGCGGACGAACTGATCAAGAACGCCGATACCGCGATGTACCATGCCAAAGAACAGGGTCGCGGTTGCTACCAGTTCTTTGCACCGGAACTGAATGCCGCGGCCTCCTACCGGCTGAACATGGAGCTGGAACTGCGACGCGCCCTGGAGAACAGTGAATTCCAGCTCTGCTATCAGCCAAAGATCAAATGCGCCGGTGGTGAGTTGACCGGCGCCGAAGCGCTGATACGCTGGAACCATCCGACCCGAGGCATGGTTGATCCGTCCGAGTTCATCGGACTGTCTGAGGAAACCGGTCAGATCCAGGAAATCGGCGAATGGGTGTTGCGAACCGCCTGTCTCCAAGCAAGGCGGTGGCGGGACGCCGGCCTGCCCGCCATCCGTATTGCTGTCAACCTGTCACCGCGACAATTTCGCGCGGCCGACATTACGGCAAAGGTCGCGCGCATACTCAAGAGCCACGGTCTCGACGGCGACGCCCTGGAGCTGGAGGTTACCGAAGGAACCGTGATGGAAGATACGGCGGAATCGATCGAGAAACTGAAACGACTCACCAGCATGGGCGTGCGTCTGTCGGTCGACGATTTCGGCACAGGCTATTCTTCGCTTGGCTATCTGAAAAAACTGCCGATAGACGCGCTCAAGGTTGATCAGTCGTTTGTTGCGGACATGGTCGACGACAGTTATGCGCAGGCGATCGTTTCCACGACGATTATTCTGGCGCACAAACTCGGGCTGGAGGTCGTTGCCGAAGGCGTGGAAACCGATGCCCAGAAGCGACTGCTCGAAAGCTGGCAGTGCGACCAGATCCAGGGTTATCTGATCAGCAAACCCGTTAGTGCAGAACGCTTCGGCGCGCTGCTCGAGGAATACCGGCAGCAATTCCCCGACTGTCGTCCCGAGTCGCCTAAGGCCATTGGCAAGAAACAGGTTTAACTCCCTCCCTTATTGACGATTGTCAATGAAAAACTGGCCGTTTGTACTATTTTTCTAAGTGGCCGCGATAGATCTCAACGCCGCCAGGGCGGGTGCTTCGCGGTAATCATAAAAGTTGGCTGCATTTGAATCAGCTTGAAAAGTCGGAGGTATGCATATGAAACACCTGAATAAAACTCTACTTGCCTGTGTGATTGCCGGCGCCGCCGCGTTGCCCATGAGCAGCGCGCAGGCCTGGTGGGGCGGCGGCCCGTGGGGCGGTGGTGGTCCCTGGAACAACGGCTGGGGCAACAACGGCTGGGGCGACGGCCTGGGCGACATGTTCGGCGACGGTGACTTCAACATGAGCTTCAGTGGTCATGGATCCGGTCGTGGTTATGGTCGTGGTTATGGCTATAACCGCTATTATGGTTATGGCGGTTACGGTCCCTATGGCTGGGGCGGTTATCCTGGCTATGGCTGGGGCGGTTACCCCGGCTACGGCTACGGTGGTTATCCCGGTTACGGCTGGGGCGCTCCGTATGGGGTACCATATGCGGCACCCGCGGCGCCGCAGCAGGGCAGCGCCCAGTCCAGCGACAAGTAAGAAAAACCGACCGGTAGTGGCGCGTTCCCGGCGTCATCTGATCCACGGATGACGCCGGGGCCGCCGCTGTCGAACCATCCATCATCACCGGGTAATCATCCCGGGGGGTTGCCTGAGCGCTTCTCTGGCGCCGGCGGGACGCCATATGAACATGGACACAGGCAACAACTACCGCCTGGTATCCGCGTTGTTTCTGCGCCTGCTTGGCGTGATCTACCTCATCGCGTTTTTTTCCATCGCCACCCAGATTCTGGGACTGGCGGGCAGTCAGGGCATCCTGCCGTTTGCGCAGAAACTGGCCAGCGTCAATGCGCCCGGCGTTTCCGACTATCTGCGTTTACCAACGCTGTTCTGGCTGAACAGCAGCGATGCCGCACTCAGCGGCGCCGCGTGGTCCGGGTGCGCTGCGGCTGTGCTGATCATCCTCGGGCGCCGGCAACGCGCGGCCCTGGTAGTGGCCTATGTGCTGTACCTGTCGATTTACCATGCCTGCCAGCCGTTTATGAACTTTCAGTGGGACGGTCTCCTGCTGGAGAGCGGCTTTCTGGCGATTTTCCTCACGCCACGTTCCCGCGTGCTGGTGCTGTTGTTCCGCTGGCTGCTGTTTCGGCTGCGCTTCATGTCCGGGCTTTCCAAGCTCACCAGCGGCGACCCCACCTGGTCGGGACTCACGGCGCTGAATTACTACTTCCAGGTACAGCCACTGCCGACACCTCTGGCGTGGTACGCCAACCAGCTACCGGAGTGGCTATTGAAGACCGGTACCGCGGGGACGCTGTTTGTCGAACTGGTGGTCCCCTTCATGATGTTCCTGCCACGGCGCTGGCGCTTCGCCGCCGCCTGGCTGACCATACTCTGGCAAGTGCTGATCATCCTGACCAGCAACCACAACTGGATCAACTTCCTGACCATCGCCCTGTGCCTGTTCCTGTTCGATGACCAGGCGCTGGAGAAAAAGACCCCGTCCTGGCTGAAGGCAAAGCTTGCGACTGAGCGGGTACCGTCCGGCTCTGCGCCAGCCGCCATCCGTGTAGCGACCGGCGCACTCGCAGCGACCATCCTGTTGGCGAGCGCGGGGCATTTCTGGGAACTCATTAAGATGCAACCCGTAACCGGCCCAATGGGCAAGGTGCTCGACTATGCCGAGGCCTACCGGGTGGTAAGCAGCTATCATGTTTTCCCCACTATGAAAACGCAGCGCATCGAGCTCGAACTGGTTGGTTCGATCGACGGTAAGGACTGGCGGCGCTACGAATTCAAATATAAACCCGGAGACCTTACGAGGCGCCCGCCCGTCGTCATTCCGTTTCAGCCGCGACTGGACTGGCAGATGTGGTTTGTGACGCTCGGACCGGTACACCTGCCGTGGTTTTACGAATTTCTACAGGGTCTGTTGAGGAATTCGCCAGCGGTGACCGCACTACTCAAGAACAACCCATTCCCCGATGAAGCGCCGCGCTACATCCGCGTCTACGCCTACCGTTACGAGTTTACCGACGCCGAAGAACGCGCCCGCACCGGACAATGGTGGAAAAGGCAATCGCTGGGCAGCTTTTCTCCGTTGCCGTGGGTGGAACGTTGAGCGGTGAAGCGTTGCCGTCGCCGCAACACACGGATTCCGGGCAGCAGCTCCGGTCATTCAGCCTCGGCGATGGTGACGGGAAGCGGGCAGCAGCTCGCACGCCGCAAAACGGCCGCGTCAACCCAGGTGTAAACCTCCGTCGCTGCCTGGGCACATTTCGTGCAGCTGCTACCGCACGAAGCCGTCGCCGTCTGTTTGTGCACTTTCCCCTTGCGAATCCACACCTGCAGCATCCCGCGGGCCGCGTCAGGGTCAGTATCGCAATGCAAAGCGATATCGGCGAGGCTTGCCTGCCCGCGCTGTTCGAGGTACCGGCGTATATCGGAGAGCATCAGGCTTCGACCTGCGCCGGCTGAGTCGCCGGTTCGCGGCGGCGCTGTCCCCAGTGGCGCAATCCCACCACCAACAGTGCAAAACCACCCCACAACACCGACAAAACGAAAGCGGACGCCGCCGGGTGCGCCGCATACGTTGCTATCTGGTAGAAACTGGCTGCCGTTACATAAGCGACCAGGGTTGTCCAGGTCGCCACAAAGGCGGCCCAGGTCCTGCCCGCCTCCCGCCGGATGGCTCCGATGGTCGCCACGCAAGGGAAATAAAGCAGTACGAACAACAGATAGGCAAACGCGCCCGCCTGACCGTCAAAGCGGCTGACCATGGCGCCGAACACGCCTTCATTGACACCCTGCTGCGCAGCAGCCGCATGGGCATCGCTGACATCGCCGATTTCCACGCCCATGGGATCAAGCAATTTATCGCCCACGGCGGCGAGGTTCGCCGGCACGGTCGCCACCGCATCCGCAAGTTGCCGCCAGATACTCGTTTCGCCGGCTTTGCTCCCCGTGTCGTCGCTGGCCAGGCTGGCGTAGAGGTTGTCGAGAGTCCCCACCACGACCTCCTTGGCGAGGATACCGGAAAATACACCGACCACGGCCGGCCAATTGTCTTCCTTAATACCCATCGGCGCAAACACCGGTGTCATCACGCGGCTCGCGGCGCTGAGTACCGAGCTTTCACTGTCCTCGTTGCCGAAAGAGCCGTCGGTCCCGATTGAGTTGAGCAGGTTCAGGGCAAGCACCATGACGATAATCACCTGGCCGGCTTCCTTGAGAAACAGCTTTACACGGTCCCAGGCACGCAGCAGGATGCCCTTGAGCGTGGGCAGATGATAGGGCGGCAGTTCCATCATGAAGCCGCTGCTGCTACCGGGCAACAGGGTGCGCTTCATCAGCAGCCCGGTGGCGATGGCAACCGCTATCCCCGTCAGGTACAGGGCGAACACCACGTTCTGCCCGGATGCGGGGAAGAACGCAGCGGCAAACAGCGCGTAAACCGGCAGGCGCGCACCGCAGGACATGAACGGGTTCATCAGGATGGTCAGTTTGCGTTCGCGCTCGTTTTCCAGTGTGCGCGTCGCCATGATCGCCGGGACGTTGCAGCCGAAGCCGACGATCAACGGTACGAAAGCCTTGCCCGGCAAGCCGATGGCACGCATGGAGCGATCCATAACGAAAGCCGCGCGCGCCATATAGCCACTGTCCTCCAGTATCGAGAGGAACACATAGAGGGCAGCGATAATGGGAATAAATGTGGCGACAATCTGCATGCCCCCACCGACGCCGTCGGCGAGGAATACGCGCACCCAGTCGGGCAGACCGGCGTTGTGCAGCAGCTGGCCGAAGCCCGAGACAAACAGCGCGTTGGCGGCGCCGTCGAAGAAATCGACAAAGGCGCCGCCTATATCGATGGTGAACAGGAACATCAAGTACATAATGGCAAGGAACAACGGGATACCCGTCCACTTGCCCAGTACCACGCGGTCTATCCGGTCGCTGAGTGTGCGCGCAACCCTGCCACGATTGTGCGAAACCGCCTGTGCCAGCGCATGCGCGTGACTGTAGCGTGTATCGGCGATGAGAATGTCCGCGTCCTCACCGGCCCGATCCATGACCTGGCGGCGCCAGTCAGCGGCTTTGTCTGCCAAGGCGGGCGACAGCGCCGTATCACCCTCATCGTTTTCCAGCAGTTTGATTGCCAGCCAGCGTCGATTGGCTTCCGGCTGCACATCGAACCCGGTTGCAATGTCGCACACCGCCTGCTCGACGACTTCGTCCAGTGCCAGCGAAAAACCGCCCCGCTCGCGCCCGTCAGCAACCGCAAGCATGCGCGCCTTCAGTTCCGTGATGCCCTCGCGAGTGACGGCCACTACCGGCACCACCGGGCAGCCCAGCTTTTCCGCAAGCAGGCCGGTGTCGATCTGGATACCGCGCTTGCGCGCCACATCCATCATATTCAGCGCCAGTACAACGGGCACACCCATTTCCAGCAGTTGCACCGTGAGGTAGAGATTGCGTTCCAGATTGGCCGCATCAACCACATTGACGATGAGGTCCGCATCCCGCGACAGCAGGTAGTCGCGGGTCACTTTTTCATCGAGAGAACTGGCGTCCAGAGAATAGATGCCGGGCAGGTCAATGGCAGCGACTTCGCGCCCGTCCAGCTCGAAACGCCCTTCCTTGCGCTCCACCGTCACACCAGGCCAGTTGCCGGTCTTCTGTCGAATGCCCGTGAAGGTATTGAACAGGGCTGACTTGCCGCAATTCGGGTTGCCCGCCAGCGCAATGGTCAATGCGGCTCTGGCTTTCGCGGCGCCGCTACCGGACTCGCAGCAGCCGCCCATCAGTCAGGCACCTCGGTGTAGACCTTTTCGGCAATGCCTTTGCCCAAGGCGACCCGATTGCCCTGCCTGGCGACAACTACACCGCTGCCACGCTGGTGCAGTATCTCGATCTCCGCGCCGACTGACAGGCCCAGGGACAGCAAGCGACGCACCAGCTGGCGACCACCGTCGATGGCCACCAGGCGCACCTTGCGCCCTACCGGGGTGTCACTGAGGATGTGACGAGACATGTTCACCAGCCAGTTAAACGAGAATGGTTATCATTATAGCCAGCGAGCCGGGTATTAGTAAATGCTTAATTTCGGCCCCGGCAACACGGTGTCAACGCCCCGAAAAGCGCGCGCAGAAGCGGCTTGGTGCGCCGCCACGCCAGCAGTCACCCCACCCCTGGATCCGTCGCGGCGACGGAATGTTACCAGTAGTACCTCGCTGTATTTAAACAACTAATACGCTGCTGACCCGTAGCGGGGCGTCTTCCCCTGTCAGGCAGGCGACTCCAGCAGCGCAGCGTGTGCCGCGGCGAGGCGGGCTATGGGGACGCGTGGACCGGAGCAGGACACATAGCTCAGACCGATGCTGTGACAGAACTGGATGGACGCCGGGTGCCCCCCGTGTTCGCCGCAAATGCCGACTTTCATGTCTGGCCGGGTTTCCCTGCCCCAGCCGACCGCCAGCTCCATCAGCTTGCCCACGCCCTTGGTGTCGAGCACCTCGAAGGGATTGTCCTGCAGTACGCCTCGTTCGTTATACATGGGCAGGAACTTGTTCTCGGCATCCTCGCGTGAAAACGAGAATGTGGCCTGGGTGAGGTCGTTGGTGCCGAAGGAAAAGAACTCGGCTTCCTCCGCGAGGCTGCCGGCACGCATGCAGGAGCGTACCACCTCCATCATGGAGCCAAACTTGAAATTTACCTGAATACCGTACTTGTGTTCGACCACGCTGTACACGGCGTCGACGTAGCTCTTGA